>Ga0182030_10005812_pt1 | contig 26110 bp, 21 predicted proteins | sample 812S3MmetaG_FD_121299 | JGI IMG/M metagenome (GOLD analysis project Ga0182030, IMG submission 121299) | Permafrost microbial communities from Stordalen Mire, Sweden - 812S3M metaG (Illumina Assembly) | ecosystem: Environmental > Terrestrial > Soil > Wetlands > Permafrost | place: Sweden...
TCCATAGAGGCCTGACACAAGGAGTTTCCTCATGATGGGTTTCACCTGGTTCTGGCTGGTTGCCATAATGATCGTCGGTTACGTCGTGCTCGACGGATTCGACCTCGGCGTCGGCGTACTCCATCTCTTCCTCTGCCACTCCGAGCTAGACCGCCGCACCACCCTCGCGAGCATCGGCCCCGTCTGGGACGGCAATGAAGTCTGGCTTCTCGCTGGCGGCGGCACGCTCTACTTTGCCTTCCCGCTCCTTTACGCCTCCGCCTTCAGTGGCTTTTATCTTCCGCTCATGATCGTGCTTTGGCTCCTTGTCCTTCGCGGCATCACGGTCGAACTCCGCAACCACATCGACGTCGGCGTCTGGCGCGCCTTGCTCGACGGCGTCTTTGGTCTGGCCTCCGCACTGCTCGCCATTTTCTACGGAGCCGCCCTCGCCAACGTTCTGCGCGGAGTTCCGCTTCAAGCCGACGGCTACTTCTTCCTGCCCCTCTGGACCAACTGGCAGCCCGGCCCCGCTCCAGGCATCCTCGACTGGTACACCGTCATCGGCGGTGTGCTTGCCCTCATTGCCCTCACGCTCCATGGCGCTCTCTGGCTCACCATCAAAACCTCCGGCGACCTTTCCCAGCGTGCCCAGCGCATCGTCACGCCGCTTTGGTTCCTACTTGCGGCGCTCACCGTTGTCAGCCTCATCGCCACCATCGCCGTCCGCCCAGCCAGCCTCGACAACTACTATCGCTATCCCTTCACCTTCATCGTCCCCATCGGCGTCATCGCCTCAATGACTGGCGTCTGGCTTCTGAATCGCAACGCCCAGCCCGTCAAAGCGTTTTTGTGCTCCTGCCTCTATCTCTTCTTCATGCTGGCCGGCGCCTGCTGGGGTCTCTATCCCACGCTGCTCCCAGCCTCCACCGGCGCAGACCGCGACATCACTCTCGTCAAAGCCATTTCAGGCCCGCACACTCTAGCTGTCGGTCTCGCCTGGTGGCTCTTCGGCATGGCGCTCGCCGTCGGCTACGTTGTCTTTGTCTATACGAGATTCCGCGGCAAGGTAGACCTCAGTTCCGCCGCCCACTACTAAAGAATGGTGGACAACCAATTGATGGGCCTACCGGGAATTTGCGGCGTTCTCAATTCCCGTATCGCCAAATCTTCTGCACGGGACGCGGACTTTACGCTCGGAGAAACCAACTCTTGTGCGGTCTTATGACAGATGCACAGATGTTGCGAGAGAACTTCAGAGTCGTGAATCTCTTAGTCAACGCTTCTAGCCAGTTCTTTGGGTTTCCTTATGATTTAATATTCCAGCCGCTCCCATGTGTCGGCCGGATCCCCGCCCCGAGGCGGACCAGGACCTAACGTTTCTCGTTACTAGTCTAATCATTGGCAATTCAGGGCAATCGCCACGCTTGGGACGGCGGCGTGGCTCCGTGCTGTGTTATGGAATTGGACCGGGAATTTCCCGGGAGATATCTCGTATCATGAGGAAGGCTCTGCTTCCGGAGGAACTCCTATGTCCGCCGATCTGGCTCAACCCCGTGCATTTGTGGCCGATGCCACCAGAACAAGAACACACATCGCCGCGCGCACCACGTCTGTGCCGTGGTACATCTGGGCCGGAGCGCTTGCGGTTACATCCGCATCGATCGGTGGGCAGTGGGATGTTGCGTGGCACCGATCCATAGGACGCGACACCTTCTGGACCCCCGCGCATATGGCAATTTACGCCTGCGGGGTAATTGCTGGAATCGTCGGGATGTATCTCGTCCTCACCGCTACCTTCGGCCGATCTGCGTATGCGGCGCGGCTGCGCGAGGCTTCGGTTAACGTATTCGGTTTGCGCGCTCCGCTGGGTGTGTTTCTGGCGGGGTGGGGCGGCGTGGCGATGCTCACCTCTGCACCGTTTGACAACTGGTGGCACAACGCCTACGGCCTCGATGTGAAGATCGTATCGCCGCCCCATGCGCTGCTGATTTTGGGCATTCGGGCGATCGATCTTGGGATGCTATTTCTGATGCTCGCGGCGATGAACCGCGCGTCCGATGCAGGAGATGCGAATTTCAAAACCCTCCAACGATTGTTTCTCTACATCGGAGGCCTGCTGCTCTGCGGTCAGATGTTCTTCATCATGGAGTACACGTGGGACGTTGGTCTGCATCGAGTGACCGCGTACCTTTCCCTCGCGATTGCAGTTCCAGTCGTGCTGGCTACCATCTCGCAGGCCTCGCGTTTCCGCTGGGCGGCGACAACCATTGCGGCAATCTACATTGCATTCCTGATTGGGTTCATTCTCATTTTTCCGCTCTTTCCTGCGCAGCCGAAGCTGGGCCCGGTCTACTATCCGGTAACGCACCTCGTTCCGCCAAAGTTTCCCATCCTGCTGATCGCACCAGCACTTGCATTGGATCTTGTCTGGCAGCGGACGAAGAGTTGGAAGGTGTGGCAGATTGCGCTGCTATCCGGGGTCATTTTTGTCGCCGTGATCGTCGCGGTAGAGTGGCCGTTCGCGAACTTTTTGATGTCCCATGCGAGCGAAAACCGTTTCTTCGGGTCGGGCTACTTCGACTACGCCTCGAGACCGCAAGGCTATGAGCGGATGCGGCGATTCTTCCCTCCAGACTCAGGAAGGACGTTGTGGCTGGGAATGCTGAAGGCTTCCCTGTATGCGTCGATCTCCACATGGTTCGGCCTGGTCTTTGGCCGCTGGATGCGCGGAGTGCAACGATGAACCTGTCGAGGCCTGCAGCGATGATCCTTTCGAAATGGAAGAGCCTCTTCTGCGCGCTGGCTATGGCTCTGCTGTGCACGTCGAGTGCGACTGCGCACGTCGGCAACAAGGACATCTACCAAACCGTTGCGGTGGGGCCATACAAGCTCTTCGTCACTGTTCGGGTGCCGCTGGTGATTCCGGGCGTAGCTACGGTTGAGGTGCGGTCGAGCGGAGTTCCGATCCGCAGCATGACCGTCACGCCGCTGCCGCTGACAGGGGAGGCTTCAAAGCATCCACCCACGCCGGATGCAATGAAGGCTTCGAACAGCGATCCGGCGTTCTTCACCGGTTCGCTTTGGATCATGGCCTCGGGGTCGTGGCAGGTGCGCTTCGATATCGACGGCGCAGCCGGCGCGTCTACGGCCAGCGTTCCGGTGCCGGCGGTGCCAACCTCGATCCTGCGCATGCAGCGGTCTATGGGTGTGATGCTGGCCCTGTTGGGCTGCACTCTCGTTCTGGGTTTCGTCGGGATTGCGATGGCAGCGGCGCGTGAGGCGCGGCTAGTTCCCGGCTCGACACCCCAGCCAGCCCGGCGACGGCGTGCTCTCATCGCAGGTGCGGCAGCTTTCGCTTTTTGTGCGGTTGCAGTCTGGCTCGGCGGCAAATGGTGGAACGTGGAGGCCGCGAATTATACGGCGGGGATGCATCGTAACTCCGAGCTGCGGCCAAGGCTCGACGGGAATCATCTGAATCTTTTGATAGGCGATCCTGATCCGTCGGCTGAGGACGGGTGGAAAGTGGTTGAAAACTCCGACCTCCTGACGGACCACGGTCATCTGATGCATCTTTACGCGATCCACTGGCCTCAGATGGATGCGGTCTTCCACCTGCATCCGGCGCCGAACGGCAAGCGCGGATTTAGTGAGGCGCTTCCGGCCATGCCCGCCGGAGCCTATCACCTCTATGCAGATGTGGTCTTTCGCAACGGATTTCCGGAGACAGAAGCAACTTTACTTACGGTCCCGGCAGGAATGACAGGAGCGCCGCTTGGAAGCGAGGACGCTAGTGCGGCGCCGCAGCCACTCTCGGCCGGGCAACTCGGCGCCAGTTACAAGCTCCCGGACGGATACAGGATGGTGTGGGGAAAGCCGACAGCTCTGACCGCGAATACGCCGTATAACCTCGTCTTCCACCTGCTCGATCCCCAGGGCAGACTGGCTGCGGACATGCAACCCTATCTGGGCATGGCGGGACATGCAGCCTTCGTGAAGACCGACGGCACGGCCTTCGCCCACACGCATCCCGACGGCTCGGCTGCGATGCCCGCGGTGATGTTGGCCAACGAGAGTTCGGACTTGGCAATGAATGGGAATCGAATGGATGGGATGGCGGACGCGAGTGCGATGAAAATGAGCATGGAACCGCTCTCGCCGACGGTATCTTTCCCTTATGGCTTTCCGTCCGCCGGAGCCTATCGCATCTTTATCCAGATGAAGCACGGAACGACGGTCGAGACCGGCGCCTTCGACGCAAATGTACAGTAGCGATGGCGTGACCCGGACCTGTCACTGGCCTCACTGTGGTGGCGGCGAGGGGTCGTCGCGTAGATAGCCGAACCGCTTGCAATGGTGTCGGAGGCTGAGTCGAGGCGAGGGACCTCGGTTCCGCGTAACCACGCCATTACGTGGTTCCAGTTGGAACACAGGGGGGGCAACCAAAGAAGTTAACCTATGCGCGGTTACCACAACGTGCCCGATGGTGCGTCGATCCACCACAAAAGTGCCATCGCGACGGCGCATCCACGAAGCTAGCATCGAAGATCGACCGGCGCTGCGAACCGTGGCACTGCTCCCGGCGCCGGTGGGATAAAGGGGTAGGGTGGTCTAGTCCGCATGGGCAGAGGCGGAAAGGGGAGTGTCGCAAAAAGACAGGGGCAAAAGAGAGCGATTCTGTCATGTTGGTGTGGATCGCCAGAGCGCCGGGTCGCTGGGATGAAGGAACGGTTCCCAGAGCCAAGAAACAGGTGTAAAAAGCGTAGAATGGTGCCCACTCGAGTTCAAAAAGGAAATACCGGCTAGGACGCCGGGGCACGAGACATAAACCCAGCGAGCCGCAAAATTGAATTCATGGAAAGGCATTCCTGTATGGGAGCAGTAACTCAAGCGCAATCCGGTAAACAAGAAGCCGACGCCAGGGACCTTGAAATCCGGAACCTTAGACGCCTCCGGATTGCATTCTGGATTGTCGCTGGAGTCACTGGATTCCTGCAGATCTGGCTTCAAGACCACATCATCTGGGCTGATAGTCTCTCCTATCTGGATTCTGGGGACATGCTTTGGCAAGGCGATTTCGCCAATGCTATTACCAACCATTGGAGTCCAGGCCTCCCGTTTCTGCTGGGACTCGCGCTAAAGGTTTTCCATCCTATCGGGCTTTGGGAAGTGGCGGTCGTTAAGTTGGTGGACCTAACAATCTTCCTTTTCGCGATGGGCAGCTTTGACTTTTTTGTTAATCAATTTTGTCGCTATCACGAGAGGAGCGTGGTCTCCGAATATCTTGGGACAAAGTTGGTGGCGCCAAAACTAGCATTAGCATCTGTTGGCTATTTACTATTCATCTGGACGATCACGCGGCTGCTTCCTGCATGGTACACAACTCCAGACATGCTAATGATGGGGATTTTGTTTTTGATCTGCGGGTTGCTGTTAAAGATAAAAATGGGTGCGACGGGATGGATGTCGTTCGCAATTTTAGGGGTGCTGCTTGGTTGCGGTTATTTAGTGAAAGCACCTATGTTTCCTCTCGCATTCATGTTTTTGGGTATTGCATTTCTACTTGTCGGAGATTTTAAGAAGGCCGTTCCGCGAATCGTGCTGTCCTTCGGACTTTTCGCTCTAATCGCGACTCCCCTGGTGCTCAAATTGTCGCAGTTGGCTGGTGGCCTGACCTTTGGAAAGAGTGGCGCTTGGAACTACGCGAGGTATGTGGACGGAATCGCTGTGGCGTATCACTGGCATGGCCAGCCCCCGGGGTCAGGCACACCCCTGCACCCGACGAGAGTGCTTCTTGAGACGCCAACCGTGTACGAGTTTGGCTCACCTGTGCGTGGTACCTTTCCTCCGTGGCGGGACCCCTATTACTGGTTCGCCGGAATCAACCCGCATTTTGATCTCAAGGGACAATGGAGGGTTTTAAAAGCAAACGCAAAGATTCTCGAAGAGCAAGCGTCTGGGTTAGAGCGAGGCTTCATTTATGGGTTTCTGATTCTCTTATGCATGAGCAGTGATAGGCGTCTTATCGCCAGGATAGTAGCGAAGCAGTGGTTTCTTCTCCTTCCATCAATTGGCGCTCTTGCAATGTTTTCAATAGTCTTGGTTCAGGACCGGTATGTTGCTCCTTATCCAATCGTAATAGGGTTGGTGGTGTTCTCAGGCGTTGCAGTCGTGAGATCGGCAAATTCACTAAAGCTTGTATATGTGACGGTACTACTGGCGGCGGCATTGTTCGCTGCTTCGTCGGCAAGGCCTGCGGCAGCTGAGTTGGTCTCATTTGCAAAGTCGCTGCACGGGAATAAAGTACTGGGCCGGGGGGGACCGTGGCACGTCTCTACTGAGGCTGTGGACGATGCTCTGAGGGCGCGCGGGATTCAAAGAGGGGATAGGGTTGCGTACATTGGAGGGTCAGGCGATTTTTACTGGGCTCGGCTTGCGGGCTTGCAGGTGAATGCGGAGATCCGGCAGTCGGCTCCGGATACCATTCTTTACTCGCTTGTTCCGAACACTAGTGTGGAAGGATTGGAGCACAGTGTGGATATATATTGGGCCTCGCCTTCAGAGTTAAAGGAAAAGATCGATCGTATTTTGTATAAGGCAGGTTCGAAGGCCATCGTAACTGACGCCTTTCCCGCAACCGGCGGGACAAATGATTGGGATCATGTGCCTGGGACTTCCTTCTACATTCATCTGTTATCGGGTCGTACGGAGGGTGACGGCAAGTGAACCTAATCGAATGGAGGAGGTGAGTTCATATTCTCGCTACAAGGGAGAACGGACCGCGAGGCAGATAGCGATGATCGGGTTTGATACCGCGAGTGGGTCTTCCCGTATACATCGTTCCTGTATCTCGAAAACAATCGTGATTGCAGCGCTCGATCGAAAGGAGAGGTCAATATGAAGTGGGGAATCGAACGTTCGCGACTAATGACTCGGATGTCAGAGCTTCCGATAGGCGGCAAGCGGATTCATGCGCAATACGACAACTACTTGAGGATGAAATACAAATTCGACTGGAATTGGGGCCGAAATCTCGCCAGCCGCCGATTGTTTCATGCAAACCCCCCGGCGCTTAGTGAATTGCAGAGGCGGCTGGTTGAAGACCTGCTTGCTACCGGCGTGGCTATTTGTCATATTGACGAATTATTTGAAGATCAGACAATGTGGCAACGAATCTCCAGGCACATAGAAGAGTTTAGTGCCGGTGAACAGGTTCAGACATTGGTTAAAAAGCGCCGACAGGAATTCGAAGAGAAGAAAGATGTTGCCCCTGGGCATTACATCATCACCTATTACGACCAAAGCCAAAAGCCAATGATCGATGGCAGTAATCCGCTCCTCAATTTTGGCCTTCATCCGTTGCTCCTGAATGTTGTCAATTCGTACCTTGGACTGTGGTCAAAGTTGATTTACTTTGACATGTGGCACACACTGCCGCTCAATACGGAAACGCGCATCTCCTCCCAACGTTGGCATCGCGACCCTGAGGATCATAGAAAGATACGAACATTTCTCTATTTCAATCAGGTTGACACCGACAACGGCGCCATGGAATATCTCGTTGGCAGTCACGTCGGAGGACCCTATGAGCACGTGTTTCCATGGACGGATCCGCTTGAATATCCCTATCCTCCCGACGGAGAAGTGGAACGCCAGATTCCCCCATCCCAGAACGTGGTTCTCAAAGGGCGGCCGGGAACATTGATCTTCTGCGATACCGCTGGGTTCCATCGCGGGGGAACGGCCAAGACGCGGCCGCGCATCTTGGCAACATCAGCCTATGTCACGCCGGCCTCGCTCCATCGCAGACGGTACCAGATCGACTCAACCGTGCGGGATGCTCCATGGAGCCCTGTGGCGCGATTTGCGGTAATTTGACGGTTTCTTGATGAAGAAACGGGATTCGACTTTCTATTGCACCACCGTACCAGAGAGGTTGGTAGGGGCCGCCGGAGTCGAAGCACTGCCCACGAATGTCGTGATGCTATTAGCAGGTAACGTATAGGTGAAGGAATTACCCGTTACAGATACATTTGACTGTGCGGCGAGACTCAAATTCGCAGAGGTGATCGTCGGGGTCAGTGTCGAAAATGTGGGCGCGTTCGTTAAGTTAAATGTTTGCGGCATCGCCGAACCCGTGTAGTTGGTCGCGATGATGACTAAGGTATTCGACGGAGTGTTCTGGTACGCCGAAACACTCACGCCCGTTTGGGGAAGGTGCGTAGCGTCTATGCGATAGTAGCCAGGACGGATGAACTTGGAGTATTGTCCAAAAACGTAAGCTCGTTTCGCGACAGTCACGCCGTCATTCGACATTAGACCTTCATCATCCGGATCTTTTGATATGAGCCACCAGTACATTACCGCGTTTAAACTATCCTGCATACGCTGGTCGATGAACGAGGCCCAATTGAGACCGTCTGACATACTGCCGTGGAAACCCGTCCCAGGGCACCAAGATGGGCCTGCTGGAGAGCTTCCGTTAGTGAAACAAGAGACCTCCGTCATCCAGTATTTCTTCGAAGTGGACCACCCGCCAGGAAGAGGTGTTGAGGATACCGTGGTCCCGCTTTCGCTGGCTCCGTAGTCGTGGAAGTTGTACCCGCCGAGGAAATTGTTGCAGGCGGCGTCTGTAGCGCATGTGCCGCCTAGACTCGACAACAGGGAATAGACGTTGGGCTCAGGCATCAAGATAATCGTCCCGGTTCCGTTGCCCGAGATAGTTGGCCCGAGGTTGTTCTTGATGAAGTTGTCTAACTGAGACGCACTATACTGACTACTATCGGATTGCCAACATCCATTCGGTTCATTCTGTACGTCAATGGCAAATATGTTCACTCCCTGAGCTTTGACGCTGAGAGTGAAGTTTGATAACCACGTCGCGAAGTCGCCGTAATGGCTCGAAGCCAGTTGCCCCGGAGTAGGAGACCCCAACGAGCAGACTGTATTGCCGTTGGTGGTATAGATGGTCGGGGGTGAGAACGGCGTGGCGTAGATGCGTCCACCGTTCGCGGCTATAGCCTGCATATCTCCCACAACTTGACCGGCGCAGGCAGTGCTAACAGTAGCGCAACTGATCCCGAATCCACCGCTATCACCATTGTTAGGAACGGCCACGCGCAGAAGAGACAATCCTAATTGTCCGCTGCCTGTGCCGAAAAATAACTGCTGATTCGCGCTCGACATGCTGGACGAGTAAAAGACATTACCAGCACCGAAGCCGTCGATGACCTGGTGAACATTCGTCCAGTTGACGGTAGCTGTCTGCGCCTGCGCACTGGCGGATCCGGCCTGGAACAGAAAGAAGGTCGGTGCCAGAATTGCAGCTAGCAAACCTCTGTGAGTGCTGGGCCGCCGTTCGAGGGAAATGGCCAATTCCTTGGGGGGGGGAATAGGGGATAAGAAAACAGGAACTGCGATGGACTTTTTTGTTGATGCTAAATGGCTCACTAATTACCTCTTAGATAAATAAAACTCGGGAAAGTTTTCTTATTGTAAGTTACTATTGTTGTAGAGCGCAAATTACCTTAGTACCGGAGGTGTCGCCCTTGGACACGATCCCAACGGCAACCGGCGTGGATATCGCCCCCGATCCTCCCCCATTGGATCCGCGCGTTTCGACCCACAGTAAGGGTAGGAAATCCTCCTCTGGTGATTTAGATTTCGAAGGGCTGCAGACCAGCTCATGGTTGATGCCGGACATGTGGGCGTCGTTTTCGCAGTTGGCGATCGGTCTCGGAGAAGCGCCGGATCTTGCAGTTAACGATCATTTTAGGGAAAAATCCGCCGGGTTCCAGCGCCGGCGGGAGGCAGTTGTGAAATTTCGCATCTTGGGCAAAATATGGATTTCACGTTACTGCTTCGCCCAGAATTCGGTCTGCTCACCTCTATACAGTCAAAAAGGACTCCGGCCGGCGTCGCCGGGCGGGAGAAAAAGCCTCGATTGTGCGATTCGTGGTTTTCCGCGAAATCCGTTGAAGATATCTATTCTAAATGGCAAGCAGTCTCGCTTCCACCCCTCCGAGATCGTCATCGGATATGTTGAGTACGCGGCGGCGATAGTTATCGAATCACCCATATCACTCATGGGCATCGCAAGTGCTCTTGATTATGAGGTTTGGAGCGAGTGATTACCGGTGTGCATCACCTTTGTGTTATTGACAATCCGTCCCTCCCTGCCTATGGTTGGGGTAGAAGGACGCAGAGTCCGCTCCGCGTCTCCCCCAGTAATCGACACGTCTTCGGGAACCTTAGTTCTTCGGTCTTTATCCTGCTTCTCCTTTTTTGATCAGCCCGCCTTCCTCAGCGCGATTTGCGGCTATTGCCCGATCTCACGCCTATTGAATCGATGATCCATTCGTCTCCTCACTGCGCAGGATGAATCCAACGGAATCATTCCGCCATTTCCGTTAACGAGATGTAGTAGTTCAATGGCTGCTCCAAGGATTTGTCCCGGGAGTTCCCATGCGTTCTCAGTTTGCCGAGAAGATCAGCGAATCATTCAGTTTCCTGCTTCAGGACCCGAAGCATTTGTGTGAAGGTGCCTTGTGAAATCACTCGTGCTTGTTCTGGCCGTGATTCGGGACCCAGAACCGCGCTCACAAGTAAGAGCTTTTCCGGACGAAGGTGGTCATCGCGTCATTGAGGTTAAGGATTGCCCTCAGGCCGAATTACTTCTAACAAATAGGTCGCAGCCCGATCTTGTGCTCGTCGGCCTTCCGCGCACAGATTCGACCGACTCTGCGCAATTCTCCGATGTTCTACATGCTCACTCCAGAAAAGATCATGCAACTTTCGTGAAATTGAATCGCAGCGCCATCTCATTCAATATTTCCGAAGGCGTGCTTCCGAATTTCACATCGGCTCGAGCTAACCGCGCGCCCCGGAAGAACTTCATGTCGATTGAGGATCCTAGCGCACTTGCGGAAAGCGATGCAGATGTTCCGCGGTTGCGAAAGAGCCATCAGAGCTGCGGCTTTGGATAATGAAGGTAACAGTACCGGGAAGGCCTGACGGGGAATCGCAGGTTTGGAACTTTCGATCGGAAGAAAGCCATGTCGCGCCGAATGTGGAATATGCAGGTTTGGTAATGGGACGCTCATTACCAACGTGGAATTGACATAGTGCCTACAAGCAGGTGACATGAGATAGTACACAATATTCCGGATGTGAAGCCAAAACAAAGTGCTTCTCGGATTTTAGAGGACACGCATTCGAAGAGCCCACATCCGCTCAGGCTCGAATTGAAGCAACTCTGGTCTGGATTCAAATGTCGAGGCGGCGTACTCAACTTTTGAATTCCATAAAACGGTTGATCGATGGCCGAGAAAAAAGGCGAGAGGCGGGTTCGCCTGCAAGTGTCAAGAAGAAGGGTTTGTGACCCACAGGGCGGAGCTGTGCCATGTGGTAGTGAGACACGGCTTTGGATCAGTGGAGTAAAATAATTCAAAATGAGCAGTTTATCTGATATCTACGGTTCAATGGATGAGTCGTCCTGGTGGGCCGTTTATACACGCCATCAGCACGAAAAGGCCGTCGCGCAGGTGCTCTCGTCCAAAGGGTTCGAGGTGTTTCTGCCACTTTATGACTCCGTTCGCCGCTGGAAAGATAGAAACAAGACACTCTCTCTACCGCTGTTCCCTTGCTATGTATTTGTGCGGGGAGGGCTGAACCGCCGGTTGCAGGTCGTGACGACTCCCGGAATTCATACAATCCTCTATAGCGGCGAGCGCATCGCATTCATTCCAAACAATGAGATCGATTCGATTCGAAGGGCTGTCGACGGCCCCCTTCTTGTGGAGCCGCATCCGTTCTTGCGGTGCGGCGAGAAAGTTCGAGTAACTCGCGGCAGCCTTGAGGGCGTCGTAGGAGTGCTGGTGCGAAAGAAGAGTCTATTTCGGCTGGTGCTATCCGTTGAGATGCTGGCGCAATCAGTATCGGTCGAGATCGATGCCTCGGACGTGGAGCCGGAAAAGGGTTCTGCGTTAACGGAGGGGGTAACCCGCGGAGATACGGCGAGTTTAGGATATTCGAAGGACCTGTCGCCAGAAGGACTGCGGGGAAGTTTTGGCGCGGTAAGTCGCTAAGTTGCAAGAAAGCCACAGGGCATTCGTGCCAAAGGCAAAGTAGATCGCAGGAGTTTTATGAAATTGAACGCAAGGACAACAATCCAAGCTGCAGTATTGCTCTTGTTTTTTTCCGGTGTGGCAATTGGGCAGACACCCGTCGCGGATTCAGGAAATCCGCCTTCGGGAACTGGGTCATCAGGCACAAAGGCGCATGATGACAGCTTTGTCATCGGAAATGATGATCACCTCGACATCAGCGTCTGGAAAGAGCCAGACCTTACCAAATCCATCCCTGTGCGTTCAGACGGAAAGATCTCCCTGCCGCTCGTGGGGGAAATCCAAGCAGCGGGTCGAACACCTTTACAGCTTGAATTAGATATAGCCAACAGGCTCCGGAATTACATCACTGTGCCCCAAGTTACGGTGATCGTCGAGCAAATCAACAGCAAGAAGTTCAATATCATGGGAATGGTAGGGCGGCCCGGCGCCTACCCGCTTACGCTTTCAACGACGATTGTGGATGCGATCGCCGCCGCCGGCGGATTTAAAGACTTTGCGAAGAGGAAGGGCGTCTACATTCTTCGCCAGAATCCTGACGGCACCCAATCTCGCCTGAATTTCAATTACAACGACTTCATCAAGGGGAAGAATCTTTCTCAAAACGTGAAGATTGAGCCACGCGACACCATCATTGTTCCGTGAAGACTGGAAGACTTAAATGCTCTCACGAATCTGCTCAATCCTGATTCTATTGCTCATTTCGACTCCGCTCTGGTGCCAAGTGGAACCGAGTGCGAGTGGTGGCGAAGGCCCTGCGGACGACGACTCTCCGATGCCAATGTCACCCGAGGTGAGTGGCTCATTCTATCCATCGTCGGCCGCGTCGGAGGCTCGATCGAATACGTTATCGGGTGGGGTGGTTTTTACGGCCGCATACAATGACAACCTGTTTACGGGCGGAACGAGTAAACCGATCGGCGCGGAGTCCTACGCGGTGACGCCGACACTTCGAGTGGAGCAGAGCACGTCCCGGACTCACGGAGCACTCTCGTACAGTCCGGGCTTTACCTTCTATGAACCGGTGACCGCCCTGAATGCGGTGATGCAAAACGCCATTGTTGACTATCAATACCGTTTGACTCCCAGGTTGACATTTAGTGGACAGGATTTCTTTGAACAAAATTCCAGCGCATTCAGCCAACCTTACACGTATGCAGGCGCCACGGTTTCAGCTTCGAATGGTGTCGGTTCGACTTTTTTGATTGTCCCGTACCTTGGGCAGATCGTGAATTCGACATCAGGGACAATCGGCTATCAATTCAGCAGAAATGGAATGATCGGCGGCTCGGGATCATATTCTATCTTCGATTTTTCCGGTCAGGCGGCGCAAACAGGGCTCTACAATTCGGGAACAGCGAGTGGGGGCGTTTTCTACAGTGTGCGTCTCACGAAGTCTCAATTCATCGGAGTTAGGTACGGGTACTCCCATACGGTAACAAGCCCGGTCGCAGCAACGACGCAAACCCAGGAAGGTTCAGCTTTCTACACTATAGCGTTTCCAAACAGACTTTCGTTATCGCTGTCCGGCGGCCCGGAATACGAGATTACAACCCAAACTGGAGCTCCATCAAGCAACACATGGGGGCCTGGCGGCACAGCGAGTATTGGCTGGCAAAGAACCAGGACGAATCTGGCAGTGAGCTACTCGCGCGCAATTACTTCTGGAGAAGGATTCCTTGGCGCCTACACCATGGACAGCGCAAATCTCAGTGCGCAATGGCTTTTGACTCCCAGATTGTCCACAGGGTTGAGCGGTAGTTACACTAACCTCAAGAACGCTACCCCTCTTATCGAGGGGACCAGTCCGGCGGGGCACACCCTGTTCGGGAGAGCGTCGCTGCAATACACGATCAATCAGCATATGAACTTGGTCGGTGAGTATACTCGCCTCCATCAGGATTACGGTGGGATAGCTGAAATCGCAAATGATCCAAATGCCGACCGAGTGTCGGTCACTCTCAATTACAGTTTCACGAGGCCACTGGGACAATAAAAATGGTAGACCTAACTGAAGAACAGAATTCGGAACGGCCGGATGTCGAACGGTATCTCGACATTATCCGTCGACGCCATCTGTACCTACTCATCCCCTTCTTCTGCACCTGGCTCCTCATCTGGGGATCGAGCTGGGTTTTGCCGCCGCTCTACAAGTCGAGCACGCAGATCCTTGTGGAAGAGCCGACGATGCCTGAGAATTACGTGGCGCCCAACGTCACCGAGAATCTGCAGAACCGTCTGCAGAGCATATCCCAGCAGATACTCAGTAGCACACGGCTGCTTCTAATCATTAACAAGCTTCATCTTTATGGAGGCGCTCAAGGCTCTCTGACCGATGACAAACGCGTAGAGAAAATGCAGAAGGATATAAGCATCGATCTCGTACGGGACACTCACGAGCAGATTACTGCTTTCAAAATTTCCTACTCCTCACCCGATCCACGGGTTGCGCAGCAAGTGACAACGGAAATAAAGGATCTCTTCATTAACGAGAACCTCAAGGTCCGGCAGCAACAATCGGAAGGCACAACCAAATTCATTCAGGACCAGCTTGAGGCAGCCAGTGTTCAGCTTGCGGAGCAGGAATCGAAGGTAAAAGCCTTCGAGGGCGGTCACGAGGGGATTCTCCCGTCGCAAGAGACAAGCAATCTGACAATTTTGGGCGGTTACCAGACACAGTTACAAAATGCACAGGATTCCCTCAATCAAGCCAAGCAGCAGCGCCCCTATCTGCAGGCGATGATCGAACAGAATCGGACAGCTCGCGGTTCGCTGAAGGCCGACGGTACGCCAATCGGGTTAGCGGAGGTCGATCAACAACTTGAGAGGCTGAGAGCCGAGCTGGTGGACCTAAGCTCACGTTATACAGATGAATACCCGGATGTAATCAAGCTGAAAGAGCGAATCACTAAGACCGAGAAAGTGAGAGAGGAATTGATTGCAGCTCCCAAGAAGCCGGTCGATGAGACCGCGCTTCGGGAGGCTGAAAGCCTAAGTCCCAACTCACCGCTAGCTCAGCTGCAAGGGCAGTTGAGATCAAATCAGCTGGAGATTTCGAATCTGGAAGCGCGAATCGCGGAATTGCAGCAGAAGATCAACGAATACCAGGCACGGCTCAATGCCGCGCCGACCACTGAGCAACAGTTCGCCGAGGTGACTCGTGGCTATGAGCAGTCAAAGGCGATATACGACGATCTTCTGAAGAAAAAGAATGCATCCGAGATGGCAACGAGCATGGAACAGTTGCAGCAGGGCGAGCATTTTACGGTGCTTGACCCTCCTAGCTTGCCTGACAAACCGGATTTTCCTAATCGCCTAAAGTTTTGCGGAATCGGCTTGGGTGTGGGAATTATCGTGGGTGTGTTAGTGGCAGGTGGATTTGAATTCGCGGATGATCGAGTGCATAGTGAGACGGCTTTGAAGGCCATGCTGCCGACGGCGATTTTATCTGAGATTCCAGAGGTTGTTCATCCGTCCGATGAAGCGAAAAACAGGAGGCGACTGACTCTGGGCTGGGTCACGACTGCCGTTGTCGTGATTGCAATCCTGGCGGGCGCCACGATCAGCATTCTCTACGGTTAGAAGGTTACAGGACACATGTACAAAGCCTATTTCCAACTCACGCGCAATCCATTCGATCTGACACCAGATCCGACTTGCTTCGTTCCGACCGAGCGGCACAATGAAACACTTGCGTCGCTCTACTATGGGGTGCGGCGGCACAAGGGTTTTGTTGTCGTCACAGGAGAGGTGGGAACGGGTAAGACTCTCTTGCTGAGGTGTCTTTTGAGGCTTCTCGAAGAGAGTCGAGACATCACTTATGCATATATCTTTAATAATCGGCTGACTTCGACCGAATTTCTGCAATATATGCTGTTGGACTTTGGCCTGCCCGCATCCGGGAAGAACAAGTGCGAGATGTTATTTGATCTGAGCCAGTTTTTGGTATCCAGGTCTTCGCGGCAGATGACGACTGTCCTCATCGTCGATGAGGCGCATTTGTTGTCCGATGAGCTCCTGGAAGAGGTCCGGCTGCTGTCGAACCTTGAAACCTACGACGACAAATTGTTGCAAATTGTCCTGGTGGGCCAACCGGAACTCGATGAGAAGCTGGATTCGAAGGGCTTAAGACAGCTGAAACAGCGCATCTCTCTTCGGACTCATCTTGCCCCGCTTAGTCTCGAGGAGACGCAGCGATATATCGAACACCGGCTACAGATTGCCGGTGCCGACCCGAGTGCTTCCTCCTTATTTTCTCCTAAAGCAATGGCGATGGTATTCAGATTTTCGCGAGGATATCCGCGTCTAATCAATACAATCTGCGAGAACTCTCTGCTTACAGCGTACGCACGGCAAGTCCCAGTTATAACCCCGGACATCGTCAAGCAGGTGGCGCGAGAGTTCCGACTCGATAAGTTATCAATGTCTGAGATCGACCGAACACTGGAAAATGGAAGTTATGCAAACGGCCATCATTTTGAATTGCCGGACATAGAAGATGAAATTCCAAGCGATCCTGAACAAGCTCGTTTATAAGCCGGAGAGGTAAAAAAGAATGAGTCAAATTTTTGACGCCTTACAGAGATCCGAAGCCGAACGTGCGGGTAGCCCCTTAGAGGCGCCTCTTCAAGCCAACGACATGCTTCGACGTGCCGAACGCCAAATTGCGTCGAAGTGGGAAAGCCAATCGATTCTTGGCGGCTCCGAATCGGTGGCGGTGGAAGAATTCAATCGCGCAACGCCAGAACCTGTTTTCGATGGGCTCGGTTCCTCATCGGTCGGCGCTGGTATTGCAAATTCTTCGAAGCATGACGATCGCTTGCGCATTCTCGGCCAATTCCAAACTTTGCAGCTTTCTTTGGCCCCTGAAAGCCGACTGGTCTCTCTCACGGAGCAGGACAGCCCGGCCGCAGAGGCGTTTCGTCTTCTGGGTGTGCGGTTGCGGGATTTGGGTCGTACACGACCGCTCAAGAAGGTTCTGATTACAAGCACCATTCCACAAGAAGGGAAGACGACAGTTGCAGCGAATCTAGCATTTACGCTGGCCCGCTCGACTCAACAAAAGGTTCTTCTTCTCGAAGGCGACGTTCGCCGACCGGCGTTGTCGCAGATGTTTGGTCTTCAGGGACGTCCTGGAATTTGCGAATGGTTGCGAGGGGATCACAAACTAACTGAGTGCGTCTACTATCTAGAGGGACCGGGAGTATGGATTATGCCGGCGGGAAGCTCACCTCAAAATCCCCTCGAGGTGCTGCAATCAGTCAAGCTGAACGCTTTGATGTCTCAGCTAGCTGACTGGTTTGAATGCATTGTGATCGATTCGCCCCCGGTTTTGCCGTTGGCAGATACGAGCGTCTGGATGAGACTCGCGGACGGAATCGTCCTTGTGGCCCGCCAGGGGATCACAGAGAAGAAACAGCTGCAAAGGGGACTTGAAGCGATTGAGCCTCAAAAACTCGTTGGCGCCCTTCTCAATTGTTCTAAGAACCAAGCACATAGCCATTACTATTATTGATTGCCAATACCTGGACTAAGTGCACTGTTGTTGGCAGGTCGATTGTTCGAATGGCCGCTTTTAATTCTGGATCACTGCTTGGCACACAATTCTGCGAATAGCAAGTCGCAACCTTTCGCTGGGACCGACGTGCATAGGCTGCACATCTTGGCGACGATGCTTCGTCGCCGCGGATCGCATAAGCATAGAAGAAATACGAAAGGAGACCATCGTGACCATCCGACAGGAAAGGTCTACGAATCTCGTTGAATCCATAAGTGACGCCATCGCCTCGGTCGATCAAGGGGCACTCAACGAAGAGACCTTTAAGCGTGTGATTGCTATCGAGCGCAAGCGGACTGAGCGCTCGAAGTCGCCGTTCGTTCTGATGTTGCTTGAAGTCACAAATCAGCAGAATTCGGAAAAAACGAAACGGTCCCTCGAGTGCATCGTGGCTGCGTTGCTGGTGGCTTGCAGAGACACAGACTTAGTTGGATGGTACAAAGATGGCTGTATTGTCGGAGTGATGTTCACAGGACTCGTGGTTAGCGACAAACATTCTATCTTGAGTGCAATCTTGAACAGAGTAAGCGAAACGCTTCGCAACGAACTGACCTTCGAGCAGTTCAGCCAAATCAGCATCTCTTTTCATCTTTTTCCCGATGATTGGGAAAACGACAAGCCGGGACGGCCAAGCAATTCTGCTCTCTATCCGGACTTAACCAACCATGACAACGGCCGGAAGTCCCTTTTGATTGTGAAGAGAGCCATCGACCTTGTGGGATGCGCCGCGCTTACGCTTATATGCCTTCCGCTATTTCTGGTCATTGCGATCGCGGTTAGATTGTCGTCGAAGGGGCCAATTCTCTTCAGGCAAGAACGAGTGGGACAGTTTGGTCAGATCTTTACGTTTTTGAAATTCCGGTCGATGTATGTGAACAATGATCACACTGTCCATCGAGAGTTTGTTACAAAGCTGATCGTCGAAGAAAGCGTTGGCGGACTGCCATCTGGAAACCGCCAAGGCGTGTACAAGCTGACAAACGATAAGCGTGTAACTCCCATAGGAAAATTCCTCAGAAGAACAAGTCTCGACGAGCTGCCTCAGCTGATCAATGTTTTGAGAGGCGATATGTCTCTTGTCGGTCCTCGCCCGCCGATTCCTTACGAACTCGCTGCCTACCAGGTTTGGCATCGGAGAAGAGTTCTGGAAGTGAAACCTGGAATCACTGGACTTTGGCAAGTTACCGGGCGGAGCCGCGTGAAGTTTGACGAGATGGTTCGGCTTGACCTGCGTTATGCCACGACCTGGACCCCATGGCTCGACCTAATAATATTACTTCGCACGCCCGTGGCGGTCATTCGAGGATCGGGTGCTTATTGATCTTCAACGCCGGGGTGGGGAGCAACCAATCGGTGCCATCGAGTCCCTGGGGCGCATAACTCTTTAAAGACTAGACTAGATCATTTACTAACTAGTGCAAAACGGAGAAGGACTGTGAATTTCGGAGTAATCGGATACGGCTACTGGGGGCCAAATGTCGTTAGAAACCTTGTGAATCTTGAAGGTTCGCAGGTTATTGCAATTGCAGAGATAAATGCAGGAGCGCGTGCCAGAGCGCAAAAGGCATATCCTAACGTCAAGATAGTGGCAAGTGCATCGGAAGTGATCACCTCGACGGAGATCGACGCTGTGGCAGTCGTTTCTCCGGTCTGGACCCACTTCGAGTTGACCAAGGCAGCGCTCGAGAACGGGAAGCATGTATTTGTAGAGAAACCATTCACGAGCAATTCCGCGCAAGCCGAGGAATTGATCAACCTGGCGCAGCAAAAGAATCTCAAGATCATGGTCGACCACACGTTTCTTTTTACGGGTGCGGTTCGCAAGATCTGTCAGTTGCTCGATGAGGGTGCGCTTGGGAACCTCTATTACTATGATTCAACCCGGGTGAACCTCGGCCTTTTCCAGCACGATATCAACGTGCTTTGGGATCTTGCGCCACACGATCTCTCCATTATTGATCACGTACTGAAAGGACGCCCGGAGGCGATTGTAGCGACAGGGCAAGGACATCTGAACGGGCACGAAGACGTCGCATTCATGACGCTCTATTTCCCTGAGAAGGTAATTGCCCATATCAACGTCAACTGGCTCTCGCCGGTAAAGGTGCGCACCACTCTCATTGGTGGCGAGAAGAGAATGCTGGTATGGAATGACCTAGAAGCAGACGAGAAAATCAAGGTGTATGACAAGGGCGTAAAGATCACCAATCGGGAGGGATTATACGAGTTATTGGTGAGTTACCGATCCGGAGATATGTGGTCTCCGCAGCTTGAGCAAGTGGAAGCGCTGCGGCAGGAATTGACATACTTTGTAGAATGCATTTCGAATGGACGCGAGCCATTTAACAACGGCTGCGCAGGTTTGCGTGTAGTGCAAATGTTGGAAGCGGCAAGTGAGTCGCTTAGCAAGAAGGGAGCCTTGGTCTATTTATGAGTCCGTTCAATTCAATAGCCGATGACGTAAAGATGGGGAAAGATGTCCGACTTGCTAAGTTCATTAATCTATATGGGTGCGAAATTGGAGATGAAACAAAGATCGGAGCATTCGTAGAGATTCAAAAGAATGCCGTCGTTGGAAAGCGTTGCAAAATCTCGAGCCACTCCTTTATCTGCGAAGGAGTTGTGATTGAGGACAATGTGTTTATTGGGCACGGAGTTACGTTTACCAATGATAGCTATCCCCGGGCCACTGCAGTTAATGGAACGCTGCAGACAGAAGAGGATTGGAAAGTGGAGGCCACTGTAATCAGGAAGGGCGCGTCGATCGGATCTGGCGCCACGATTCTTCCCAATACCTGCGTTGGCGAGAACGCGATCGTGGGAGCGGGTAGCGTGGTTACAAAGGATGTGCCGGCCAATGCAATTGTGGCTGGGAACCCAGCAAGGGTATTGCGCACGATTGGTGAAGCCCAAGATTCGAGCATCCATTCGCCGATTCCTTTTCTTGATTTGATTACGCCACATTTAGAACTCGAAGAGGAACTCGTAGAAGTATTTCGCCATGGGTTGCGCACGGCCGGATTTGTGGGCGGAACGATTGTAGAGAATTTTGAGAAGGCATTCGCAGAGGTGTGCGATGCGAAGCATTGTATTGCAGTAAGCAGTGGCACGGACGCACTGCGCTTTGCGATCATGATGTCTGGTGTGCAACCGGGCGATGTCGTGCTCACGGTTCCAAACACATTTATCGCAACAACAGAGGCCATTTCGCAGGCAGGTGCTATCCCGGAGTTTGTTGACGTTGATGAGCGCACGTACAATATGTCTGCGGCTATGCTTCAGCGTTTTCTTGAGAAGCAATGCGTTCGGGATAAGTCGGGAAGGCTTATCAGTTTGCGTAATGGACGTCCGGTAACTGCTGTTGTTCCGGTCCATCTGTATGGCCAAATGGCCGACATGGATGCGATTCTGGAGCTAGCCGACAAGAACGGCCTCATCGTGATCGAGGACGCGTGCCAGGCCCACGGGGCCGAGTATTTTTCGCGAAAGCTGAATCGGTGGATGAAGGCCGGGACGATGGGCCGGGCCGCCGCGTTTAGCTTCTATCCCGGCAAGAATCTGGGCGCCTGTGGTGAAGGCGGTGCCGTGACCACAAACGACGGCGCGCTTGCGAAGCAGATAAGGATGCTTCGCGATCACGGCCAAGTGAAGAAGTATTATCACGATCTGGAAGGCTATAACGGACGGTTGGATGCTATCCAAGCAGGCATCCTGCGCGCGAAGATTCCGCATCTCGCGAAATGGACTTCCGCTCGGCGGGAGCGTGCGTCGGAATATAACAAGCTCTTGGCAAAAGATGAATCGCTTGGGTTACCCCATGAGCCGTCCTGGTCGCGTGCGGTCTTTCATCTCTATGTAATTCGTACAGCGGACCGGGAAGGCTTGATACAGCACCTGAAGGAAGCCGAAATCGGTTCGGGCATTCACTATCCAATCCCTTTGCACCTGCAAAAAGCCTATGTTTCGCTGAATTATAACGCCGGCGACTTTCCCATCGCGGAGAGACTTGCGGCAGAGATTGTCTCGTTGCCGATGTTTCCGCAGTTGACGGCGGAGCAGCAGGCGAGGGTAGTCGAGGAAGTATTAAACTTTACTTCTAAAACGAGCCGCAAGCAGCCGGAGTTACAAGAGACTTCCTTAGCTTCGGCAGATTGAATTGCAAAGACTGCCTTCCTTTCTCTGAGCTCATTCTGTCGTCGTCTTTCTGCTATTGAGACAGTCAATCGAGCTTCTACCCACTGAATCCCTTCGACAGACGAGCAGCGCGATGCAGATTCACGTGAAATTGTGCCCGAATGGATACTGATCGCGTCATGTCGGAAAAACTACGCTACGTAATCATCACGCCCGCCCGAAATGAGGAGCGGTTCATCGAATCGACTATTAAGTCGATGGTCGCGCAGACACATTTGCCGCTGCGATGGGTGATCGTGAGCGATGGTTCAACCGACCGAACCGATGAGATCGTGAGCAGCTACGCCGCAGAGTACCCGTGGATAAACTTGGTCCGTATGCCGGAGCGGCAGGAAAGACATTTCGCTGGGAAAGTGTATGCCTTCAATGCGGGCTTCGAAAGAGTGAAATCGCTCGAGTTTGATGTTGTTGGGAACCTGGATGCCGATGTGTCGTTTGAGCCGGAGCACTTTGAGTTTCTGCTCGGTAAGATGAAGGAAATGCCGGAACTGGGAATGGCCGGCGCTCCTTTTCGTGAGGGAACATTCCAATACGACTATCGATACTCGAATATCGAGAATGTTTGGGGCGGGTGCCAGCTTTTTCGGAGACAGTGTTACGAGGGAATCGGCGGATACATGCCGTTGAAAGGCGGATGCATCGATCATGTGGCGGTGATCTCGGCGCGCTTTCACGGATGGAAGACGCGTACATTCCCCGACAAGATCTGCATGCATCATCGAACGATGGGTACCGCCCAACATAGCGAATTGCGAGCGAAGTTCAGGCTTGGCATGAAGGATCATTCGGTCGGCAACCATCCACTTTGGCAGTTTGTCCGGGCAATCTATCAGATGAAACATCGTCCGGTTATTACGGGCGGAATCGCTTTGTGGATGGGTTATGTCTGGGCGCTGCTTCGGGGCGCTGAAGTTCCACTTTCGAAAGATCTGGTCACCTTTGTCCGGCGTGAGCAGATGCAGCGATTGAAGAAAACATTTCTGGGCGGTCCGAAAGCGCCGGCACAGGAGTTTCCAGCGTCGCCGACGAGATCCATTCCTTAAATTTCTCGCTCATTCACAGAACTTGGCGAGATGACCATTGCAATGCCGGGCACCAAAGATAATCTATGAGCTTCGTAGCAAAAACCCGAGGTCTTGTCCGGTCGGGAATTCGATCGACCCTCAAGAAATTCCTGAGTCAAGAGCGCCGCACGGAGTTGAAGCGCCTGCAAGGGATCGCGCGAAAACGGATGGCGCCAGTGCTGTCAGCTGTGCATGGGACTTTCGGAACTGCGGAGCTGATTGAAGAGTTATCGCGCCGCGTCCCGGCTGATTTTGAAATCCTGATGGTCCATAGTTCATTCGATGCGCTTCTTCCCATGTATAAGGGAAGTGCAAAGGATCTCGTCAACGGACTCATTGAGTTTTGCGGGCCGAATCGCAGTCTGGTAATGCCGTCTTTTATCATGGGTGGACGGACGTACGATGCCGCCGCTTATTACCAGAAGAAGCCATTCGATGTGCGGACGACGCCGTCTGAGATGGGGTTAGTTGCGGAAGTATTCCGGCGAACCCCGAATGTGCTGCGGAGCCTCCACCCGACGTGCAGTGTCTGCGCGCTCGGACCATTGGCGAAGGAACTAACAGCCGGCCATCATTTGTCTCGGACGGGAATGAGTCCAGACAGTCCATTCGGTGTCATGACGCGCCGTTCGACGGCTATTCTGGGAGTTGGGGTCGAATACTTCCGATGCCTCACGCACGTACATACTGCAGCGCACAAGATGGACGAGGAGTATCCAGTCAAGTTCGAAAATCGGACGACCCAGGTTGCGCTGGTCGACTATGACGGCAGTCGCTATGAACATATTTTAGGACTTCCCGATCGCACCAAGAAGCAGGATCTTACGGTTCTCTGGTCCTTACTTTCCAAAGACGAGCTGCGAGAGTGGCAGTTTCACGGCGTTTCGATGTTTGTGGTGCCGCAAGCAGGGGTACTTACAGAGCGCCTGATCGAGGCTGCTCGCAAGGGAATCACGATTTTCGGCAAGGTAGAGATGCCGCAACAAACGGCCGCGGCAACCCGCTAGCCGACGCACGGGAATTGGTAAATGGACGCCATTAAAGAAAATAGGGTTGAACCGGACGCTCGGCAAGTTCTGTTGGTGGGTGATACGACGCTCGATCCACTAGCGCGCCTGCTCGAACGGAACCCGAGCCAGCCTAAGTTGCAATGTACCGCAGCTCCCTACGGCCAGGTTTTTCAAATACTGCTCGATGCGAGCCACTCCGTCTGGTCTTCGAACCCGGAGCTCATGGTTGTGTGGACTGCTGCGAACTTAAGTCTTCCATCTTTTGCAAAGCTGCTCCATTTCGAATTTGAGTCGGCATCCGTCGAATTTGATGAGGCTCTTCGCGAAGCGGAACAATTGGCAGATGCGATTGTCAGAGCATCTTCTCGTGTCGGTCTTGTCCTGGTGCCGACGTGGATATTGCCAACCTATGAACGCTGGATACAGACTCTTGCCTGGCGGCATCGCATTGGCGTGGCAAATTTCCTCGCCAAAGCGAACCTGATGCTCGCTGAGAAATTTGCGGGACAGAAGAATATTGTTCTGCTGGACGCGAGTTACTGGCAAGCGAGTTTAGCCCGGTCTGCGTTTGACTTGCGCATGTTCGCCGTGGCAAAGATTCTGTACTCGCATAACCTCTTCGAAAAAGCGGCGACCGAGATGAGATCGGTCATTCGTGGTTCGCTTGGCCTGACGAAGAAGGTGGTTGTTTGCGACTTGGATAACACCCTGTGGGGAGGGGTTGTCGGAGATGATGGTCCGCAGAACATCAAGCTTGGTGCTCCCGATCCGCTTGGCGAGTGTTTTCAGGCGTTCCAGTCGGCCTTGAAAGGCCTCCGTTCGCGCGGCATTCTGCTGACGATCTGCAGCAAGAACGATGAGAAGCTAGCGCTCTCGGTGATCGAAGAACACCCAGCGATGATTTTGCGCAAAGGTGACTTTGTTGGTTGGCGGATCAACTGGAAAGACAAGGCAGAGAATTTGATCGCTCTGGCGGAAGAGCTAAATCTCGGACTTGACTCGTTTGTGTTCCTCGACGACAGCCCTCAGGAGAGAGATCAGGTACGGCAGCTTCTGAGCCAGGTATATGTTCCGGACCTTCCCGCGTCTCCTTCCGAGTATGCGCCGTTTCTCGCATCGCTTGACTGCTTCGAAACGCCGAATCTAGGAAAAGAAGATTTCGAGAGAACCGAGATGTATCGCGCTGAACGCGAACGCAAAGAGACACTGGATGTCAGCGGCGACGTGGAGAATTGGCTTGGTTCGCTGCAGATCAAAGTAAGTGTCGCTCCATTGCGACGCGAAAGCCTGCCCAGGGCTGCGCAGTTACTGAATAAGACGAACCAATTTAATCTGACACTTCGTCGCCTGGACGAGAAGAGCTTTTGGGACTGGGCCGAAGACCCCGCAAATTCCATTTACACGTTCAATGTGTCGGACCGTTTTGGCGACTTCGGGCTGGTGGGGCTCTCGAGCATTTCGGTCACGGGGCCGGATGCGCAGATTACAGATTTCGTGATGAGCTGCCGCGTGATGGGAAAGAAAGTCGAAGAGGCGTTGCTGGGATACACCGTGGAGCAAGCCAAGGCGAGCGGTGCTGCGCATATTATTGCGCCTCCGGTGGATGGGCCTCGAAATGGACCCGCCAAGGACTTTTTTGCAGGCAAATTCGCCGACGCCGATGGAGCTTCGATTGATCCCTCGCGCGTTTCCATCCCCCCCCACATCAGCCTCAAGGAGGAAATCTGAGAGCCGTTAAAGGCCCGGAAATAAGTTTATGGAAGAATTGACATCAATCCTCACGGAAATTCGAGCAGGGCAAGATTATGCGGGAGCCGATAACTTTTTCAAAGAGGGCCTGCTCGATTCACTCGACATGACTGCGCTGGTAGCTTCGCTCGAATCGCGATATAACGTGTTTCTAGACGTTGACGAGATCGTCCCGGAGAACCTTTGCAGTTTAAAAGCAATCAAAACACTCCTTGTGCGCAAGGGAGTAAGTCTCTAAAAGACTTATATCGACATGTCTGGAGTACGGCATCTGTGAGTCATGAATTGCCACATATTTCGGTCTGTATTTGCACCTATAAGAGACCCGACTTGCTGAAGCGCCTTCTTACAGATGTTGCCAAGCAAGAAACTGACGGGAAATTTACTTATTCGGTGGTACTGGCGGATAACGACCCGGAAGAGTCCGCTCGA
>Ga0182030_10005813_pt1 | contig 26109 bp, 19 predicted proteins | sample 812S3MmetaG_FD_121299 | JGI IMG/M metagenome (GOLD analysis project Ga0182030, IMG submission 121299) | Permafrost microbial communities from Stordalen Mire, Sweden - 812S3M metaG (Illumina Assembly) | ecosystem: Environmental > Terrestrial > Soil > Wetlands > Permafrost | place: Sweden...
CCTGGCCTTTGTACTGGCTCAAGCCCGACTGCTCGCCGCTCAGGGCAGTCAGAGTAAATGCGGGCGCGGGACCTCCGGCATCGGCCGCGAACGCGGTGGAGACGAGGACGAGGGCGGCCATCGCGCACCCCTTCAGGACCTTAACGGTAGAACTTTGCATGGATCTCTCCTGTGAGAATCGTCGTTAACCTTAAAAAAAGGTGGTTAAACTCATCGTGCCTTCTATGTTGTGGACGTTCTTGTCGACCCCGAACAAGTCGGACTCGAACACGTGATCGCGCACGTCCAGATGCACAGCCAGCCAATCGGTGATCAAGATGCGAGTTCCCACGCCGAAATTGAGCGCGAACTGGTCCTGGTCGGCGAACTTCACATCGCCCATGCCGACCGTGACGTAGAGCGCCGTATTAAAGGCCCGTCCTCGCCCGAGAAACACCTCGCCGGGCAGTACGTTGTAGCCCACGTCCAAGTCGTAGTACGTGAACTGCCTCCCAGAGTTGCTGAGGACCGTGATCTCGGGAAACGTCTCCTCGAGGCTGCTCTGTCCCGCCTTCGAGCGCGCAAGATACCCTTCGAGGAAGAAGTCCTCGGTCACATGGTAAGCCGCACGGATGCCGTAGACGGGATTGGTGCCGAAGTCCTCGATGCTGAGGGCGCCGAAGTAGCCCCCTACTTCGAAGTCCTTGGCCTTGATCTTCGGGGTCTTCACGACCCGCCGCGTGACCTGGGGCTCGACGATGGTCGGCTCGGCCCCCGGCTCCTCGACGGTCACCTGCACGGGCTTCTTGTCGCCGCGATGGAACCAGCCGCAGCCGGACAGCAGCGCTGCCGCTAAAAGAATACTGCAAAGCCGACTTTCCATTCTTCCAGATCCTCGTAGACGTTCAAATTGTTGAAGACCACGTAGTGGCGCCAGTCCGCACGCCACATGAAGCGCCGGGTGATGAATCCTCGGGCGCCGAGAGACACATAGGCCATTTGGTTGTTGCTTTCGAGCGGTGCGGGCGGGACTTTGTCGACGATGTGCTGGTAACCCGTGCCAAGACCGGCCGTCGGCGAGAACCACTTCCATTCAGGAATGAAGGTATGCCGCAAGCCGACCGTCGCCACCACCCGGTTGTCGAGTGTGCCGAGCGCTTGCTGCAGCACAGCCTCGATGTCGATACTGTCCGTGAGGCTGAAGTCGACATAGGCGGTCACCAAGTTCTGACGGTTGTACACCCCGTACCCGGCCCCGAACTCCCAGCGATGGCTGGCGAAGTCGGGGTAGGGCGGTATGGGCGCCGGCTCGCCGTCGGCGAGCTTCGTGATCGCGAGGTCCTGTCGCCGCGCCCACCCTTCCGCACCGTGCGGAGCCCGAACCTTGTACCAGTCGGTCCGGCTGTAGAGCACCGTGACGATCTCGTCCCGCCCGACAACATAGACTACGGGAAAACCGCGTCCTGGACCTGAGTGCATCTCCAGGTACGGGGCGGTCACCACCAATTGCAACAGCGGACGTTTCGCAGCTTGTGCGATTCCGACATGCAACGTCTGCAACAGCAGAATGAGCCCAAGCAAACGTCTCATCAGGTCATATCGCTGGGTCACATCGCCGGGGCGACGAACGGATCGTTGTAGAACTGGCCGCCGATGTCCAACCATTCCGAGATCAAACGCAACTCCCCGATGGTCATGAATCCCGTGTGATCGAGCACGGGGTCCTTGAAGCTCCCGTCGAACATCCGCAGGAAGGCCGTCGATGCCGCCGCATCCCCGGCCACCATGGGCGCCGGCAGCAGCACAGGCGCCTGCGTCGGCGGTGGGCCGGGATCGGTCACGGTCAAGTCCTGCAGCACGCCCATATTAAGCGTCAATTCGAAATGTTGCGACAGGACATTTTGATAAGAGGTGACCAAGGTCGGGTCGGGCGTCACCACGTTCGACCCGCTGGTGCCGCCAGTGAGATCGAGTTGTCCTGCGGGAACCTGGATCTTGTTCTGCAAATTCACCGTGTTGTGGCAGTTGGTGCACGTCACGGAAGTATTCGCCACGCCGTTGACGGTCGCCACCCGAGTCATCGAGTTCCAGAGGTTCTGGATGAACAGCTGTGCCGGGTTCGAATTGGCGTTGGCGTAATGAATCGTGATGCGGCACTGCGCGCTCCAAGGCACGCAGTTGGCGTTGGTCGGGGGCGTACTCGGAATGCCGAGGTCCGTGGCGTTCGTGACGCTCGTACCGTAGGGTAAATCGATATAGGTATCAGGCTTCGGCGTGGCCACGCCGACGGTCCAGATCGGCGCGTAAATCACGTCGGACGCCAGGATGCTCGAGCACGGTTGCGTGTTGGGCTCGGCCAGCTTGCCGAGCCCGCTGCCGGTCTCGCAGCTGATGCGCGCCAGGGTCTGCGCCATGGTCTCGCCCTGATTCGCGAAGAGCGCGCTGTATGTATTGGGGAAGGGCTCGCCCGTGGTCGGGGCGCCCAGGTTGACCGCCACGGTGAGGCCGCTGCGGCCGTGCGAGGGATCCGTGAGATTGCCGGCCGTGTGACAGCCGTTGCAGGATTTGATCTCGCCGGGCATCACCTGCATCCAGCTCGTGTGCTGCGTGGTAATGCGGCGCGCGTTCGCGTCGAGCACGTCGACTATGAACGGCACGTTGGCGGGCACTTGGATCTGCACCGAGCCGTCCGGCTGAACCGGTGCATAGCCCAGGATCTCACGCATCCCCATGCCGGCGGTGCCGAAGGCGGACTGATTGATCTTGCGCACGGTCTTGGGGGGGATCTCGACCGCCTTCTCGATGCGCACGAAGCGCGCCGGACGCGTGTAGAAGCCGGCATTGGCCGGATCGGCCTGCGCCGAAATGCTGGGTTTCGCAGTATCCACGCCGTCGAAGTCGTACACGCTCGAGATGTTGAGGATACCGACCTCGTTGTTGACCAGGTCTTCCTCGGCTGGGGTGGTCGGCTGGAAATCCGGGATGTAAGTGGGAACGGGCGTGCGAGCCTGAAGGATGATCGGCTCGACGATCTCGATGCCCTGCTCGGCCGAGAGGATTGGACTCAAGGTACCCGCATCGAAGTCGTAGATCCAGACGGTGTACTGCGGCGGCGCGAGCTTGGCCTTCGCCGTGGTCGAGCCGTTGCACACCGAGGTGGTGCCGTCCGTGTTCTCGACGAGGCACGGTGCCCAGCTCACCAGCATGCGGTTGGTGCCATCGTACAGCGGATACATCGAGTAGAACCGCCCGCCCGCGGACGGCATGTTCGCATCCGTAGTGACGCCCAGGGAAGTAGCGCTGATCTGCGCGGGGCCCTTCGCAGTGCTGCTCGGGGAACTCGGCTGATTGATCTCGACGAACTGATTGGCATTGATGTCGACGATATCGCCGCCGAGCTGCGTGCCCAGGAAGGGCCGCGCGATGGCGAGCAGCGTACCGTCCGCGCGCTGACGCGCGTTGAGGAATTGAATCACGTTGTTATTGGTGCCGGCGGCGCTCGCGCCGCTGGCGTGGCTGTTGGCTCCATAGAAAAGCTGTAGGCCCGTGCCGTCCGGGTTGGTGAGGTAGAGACTGATCTCGCCGCCGTTCTCGGTGTCCCAGCGGGAGAATACAATCTGGCCGTTGGCAAGCACCGACGGTCCGAAATCGTGGTTGGTGTTGAAGCTGATCTGATGCATCCCGCTGCCGTCCGCGTTCATGACGTGGAGCAGGAAGATGGGCGACTGCTGATCCGTGGTCACCGCCTGGTACTGCGGGCGTCCCTCGTCCAGCAGGATTTCCTGCGTGGCGATCTGGCGGGTGGAGGAGAAGATGATGCGGCCGTCCGGCAGATAGTGGGCGCCGACGTCGTGACCCGATGTGATGTCGTCGGTCGTGAGCTGGGTGACGGTCTTCGCCTTCGCGTCGTACTGATAGATCTTCCAGTTCGGCTGCTTCGGATCATCGTTCTTGAGCTGCGGGTTCAAGGGAAGACGCAGCGAGAACACCACCTTGGTGCCGTCCGGAGAGACGTCGAGATCGCGCACCGCGCCCTGCCCCATGGTAATGGAGGCAGTGACGTTGGTCTCGACGCTCCCGGCGCTCGCGGTGTCCCTCACATAGAGATCGCTGCCGGTGATCGAGGTGATGAGGTCGCGCGCGTCGATGTCCGAGGGCGTCGCGGATTTATTCTGCTTGTTGGCGGTCGCGGTGAGCACAGGCTGCTTCACGTACACCATCGGATAGTTGGTGATTCCCGGAGTCAGCGATTGTCCGCCGGCGACGCCGGGCGCATTGCCGGTGGGCGCGCTGCTGCAGCCGATCATTAAAGAGAGAGGCAGCGCCAATGCGCCAGCCTTCAGCAAACCGTGACCGAATTCACGACCTTTGAAAATATTCATATGCGGCCACCTATCCTCGAGTTCCTGGACCCATCGGCGGATGCGCATCGCACATTGAACTTAATGGACTCATACGAGCATCTTCGTTCGACACGCACGCGCAATCTGTTAACGCACTCACAGAAGAGTCTGGTTACGTTCTCTTTTCTGAGCAATACGTAGCCGATTCTTTCACATCGCATCCCAGAATATAGGCGCGTAGTTGGCGCTCGGTACTGTCGCTAAAGGCCGACGTCGTGTGGGTGAGACATTATTTACGGCCGCGGTTGATGTTTATATTGCCGCCAGGTCAGAAACCGCAACTAGCTCGAGTGGACTGAACATGCAGTACGGGATGGAGAAACCAATGAGGCAGACCCTAGGTCACGCGGCAACGCCGCGTGCAATCAAGCTCGCACTCAAGGCGGCTGCGTGCGCTGGAGCGCTGGCGCTGATGAGCACAACGGCGCCGGCCCAGCAGGTCAACGCCGACCAGGCGACGCGCATGTACAACCGCATCGCGGGCATTCCGCCGAGCGCCGCTGAGCTCGCGCAGATGCTCGCCGCGGGGAGCCCGACGGCGGCGGCGCTGATCGCGACCCACGATCCAAAGTTCTACAACGACACCATCCGCAACCTGGTGGCGCCCTGGACCAATCGCGCCCAGACGGCGTTCGTCCCGCTGAACGACTACACCGCAACGGTGATCGGGATGGTGCGCGACAACATTCCGTTCAACACGATCCTGAGCGCCGACGTCCTTTATATAGGGGATGGCACCTCGGGCGAGGGCGCCTACTCGCCCAACAACAACGACATGTACCAGAACCTGGACGACGTGAACGCTGATCTCTCCGTGAAGCTCAAGCAGACCACGCAGTCCTCGCTCATCGGCATCCCCTCGGCGGCGACGGCGGGCATCATCACGACGCGCGGGGCGGCGAGCGCCTTCTTCGTGAACGGCACGAATCGCGCGATGTTCCGCTTCACCATGATCAATCACCTCTGCAACGACTTGCCGACGGTACAGGACACCACCCGTCCGCCGGACCGGATACGCCAGGACGTGACGCGCAGCCCGGGCGGCGTGAGCACCTTGTTCCTGACCACCTGCATCGGCTGCCACAGCGGCATGGATCCGATGGCGCAGGCGTTCGCCTTTTACAACTTCTCGTACCCGGCGAGCGAGATCGGCGCCACGGCCTGGCCCATCGGCCAGCTCGTATACACCCCGGGCGTGACTCAGGCGAAATACCACATCAACAACACCAACTTCCCGCAGGGGTTCAACACGCCGGATGACAGCTGGAACAATCGCTGGCGCACCGGTCCGAACCAGCTTTTGGGCTGGAGCCCGAGCCTGCCCGGGAGCGGCCAGGGCGCGAAGTCCCTGGGGACCGAGCTCGAGAACAGCCAAGCGTTCGCGAGCTGTCACGTGAACCAGGTCTTCAAAACCGTCTGCCTGCGCGCGCCCGCTTCGAGCAGCGTGCAGAACCCGACCAACGGCGACGCGGCGCAGATCCAATCGATGATCGCCTCCTTCCAGAACGGCTACTCGTTGCGGCAAGCCTTCGCTGAAGCTGCCGCGTATTGCATGGGAAATTGATCATGAAACCTACACGCATACTTGGCCTGCTCACTCTTGCGGCCTCTTTGGGCCTCGCGGCTTGCGGTGGCGGCGGCGCTGTCGACACGGCCACGCCGACCGGCGCCCCGACCAGCAACGCCGATGCCTACACGGGACCTGCGCCCGCGACGGCCGACGTGCAGGCTTTCGAGGTCAGCTTGTGGAACAACATCCGCGGCCAGAACCGCTGCGGCCAATGCCACAACGCGACCACGCCCGCGCAGATGCCGAACTTCGCGCGCAGCGACAATGTGAACCTCGCCTATGCGCAGGCCAACACGATCGTCAACTTGGCGCAGCCCTCGACCTCGGCCATGGTGGTGAAGGTGAGCGGCGGTCACAACTGCTGGCTGGCGGACCCGAGCGCCTGCGGACAGATCTTGACCACTTGGATCACGAACTGGGCGAACGCGACCGGTTCGTCTTCCGCGACCACGGTCGCGCTGGTCGCCCCGCCGAGCGAGTCGGTGGGCCAGAGCTTGAACTTCAGCTCCGCCTCGGTGGCCGCCACGGACTACGGCAACACCGTCTATACGCTCACCAGCCAGTACTGCGTGAAGTGCCACTCGTCGTTGGCGAGCCCGGCCAATGCGCAGACGCCCTACTTTGCCGATCCGAATCTCACGGCCGCCTATCAGGCCGCGATCCCGAAGATCGACTTCACCGGCTGCGTGCCGCAAGATCCCTCGTCGGCAACGTTCCAGGCGAACTGCGGCACCAACTCGCGCTTCTATAACCGCCTGCTCATCGACCAGCACAACTGCTGGAGCACCTGCTCGGTCGACGCGGCGGCGATGCTGAAGGAGATCCAAGCGCTCGCGCTCGATGCGCAGCCGACTAATCTCCCCTCGAGCCTGGTCGTCAGCAAGGCGCTGCACCTCACCGACGGCACCGTCGCGAGCGGCGCCAACCGCTATGATGCCGATACGATCGCCAAGTACTTGTTCGCGGAGGGCGCGGGCTCGACCATCGCCTACGACACGAGCGGCATCGATCCGGCGGCCAATCTGACCCTGAGCGGTCACTACCAATTCGACGGCAGCTGGGGAGTCATCTTCCTCGCGGGCGGCGCCAAAGGGCAGGCAACCGTCGAATCGAGCTCGAAGCTCAACACCTTGATTCAGGCGACCGGAGAGTTCTCGATCGAGGCCTGGGTGGCCCCGGCGGTCGTGGCCACCAATCTGTCCGACATCGTGAGCTACTCGGGCGGCGACACGCTGCGCAACTTCACGCTGGCGCAGACCAACCAGGACTATGATTTCTTTCTGCGCAGCTCGGGCTCGAGCTCGAGTTCGAGCACCAACTCCGCCGCCATGGAGCTGAACGGCCAGCCGGACTTGCAAACGCCGGATGCGACCATGGCCCTGCAGGCTGCGCTGCAGCACGTAGTGATGACCTACGATCCGATCAACGGCCGTCAGATCTACGTGAACGGCGTCAATCAGAAAATAACGGACCCCAACAAGGGCGGCACCATCTCGAACTGGGACAGCACGTTTGCCCTGGTGGTCGGCAGCGAGGTGTCGGGCGACAACGCCTTCCAAGGCGAGATCAAGTTCCTGGCGGTGCATAGCCGCGCCATGTCACCCGCGCAGGTGTTGCAGAACTTCAACGCCGGCGTGGGCCAGCGCTACTTCCTGCTCTTCAACATCTCCAATGTGCCGGGCGTCAACGTGAGCCAGGCGTACATCATGTTCACGGTGAGCCAGTACGACAACTACAGCTACTTGTTCTACCAGCCCACCTTCATCTCGCTGGATCCGACCGCGAAACCGACGAGCATCCCGCTGCAGGGCATGCGCATCGGCATCAACGGCACCATTCCGCTGGTGGGACAGGCGTACATCCCGCTCAACCTGAGCATCACGGGTGCCGGCTACACGTCGCAGGGCGAAGTGCTGTCGACCGTCGGCACGGTGATCGGCCTCGAGGCCGGACCGGCGGGCGACCAGTTCTTCCTACAGTTCGACCTGCTGGGAACGCAGAAAGACGCGATCGTCGAGGCCTCTCCGTGTCCGCCGAGCGGACCTTGCGTGCAGGGACTCGTACTGCAGCCGCCGGCCGCGGACGTCGGGGTGCGTAATTTCGCGCAGCTGAACTCGACCTTCGCGCAACTCACGGGGGTTCCGACCACCAACGCGGCGGTGGTCAGCACCTACCAGAGCGTCCAGCAGCAGCTGCCGCCGATCAATACGCTCGAGGCGTATTCCTCGGCCAACCACGTCGGCGTCGCGCAGCTCGCGGTGCAGTACTGCAATCAGCTGATGAGCCCGAGCAACACGGCGCTGCAGACCAAGCTGTTCGGGAGTGTGAACTTCAGCAACGGGTCGTTGTTCAGCAGCGCGAGCGGCATCTCCTCGGTGACCACGCCGCTCGCCAACCTGGCGGTCGGCGGGGGCAAGCTGACGCACCAGCCGGCGGTCTCCACGGTGTCGACGGAGCTCAATAACCTGATCGGCGTCCTCTGCTCGGGCAGCACGCCGTGCAGCAGTGCCGCCCGTGTGCAGGCGGTAACCATCGCGGCCTGCGCCGCGGCGCTCGGCAACGCGGACGTTGTGATCTACTAACCAGTTATAGGATCGAAGAGGCTCAAATTATGCGTATGCGCAATGTACCGAAGTTCCGCAAGGTCCCGAAGGGACTCGGCCGGCACGAACCGCTCAAGCACGCGGATCATCCCAAGCCGACCACGCGCCGGCAATTCCTGGCCCAGGGCTTCATGTCGGGCACTGCCTCGGTCCTGCTCCCCTCCGGGCTCAGCATGCTGATAGGACCGCGGGTGGCGAAGGCTCAGGCCGGATGCACCGCGCCGAGCGGCCTGGCCTGCGACATTCAGACGGCCGTCACCAACTGCGGCATTACATCGGGCGCCGGCATGATTCCCTTTATCTGCTTCGACCTGTCGGGCGGCGGGAACATTGCGGGGTCCAATGTGCTCGTCGGCGGCCCGGGCGGCCAGCTCGATTTTCTGAGCGTGGCGGGCTACAGCAAACTGGGGCTTCCCGGAACCATGGTGCCGAACAGCAGCACCAAGAGCTTCGTCGATTCGAGCCTCGGGCTGCGCTACCACTCGGACAGCGCGCATCTGCGCGGCATCAAGACCCGGTTCACCAATCCCACGTTCATGGCCAACGTCACCGGGACGGTCATTCCGGCGCTCTCGCAGAATGACACCAACACCAATCCGCACAACCCCATGTACGGCATCTATCAGGCGGGCGCGCGCGGAGCGCTGCTGAACCTGATCGGCACCGACAGCTCGACCTCGGGCGGCAACTCCATGGCGCCTCCCGGGATGGTCGACATCTCGGCGCAGCCGACCGTGATCGACCGCGGCCAGGACACGGCAGGTCTCGTGAGCACGGGACAGCTCGGCACCTTGTTGCCGAACTCCAGCGACGTCACCAACGTGCTCGAGTCGATGAAGCGCATCAGCGATTCGAAGTACGGCGTGGTGACGGCGTATTCGAGCGCGACCCCGGCCTCCACCGGGACCGGCGGCCTGACCGGAGCGCAGCTCAACGCCAACGCCTTGGGACCTGCCGGCACACAGGCGTGCGCGTTCACCAAGTCGGCGTACCTTCTGAACAAGTATCCCAACCCAGGCGCGGTGGATCCGGACGACGATACGAAGATCGTGGGCGCCGCGAACAGCATCTTCAGCACTACCGAGTATCAGCAGAACAGCGACTTCCAGATGACCGCGGCGGTGATGAAGCTGGTCATCGACGGCGATGCCGCGGCCGGTACCATCCAACTCGGCGGGTTCGACTACCATACCGGCGAGCGCGCCACGGGCGAGGGCCGCGACTTCGATGCCGGCTCCTGCATCGGCGCCGTGCTGCAGTACGCTGCCCTCAAGGGAAAGCCGGTCATGATCTACGTGTTCAGCGACGGCTCGCTCGCGAGCGACGGCACCATCGATACCTCGGTTGGAGGCCGAGACAAGGGAGTGTGGACGGCGGACAACCAGAACGTGGCCGCCACCTACTGGCTCATCTACAATCCGGCCGGCAAGGCGGTTACCGCGCAGAGCGGTATCGAGCAGAGCTTGCAGCTCGGCTGGATGAATCCGGACGGCTCGCAGGACACCAGCTCGAGCCCCGGCAGCAACAACGTGCCGAACCTCGTGCAGATGGTGGTGCTGAATTACATGGCGCTGCACTCGACCGCGGCGGTCGCCAATTGGCCGAACCTGTGGCCGTCCGTGCCCACCAACAACACGCTCGGCGCCGGCGCCGCGGCGCTCGATCCGCTCGTCATGTACCAGCCGCTCGCGGGACTCGTCGGCGGCAGAGTCCCGGGCTGACCGCCTCGATGTTCGGGTCCGGCGGCGGCGCCGGACCCGAGCTTCAAGCCTCGTTCGATATGTGTCCGCGCGCACTGTCTCAAGCGAGAGACAGCGCATGCGCGCGGCGGCGATTTCTCGTGAATGTGCGCCACGTCATACTCGATCTCGGGAAAGGACAGGCTCGCGCGTTGACACTGCGGCTCGCATTATGCGATTTTGCATAAGGTCTGATCAGGGCAAACTCGTTGCAAGACGAGGGCGCAAAGCTTCCGGTCTAGTTCCCTGGAACTTGAACCTAGACAGCGGGGTTACCAGCGTGATTGAAACAGGGCCGCGCATCGGCGCCGGCGTTCTTATTGACATCTCCCGAACGCTGGGGTGAGGGTGCCGCGTGCGTAGCGTATGGCTGGCCTGCTTGATCTATTGCGCGGCGTCGTCATTAGCGGCACGCGCCGATGCCCCGACGATGGTCGGCAAGGACGCGCCGGATTTCGTGCTGAAGGCGATCGACGGGACCAACCTGCGGTTGTCCGAATTTCGCGGCCAGGTCGTGTTGGTGAATTTTTGGGCGCGCTGGGCCAATGATTCGCGCCGCGAGATACCGGCGCTCAACCGCATCAACACCACCTACCAGCGCGCGGGACTCGTGGTGCTCGGCGTCTCCGTGGATGAGGACTTGCGGCGCGCGCAGGAGTTCGCCGGCTCGATGAAGGTTTCCTACCCGATGATGTTCGATACCGGCGAAGGAGTCGGCCGGGATTACCAGCTCGGCAAGATGCCCATGACGATATTGGTCGATCGCAGCGGCGTGGTGCGCTATTCCCACCTCGGCTACAAACGCGGCGACGATCGCATATACCTCGATCAAATACGCGAATTGCTTCGCGAGTAAAGGTCCGATATGAATTGCAAGTCTCGAGCGGTGTCGATCTTCGTATGCGGGGCGCTGTTGGTCGGCGCATTCCTGCCGGGCGAAGCGGCCCGCGCCGATACCGTTGCAGCCGCGCCCGCGCCGCCGGCCGCCGCAGCGCCCGCCCCGTCGGCAGAGGCGCCCGCCGCGGGAACGCCGGCCGCTGCCGCGCAACCCGCGGCCGATGCCGCTCCCGCTTCGGCAGCACCTTCCGACACCTCCACGGGCGAATTCAAAACCCTCGATCAAGAGGTGCAAGGTGTCAAGAAGGACGTGATCGACCTCAACAAGGACTTGTTCGTGCTCGAGGAAGAGCTGCTCTTTCCCGCCAACACTCAGGTGGCCGTTTACGTATCGATGGACGTGGGCACCTTCTTTGCACTCGACTCGGTGACGGTCAAGATCGACAACAAAGAGGTCAAGAACTATCTGTATACCGCGCGCGAGGCCGACGCGCTGCTCAAGGGCGGGGTGCAGCAGATCTACCTCGGCAACCTCAAGGTCGGCAAGCACGAGCTCGTGGCGTTTTTCACCGGCAAGGGGCCGGTGGAGCGGGACTACCGGCGCGGCGCCACCGTCAATTTCGACAAGGGCGTGGGCGCCAAGTATCTCGAGCTCAAGATCACCGACAAGGTCGTCAAACACCAGCCAGAGTTCCAGATCAAAGACTGGGAATGATGACGCGAGTTACAGTGCCGCGCATTCTCTCTACGCTGCGGGCGATCGTTTTCGGCGCATCGCTGGCGGCGTTGCCGGCCGCGGCGCCGGCGGCCAAATTCGCGAAGCCCGATCCCGACGGCTTGCCGCCCCACGAGGTGAAGGACCTGCATTACGGCGACGTCCTGTTCTACTTCTATCAGGACGATTATTTCGATGCCATTACGCGGCTGCTCGCGGCGCAGCAGCTCGAACGGCTGCCGCACACGGAGGGCGAGGCGGAGCTCCTACTCGGCGGCCTATACCTGTCGCTCGGCGAGCACGTAGAGGCCGGGAAGATCTTCGAGGCGTTGCTCGCTGGGAAGACCTCCGAAGCGGTGCGCAACAAGGCCTGGTTCTATCTCGGCAAGGTCTGGTATCAGCGCGGTTACCTGCAGGAGTCGGAGCGCGCGCTGCGCCAGGTGTCCGACAAGATCCAGCCGCGCATCAGTGCAGAGCGCTATATGCTGCTCGCGCAGCTCATGCTGCGCCAGGGGCGCTATGACGACGCCATCGCAGCCCTGCAGAGCTGGCACGGTGCGCCGGACTGGACGGCCTACGCGCAGTACAATCTGGGCGTGGCTCTGGTCCGCAAGGAACGCCTGTCGGATGCGATCGGCTATCTCGATCGGGTCGGGCGGATGGAAACTTCCGACGAGGAGCTGTTGTCGCTCCGGGACAAGGCGAATCTCGCGTTAGGGTTCGCGTATCTGCAATCGCAGCGCCCGGCCGACGCGAAGCCGATCTTGGAGCGTGTGCGGCTTGAGGGGCCGTTCTCGAGCATGGCTCTCTTGGGCGTGGGATGGGCGGACTCCTCGCTCGGTCAATTCAAGCGGGCCCTGGTGCCCTGGCTCGCGCTGCGCAAGCGCAATTTGCTCGATTCGGCCGTGCAGGAAGCGTACCTCACGGTGCCCTATGCCTACAATCAACTGGGCGCGAGCGGGCAAGCCGCCGAATACTATAGCTCGGCCATTGATTCGTTCGACGCGGAGCAGAAGCACATCGACGAGTCGATCGAGCAAATCCGCAGCGGGAATTTGCTCGATCGGCTGCTGAACGACGACAAGAAGGACACCCTGACCTGGTACTGGCAGCTCAAGACGCTGCCTGACGCCCCGGAATCGCGCTATCTCTACCAATTGCTCGCGAGCAACGAGTTCCAAGAGGGGCTGAAGAACTACCGCGAGCTCAAGTTCATGAGCAGGAATCTCGACGACTGGCGCGAGGACGTGTCGGCATACGACGATATGCTCGACACCCGCCAGCAGGCCTACGACCAGGAGGTTCCGAAGGCCGACGCCGTGATGGCCGCGACCGATCTCGATGCGCTCACCAAGAAGCGCGTCGATTTCGAGTCACGGATCAACGCGATCGAAAAATCCAATGACGTGGCTGCGCTCGGTACGCCCGAGGAACAGCGCACCTGGGCGCGCCTCAAGCGCATCGAGGACTTTCTCGCGATGCACCCGGACGATCCGGACTTGCAGGAGATGCGCGAAAAGCTGCGCCTGATGAAGGGAGTCATGTACTGGCGCCTGTCCGAGAGCTTCAAGGCGCGGCTCTGGAATGAGCGCCGCTCGGTGAAGGAGCTCGAGGCCTCGCTGCTCGAAACGCAAAAGCGCGCCGTTCAGGTGAAGCAGGCGCGCACCGGAATGCCGTCGAATACGGGCGCCTTCGCGGGGCGCGTTCAGACGATGCGCACGCGGATGGACGATTTGCAGGACCGCTTGAGCGCGCTCGCCGAGAAGCAGAACCGCTACTTGCAGGACCTCGCGGTCGAGGAGCTCGGCCGCCAGAAGGAGCGCATCGAGACCTACCAGGTCCAAGCGCGATTCGAGCTCGCGGCGATCTACGATAAAGCCGCGAACGAGAAGCCCGCCAAGGACAAGCCGGAGACGAAGCCGTGATGCGCGCCGCCGCGGCCATTTCGGGCGCCCTCGCCGCCGCCGGCGTGCTCGTCTGCGGGGCACTCGCCCCCTCGAGCGCCGCCGCCGCCGACAAGCAACCGCAGACCATCAAGGACCTCGAGGGCCAGCAAGCCGACATCAGTCCCAAGCCGCCGCAGGACGTCGACAACAACAAGACGATGAACAGCTACAAGCGCTTCCTCGACTTGAACGCGGGCGATGCGGCGTTACGCGAGGAGGCGATGCGCCGATTGGGCGATCTGAATCTCGAGAGTTCCGAGTCCGAGCGCATCGAGCACGAGCTCGCAACCAACGAGGGGCTGCGGGCAACCGAGGCGATTCACCTCTATACGGCGCTGCTCAAGGCCTATCCCAAATACGAGCGCAACGACTCGGTGCTCTACCAGCTGGCGCGGGCCTATGAGCTGAATGCGCAGCCCGACAAGGCGCTCGCCTCGCTCGACCGGCTGGTGGCGTACTATCCCAAGAGCCGCTACATCGACGAGGCGCAGTTCCGCCGCGGCGAGATTTTATTCGCGCAAAAGTCCTACCCCGCCGCGCAGGCGGCCTACGAGGCGGTGATCCTATTCGGTCCAACCTCGCAGTTCTACAACCAGAGTCTCTACAAGCACGGCTGGTCCCTGTTCAAGCAGGGCGAAACCGAGCGCAGCCTCGAATCGTTCGCCCGCGTGCTGGACTCGGTCCTCGTCGCGAAGGGCGATCCGAAGGCCCTGGTCGAGATCGACACGCTGTCGAGGGCGAACCGCGAGCTGGTCGAGGATACGTTCCGAGTCATGTCCATCACTTTTTCGTACGGCGATGGGCCGAAGACGATCGACGAGTTCGTCAAGCGCAAAAAGCCGCGCCCCTACTACTATTTGTTGTATGCCCGCTTGGGCGATCTGTACATCGAGAAAGAGCGCTATACGGATGCGGCTGACAGCTACCGCGCCTTCGTCTCGCAGGACCGCAACAATGAGAAGGCTCCGCTCCTCGAGATGCAGGCAATCGAGGCGTACTCGAAAGGCGGATTTCCGGACTTGGTGCTCCAGGGCAAGAAGGAGTTCGTGGAGAACTATAGCTACGGCACGGCCTACTGGCAGGGCCGGACCCCGGCGGGCGAACCCAAGGTGGTGGCCGAGCTCAAGGTCAATTTGAAAGACGTGGCGCAGTACTACCATGCCCAGGCGCAGAAGAGTAAGAACGTGGCCGACTACCAGGAAGCCGCGAAGTGGTACCGCAGCTATCTCACCTCGTTCCCCGACGATCCCGACACCTCGGTGACCAACTACCTCCTCGCCGACACGCTGTTCGAGAGCAAGCAGTATCTGGATGCGGCCCAGCAGTACGAGAACACGGCCTACTCCTACGGGACGCATGCCAAGGCGGCGGAGGCGGGCTACGCGGCGCTGGTCGCCTATGGCAAGGAGGAGGAAGGCTCGTCGGGGGATGCCAAGGCCAAGATTCACAGCCGCGAAGTCGACAGCTCGCTCAAATTCGCCCAAACGTTCCCGACGCACCCGGAAGCCCCACAGGTCCTGACCCGTGCTGCGACCGATCTGTATGCCGCCAAGGATTATGCGCGCGCGACAGGGGCCGCCGAAACGTTGCTCGCGCGCCAGCCTCCGGTCGATGCGGCAAAGCAAAGGATCGCTTACACCGTGATCGCCAACGCGAATTTCGAGCAGGGTCATTTCGACAAGGCCGAGGCGGGCTATGCAAGCGCGCAGGCGCTCATGCCGGCCAACGACCCCGAGCGTCCCGCGATCGTCGAGCGGCTGGCGGCGTCGATCTACAAACAAGGCGAGCAGAAGAACCAGGCGGGTGACAGCGCCGCGGCAGTCGAAGATTTCCTGCGCGTTTCGAAAATGGCGCCGACCTCGAAGGTGCGCGCCAACGCGGACTTCGATGCAGCCGCGCTCCTCATCAGTCAGAAGCAGTGGGATCGTGCCATCGTCGTGCTCGAGGGCTTCCGGCGCAATTTCCCGCAGAGCCCGCTGCAGGCCGATGTCACGCGCAAGCTCGCAGTCGCGTACTTGGAATCGAACCATCCCGGCGAGGCGGCGGTGGAGTTCGAGCAGATCGCACAGGCGTCTGGCGAGACGGCGGACGTGCAGCGGGAAGCGACGCTGCAGGCTGCGAATCTTTACGACAAGGCGGGCAATACCGCGAAGTCGCGCAGCATGCTCGAGGCGTTCGTGAAACGCTTTCCGCAGCCCTTGAACCCCGCGATGGAAGCGCGCAACAAACTGAGCCTCATCGCGGCCAAGACGGGCGACTTGAACAACCGCGATTATTGGCTGCGCGAGATCATCAACGCCGACCGAGCCGCAGGTGCGCAGCGCACCGATCGCAGCAAGGCGCTCGCCGCGAAGGCGACGCTCACCTTCGCCACGCCGGTGCGCGAGGAATTCATGCGCATCAAGCTGGTCGCGCCCCTCAAGAAATCCCTGGCCGAGAAGCGCAAGGCGATGGAGGCCGCGCTCAAGGCGTACACCGCGGCGGCCGACTATCAGGTCGCGGAAGTCACCACCGCGGCGACCTACGAGAGCGCGGAGCTCTATCGGCAGCTCGGCAAGGATCTCATGAGCTCGGAGCGCCCGAAGGGTCTCAACAAGGAGGAATTGGAGCAGTACGACGTGTTGCTGGAGGAGCAGGCCTTCCCGTTCGAGGAGAAGGCGATCAAATTGCACGAGGTGAATACCGCGCGCGCAAAAGAGGGCACTTACGATGAGTGGGTGCAGAAGAGCTTTGCGTCGTTGGCGCAACTCAATCCCGGCCGTTATGCCAAGGTAGAGATCGGTGAGCAGCAAGTCGACTCGATTCGTTAGCGCTGCCGCCATGGCGCTCGTGGCGGCGTGCCACAGCGCGCCGCCGCGGCCGACGGCCACGGAGGCGGCTCCGAGCGCCGCCGCGCCCGTTAAGAATGTCGCGCCGGCGCCGGGCACTTCGCCGTCCGCTGCTGCGGGCGCGCCAGCGCCGCATGCAGGGCAACCGGTTACGCTCGGCGCTCCGCCCAGGACGGCCGCGCCGGTGCCGGAGCGTGCGGCGCAGCAATACAGCCAGGCGCTCAGTATGATGAAGTCGGGCCGCACGAGCGATGCGGAGCTCGAATTCAAGCAGCTCGCCTTGGCCTACCCCGACCTCGCCGGGCCCGAAGTGAACCTCGGATTGCTGTATCTGAAAGCCTCACGCTATACCGAGGCCGAAGCGGCGTTCAATGCGGCGCTCGCGCGCAATCCGGACAATGCCATCGCGAACGACGAGCTCGGCATCGTGGAGCGAAAGCTCGGCAAGTTCGCCGAGGCGGAAGCGGCATATCAGCGCACAATTGCGGTTGAACCGAACTACGCCCCTGCTTATCTCAACCTGGGTGTGCTATATGATCTCTATCTCGCCGAGCCGCAGAAGGCGCTCGAGCAATTTGAGCACTACCTCACACTCGCGGGCGACAACAAGCAGGTGGCAGGCTGGGTAATCGAGCTGCGCAAGCGCGTCGGGGCGCCCGCCGCTGCGCCGCCCGCTGGGCCCGGCGGTACGCCGCCCCCGGCTTCACCCGCTGCGACGCCACCGGCCGCCGCGCCGCCGCCCGCGGTACCGACGAAGAAGGAGCCTGCATGAGCATGACCCGTTTGATCATTGCGTATGCCGCGTTGGCGCTCCTCGCGGGACCGCTCAGGGTCTTCGCGCAGACCGCGCAGACCGCGCAGGCGCCCGCACCGGCGGCTGCCGGCACACAATCGTCTCATGCCACTCTGCAGAGCGAGGCGGGCGAGCCGCGGGCGACGACCTCGCCGGACGCTGCGTCGCCGCCTGCGGCGCCGAGCGCACCCGCCGCCGCAGGCGCGGTGAGCGCCGGGGCCCCTGCGGGAGCGACGCGGGCAGGCTCAGGGCCGCCCGGCGCCTCGCGCGCCCAGCGCGGCCAGCCCGCGTCGCCCGCCAAAGCGGCCGATCGGCTCGAGCTTGGCACAGCGACCGTTACGGGCGACCAGGAGCAGCCGAAAGTCATGTATATCGTGCCGTGGAAGAAGTCAGACATCGGGGACCTGTCCGGCAAACCGATGAACAGCCTGCTCGATGAGGCACTCTCACCCGTCGACCGGGACGAATTCAAGCGTCAAGTGGTGTATTACCATGCGGTGAAGGCCGATGCGGCCCAAAATGGTGCGAAGCCACCGACTCAGCAGGGTGAGAAGTAAGTCATAGCTGATTTTACGGAATCTGGTTGAATCTCAGGGTTGCAGCGGATCGGCAGATCTTAGGAGCGCGAAGATGAATTTCATGAGTTGGATCGTCAACTTCTTCAAGGACGGCGGAGTGTTCCTGTACCCGCTGGCGTTGATTTTCGTGGTCGGTGTATCGATAGCGATCGAGCGGTACATCTACCTCACGCGAGAAACCATGCGCAATCGCGCCCTGTGGGACGATCTGGTTCCCGCGTTGAGCGCCGGTAACTTCAAGCAAGTGGTGGGGCTCACGCAAAACTCGAAGGCCTCGATCGCCACCATTCTGAATTACGGCGTCGCCCGGGTCGCGAGCGCGCGGCGCCGAGACGACATCGAGAAGGCGATGGATGAGAGTCTTCTCGAGGTCATTCCGCGCATCGAGAAGCGCACGCACTATTTATCGTCGCTCGCCAACGTCGGCCTACTCATCGGCCTTCTCGGCACCATCACCGGTCTCATCGGCGCGTTCAGCGCGGTGGCAACCGCGAACCCGGCCGAGAAGGCCAGTTTGCTCGCGGCCGCCATCTCGGTGGCCATGAACAACACCGCCTCGGGCTTGTTCGTCGCCATCACGCTGCTGCTCGCGCACATGTTCCTCGAGTCGAAAACCACATCGATGATCGACAGCCTGGAAATCGCTTCGGTGAAGTTCCTGAACTCGATCACCGAGCGCCAGCACGACACGGCGGCCCCGCAGGCGCCGGCCGCGCCGCCGGCGCCGTCCCGCACTGCCGCCGCGGCGCGCGGCACGATCTAGAGAAATCTCGCTCAAGCGCTCGAGTCGAAGGGTGCCGAACTCATGAAGTCAAAGTCAGCGAGCATGGTCCGCCGCAATCACGCCCGCTATCACCAAGGGCGTGACGACCTGAACATCGTGCCGATGATCGACATGATGGTCATCCTGGTGTTCTTTTTGATTTTCACGGCGGTGTTCTCCAAAACCAATATCCTGCAGCTCAACCTGCCTGCCAACGCGACCGCCGCTCCGGTCGATCTGCCGAAAGGGCTCAAGCTGGAGGTGATCATCCGGCCTGGTGACCTCTTGGTGAACGACCGCAATTCCGGTCCACTCAAGTTGATCGCGAACACGGCGAACGGCTACGACCTTGATACCCTGTCGGTGTTCATGCGCCAGGTGAAGTCGCAATTTCCGGATATGCTGGATGCGACCATCTTGCCGGGTCCCAACGTGTCCTACGACACGCTGGTGCAGGTCATGGACACGGTACGCGTCTATCAGATACCCGAGCCGCCGTATTCCAAGGCGGAGCTGTTTCCCGACATCTCGTTGGGGGATGCGCCGACATGATGCTGCGCATCCGGAGACATCGCAAACGCCACCATGGAGCGAGCCACTTCGCGCTGGTGCCGTTCATCGACATGATGACCATCCTGGTCGTGTTCCTGCTGGCGCATACCGCGGAAGTGGACATCCTGCCGAACACCAAGAACATCTCCATTCCGCAGTCGCTCTCCGATCACAAGCCGAACGCCGCCGTGGTGGTGATGGTGACCAAGGATTCGTTGTACGTCGACGGCAACTTGGTGGGCTCGCTCGCGGATCTCGCCGCCAATCAGGGCCCCGTATTCTTGCCGCTCAAGAACGCGCTAATGGCGCAGAATGATCGAATCCTCGCCGAGGCGCAGAAGAGCGACGCCTCGAAGCGCGAAGTCACCATCATGGGCGACAAAGACACTCCCTACAGCCTGCTCAAGAAGATCATGCTCACCTGCAGCGACGCCGACTACGGCAAGGTGTCGTTCGCGGTGGTCGAGCGCGAAAAGGCGGCGGGTTAACATGGCGGCCGCAGCAAATCCGGCGGGTCGCCCGGTAACGGGACTTGCGCCGTACTACCGGCGCTACGAATTGCCATGGTCGCCTTCCGAGGAGATGGAGCGGCGCTATCGCAAGATTCTGCGCAATCTGGTCATCGTGTTCGCCATCGTCGCGGTCATCATTCCGTTTCTGCCGCGGCAGGAGCGGGTCGTGAACACGGAATCGCTCCCGGAGAGAGTGGTGCAGCTCGTGATGGAGCCGCCGCCGCCCCCGCCGCCCCCGCCACCGCCGAAGCCCGAGCCGCAGAAGCCGGTGGAGAAGGCGCCGGTTGCCCCCAAGCCCGTTGCCCCGGTGGATGCGCGCGTCAAGGCATCGAAGAGCGGCTTGCTCGCGAGCGTGGACGATCTGGCGGCGCTGCGCGACATCGATCTCGACAAGCTAGCGAAGAACCAGCCGAAGACGAACGACCCCGGCGACGTGACTCAGGTGAGCCGCTCGCTCATCACCTCGAAGGCGGGCGGCACGAGCGGCGGCATCAGCTCGCCGACCAGCTCGGGGTTGGCGTCGGGCGGCGGATCGCTGAACGGCATCCACGTGGCTCAAGTGAAGGATCCCAACCTGGCGAGCGGCAATCAGGGCAACGGCGCCACCCGCGGCGGGGGTAGCGGCAAGGCCTCGCGCAGCGCCGATGAGATCGCGCTGGTGTTCACCCGCAACAAGGGTGCGATCGACGCGATGTACGCGCGGGCGCTGCGTGACAATCCCGCGCTGCAAGGCAAGGTCGTGCTGGAGCTCACGATCTCTCCGGCGGGAGACATCACCGCGGCGCGCATCGTCTCGAGCGACCTCAACGATCCGGAATTCGAGTCCAAGCTGCTCGCGCGGATCAAGCTGTTCAAGTTTGACGCGAAGGATGTGGCGACGCTTACGGCCACCAAACCCATCGACTTCTTCCCGGCCGGATGAACATTCAATCGGAAATCGAGTTTTTCAGCGATCTCGGTCTGGTCGACAAGGCCCGATTCATCATCCGCTTGATCGGTGAGGTCGCGGAGGAGGCGAAGGTGGGCGCCGGCGACGGCCATGACCTGAGCCGCCTGCGCTTCTCCAACGAGATCATGCAGCGGCTCTCGCGCTTCAGCTTTCAGCTCCTGAGCGAGGATGCCGCGCGGCCCGCCGACGACGTCGTGATCCGCATGCTGCTCGGGCACCGCGCCGACAAGAACGCCGAGCGCATCATGCAGAACGCCTACCGGCGTGTGCTCACGAGCTTCGAAAGCTTCGATACGACCGTTCTCCTGAATTCTCACTAAACCGCCGAATTCTCACTAAAATAGGCTGCGGAAGGGCGCGGTTGCCGCCCGCAAATTGATTTCTAGCCCATGATGTACCGCGAAGGCATTCAATTCCCGCCGAAGGATCTGGGGCTGCGCGACGATGTGCACGCGCTCGGGCGTCTCATCGGCGAGATCCTGCGCGACCAAGGGGGCGAGGAGTTCTTCGAGCTCGTGGAGGGCGATCGGAGGGCCGCGATCGCGCGGCGCGAGGGCATCCGGCAGGATGGCGATCTGGAGGCCCGGGCCGCGGGCCGCGAACCTTCATCCGCCACCAATCTGACGCGGGCTTTCTCCACGTGGTTTCTGGCGGTGAACACGGCCGAGAAAGTTCACCGCGTGCGCCGCCGCCGCGAGTACCTCAACGACTCGAGCACGCTCCAGCCCGGCGGCATATCGGAATGCATCGCGCGCCTCAAGGGCGAGGGGTTTTCGCTCGAGCGGACGCTCGCGCTGATCGAGTCGATGAGCATCGAGCCGGTATTTACCGCGCATCCCACCGAGTCGACGCGGCGGACGATCCTGCGCAAGCAGCAGCACATCGCCCAGGGGCTGCTCGACCGGCTCAATCCCGCGTTGATGAGCGCCGAGCTCGATACTTTGTGGTCGAGGATGCGGCTCGACATCGCGAGCATCTGGCAGACCGAAGAGCATCCACGCGAAGGCCTCACGGTGGCTGACGAGCGCGAGCACGTCCTTTTCTACTTGATCGAGATCCTGTACCGGGTGGTGCCGCTGTTCTATGAGGAAATCGAGACCGCGCTCGCGCGCGCGTTCGGCGTTCCGGTCGAATCGCTGAATGTTCCCGGCATCCTGCGGTTCGGCTCCTGGGTCGGGGGCGACATGGACGGCAATCCCGACGTCCACGGCAAAACGATACGTGAGACCTTGCAACGTCACCAGCAGCTCATCGTCTCGACTTATTTCGACGAGTGCGGGCAGCTCGCGGAGGCGCTCAGCCAAAGCGCGCGCCGCGTCGACGTGAGCGGCGACCTCGCGGCACGCATCGATGCGTACACGGCGCTGCTCCCGGGCGCGCAAGCTCTTGCCCCCGCGCGCCACGACCGCATGCCCTACCGGATCTTCTTCGGGCAGATCGGCGAGCGCCTCAAGGCGACCTACGAGGGCCGTCCCAACGCATACCAGAATCCCGGCGAGCTGCTCGCCGACGTTCAGCTGGCGGCGGACAGCCTGACCGACAACCGCGGCAGGCACGCCGGATATTTCCTAGTGCGCCGTTTCATCCGGCGGGTGCGCACCTTCGGGTTTCACATCGCAACCCTGGACATCACGCAGTCCGCGCGCGCTCATCACGATGTCATCGCGCAAGGTCTCGGTATACCCGCATGGCCGGCGCTGCCGCGTGCCGAGCGGCTCCTGCGCTTGAGCGACCTGTTGGCGCAGGATCAAGGACCGACTGCGCCCCTCGACGCGAGCGGGCGGCGCGGTCTTTGGGTGTTCGACACCCTGGTGCACGCGCGGCACAAATTCGGTGCGGGGGCGATCGGTGCGTACATCGTGAGCGGAGTGGAGGGAGCGGACGACGTGCTGGCCGTGCTGCTCCTCGCGCGCTGGGCCGGCATCGCCGATAAGCACACCGGCGAGTGCCGCCTCGACGTCGCGCCCCTGCTGGAGTCGATCGGTGCGCTCGAGGAGGCGGGCGAGCTGCTGCGCGCGCTCGCCGCGCAGCCCGCATACCGGCGCCATCTGGCGGCTTGTGATAATCGGCAAACCGTGGTGATCGGCTACTCGGATGCGAACAAGGAGGCCGGCATCGCGGCGTCGCGCTGGACGCTGCGCGTGGCGCAGCACCGCCTGCTCGAGGCTGCGCGGGACACCGGCGTCGCGGTCGAGATTTTCCACGCGCGCGGGGGCACGCGGGCGCGCGGCGGCGGCAGAATCGAGTCGCTGGTCGAGGCGGCGCCTTGCGGCTCGGTCCGTGGCGTGTTGCGCCTCACCGAGCAAGGCGAGGTGGTGAACCAGAGCTACGGCCTGCGGCCGATCGCCATGCGCACGCTCGAGCGCACCTTCTCGGCGGTTGCGCGCGCGAGCGCGCACGCGCACGCGGATGACCCGGAGTCCGCCGTCGCGGGCGCTCATCTCGCCGCAATGCGCACCATCGCCGAGCGCAGCCTCCAGGCGTATCGCCATCTGGTATTCGGCGATGCGCTATTCGCAGCGTTCTTCCGCGCGGCCACGCCACTCGATGTCATCGAGCGCATGCACATCGGCTCGCATCCGGCGGTGCGCGTAGACGGCGACGGCATCATGGCCATACGCGCCGTCCCGTGGGTGTTCGCCTGGACGCAGAGCCGCCACATGCTGCCGGGCTGGTTCGGCTTGGGCAGCGGACTCGAGGCGGCCGTCGAGGAGCACGGCGCGGAGGTCATCGGGCGCATGCTGCGCGAATGGCCGTTCTTCGCGCACCTGCTCGACGACGTCGAGGCCATGCTCGGCCGCACTGATCTCGAGATCGCCGCCCACTACGAGGCGCTTGCGAGCGAAGGCTCACGCGGCCCGGCCTCACGCGGCCCGGCCGACTCGATCCGCCGCGAATTCGCGCTCACGGTAGATCATGTGTTGAAGCTGCGAGGAGCGACCCGTCTGCTCGACCGGGACCCGACCCTGCAACGCTCGATTCTGCTGCGCAATCCGTATGTCGATCCGATGCATCTCATGCAAGTGGATCTGCTCAAGCGCTGGCGAGCGACCGATCGCAGGGATCAAGCGTTGTTCGGTGCGCTGCGCGCCACGATCAGCGGCATCGCGCAGGGTTTGCAGGCGACCGGTTGAGGCGAGGACGTGGCGACCGGCCGCGACGCTCAGCACTCCGGCACGTTGACCGCGAGACCGCCCTGAGAGGTTTCCTTGTAGATCGTCGACATGTCGTGCCCGGTTTGACGCATGGTGGCGATCACTTGATCCAGAGTCACCTTGTGAGAGCCGTCGCCGCGCAGCGCGAGCCGTGCGGCGTTGATCGCCTTGACCGAGCCCATGGCGTTGCGCTCGATGCACGGGATCTGCACCAATCCGGCCACCGGATCGCAGGTGAGGCCGAGATTGTGCTCCATGCCGATTTCGGCGGCGTTCTCGATCTGTTCATTGGTTCCGTTCATCGCCGAAACCAGGCCGGCTGCCGCCATGGAGCACGCCACGCCGACCTCGCCTTGGCAGCCCATCTCTGCGCCCGATATCGAGGCATTCTGTTTGTAGAGCATTCCGATGGCGGCGGCGGTCAATAGAAAACGCACCACGCCGTCGTCGTCGGCGCCGGGCTCGAAGCGGCGATAGTAATGCAGCACGGCGGGGACGATTCCCGCCGCGCCGTTGGTCGGCGCGGTGACGACCTGGCCGCCGGCCGCGTTCTCCTCGTTGACCGCGAGCGCGAACACATTGACCCAATCGAGTGCATGCATCGGACTCGACGGATCGCCGCTCATCAGCTGGCGATAGAGCTTGGGAGCGCGCCGGCGGACCCCGAGCACGCCGGGCAACAAGCCCTGCGCCTCGAAACCGCGGCGCACGCAGTCCTGCATGACCTGCCAGATGCGCATGAGCTGCGCACGGATTTGGGCATCGGACTGCCACGCCCGCTCGCGAGCCATCATCAGCTCGTGAATCTCAAGGCCCTCCTGACGCGCGAGCTCGAGGAGCCGGGCCGCGGAATCGAACTGGTACGGAGGGTTGGCGCGGATCTCGCCGGCGTGGGCGGGGCTGCCGGCGTGGACGATGAAACCGCCGCCGATGCTGTAATACTCTTCGCGCGCCAGCACCTCGAGCGCCGAGCCGTGCGCAGTGAAGCGCACGCCGTTCGAATGTCCTGGAAGCACCTGATCGATGTGGAACAAGAGGTTGAGCGGTTCGTCGAACGCGATCTCATGGCGGCCAAGAAGGCGGATGCGGCCGCTCGCGCGGATCCGCTGCAAGGCGGGCTCGATCGCCGATGGGTCGATGGTATCGGGACTTCCGCCCTCGAGACCTAAGAGAATCGCGCGATCGGTGCAGTGCCCGCGTCCGGTGAGGGCAAGCGATCCGTAGAGCTGAGCAGAGACTTGCGTGGTGCGATCGATTAGGCCGCGCGCGACCAAAAGCTCCACGAAGGAGCGTGCCGCATTCATCGGCCCCATGGTGTGGGAGCTCGATGGACCAATGCCGATTTTGAAAATGTCGAAAACGCTGAGACTCATGCAGGGACCTTCCATAAACGGACGCGCGCAGCACGCCATCTGCACGTGCGCACGGCGTGTGCTGCGGGCAGGCGTGGATGATACGCGGCCGCGTGTATCGGTGCAGGTGCTAGAATCGCCCCCCGTCGCCGCACCCAGGGGAGAAATTCGATGGCTCGCTCTTCGATGTTCACGGCCGCGCTGGTCCTCTCACTGGCGGCGATGCAGGGCCCGGCGGCGCCGGTGCCTGCCTTTCTCTCCGCCGCGATTGCCGATCCGGGCCGCCCGTCCGCCGATACGGAGCGCGACGCGAACCGCAAGCCCGCCGAGACCCTGGCGTTTGCCGGGATTGCCCCCGGCCAGCAAATCGCCGAGCTCTTGCCGGGCGGGGGCTATTTCACGCGTATCATGGCAAAAGCCGTGGGGCCGAGCGGCCACGTGTACGCGCTGGTGCCGGCGCCCTCGCCCGACGCACCGGCCAACACGCCGGATTTCGCCGCACGCGTGAAGGCGCTCGCCACCGATCCGAATTATTCCAACGTAAGCGTGATCAGCGAGCCCTTTGCAACGCTCAAAGTTCCCGTTCCGGTCGATATGGTATGGACTTCCCAAAACTATCATGACCTGCACAACTTTCCGGGGCTCGACATCACCGTCTTCAATCAGCTGGTATTCGAGTCACTGAAGCCGGGCGGCATCTATTTCATACTCGATCATGCGTCGGAGCCGGGTGCGGGCACCAGCGTGACCTCGACCTTGCACCGCATCGACCCCGAGACGGTCAAGCGGGAAGTGCTTGCCGCCGGGTTCACTTTCGTGGGATCGAGCAATTTGC
>Ga0182030_10005814_pt1 | contig 26108 bp, 15 predicted proteins | sample 812S3MmetaG_FD_121299 | JGI IMG/M metagenome (GOLD analysis project Ga0182030, IMG submission 121299) | Permafrost microbial communities from Stordalen Mire, Sweden - 812S3M metaG (Illumina Assembly) | ecosystem: Environmental > Terrestrial > Soil > Wetlands > Permafrost | place: Sweden...
GCCAGGCATAGTCAATGGCCCATCCGTAATCGATACTGCGTGGCGAACTCCAGTAGCCCATTGGAGCCATTCCCGAGCTTAAGAGCGCCGCTGAGCCTGAGTAAGTGATCGGCTGTAAGCGTTTGACCAACGCGCCTGTGCTTGAAGGAGCGTCTGCGCTTGGGTACTGCAGTAGCGGGAGGATTCGTCCTGACAGTCGCGTTGGTCTTGCAGAGCTCGCGGATCGACCAGAGCTCCTCCGCGACGCCCGTGCGCTGCGGACTCGCTCAACGGTTCGTGTCCCGGAAATAGAGAATTAGTTCTGATTCTTTCGTGAAAGGTGGGAGTTCCACCTCATACTCTCGGCCGCTGGTCGTTATTCTCAAATCCCGGCCGCCCAGTATCGCTCGACGCAACCTCTGGTCAGATCGCAAGCTAACTTGCGGCGCCTCCTGTCCTGGGGGTGCGAGTCGCAAAGCCAGCGTGCCCGGGTTTTCTTTCACTGCGAGAATTGGCACATTTATACGTGTCAGATGAAATCCGGAGGTCGACATCTTTACCAACTCAATCCGACGGTCAGAGCGCACGAACCCTTTGATGTGACCGTCGTTGCCGTCCCACTCCTGCCAATCGGAATTCAATGCAATTGCTGGCTCGGCGACTGCAACCGCAAATCTGGCCTTTGATTTGGCTTTTAGATTGAACGCCAGACCGGTTGGAGTCGGCGTCGCCTCGGTCATCAGCTTCGACACGTAAGTCAGATGAATCGCCCTGGTTGGTGCAGCACCCAGCTTGATCGTAATGAAGTGCTTCTTCCCAGGTACGAGATTCGGCAGAATCAACAGCCGGTCATCAAAGGCAGGATGCACACGTCCGTCGATCAGGACCGACTGGATGAACTTCCGGGTGTTCTCAACACGGACTCCCATGCCACCCAGCGATTCCGCAGTATCGTTCCGGCGCAGACTTGAGAGGTCGAGCGTCATCTCGATCGCGTCGTCGGATGCCTTCCACGAATAATTCCACTGCGCCATCGCACGTAGTTTTTGCGCGAGTTCCTGGGGTTCCGGACAATAAATCGGGAGCGTTGCAAACTTCGTTTTCATCGCCTCGTAGAACGGAAAGTTATTCTCATTGGTGATGCGCTTGTCCTTGCCTTCGTTGACGGGCATGGACGAGATCGAGTAGTCGTGCCACATCTCATTGAAGATCACACCACGCCCGACATTGTGAAACATGTGGTCGAAGATGGCTTCTTCGTTGGCGGTGATCTGAGCTGTCGTATAGCTCCACGTAGGGTCGTAGAACCACTGGTAGTCCGGGTGGGGAGAATTCTCGAGCAGGACAAAGTCTTTGTTCGCCCCGGTAAACCAGGTCATGTTGCCGAAACCGAGGGGCACGCTCTGCTCCAGGCCATGGGTCATGTAGAACGAGAAGCGCCCCGCTACTTCACCGTAGTCCTCCATCGGGATCGTGTCGCCCGGATTAATCAGAGACTGAATCTTGCGAACGGGATAACCCTGCGCCCGCGTGTTTTCTTCGATTTCCTCGATCGACCCGTCGAGTTCCTCCCGCCAACGATCGGGAGTCATCTTGCGGTCAATCTTGTGGAACTTACTGTGAGTTCCGATCTCGCCCCCGAGATCCTCGAGACGCTTGCCGAGCGGCGCGAGCTTGTCCCAGCCCGCCTTCTTCACGAAGCTCGATACCCACGTGTAGAGCGGCACGACTCCGGTCTCCTGCGCCACTTCGGTGAGAAAGTTGAGCGTTTTGATCTGATAGTTGAGGTCTCCGCTGTTGTCTCCATCGAGTCGCACAACCGCGGTCAGGTTAGCGTTGGAGATCTGCGGAGCAGGAAACGGAACATCCATATCGCCATAGGAAGCCCATTGAACCGCGCGGATCATCGCGTTCCAGAGCTGGTTCGCATAGATGACCTGCGGCGGGTCATTACGGAAGAAAGTTCCTGCGCCTGCTGAGGTTCCAAAGTCACTCACGAGAACAACACGACTACTCCCCCGAGTTACGCAAGAAAGGTAAGGAAAACTCTGCTGGTCATTGGTCGAGACCAGTAATACCGCTCCGCCGGATCTGGGCTGCAGGACATTCGTGGCGGAAGCGAGCACCGGCGTTAGGAACTGCGACACCTCGAATCCACGCGTCACATAATGATCATTTGAAGTGACTCGAATCCGGTATTCGGTTCCGCCCAGCGGTCCTTTGTATTCCAGTCCGAGTAGATCATCGAGCGCCTGGTGATCGCGCTCTTTCTCGTTCTCGTCTTTGGCAGCGAGTGGTCCGTCGAGGATTACGCTGTGGTTGCCCGCAAGATAAGCGCGCAAGCGAAGGACGACCTGGGAGTACGTCGCTTCATCCACCAGCCCTGCCTGGGCAAACACGAGTGTGGAGTACTTCGACAACTCCTGGTCGCCTGGCATTTCCTCGACAAAGAGTGTGTCGTAAGGAATACCCGCCAGCGTAGCGAGTCCGACCCAGCCGTGTCCGGCCAGTTGACTCGTTTCCCACGCGTGGTGGCAGCTGGTCTTGCTCAGAAAGATTGCCAACCGGGGCTGCGTGAACGACGCAGTCGAAGCAAAAGCCATTCCGCACAGGAACAGTAGGACTACACCGAGCCGGAACTTCTTCATCGCCAACTCCTCGGTAAGGGGTTCCCAGTAGCGCGAAACCGGCCGCCATGGTCGCGCACCTGACGAAAATCAACCGATGATGGAAACACAGTAGCAGAATAACGAAATAAAACGAAACAACATAATAACAATCGAAACGGTGCTCGATGATTTAATCTACAACAATTATTGCTGACTGCGGCGGGACACAAACAGCGCGCCACTGCTGGGCCCGAGTGAAGGAGCGCCAGCGGGAGAACTGGATCTTGTCGGCTCATCGCGAGTCCAATCCGGAAACGCAGACATCACCTGCTAACAAAGACAATAGGAGCAATCCATGATGAGATTCGACGTGAATCGTCGCGAATTCCTGAAGATCGCCGCGGGATCCGGTGCAGCCTTGGCCATGCCAACTTTAGGACATACTGCCGTCTCCTCCAAAATGATCGGCATCCAAGTTGGCGCGGTTTCGTTTGTGGATGAAGGCACCGAGAGAGTCCTTGATGTGCTTCAGGAGCGTGCCTGCGTGAATACGCTGTTTCTTGCAGTATTCACATATGGTCGCGGTATCGCCGGCAGACAGATTCCGGGCCAGCCGCTGCCCGATCACGGCAAACAGGAATATGATCTCAATTTTCACGGCGGGAACTTCGCCATTCCCCATCCCCAGTTCTATAAAAACACGGTCCTCAGAGACACCCGTGCACCCGATCACGGCGGCCTGGACATCCTGGCCGAAGTGACCCCCGCGGCTAAAAAACGCGGCATGCAGGTCATCTGCTGGCTCGAGGACGTATTTCGCACCGACTTGCCGAACATCGAGAAACTGCAGGAGCGAGATCTGCATGGGCGAAATGCCGAGACGTTGTGCGTCAACAATCCGGACTACCGGAATTTCCTAACTGGTCTGGTGGAGGACTATGCCTGTTCCTATGACATCGACGGAATTATGTGGGGATCCGAACGCCAGGGTGCACTTTCGGACAGCCTGGGAGCCACACATGACGTACCTCCGATCGACCCTGGTAACGTAACTTGCTTCTGCGGCTTTTGTCAGAACAAAGCGAAAGAGCGCGGGATCAATGTGGAGCGCGCCCGACAGGGATTTCTGGAGTTGGACAAATTCGTTGGCTCGGCGCGGAGCGGCAAACGCCCCGTGGACGGCTACTACGTTCAATTCTGGCGGCTCCTATTGCGGTATCCCGAACTAGCCGCGTGGGAAATGCTCTGGACTGACAGCCTGCGCGAGACCTACGCCGCAATCTACAAAACGGTAAAAACGGCGAAGCCGACAGTACCGGTGGGCTGGCACATCTGGCACAACAATTCTTTCAATCCGATTTACCGCGCGGAACAGGACCTTCATGAGCTCTCGAATTATTCCGATTTTATAAAGATCGTTATGTACAACAACTGCGGCGGCGAGCGGATGGCGATGTATGCCGACAATATCGGCTCGACACTTTATGGAGATCTCTCGAAACAGGGCCTGATTGATTTTAACTATGCAGTGATGGGATTGAAGGAGCGCAGCTACGATCAGATCCCTCATACCGGGTTTTCGGCTGATTACGTCCACCGCGAAACCAAACGCGCGATCGAGGGAGTCGCTGGCACAAAGACTCTGATCTGGCCGGGCATTGATATCGATATCCCGACCGAGCCGAATAACAGCAAGTGTACGCCGCAAAGCGTCAGGGAAGCAGTTTTGGCGGCTTTCCGCGCTGGCGCGCCGGGTGTGATTCTATCTCGCAAGTATTCCGAGATGCAGCTCGCCAACCTCAGCGGCGCAGGAGAAGCGATTCGCGAGTTGAAAATATCGAGTTGAGGACAGCTGTATGGACAGTTCCCGCACTTGGAAACTGTTCATGTCTACACCAACGGCTCCTCAGGGTTGTAATTGTGGCGCAGTGTTAATGAGCCATCGGAATTGAGCTTCTGCCGGCATGCCCAACGGACCGGATAGCGCAAACCCTTGACCTCGAGTTCGGCTTTCAGCCGCAGACCTTCCCATTGCGCGCCTGCCGGCAGCATCAGCATAGCTTGATGAACGCCCGTGGGCTTTGGATAACCAGCGTCAACGCAACCGGAGACATCGATCTTGTTGTCCTCACTGTACACGCTCAGGCGAAGCACTCCAGGAACCGGTGCGATGCCGTCATTGACGAGTCCGATCACCAGGCCGTTGACTCCATCCCGCTTGAATGTCCAGATAAACGACGGGCGGACGCGGTAGCCGATTTGTCGCGCCATCTCGTCGATTGGCCCCGGGACCTTGTCATAGTAGCTCAAAATGTTGCCGGCGTTCTGGGTGTGCCAACTCCAAAGCGATAGATAGTTGACACCGACATCGGCTGCGTGAGAAATGATTTGCTCGTTGTAAGTAATTCCGTCTTCGTCGATTTGAAGTTCCTTGGGATCGCCGGTGGTGAAACCAACCTCGCAGATCGTAGCGACCCAAGGCGGACGGTAGCTCAGCGCCTCGATCTGAGTATTCTCAATGAAGATCGTGTCGGTGCGCAGCCAGTTGCCCGTGCGCATGGTGCGATCAAGCATATCGGCGTTGCCGACGTTGCTGAAGTCGGGCTGCGTGTTTGTGGCCAGCGGGGTTTTGGTCCAGTGTTCGAGCTGCAGCTCAAACATTGCAGCCCAGGTCTGTTCCGCAACCAAGTTGCTTGGGAATGGGTTCCCCTCGTAGGGCCAGGTGTGCCCTTCGCCCCAAAAACCGTACATCATCGTGTCCATGTATTCGACCTGCGGATGACCGTTGAGTTCGGAGGCCAACAGTTCATTCAACTCGCGGAATGCCGCTTGATACGCAGGGTGGTCGTAACGGGGCACACGATTGTCTTTCCGGTAGCGCATTTGTTTCGGGTCCCCCTTCCACTCGCCTTTGAGCTTTACGTAAGGGACTTTGTTAAGGAGGAAATCCGGCATACCTGGATCGGGGAAGTCGGGGTTTTCGAGCATGACTCGGAAACCGATGCGCTTGTCGTAGCGGCGCGCCAGATCGAAGGTAATCTTCCAACACTCCGGGAAATCGAGTCGACCTGGCTTTTTTTGGATATCGCGCCAGTTGGGGCGGATATAGATTTTCTGCGCGAAGGGCAGCTTGATCAGATCTTCGAGCGTCTGTTCCGTGGTTTGACCGGAGACGTGAAGTAGTCCGGTGTCGTCGGAGGCATAGACCGTAAGGCCCATGCCGTAATTGCTGACGATGTCCTTGGATGGCGAAGTGACCATCGAGACTTCGCTCTCGGGAACGACCGCGCCGGGACCATACTGTGGGAACGGGCCCTGATAAAGCCGGTCGGGAACCGGAGGCGTCGATCCCCACTCATATTTGTCCCAGTTGTGTTCAGGAATGTAAGCGTTGGCTGTGGCCTTGGACAAGCCAACTGTGAGTCCTGTGGCGGTGGCGGACTTCAAGAAGCTGCGTCGGTCCATTCGTGCTCCTGCAGGGCGAAGTTCTGCAACTAGCGCTCGATACCGCAGATGATACATTAGATTCGAAATAACAAACAATTGTACGAAAGATTTCGTAAATCTGTAGCGAGCGCTTCATCGTCTACTTGTTGCCTGCATTGCACCCATTGAAAACAGAAGATAAGCAAAAGAAGACAGACAACCAGGGCGTGCGGGCGCTACACTAACACCTGCGTGATGTGATGCTGGTGGTTTTGGTCTCCGTTTCCGCCAGACAGCGAGCGCATGTTCTTTGCAGGAGTCGGGCTGAATTCGCGCTATTGGTGAGATTTTGGGGAGCCTATCGAAGAGTGGAACGGGAAAAACAAAAGAAAGGCCGGCGCCGCCTGATGGCGGATGAACGGAAACAACGCATCCTGGAGCTTTTGAAACTCCAGGGCCGGCTCACCGTAGAGGAACTGGTAAAAAACTTGCGCGTCACCGCAGTGACTGTGCGCGCGGACCTGGACGGATTGGCCGATTCTGGTCTTCTGACCCGATCCCGCGGAGGTGCCCTGAAGCAAGTGGATCCTGCTCCCGAATATCCACTCTCAGTTCGAGAGCACCTTCACCAACCGGAAAAGCAAAGAATTGCGAAAGCCGCGGTTGAACTGATGCAACCCACCCAGACGATCCTGCTGGACTCGGGCACCACGACCCTGGAAATAGCCCGTCGCATTCGCGCTTTGAAACTGCATCCTCTAACCGTGATCACCAATTCGCTGCAAATTGCCACCGAGTTAGCAGGCTTGACCCAGGTTACCATTGTGCTGCCTGGAGGGATTCTCCGCCCGAATTCCTATTCCATGATTGGTCCTTACGCTGAGCGCACGTTGCGCGAGATGAGCGCCGATCAGGCGTTTCTTGGTGTCGATGGCTTGGATCCATCCTATGGCCTGTGCACCACCGATATGCTCGGGTCGCAGGTCGATGCCTTGATGATTCAGATTGCGCGTGAAGTTACGATTGTCGCCGATTCTTCGAAGATTGGTCGACGGGGATTATCAGTGATTGCCAAGACGAACGCGATCCACCGGCTAATTACAGATCGCGGCGTTGATCCACGGTTGATTGATGAAATTGAGGCTCAAGGTATAACGGTACAGTTGGTTTGAGGACCTTCTTATACTCGCTCTCTACGCGGCTTTTGCGCGCAACGACCCTCCAGCAAGATATATCAGCATGCCGCCGATCGCGACACCGGACGCGTTGGCCGCTGCCTGGCTTCCCATTAGGATTCCTCCCAAGAAGACCAGGAACCCGATCCCCAGCATCCAAGTCCCAATCATCGCCATCGTTTTGTTGCGAACGGTAGTTTTTACAGTGTCATCGAATTGAGCGCTCAGAGACAAGGAATCTGTCGGATACATTTCAGCAGATGCCGTCATAAGACTGACGATAGGACAAACGAGCAAGGCTACACCGCCGCTCATCAGAGTTACGGGAGCAACGTCGAAATGCAACCCAAACCGCAGGATGGCTCCAACCATCGCTCCTGCAGCGTACCCGGCCATCGCGCCCTGCCAGTTGGCTCTTTTCCAAAGTAATCCATACACGATCGCGATGACAAACAGCGGCATATCCAAAATGCTGATGATGGTGAGGTATGCCTCGACCGCGCCGCCGAGGTGCGGGATAAGCCACGTAATCGAAACCATGAACAATCCGGCCATGAGAGTCGCTGCTCTCGCCGCAACTAGTAATTGTTTCGGCGACGCATCTCTCTTTACAAAACGACCGTAAATGTCGTTCGTCATCAGGGTCGCCACCGCCCCCAGATTTGAGCCGAGGGTCGAGAGTCCCGAAGCTATGAACCCGCAAATCACCAAGCCCAGTGCGCCCGAAGGAAGTAGATGCACGATAAGAGTCGGCACCGCCAATTCGCCTTTTGCAAGTCCGGGATAGAGAACCCTTGCGGCAAGACCCGGTGTGATCCACAAAAAAGCAAAGGGAGTGATCATCACCGCCGACATGACCATTCCTTTGGAAACCACCCGCGGATCTCGAGCCGAGAACGCCGATTGCAGAAGGCCTTGATCTAACGATGCCCACTGTAACCCCAGCAGCAGAATGGCGAGAATGAACTTCCAATTGTATTTTCCGGATTGCCGTACAAATTCGAGATGCTCCGGAGGTAGGTGGGCCGCAAGCCCGGGCCACCATCCAACGGCTCTCATCGCGATGGGGAGAACGGTAAGAACGCTTACCATCACCAGCAGGAAGCCTAGATTATTGGTCAGAACAATCGACCACATCCCGCCTGCCGTTGTGTACGCGATCGCGATGATGGAGAAGACCAGAATCCAGAACACAAAGGAATGTAGACCTGTAAGCTGTTGGGCAGCGATGACTCCGGCATACAGTACAACGCTAAGCCAGAAGGTGAGTCGAAAAATCCAGAGCACGCCGACCAAGCTGCGCACGCTCGCTCCAAAACGCCTTTCCAGAAACTCGGGCACGGTCCGGATACGCAAGCGTCGCAGTACCGGAATCACGTATAGGCCACTGAAGACGAGGGCCATGTTGCCGGTCCATGTCATCCAGATGATTGAGATACCGCTCTGATACGCCGTTCCGCTCACTCCGATCAGGCTGAACAGACTGATATTCGCCGTTGTCATGCTCGCCGCGAGGATGAACGGAGTTAGTTGTCGGCCGGCCAGGTAGAAATCATCGGGAGCGCCAATCCACGTGTAGAACCGTGACCCGAGCCAGAAGATGCCAATCAGGAAAGTAGCTACGGTAGCGTAGTCGATGATCTTCATATGCCAGGCGGCTCGCCTCCCATCGCGGCGCTCTCATGCGCTCGCTCGGCAAGGAATGTTTCTACTTCAGAAGCGGTTGGGAATGCTTCCGTTCCGCCCAGTGCTCGGGTGGAAAGGGCGCCACAGGCGTTTCCCCACGCGATGCACTTTGGCAGCGGCGCGCCACGCAGATGCTGAAAGATAAAACCGGCATTGAAGCTGTCACCCGCCCCCGTCGTGTCTACTGGCTGGATCGCGAACGCCGGGGCGTGGATGTGCTTATCGCCGCAAAACACACATACACCCTTTGCTCCAACCTTGATCACCATCGTATGGCCGAAACCAGCCAGGAGTTTTCCGGCAGCCTGTAGCTCCTCAGTCCGGGCTATCTTCGTTGCTTCCACTTCGTTGGGAAGGAACAGGTCAACGTCGTGAAGCAATTGTTGTATTCCGCCGTTCCATTTCTCATTCGGGTCATGATCCGGATCAAGCGAAGTTGTCAGTCCGGCATACTTCGCTTGTCGAAATAACTCAGGACCGCCGGGCTGGAGACCAGGTTGCAGATAAAAGCTCGACATGTGAAGATGACGAGCCTGCTTGATGTAATCGATATCAATTTCTTTGAAAGAAAAGCTCTCACGAATTCCTGGATAGCTCACCATCGCATAGTCGTTGGGGAAGGACATCGACACGCAAATTCCAGTGGGAAGTTCGGAGTCTCTGACGATCCGCGACGTGTCTACTCCCGCGGCTGCTAGCGCTTCGACGAGAAAATCGCCGAGGTGATCTTTCCCAACCTTGCCAATAAAGCCGGTGGACGCTCCCAGCCGCGCGATGTTGCAGGCAAATATCGCCGAGGAACCCCCGAGAGTGAACTTCATGCTCCTGGCATGCTTGAGTTCTCTGAATGAAGGCAACGATGGCAGTCCGGCAAAGATCAGGTCCACGTTGATATCACCGACAACCACAATATCCATGCCGCTCCTTTACGGTCACGAACCAACTTACTCAAGTAAGTTGCCAGTTTTGCGAGCGCGATAATATGCAAAAAGCTGCATCACGGGCATCGCCAGAATAACTTGCGCTAACTCTGATAACCCTGAATCCACTTCGAAGACAAAATCGGCATTCTCGCGAATTTCGGATGAGGCCTTCTCGCAAATTACGAATTTGCCGGCCCCCGATGGTTGCAGTCTCTTCAACAGCGGTAGTTCGTAGTTTTTCGCGCTGTCTGCATGAAGCAAAGTCACAAGAGTCCTCTTACCCAATAAGTAGTTAGGACCGTGCATCACTTCCAGAGACGGGTACGCTTCGGCGGGCGCTCGTACCATCTCTTTCACCTTCAACATCGACTCGGCCGCCAATCCATAAAATGGACCTTGGCCCAGGCCAACGTAGTCGTCGAAGTGCTTCTCCTCGGCAATAAACTTCACCATGGGGATGCACCGATCCAATACTTGTCTGCAGATCTCGGGCAACCTGCGTAGATCCTTCATCAAGTCTTTGTTTCCGGTCCTGGATGCGATCAGATAGTGAATCGCCAGCAAGGGAGCCGTAAAGGAGCGTGTCATATATCGACTGCGCTCCGCGGCGGGCAGTAACAGCAGGCCCGGCTCGCAGTTATCGAGCAGAGGGCTAGTCTCGACGGTGGAGACGGCAACCGTCTTTTCCGAACGTGATTCGTTGAACCAACGAGCGGCCCCTACGGTCTCGGCGGATTTCCCATTCCGCGAAACCGCCAAAAGTGAGTACCTTTCCTTCTCTGCGAATAGCGCGTTCGGGAAAGTGCACACCTCCGAGGCAGAGACAGCCAAAGCCCTGCGGTGACTCAACTGAGTAAAGAAAGCCGCGGCCGTCAGGCAAAGATAGAACGAACTGCCTGACCCGGTCAGGACTGGCCGGTCGCTGCACATCCATTCCCCAATTCTCTTGTGCTCATTCTTTTCGCACAAATCAATAATCTGCTGCCAAACCTCGGGCTGAGAATGGATTTCATCGAACGTGTATTCAGTCATTATTTGTCCGTTTTGATCGTTTCTTGAACAGATCTCTGAACTCCCTGATGGTCTGCACACACCAGTACAGCAGCATGATCAAGCCGATAGCGAACACGCCCCACGTGATCCAGTCGATTCGCATCAGGCTCTTCTTTCAGAACAGTGACTTCTTTGTTCCAACGTATTCAATCGTCGGATCGAGCGCATATTCGTCGTCGGAATAAAACGAAACTACTCGCCGCTGCAACAAGAGAGATTATCATAACTTTCTTTTACTATCTAAACTGTTCTGTTATTGTTTACCGTTGAGGAAGGACGGCTTTCAGCGATGGAAACCTTTTCTCCGGGACAAGAGTGGCTGAACACGCTTTCGATGCGGCAGAAGAGGATCCAAAATCTGTTCGCAAGGACTCAGAAACAACAACAGGAGTTCGGCTAGAAAAATTCGTAATCGGACACTAACTGCGGTGGAACGGCAGGAGCAAACATGATCAATCGGCGGCAGTGGTTATTCGGTATGGGCCTGATGGCCGGCGCGGCTGCGCAGCCTAGCGGCACGCTCGCCTCGACCAAAGATATATCGCAGAAGCTTGAGCACCATCCATTAGATCTTTCCGAGTTTTCCCCAAAGAGTATGCTGCAGGTGCATGAGTCGAGGATCGAGCGTGCTAGATTTCCGGTCATTGATTTTCACACCCACATTACGAGGTCAGCACATTCCAAGAGCGGTGTCGGACTGGCATCTGACCGTGTCTATCTGGGCGGCCCGGAGGAACTGCTCGCGATCATGGATCGCAAGAACATCCGTGAGATGGTGAACCTCACCGGCGGCTACGACAAGGGTCTGAGCGAGGTCATTGGAAAGTACGATCGCACGTTTCCCGGGCGATTCTACACCTTCACCGAACCCTCGTATGAGCGGTTCAAGGAGCCCGGCTATCCTGAGCTTCAGGCACAAGCGATCGAACAAGCCCATCGGCAGGGCGCGCGGGGCCTGAAAATTCTAAAGACTCTAGGACTCTATCTTCGCGAGAATATTATCTCCGGCGAGCTCGTGAAAATCGACGACCCAAGATTTGATCCTATGTGGGATGTATGCGGACAACTGAACCTGCCCGTGGCAATTCATGTATCTGATCCGGTCGCGTTTTTTACCCCGACAGATCGTTTTAATGAACGATACGAGGAGCTGAATAACCATCCGGATTGGTCTTTCTATGGCGGCGACTTTCCCAGCAATGCCCAACTGCTGGACGCCCGGAACCGGATTTTTGCACGGCATCCCAAAACCCAGTTTGTCGCGCTGCACGCCGGAAACTTCGCCGAAAACCTGGCAAACGTCGCCGAGAACCTCGATCGCTTTCCCAATATGAGCGTGGATATCGCGGCCCGAATCGGAGAATTGGGAAGGCAGCCACGAGCTGCCCGTAAATTCTTCGACAAATACCAGGATCGAATCTTGTTTGGGACCGACGCCACTCCGCACGGTGACCAGTTTCCCCAGCAGGTGTTCAACGACTTTCTGTATGAGATCTACTATCGTTTCCTGGAGACAGACGACGAGTACTTTGATTACGCACCGGCGGAGATCCCTCCGCAGGGACGCTGGCGTATTTACGGGCTCAATCTGCCAGAAGAGATTCTTCGCAAAATTTATTTCGAGAACGCCGCTCGTCAACTGAGAATTGTCGCGTAGGGCGATACTGTCCTATCGAGTCGTCACGCCAGATTTGGCGACGAGAAACCTTTTTTCTTGCGCCATGGGGGATGTTATGCGTCATGCCGCGATAGTTTGTTTTCTGACCTTCATCGGATTCCAGTTGAGCATCGCCAATGATGACGGTGTGATCGAGAGTACGGAAGCGCAGGAAGACGTAGCGCCGGCCACCGATCCGACCGTCGCATTCTGGCGGGCAGCTCGCTCGATATATGCCGAAAAAGGACCATACGGCCAAAGCGCCGGGCGTTATCGCACGGAGATCCGCTCGCGCTGGACGAAGAACAACCTCTATTTCTTGTTTATTTGTCCTTACGAAGAGCTAAATCTCAAGCCCTCACCCAGTACTTCCACGGAGACGTTCCGGCTCTGGGATTGGGATGTCGCCGAGGTGTTCATCGGTTCCGATTTTCAGAATATCCAGAAATACAAGGAGTTCGAAATCTCTCCCCAGAGCGAGTGGATCGATCTCGACATCGACTTGACAAAGCCACACCACGAAGATGGCTGGGTCTGGAACTCCGGCTTCTCCGTGGCTGCCCGCATCGATTCGGCGGCGAAGATCTGGTACGGAGCGATGCGCATTCCATTTTCAGCTTTGGAAAGCCGGACTCCGTCAGTCGGCGACGAGTTTCGTGTCAATCTATTTCGCAGCCAGGGGCCACCCCCAAATCGGACTCAGGTGGTATGGCAGCCCACGATGAGCAATACCTTTCATGTTCCGGAGAAATTTGGCCGGCTTCGCCTCACGAAAGAAATGGTGAAGTGACAACGGCGAAGATCCTTGGCACATGGCCACCCGGAATTCTCAAGCTGCCAGGCGGTCGTTTCTGACGCCTTCGTAAACGGCCGGGTGCGTGTAGCCACAGAGCATAGTTTCTTTAATTATCGTAGTTTTGTTTTATTTTACACTGGACAAAAGAAACAAAACGCTATAAATAGAAATAGTTCGATTGGCTTGGGGGTTGCGACTGCGGCTCGGAGCAACCTTACCCAGCGTGCGCGTATGCCTCTAGTGGACGTCTCGATGCTCGGGGTTCTGAGTCTCTCATGGCAGCGGACTGCCGCCAAAACTCTCAATCTGACAATGCGCTTCTTCGAAGGAAGGAGAATTACCGTGAGGAACATTACGTTACAGGTCGTCTTGCTCTGTTTGATCTCCGCGGCAGTGCCTGGGTTGGCGCAAGTCGACACCGCCACGGTGGTTGGTACTGTCAGGGATGCAACCGGCGCAGTCGTCCCCGGCGCCATAGCTACCGCCACTGAGACGGATACCGGCTCCGCGACAAACGCCAAGACCGATTCTGATGGCAATTTTGTGATTACGCCTCTTAAGATCGGCAGATACTCGGTTTCAGTTGAGGCCAGCGGTTTCCGAAAGGAAATTCGCCAGAACGTCGTTCTCGATGTACAGCAGACGATCCGGCTGGACTTCAGTCTGCAAGTTGGCTCGGTCACCGAAACCGCGAAAGTCACCGGGGAGGCTCCTCTGTTGGAGACGGAAACAGCCTCGTTAGGAGATGTTGTCGGCAGCCAGCAAATCGAGCAGTTGCCGCTGAACGGTCGTCGATACACGGATCTTGCCACGCTCACTTCGGGTGTAACCAAAATCACCGAAGGACCGGTCAATGGCAGCAGCACGCCGACCAATGGGAATGCGGGCGGGAATTTCTCCGTCAATGGAACTCGAGGCGACCAAAACAACTTCATCCTCGATGGGGTTGACAACAACTCTAACGATAACGGCGATGTCGCGGTGTTGAGCAGCCCTGACGCAATCGCGGAGTTCAAGATCCAGACCTCGAACTATTCGTCGGAGTTTGGCCGAAGTGGCGGAGCTGTCATTAACGCGACCACAAAGTCGGGCGGAAATCAGTTCCACGGGAGTGCCTGGGAGTTCCTACGCAATGATGCCTTTGATGCGCGAGAATACTTCGAATCGGCAGACCAGCCCAAAGCGCCGTATAAGCAGCATCAATTCGGAGGAACTCTAGGCGGTCCGATCATCAAGGATAAGGCGTTTTTCTTTGTCGATTACGAAGGCACGCGGATCCATTCCTCGCGTGTCACTCAAGCTACGATCCCGACGGCACTCGAGACCCAAGGGAATTTCAGCGACATTCTCGGCACGCAATCGCAGATCTGCGGGCCCCAGAATGATCAGCCCTGCTTCGACGCAATCGGTCGGCCCGTGTTCACAAACGAGATTTACGATCCGACCATTCGTACGGTAAACGGCGCCCTCGTGCGAGACGGCTTTGGTTTCGATCCAGGGACCGGCCTGCCCATTCAGGGACAGGCAAACATCATTCCTACCGGCAGGCTCAATCAACTCGGTCTTAATTATGCTGCGCTTTATCCCACCGTCACCACGCCAGGGGGCAACAACTATCTGATCAATGCCCGTGGCACCAATCAAGTGGATCAGATGGATGCACGAGCTGATGAGAATGTCTCCTCCAAAATCCAGTTCTTCGAGAGATTCTCTCTCAGCCAGCAGAGTCGTTTCCAGGCCCCGGTGTTTTCGGGAATTGCTGACGGCGGAGGCTACAACACCGGAAATCGGCCTCTAGTAACACGGGGTGCAGTCTTTGGCTACACCCATGTCGTCAGTCCGAGTTTAGTGAACGCCCTTCGTTTGGGGTTCAATTACATCCACTACATCTCGAATTCTCCCACTTACGGCCAGCATTATCCGCCCACTGGTTTGCAACTTCTCGGAGTGCCAGACAATCCGTCGATCAACGGGCTTACGTGGTTCGGATTTAGCGGGTATGCCGGACTCGGCGAGCCGCTATTCACGCCTACAAAGGTGACCAGTCAAGATATTCAAATCAACGATACGCTCAGTTTCGTGCATGGAAAGCACCTGATCAAGGCGGGGCCGCAGGTTCGCTGGGACCAGTTCAATCTGCTGCAAATTGGCCAACCGCGTGGCAATCTGCAATTCAGCGGACAGTTCACGTCCGACCCCAATGCCTCGGACGGCTCTGGTAACAGCATTGCCGACATGCTTCTGGGCTTTCCCGTTTCTGCCAAAATTTCTACGGTTAGTTACTTCGGCAATCGCCAGCACATTTATGGTGCATTCGTCGAAGATACTTATAAGGCGACGCCGAAGCTAACACTGGACCTCGGCTTGCGCTACGACTATGCGACGCCGGGATATGAGGCGCATCATCGCCAGAGTAATTTCGACTATACAAAAGGACTGATTATCCGTGCTGGTACGCCCGGTTATCCCAAGAACCTGGCCACGCCTGCACGCACAAACTTCGCGCCTCGAATTGGATTCTCCTACAGCCCATTCCTATCTCACCCAATGGTCATTCGTGCAGGATACGGGCGATTTTTTGTGTCGCAGGAAATTCGAACCGGCGACCCGCTGCAGATCGACTACAACCTGCCGTTCTTCTACGAACCCACATTCACGAGCGATGGGATAACGGCTTCGGTCGTAACGTTAACACAAGGGTTCCCAAAACTGGATTCAAGCCAGACTGGAAACGCCGGCGTTACGAGTCAGGATTGGAATCCGCGAACAGCTGTTTACGACGAGTGGAATCTCGACATCGAATACCAGTTGCCCGGCCAGATTCTGATCACGCCGGCCTACGTCGGTTCCAAGGGAACCCACCTTCAGGTTCTTGTGGATCGCAACCAGATTCCCACTCCACAGGCAAACTTTGACCAGTCGTTGCGACCTTATCCCCAATTCGGGCCGTTCGCCTCAATTGAGAATCGCGGAAATTCGACTTATCACGCATTTCAGCTCAAGGCCGAAAAACGCACGGACCACGGTCTTTATCTGCTGAGCGCCCTTACTTACAGCAAATCCATAAACGACCAACCGGAAATTTGTTGTAATGCTCCGTGGCCCCAGGACAGTTACAACCTTGCTTCGGAGAAGGGGCTTTCGGATTTTGATAACCGCAGCCGATGGGTAACAAGTTTTGACTATGCCTTGCCAGTTGGGAAAGGCGAAAGGTTCTTCCACGACGGCAGGGCAGCGGACCTGATCATGGGCGGATGGCATTTGGGCGGGATCCTCACCTTTCGCTCAGGCTTTCCGTTCTCTCCAGAAATGGGATACGACCCCAGCAACACGGGCTCGCAGGGACTCCTGCGGCCCAACCGCACCGGCAGTGGTAAGCTTCCGCATCCGAACCGGAGCTCGTGGTTTAACGTAAACGACTTTCCGGCTCCCGCTGCCGGGTGTCTTTGCTTCGGCAATTCCGGTAAGAACGTTTTGGAGGGCCCGGGAGAGAAGTCTGTGGATCTGTCCGCTCATAAATTCTTCAATATCAGCGAGCAGGTTCGTCTTGAGTTTCGTGGAGAGTTCTTTAACGCCCTCAACCACGCTGTGTTGTCTCAGCCGGATCTTTTCGTCACGGATGGTCCTGGAGCTGCGGGAGTAATCACTTCGACCGTGATCCCACAGCGTCAGATTCAGTTTGCGTTGAAGTTGCAGTTTTAGCCGATTGCTTTCCGAGGTTTGATCCTAGAGATCCTCGCGAAGCTCCAAAGAACTCTTGTAGGAGCCCGGAAACGTAGAACCAGTGCGACCAGATTAAAATCGTAGCGAGCTAAAGGAGGACACAACTTCAATGCAGCGCAGAGATTTTCTCAAGAGCAGTGTTGCTTTGGCAGTTGCCGCTGAGCTAGGCACCAACCGAGCGCAAGCACTCGTCCGCGCTCACAACTGGGACAAATACGATTTTGGCTCCGGTCCCCCCGTGACCGACCGCCTCAATCAGGGGCCTTTCCCGCAATACCAGCCCGATGCCGCCATCCCCGGTGATGAAGTGGCGATGACGACGACTCCTTCAGAGGGGGTTGTGCCGAACTATGGCAAGGGTCTGGTCACCTACATTACGGCTGATTCTGGAACCGAAGAAATCAAGACTGACAATGTCCCTCAAGGGATCGAGGATCTGGTTCGATTCCCGCTGGGGCAGCAACTCTATATTCGTCCGACATGGCGGGAGGTCCAGCCGCGGCCTGGACGCCTGGAATTGCCGGATTACATGAAGCTTGTCTTTGATCTGTCAAAGAAGAACAACAAGCGCGTGGGATTGCGCGTGCAGATGTGCGCTCCCGATTACACGCACGAGGCGGCGCTGCCTGATTTCGTGCTGGAAAAAGTACCGAAAGTTGATCTCGTACTGAATGACAAGGAGAACAGCGCAGCGGCGGAAAGATACTTGCGCAATCCGCACGGACGTTACCAGCCGCGATATGACGATCCTTTTTTTCAGCAAGCCTTCAAGGAGTTAGTTGGATTATTGGCCGCGGAGTTCAATGGGAGCCCGCAGGTCGAGTTTATCGACACATTTATGTATGGCTTCTGGGGAGAGGGTCACACCTGGCCCTTCGCTAATACTCCTTTCCCCGATTACCAGACCGCGGAACGGACTTGGATGAACATGCTCGAGGTTCAGCTCGAGCACTTCACCAAGACTCCTTTATTAACCAATACCCAGCCCGACTTCAGCCGGGTTGGGAACTCCGAACTCCTCGATCGCACGGTTCGCAGCAATAACTGGATTCGAAGCGACACGATCTTCATTGAGAACGAGCAGATTGAAACGCTCAGCAACCGCCCACCATGGATTGCCGCGCTGCTCGAACAGGGGCTGCCGGGCAAGCCTCCCGACGCGGCCGCCGTGCAGGAAGGAATCTCGCCGGCTGAAAACATGATTGCTCACGTGATGGATATAGGAGCGAACTACTGGTCACTCTGGAACTTTCACCAGATAAGCGCAAAGAATCTTGCGAGTTACTACCAGGCATATCCACAATGGTTCGATCGCATCAATCGGCGAATTGGCTACAACGTGAGGCCGTCTTTCATTTGGATGTACCAAGACAACGGTTACCTCGGGCTCATCATCGGGTTCGCGAATGACGGCATCGCTGGCGTTCCGGGCGTTCTACGGATCGCGGTCGAAAGCGAGGACGGCAAGATGCTAAAGAGCGGATGCCTGGATCCAGGCTATCCTCTGCCCGGCAAAATCCGCCAGGCACAGTTTGTGTTGCCGCAAGGGACGAAACTCAAGGGATTGAAACTTCGAGCGGAGATCGAAGTGAAGGGCATGCGCTACCCTGTGCGATGGGCGTGTCATCAGAAGTTGAACGAAGATGGCTCACTTACTCTGCATCCCAACCTGCGTCAGGAGGTTTGAGCGCGATCAACGCCCTAGTAAGTAGATAGCGGGAAGAACCGAAGGGGAGAGCTTCCGCAACGAATGCGGATGTAAGGAGGTCGTCTATGCGTAGGCGCGACTTTATGAAAACGGGCATGGCCCTGGCTGCAGCGGGCAGTTTTGCCCCTCGGCGTATGTTGGCGGATGTGCCTGACCATCTATGGGAAGGCCATCAATTTGGCTCGCCGCAAGTTGTCAACCGGCTCGATCAGGGACCCTTCGGCATTAGCCAGGATGATGGCTGGTTCACGATTTTTGCCACGCAGCCTTCGCGCAATCACATTCGTAACTTTGGTACCGGGTTGGTCGGCTACACGTGGGAGGAAAATGGACCTGCACTCAGCGTTCTTTGCGGCCGCGAAACATTGGAACAAAGTGTGGAGAAAATGGCCTCCCTGCCCTTCGTGGACGTATTGTATGCCCGCTGCGACTGGCGCGATGTACAAACAAGTCCCGGCAAGTTGAACCTGTCCCCCGCGTGGGAAGCCATGTTCGACGCAGCCAACCGTCACAATTTAGGTGTGGGATTTCGAATCCAGCTTTCCAGTCCGAATATCCAGCCGAAAAAATTGTCGCTGCCGGATTTTCTGCACGACAAAGTCCCCATCGTCAACATCGGCCGCAGGTCCAAGGAACACCACACCAACTTTGACTTTTATGAGCCTCGCTACGACTCCCCCGAATTCCAGAAGGCATTTGCCGAGTTGAATGCACTCCTCGCCGCGAAATTCGGCGACGACCCGCACCTGGAATATATGGATCTGATGATGTATGGATTTTGGGGCGAAGGTCACACCAACGACATTCCAAGTCCATTTCCCGATTACTTGACCGCGGAGAGAACATTCGTCCGCATGACGGAACTCCAGCTGAAGACATGGGAAAAGACTCCGCTGGCCGTAAATACCCAGCCTGACATCAGTAGTGTTGGTAACCGTCAGGTGCAAGACCTTGCGGTTCGTTCCGGATGCTGGCTGCGTTCCGATAGCCTGATCATGGATGAGCCGATTCAGATCGAAGAACTTGCGCACCGTCCGCCCTGGCTCGCCACCATCCTCGAGGATGGTGAAAATCGGCACCATATGCTCCCCGAATTCGCGGCCGAAGAACAAGCTTGCTTGAGTAAGTTGCCGGACTCCATGCTGTTGTTTGTGGGTCAGGACAATGAAGTTCAGCCGGCCGATGACTATCCCCATCGCATCGGGGGCCCAATCGATCGCCCGTATCGCGAGAGCGCAGGCTTTCACGCCCTGGACATCGGCACGAACTACTTCGGCCTCTGGACCGAAGCCGACAACGTTCGGCGATACTACGAGAAGTATCCAGACTCACTGCGCGCCATGGAACAAAGGCTCGGGTATCGCATTCGCCCATCGTTAATTTGGCAACGAAAACGCTACGACACCATGGAGCTGATTCTAGGCATCGTCAATGATGGCGTCGCCGGCGTGCCGGGGGTGTTGGGGATCTACGCCGAAAGCTTGGATGGTCGCGTCAAAGTTGGAGGGAATCTGGATGCGGGCCAACCCTACGCCGGACAGTTCCGCCAGGCGTCCATCATTCTTCCAAAGGATATGGACGGACAACAGGTGGTTCTGCGTGCTGAATTGCAGGTCAAGGGTGTGCGACGTCCTGTCCGCTGGGCTTGCCACAATCCAACCAACCCCGACGGGTCACTAACCATCCGTTTGAAAAAAGGCGGCGATTCAGACTGGAAAAAGGGAGTATAGCAAGCTCGCTATCAGGCGGACTCGCATCAGTTCCGCCAAAAAAACGGTGTGAGCCGATTTCTCATCCGAAGCGACCCAGCGCCAGGTTCGAGTGGAACCTGACGCGGGGTCGTCCGGCATCTCACAACTCAAAAGATAAATTTCAGCGCTAACTGCAAGACGCGCGGTGACTGGGCGGTGGTGATCTTTCCGTATGTGGTACCAGCATCTCCCAATGCGCCGTCTGGAGCGCCGAAATTCGGATGATTCACCAAGTTGAAAGCTTCGGCCCGGAAATCAATTTTCTGGGTCTCGGCAAACGGTCCGTACGGAATACCGAAAGACTTGATGAGCCCAAAGTCCAGGTTCACATACCCGGGCCCGCGGATGAAATTTCGAGGGGAATTGCCGTCAATAACACCCGCCGCCGGGTTCGAGAAATCGCTCGTATTGAACCAGCAGTTCACGGTATGGACGGGGAAAGGGTGGAGCGGGTCGTTGGAGTTGGGGCACGAGCCACTGAAGGGATCTCCAGTCACATTCGTGCGACCCTTCTGGCTGTCCCCGTCTGGGTTGACGGCGGAGGACAGGACGGTGAACGGGAATCCGCCATGCCTCGACAGAATTCCACTCACCGTCCATCCTCCCAGGATTTGGCGGCCAGCAAAGCCCAGCGATTTAATAGCCGGTGTCCGCCATACGGCGGCCAGCTTGAACTGTTCCGCAAGATCGGAATCGCACTTTCCCCGGTCAAGCCCAGGTAGTGTCGGATCGGTGTAATTACTGAAGGCGAAGCTTGCACCAGAGCCGGCTACGTCAATACACTTCGCCCATCGGAATCCTCCCAGGAACGAAAGGTTCCCAGTCATCCGTTTCTCCGCTGAGATCACCAGGGCATTGTAACTGGCCGTGCTGGTGCTTTCGTTGAGGATGACGGGCCCCCCGTAACCACCCACCTGCAAGGAGCGAACGCCGTTTATTGCGGGGTTGATATCGCGCGAGTCGAACATGTGGTAACTCTCCGAGGCCTCATATCCGGTGCGTAACAGGATGCCACGGCCGAGCTGCCGCTCAACAGTGAGGTTCCACTGTATGGTCGCTGGCGCCTGAAAGTTTGGCGAGAAGCCGACCGCATTTCCCAAGGGCAGCGCAAACACCGTGCTCGAGAGTGGCGGGTTCTGAAGAGGAGGCGCGGTTCCGTTGTAGGGAGATGCGGCATACGGATTGTAGGCACTAATTGGCGCCCCATTTACTACCGGGCCCTGGATTACAGCGCCCTCGGTAAACGGTTCGGTGCTGGTCATCTCGTTGTACATACGGCCAAATGGCTGGTCGTGGTAGACACCGAAACCGGCGCGAACGCTGGTTTTTCCGTCTCCGAAAACATCCCATGCCAACCCTACGCGTGGATCGAGCAATTTCCAGTTGTTTGGCGCCAATCCGTTGGGCACACCAGGATCGCCGCGCACCAGAAATCCGGCGGGAAGATTGGGATATCGCGTGGAATGAATGCCGGCATTGTAATCGGCGATATTAATTTGACCTCCGATCTTTCCGCCACCGCCGTCCGGCCAGGGCAGGAAGGGCTCCCAGCGCACGCCCAAGTTTAGGGTCAGTCGCGGCCTAACCCGCCATGTATCATTCGCATAGAGGGCAGGGCCCTTACCGCGAGGAGCTACATACGATGGGGCGTATTGTTCGTAGAAGTCATTGGAACCGAGCATGAAGTCCAGAGGCGCATAGCCCGAATAGGCATCCCACCAGCCTTGATAGCCGGCAGAGACATATGCTTGATAAAGCCTACTTTGATAGAATGGCAGCTCGCCGCCAAAATCGAGGGTGTGATTGCCCCTGATATAAGTCCAGTTGTTGGTGATATCTGTCTGGTTCCGAGCAACATCCAAGGCCCCGTTCCAGTAGGCTGTGAACCATCCGCCTATATAGAAGCCTTCTTCAGGATTCCCGGGGGCCCAGTCGGGATAGTTTGCACCCAAAGCCGACAGACTGTCATTCTTGAACTGGGATATACCGGACTCTACATATATGACCCGGCTCAGCGTCGCTCCCAGGGTGGTCAAGAGGTTGTTTCCAAAACGGTACGACAGGTTCAATGCAGCGTGCTGACTGGTGAATACCTGGTTCGCCGCGCCGCTCGAACCGCCGCTGGCGATGTCGCCGGGAGTGACGACATCCGGCTCATTGAGTCTGTCCCAAAGATAGCTTGCCGATATTGTCATTCTGTCGCCAATATGGTGGTCCACCTTGAAAACGAACTGGTTGTCGTTCTCCGTCAGCGTTGAGGGGTAATTGAATTGTCCGGATGTGGCATCCCCGGTTGGCACGAAAGTGAGTAACTTGAGCGAGATCGAGTTGTAGAGCGCTGGATCGACTTGGTTGCCAGGAAATGCCGCGCCGGTGAATGGATTTGTCAGTTGTCCGTTGGGCGCGCCTACTGCTGCAGCTGACCAATTACCAGCAAGCTCGTCAGCGGTGGGACCGAATCCGATATTCGAAGTACTCCCATACCGGTATGTCGTCCGCTGAAATGAACCGAACCAGAACGTCTTGTCCTTTACGAGAGGCCCTCCCAGGCTAAAACCGAACTGATTGCGGTTCAACGTGTCCGGAGTAACGGAAAAGTAATTGCTGGCATTGGCGTCTCCGTTTCGCAAGTACTCGAATACGCTGCCATGGATCTTGTTCGTCCCACCCTTCGTGATGACGTTGACGATAGCCCCGCCACGCCCGGCGAATTTCGCGTCATAGGAGTTCGTCTCCACCGTAAATTCCTGGACTGCATCGGGATTAGGAAAAACATTGGCCACGTCTGTGTAGGCGTCCTCATTAAGGCCGCCGTCCAAATAGAACGCGGTCGTGTTCTCACGGGCCTCGCCACTCGACGTATCGAAGCCTGAGTCCACCGTTTCCGGGCGAGTCGCGATCTGACTTGAGTAATTGTTTGCAGCCGGATTATGGGCGCTGGTGTCGGGGGCCAGCGCGATCAAGTCAATCACCCTCCGATTGTCCAAGGGCATGTCTTCGGTAAACTGAGGCGTAATCGCGAAGCTGACTGTCTGACTCCGCGTATCCACCAAGGGCGACTCGCCGGTTACCACAACTTCCGCGGTGGTCGCGCCGACCTTTAAGCGAACGTCCACTGTCCTTGACTGACCGACCTGGATCACAATTCCGGTTTGCTCATAGCGCTGGAACCCGGTCGCGTCCACCCGCAGCACATAGGTGCCAGGTTCCAAGTTGGAGACGATATAAAACCCTTGCGCGTTAACCTGCGCAACTGTGGCGATCCCCGTGGAAGACTCGGTCACGGCGACATGCGCTGCGGGGACCACGGCACCGGTAGGATCGACCACCTGTCCCGAGAGAGTGGCCGCTGTTCTTTGAGCCACAGCCAAAACCGACCAAAGCATGGCCACGCAGACCACCAATACGAATGTGCTAAGCTTCCTCATCTCAACCTCTTCCTGCTGGGCTTAATAAAGCCAAGCTTGCCTTGATTGGTAACGGCTGGATTCTTCATCGCTCACGAACGATCATACTTCGCCAAATATTTGAGCACAAAATGTCGCATTGTGTCAAGACGAAACTAAAGATAAGCTGGAAAAAGTTATCAAAAGTCTCAAGAGACACCGCAAACCTATGCAGAGGATCCAATGGCGATGCACTGCTGCAAGGTGCCAACGTCGGTCGCCTCAGAAAATGTAGACGGGACAAAGAAAGAAGCAATATAGATTGACAATCGCTCACATACAAACTACGCTGCCGGTATTGAGCCTTAGCGCTCTTCTGAGACGATGGTAGCGAAAAACGTAGGACTCCGCAGTAATAATGACAAATTGAGTCTGTCGGTCACATACTCGCCCCGTCACGGACACAGTCTTATGTGTTCGTTGATGTGTCTGATCCTAATCGGCGGCCCAATCCGCCTCTTCTCCCAGCAATCTCAGCCAACCCAGCACGTGCAAGGCACTCTTGAGAATCACACCCTGGAGAATCGATGGCTCAAAGTAGATATTGAAACCAGCGCTGGCCGTCTGGGAAAGATGCGGGTACAAGATCGCTCCAGCGGAAAAATCATAGATATTCCGGCCGTATTCACGTTGAAGCTGGGCGATGGTTCAACGTTGCAACCGGGAGAAATGGAGGTTGCTGAGCCTCTGTTATTCACCGAGTTGCAGCCTGATCCCTCCGCCCAGCGTGCGGCGGATCGACTGGCGCGCAAGCAGATCTGCACCCGGCTAGTCGATCCACGAACATCGACCCACGCCGCCTGGTGCGCGATCATGGGGAATGAGTCTACCTATTTCCGGGAAGAACTGAAGGTTGACAGCGACGGCGGGGCCTTGCCCATCGCCGAAGTTCGACTGCTGGACTTCAATGATCCTGACGCGCATCTCGCCGGGCAGGTCAAAGGTTCACCCGTTACCGATGGCAGCATGTTCTTCGGGTTTGAGCATCCCCTCTCGATGGCGCAAGTCGCGGGTGGACATGTGGTCATAGCGCTTTCGCGAGAACTGCCCTTACGCCAGGGTGAGACCATCACGTACTCTTCCGTGATCGGCGTGGCTCCTGCCGGGCAGATGCGCCGCACCTTTCTCGAGTATCTGGAACGCGAGCGGCCCCGTCCCTACTCGCCCTTCTTGCACTACAACTCGTGGTACGACCTCGGGTACACCAATCGATATAGCAGCGATGGAGCCCGGGACCGCATCAATTTCTTTGGTAAGGAGTTGGTTGAAAAGCGCCGGGTTCAGCTCGACTCATTTCTCTTCGATGATGGCTGGGATAACCCCAGCAGCCTCTGGAATTTCAATCCCGGATTCCCGGAAGGATTTACACCCGCGTTGCAGGCTGCGGCGCAATATCACTCGGGGATCGGGGTTTGGCTTTCCCCATGGGGTGGCTACGAGGAGGAGAAAAAGCAACGTCTGGCCTTTGGGCACGCGGCCGGATATGAGATCCAAAATGACGGCTTTGCTCTTTCGGGCCCCATTTACTATGCTCGTTTCGAGCAGGTGTGCCTGGAAATGCTCCGCAAGTATGGAGTCAACCTGTTCAAATTCGACGGGACGGGCAATGCAAACCGGGTCTTTCCCGGCAGTCAATTCGACAGCGACTTCGATGCCGCAATCCATTTGATCGGACAGCTTCGGAAAGATCGCCCTGGCCTTTTTATCAACTTGACCACAGGCACCTATCCTTCGCCGTTTTGGCTCTTGTACGCCGATTCCATCTGGCGCGGCGGCGAAGACCACAGCTTTTCCGGCCAAGGGAGTTCACGCCAACGCTGGATCTCCTATCGAGATGCTCAAACCTACAAGAACATCGTGCTGCAAGGCCCGCTCTTTCCCCTTAATTCTCTGATGTTGCATGGTCTCATCTATGCGCAGCACGCCGAAGGCCTGCAGTCGGATCCCAGTCGGGACTTCGCCGATGAGATTCACTCGTACTTCGGTTCGGGAACGCAACTGCAGGAGATGTACATAACGCCCTCCCTTCTTTCTACACAAGATTGGAACACTCTGGCAGAGGCAGCAAACTGGGCTCGTCGAAACGCAGCCACTTTGAGAGATGCGCATTGGGTCGGAGGAGACCCGGCACGCCTCGAAATCTACGGTTGGGCCGCCTGGAGCCCGGGGAAGGCGA
>Ga0182030_10005815_pt1 | contig 26108 bp, 24 predicted proteins | sample 812S3MmetaG_FD_121299 | JGI IMG/M metagenome (GOLD analysis project Ga0182030, IMG submission 121299) | Permafrost microbial communities from Stordalen Mire, Sweden - 812S3M metaG (Illumina Assembly) | ecosystem: Environmental > Terrestrial > Soil > Wetlands > Permafrost | place: Sweden...
CACTCGAGATTGCAGTGATTGCCGCAACCCCACCCCATGAATTAAAAGAGGTCATTGATGGCATTGCCAAAGAAACAGCAGTCCTTACAACCAAGAAAAGCGATGCTCAACGAAACTATGATGCAGCGAACAAAAATTCAAGCGGGGGAACAATATCAGAAGAATTAATTCAAGCTGCCCAGTTATCGCTGGATGCTGAAGCCAACCACTCTAAGTTTGAGCCGTACGAAAGACTCGCCCACAGGATTGCCAAGGAAAGAGCTGAGTTAGCAAAATCGATGCGCAGGGCGGCGGCCGTTCTGGGTAGCTTAGTGATTGGCTTTGGCAGCACAGTTGGATCTTACGAGGTCTTACGCCCAAATGTCCGGAGTGCTGAGCAGCCAAACGCTATAGGCGCAGTGCTAGAGATTGACTCTGTACCAGTAATAGGCTTCTTGGGAGGTGCATTGGGCTGGATCGGTGGTGAGATTGCTATTGCCGGTCTGGTCAATCGTAGAGCGCACCATCAGGCACAAAAGAAAGTCACAAAAATCGAGTCTAGCGCGTTAACAGATAGAGATTATGCCACTCTTGCAAGTGTAGTGTTTGAGCCCGGCGGCTCGGATCAATAGCGGCTTTGGAACAAAGCTCCTGGACTTCTTCGCGGCTCAGGCTTAAGCCATTGGTCAGATTATTCAGCAAAGTTTTGCGGCGCTGGGCATAGCCGGCTTTGACAAGCCGGAAAAAGTCTTTGGGCTGGACGTCCGGAAATATGGGCGTGGGGCGGCGCTGCATTATCAAGATTTGGGAATCGACTTTGGGTGGTGGCGTAAATAGCTCAGCCTTAACCACGTTGCCTAGGCTGACTTGCCAGAAAAACTGCGCTGTAACGCTCAAGAGCGACATCACGCCAGGCTGAGCTGCCACCCGCTCGGCAACTTCCTTTTGCACAAGTAACACGGCAGTCCGCGACTGGTTGGGCGTTTCACTAAGTACCCGAATCAAATTACTGGTCAGATAGTACGGGATGTTGGCTACAACTTTGTAATCAGGCGGCACCCCCGAAAAATCAAACTGCAGAATGTCCTGATTGATAACTTCCAAGTTCTTGGCCTGCAGGCTTTGAGGCAGTCGGGCGGCTAGCTTGTTATCTAGCTCCACGGCAATAACTCGTGCCGCACGGGCTAAAAGAACTTTGGTCAGACTGCCCTCACCCGGGCCAATTTCCAGTACTACGTCGCTGGATTGCAGTTCGGCCGCATCAGCTATTGCTTGCAGGCTGGCGCGGTCATTAAGCCAATGCTGGCCAAGTGATTTTTTGGGAGTGTTCATCACCAGCTATGGTTATCAACCCAGTGAATATAGGCGTTGTACCAGCTGCCGTAGCGGCTTTGAGCATAGCCGGAGCACCATTCTAGCTGGGTAATCGGGTTGGTCGCCCAGTCGCCACCGGCGGCAGACATTTTACTACCGGGCGTGGCTTGGCACAGGCCGTAGCCGCCATAGCTCGGCACGTAGCCGGCATATGGCGGACAGCTGCCGTACTGGCCTTGGGCTTTGGTCGGGCACCAGCCGGATTCGTTGCTGATTATGTAATCGGCATACTGGTAATCGCTAGCCGCAATGCCGGCCAGCGCCATGTCACCCTTGATACCGCTCAGCGAGGTGCCAATGACTTCTATCTGAGTGACTGGCTGCTTAGTGACCACCGTCTGGATGGTAGTGCGGCCGGTCTCCACATTATTCTGCAGTGACACCTGATAAGTCACTATTTGTTGGCCGTTGGCGCCCTGTTGACGGACAGCGCTGGTACCGTAAGCCAATGAATTGTCATCAATGATTTGAACCGGCATGGGGATGGTTTCGGTGTCGGTTTCCACCTTGGTGCCAGTACGGATAAAGGCAACTTGTTCGTTGGCGGCGATCGGCGTATTCAGCGCCGGCACTACTTGGTCAGTTTTAATAAGCTTGATACCGGCGGATTTGACCAGTCCTGCGACGGTCGTGGCATGCGTCCGGAGCACCACTGGCGTGCCGTAGAGGTCAACATTGACCGGCGTAGCGCGGTCGACCACCACCTGCTCGCCAATCGAGCCGGCCTGGACGAAGTTCTGAACTGGGCTTGTGGTTACGATGTCTTCCGGATACAGATTGGTGCCAGCTTGCTGTGCAATCGCCCGCGGTGTGGTCGCTGCACTAAAGCTAAAAGTGGTGTTGGTGCCATCGACGATTTCAACCGGCACTGCCCGGTAAATGTTAATTCGGAATTCGTCCTGGTTGATAAGTGTGGCGGCAACTGGCTCAACCACGTCACCGGTATTGAGAGTCAGATGCAGCTTGGCCAGCAGCGCGCCCACTGTCGGCTCCTTGCTCGGCACAATTTGCTGCTCGCCGTCGTGCGAAATGATGACAATTTTGGCGTCCTGAACCGGCGGCAGATTATTGGTGCCCCGGGCTAACAGATAACCACTGTAGCTTAAAATTACCAGCACCAACAGAGTAATAAATGGCACGGCGTAAGGGTGTCGGCTGGCGATCTTGAGGCTGCGAACGCGGCGTGGCCAGCGCACCCGCCGATAACGGCTAACTCTAAGTTGTAATCTTTGAAATCGCTTACGCATAAATCAGGCTTGCAGCCTATCGGTAAATTGTAACAAAAACAGCGGTCTGGTGACAGCCGAGCTATAGTTTCTCCAGAGGTGCGAAGCTAATGTTCAGTGTCCGTGAGCCCTTGTCTTTGAAGTGAATAACAGCCGTGTCGCCATCAATTTCGACCACCGTGCCCAAGCCAAAGATTTGGTGGCGGACACCATCCCCCGGTTCTAAGTCGAGTACATATCGAGGCTCGTTATCGGTAACTGCCGGACTTTCCGGCGAAGACATTCGAGGCACGAATATGTCTGAGCCAGAAGTATCGGCAGAAGCTGTATCGATCTCACTTAGGAAGCGGCTGGGCGGATTGTGTTGGACGCCACCATAAAGTAAGCGGCTGCTGGCATAAATCAAATATAACTCCTGACGGGCGCGAGTCATGCCGACATAACACAGTCGGCGCTCCTCTTCCATTTCACCCTGGTCGTAAAGAGCGCGCGAATGCGGCAAGAGAGATTCTTCCAGGCCGGCCATAAAGACCACTGGAAACTCCAGGCCTTTGGCGGCGTGAAGTGTCATTAGTGTCACAGCATCACTGGTAAAGTCGGTGCCGTCCAGGTCGCTGACCAGCGCCACTTCCTCCAAAAATCCGTCTAGCCCGGCATCCTGATACTCTTGGGCAACGCTCAATAGCTCCTTAACGTTCTCCTGGCGAGCCTCACCTTGCAGCGAACCATCATCCAGATAGTGCAGGTAGTCAATCCGCCGCAGTAATGAGTCAATCAGGCCGGCTACCGTGGCCTCCTCACTAACCTCGCGCAGTGTCGCCACGATGTCACTGAGTTCGCTGAGCGCCTGCCGCGCCTTGGGAGTCAGCTGCGTGCATTGATCAACCTCAGTCAGGGCTGCCAACAATGATAGCTTCTGCGACTGCTGCCAATCGGCAAAGGTCTGCAGGCTTTTAGCACCGACGCCGCGCGCCGGCACATTAACAATCCGCTCAAAACTAATCCGGTCATCAGGCTGAAAAATCAATCGCAAATATGCCAAAATATCTTTGATTTCTTTGCGGTCATAGAAGCGCACGCCGCCGACTACACGGTAAGGTATGCCGTAATGCACAAAGGCTTCTTCGATGCTGCGGCTCTGGGCATTGGTGCGGTATAGCACTGCGTAGTCGCGGTAGTGTCGCTGGCCGCTGTCAACACTCAAGCGCACACGGCGAATGATGGTCTCGCCCTCGGCACGCTCATTACCAACCGCCACTAATTGCACCGGCAAACCGCCTTTGATGTCCGTCCATAACTTCTTGTCGGAGCGTTGAGCGTTTTTGGTGATAACGGCTTGAGCGGCATCCAAAATATGGCCGGTGCTGCGATAATTTTGCTCGAGTTTGATAACGGCACAACCCTTGTAATCTTTCTCGAACTTTAGAATGTTGCGGAAATCGGCCCCGCGCCAAGAATAAATTGAGTTATGTACAGCCACTCCCGACGCCAAGTAGTTGTGAACTTTTTCCACGTCAAGGTCATACACCAACCCGTTATAGGTCTTCTTGCTGACAGCAATTACCCGGTCTTCAGTAATGAGTCCATCAGCGACAACGGGTACCATCACGCCTGGGTGAATATGGGCTGCCGGTGTAAAAACAAATTTCTTATCCGTTAAAAAGGCATACTTATTAACCCGCAGAAAGCTGCTCTTGCCTGGTTTTATCGATTCCAGCAGATTCTCGATATGTCCATAGTCCAGATTATGCACTTCAGTCCGCCATGTGCCTGCCTTGCCGGCTCGTACTGCGTAGCCTAACTTTTCGAAAACTCGTAAATCTTGGCGGTTGGTCGTATTAACTGAAAGGCGGCTGGCTGACCAGGGACTGGGTCTCGAAGTTCGGTTATCGCCAAACAAAACAACATTTAAATTGACCCGTTTGATGCCGTTTCTGGTTGTCGCTTGAGGCATAAAATGCGGGTAGTCAAAGCTTAGTCCGGTATCCGCCATTAGCTTTCCAGCTCTCTTTTCCGTATCAATTTCACTATAAAGCGCATCTATATAATGCTGGCCTAAGCGCATAGATCGGTTGTTAAAGGCATGAAAAACCATCATTGGAATTCCATATTTATAAGCAAGGACAGCTTCGGTATATATAGCCTCTTCGCGATTCTCACAAACCTTAATTACCCACATTCGATCTGCACGTTCCTGATTAGCCCGTACTCGCAAACCTATATCATCTTTTTTGCCATCGAATCTGGTGCCTTTGGTTATGCCGATCCGATATCCCCTGTTGTATGCATGCATTAAATACACAAAATACGAATCAGTCTTGCCCCACCTGGCAAACAGCAGGTGGTTAGGCGTACAGGTGAGTTCCTTGCCGGAGACAGTCTTGATGTGGACAAGCTCACCCTTATAGGTGAATTGCTTGCAGTCCAAAACCTTAAAATACCCCGTTTTACCGTAGCCGCTAGCCGCTCTGACCAGTTCTCCGTGGGCTATGGTTTCAATTTTCTTAAGGCCGTTCTTGGTTTCCACCAGAGTCCCCGGGCGCAGACACTGCCAGTCATCGCCGACCACGGCAATGTTCTTTTGGTCATTAGTTAACATGTTAACTAATGCGTATTGGGCGGCATTGGTATCTTGATATTCGTCAATCATGATGTATTTGAATTGGGCCTGCCACTTGTGACGAATTTCCGGCTTGGTTTTCAGTAGCTGCACGGTGCGGTTGATTAAATCGTCAAAATCCAATGCCGATGCCTCTTTCAATGCCTGCTCGTAACCCGGATAGACTTTGGCGGCCATGGCCTGCGCCGGACTGCTGGCTGTGCCGGCGTAATCGCTGGGGCTCATCATTTCATTTTTGGCACTGCTGATCAGTCCGGCCAGCAAACGCGGCGGAAAAGCTTTTTCATCCAGTCTTAGCTGTTTGGACACCTGTTTGACGGCCGCTTGTCGATCGCTTTCGTCGAAAATCACAAAAGAGCGTGGAATACCCAGTGCTTCCCCATCCTGGCGCAGTAGCCGCACACAAATGCCGTGAAAGGTGCCCATGAACGGCATAAAGCCGCGGTTATCAGCATCCTGATCGAGCAGTCGGGCTACCCGTTGGCGCATTTCTTTAGCCGCTTTATTGGTAAAAGTCACCGCCAGGATGTTAAACGGCGTCGCCCGGCGCGTGGCGATCAGGTAAGCAATGCGATGTGTCAGGGTTTTGGTCTTGCCGCTCCCGGCGCCGGCCTGAATCAGCAGCGGCCCCTCGGTGGTCTCGACGGCTCGCCGCTGCTCCGGGTTCAGTCCCTTCAACAATTGGTCTAACACCTTATTATTCTAGCAAAACTGGGGCACAAAGACTGCTAAAAAACTTAGTTCGAGAAGAAATGGGTGAAAGGCTTGATATTAGCTATATGAATAATGCCGGCATCGAGAGCGATATCCGCCCAAGCAACAATTAGCAGCAGGCTGAGCAGAATGCCCAGCGCCACAAAGCGCCGGCTGCGCCGTTTTTCGATACTGTTAATCGGCAGATAGTACTGCTTGGCGTCAATAAGTTTTTGGATGGCCGTATCGTGCTCGGCCTGCTTGACAGCTTCGGCTTCTGCCTCAGCCGTCGGATCCTTCGGAGCATCAGTTTTATCTGATTTGTCTTCTTTGTCTGTGTCATCAGGCTTATCCGGTTCGGCGGGCTTGTCGTCTTGATCGGTTTTTTCGGGTTCAGCGGCGGGTTCTTCGGACGGTTCATTCGACTTATCCGTCGGCGGTGACTTGTCTTCAACCGGCGGCTTGTCTTCGTCCTTTGGCTCATCAGCTGGTTCATCAGCTGGCTCATCAGCTGGTTCGGGCTTGGTATCAGGCTTATCTTCGGCTTTGCTATGTTCGGCAGTCTCTTTTTTGGCGTCCGCTTTGACCTGTTCATTGGCTTCGGTAGCTAACTGGGCGATGGTTTTTGTTGGCTCTGGTGCGTCCTCGGGCTCATCTTTCGATTCAGCCGTAGTTTGTGACAATGACGAGCTCAAAGGCAGCAGACGCTTGGTTTTAGAGCCGACCTTGGCGTTACGATTAGCGTCGACTTCACCAGGTACCGCATTGCCATCATCATCGTCCGGTTTTTCAGCATTAACCATCGGGTCAGCGACCATTGGGTGGTGATTGACGATTATGTGCTTGGTGGTTGGTGAGGCAGCTGTCTTACCGGGCTCGGTAACGTCGATAATTGGCGCTGTAGATGGTGATTTTTTAGGCTTAGCCATTGCCGTGATCCTGGTGCAGCAAGCGATAGGCGCTGTCGATAATGCCGGAGAATTTCTGATAATTCAAGCTGGCATTGCCTGGTAACAGTCCGTCAACCCCATCAATCGCTAAATAGCCACCAGAAGTTTGGTCATCAACACTGCCGCCATAGATAACGCGCTGGTCGGCCGCCAATTCTTTACCATACAACTCACCAATCTGGTAGCGAATGTGGTCAACGGCTTTTTTGACTTCATCGGGTTTGGCTAGTTCGCCACCAAAAGTGCTGATTGCCCAGACCGGCTCGTAGGCAATAACTACCTGCTCGACCTCCTCGGCGGTCAGATTGGCCAGAGCGGTCGTGACTTGGTCGTGAAGCACCCGTTTGGTCTCGCCAGCCAAACGCTCGTGCTTGGCCTCGCCAACACATAGTATCGGCGAAATGCCGTTGCGAACAGCGGCTTGAACCTTATCGCGCACGAGCTCAAGCGTCTCGCCGAAGTAAATTCGTCGCTCGGAGTGACCAACAATACAATAATCAACCAGCTCGCGTAACATGGTAAAGCTGACTTCGCCGGTGTAGGCACCTTCATCTTTGAAGTAGGCGTCTTGGGCAGCCAGCTTGAATTTGCGCCGGTCAATTTCCAAACTGACTGGCTGTAGCGTTAGCAGACTGGGCGCCAGCACCACTTCAATATCACGGTGCACCTGAATGTGGTCGTTAAGTCGCTTTACTAGCAGACTAGCTTGCTGAACATTAAGGTTCATCTTCCAGTTACCGACTATCATAATGTGTTTCATAGTGCTTATGGCTTATTGTACCCTATTTCTTGTCCATTAAGGCTTCGACGCCCGGTAACTTGTGACCGGCCATTAGTTCCAGACTAGCACCGCCACCGGTTGAAACATGGCCAAAATGGTCGACTAGATGTCGCGCCTCGACATAACCGACGGTATCGCCGCCACCTACCACGGTAAACGGTTTGTGACCTAGCTCACCAAGTAAGGCTTCTATAACTGTTTGGGTGCCCTGAGCGGTTGGACCAATAGGTCCTTGCAGACCGGCGGTTTCGGTCACGCCCATGGTGCCATTCCAGACAACAGTTTTAGCCAGTTGGATACCTCCGGCAATGAAAGCGGCGCTGAACGGACCAATATCTAGGATTTTTTCGCGTGCACTTAGTCTGGAGGCTTTGGCTGGCGGACGTTTCGGGTAATTTTCGATGTCGGCGATGGCGTGAGTGCTCAGTTCAACAATCCTGAGCGGCGCAGCTTTGTCAATTTTCTCAGCAACAACCACGTCTTGGGGAACCGAGAAAATGAACGGCCTTTTGACCGTTTCAGCTGCCGCACTTTTTAGCACAGCTTTGGCGACTGGCAGTTCGGCCTTATCATACAGACTGTCGGCCACGTCTATACCCAGAGCTGCCAAAAAAGTGTTGGCCATGGCGCCGCCAATCGCTATAAAATCAGCCAGCTCGACAAATCGGTTCAAGACCTCCAGTTTGTCGGCAATTTTGGCACCGCCGACTATGGCCATCAGCGGCCGTTCCGGATTTTCCATAACACGGGTGATGGTATCGACTTCTTCTTCCAGTAGCAGGCCGGCGACGCTTGGCAGGTGGTGAGTGATGGCGTCAGTGCTGGCATCAGCCCGGTGCACCACGCCAAAGCCGTCCTGCACAAAAACCTCAGCCAGACTAGCCAATTCTTTAGCGAAACTATCTAGGTCGGCTTTTTCCTCGGGGTGAAAGCGTAGGTTTTCCAGCAGTAATACCCGCCCCGGCTTCAAGCCAGCGACGGCTTTACGAGCCGGTTCGCCCACACAATCGGTAGCGAATTCAACCGGTTTATCCAATAGCTGCTGTAATCGCTTAGCCACCGGGAACAAGCTGTAGGCATTGTCTTTGGCGCTTTCCGGCCGACCTAGGTGCGAACAAATGATAAGTTTTACGCCGTGATCTAACAGGTAGTTGATTGTCGGCAGCGATTGCCTAATCCGATAATCATCGGTGATCTTGCCATCATTCACCGGCACATTATAATCAGCCCGGAGCAGCACCGCTTTGCCATCCAGGTCAATATCTCGAATCGTCTGTTTAGTGAACATTCCCACCTTACAACTTTATGTACTTTTATTCTATCATGCGGACTTTGATGGTGTCGGTAGTGCCTACCACGTCGGGATAACGACCGGAAACCGTAACTACCACATCGCCGGTATGCAGAACTTTCTGGCGCTTCAGCCAATCCGTCAATTTGTCGGACGCCAGCGAATTGGGCGGCCGAACATAGCTCCTGACGGCATAAACAATTGCCAGCTGTTGGGCAGTGCGAACCTCTGTCGTAATGGCAATTAGTGGAATCGTTGAGCGGTGAGCGGCTATCTGTTGTGCGGTAGCGCCTGACTTGGTTTCAGCCACAATTGCCTGCGCGGCGACACCCTCAGCCAGACTTAAAATGGCCGTGCTAATAGCCAATTGGCGGCTGTGCTGTTTGTTGCCGGGATAACTGACTTTTAGCGGCGCGTGATTTTCGGTGTAGCTAATTACCCGCTGCATGGTTTCGACAGCCTCCAGCGGATAAGACCCGCTAGCCGTTTCGTCACTAAGCATGACGCAGTCGGCACCAATCAGTGCAGCTGTAGCCACGTCTGAAACTTCCGCCCGTGTCGGTTCCGGAGCAATTGTCATACTGGCTAACATCTGGGTGGCCACAATCGTTGGTGTGCTATAACGCAGGCCAAGACCGACAATTTGGCGCTGCACTACCGGCACACTCTCGGCCGGTGTTTCCACCGCCAGGTCGCCGCGGGCAATCATTACAGCGTCACTTTGCTGCACAATATCTTCGATGTTCTCGACAGCCGCTCGAGTTTCAATTTTGGCAATGATTTTGGCGTTGCTACCTCCAGCCTGGAGTAGCTTTCGCAGTTTAATAATGTCCTGTCCGCTTTGCACAAAACTAAGCGCCACGTAGTCAATATCCTGCGTCAAACCATATTCCAAGTCAGCACGGTCTTTGGGTGTGATAATGTCGCCGCCAAAGTCAGTGTCCGGCAGATTCATGCCCTTACGCTTGACTAGTGTGCCACTATTCTCCGCTCGGACGTAAACCACGTCGCCCTTAACACTAGTCACCGTCGTCCGCACCTTGCCGTCAAACAAGAAAATACTCTCTTTGGGCTTAACCTTCCGCGATAGATCATATTGTGTCGGCAAATGGCCGGTGGCGGTGTAATCTGCCTGGTACTTAAAACTTAAGCCCTGCCCCTTAGCCACCTCTACACTGCCCTCAAAGTCACCCAATCGGATTTTTGGCCCCTGCAAATCCTGTATGATGGCCACTGGTTTGCCGGAAGCCTGGGCAGCCCGCCGGATCCACTTGATCTGTCTGGTTCGCTCCTCGTTGACGCCATGACTGAAGTTCAGCCTTAGACCATTGGCTCCAGCCTGAATCATCCCCAAAATTGCCTCGTAGCTGTCGGTTGCCGGCCCAATAGTGGCAATAATTTTCGTCCGCTTGAGTTTATTCAGCTGCATAAAAAGCCCTTTGCTTGGTGACCCAACCCTGTCCGGTTAATAAGGCTATTGTACAGGAAATACTTAGGTGGAATGAGATTCTCAGAGTTATTCTATGAACTAACGTCCGAGCCTGTCTCTACAGGAAATCCTTTTACGACAATGCCGTTAGTGGAATGGTCGGTTAGTATTATCTTACCGTCATCATCAACTTCAATTGTAAAGTGGTCTCTAGACAATGTAGCATTGGCTTCGTTATGTTTGCTGGGACGAACCGTGTCATTTAAACCCAATTGCTGAGCTGGGTGGTTAGTGGGTTCCCTGCCGACCGTAGTTTTGCTGCCAAGTGGCAATCCATAAAAACTAAATATGTGGTCATCGGGCGTAAAGTTGGATCCGTGCAACGCGAACCTATTCTTCGCAAATCCTGCTCCTCTTAAATATCCAGCTCCAGGCAAATAGAAGATAGGAACGCCTTGCTCCGGCAAATCTTCACCGAAGTCAAGTAGCTGTAGCTGCTTGTCCGCGCCCGAACCATTGTCTACCGGCAAAGTTATTTCTGCTATGACAGCTGCGTTAACAGCGTGCTCATGTATATTTTCTTCCCGGCTTAACAGCTGATAATCAGTCGATAGTTCAACTGTTTGATGATTTAGTACCGTTTCTGATGGGAACCTATGTGTGCTGCCTGTTTGTTCATGAGACATATTGGTAGTTTAGCATAAGCTTGATGATAAGTCAATTTTCGTATGTCTAGAAAGATCTACGTTGGTGACACTAGGTCACTCGGTTTATAAGGAAATTACCCGTGAAATTATTAGATGGAATCAAATGCTTACTTCGATTAAGCTACCCAGCTTTTCTTAGACGCTATCAGTTCCTTGTTTGCGCCAGCAAAATAGTCTATATGCATAATAAGCAGATGTTAGGCCGCTAATATAGCCAATGATAAAAACTGCTCTAATTATGTTACTTTGGTTTTGTAATTGATGGCCGAACGTACCCGACAGTATACTGCTAATGTAGAATAATCCTTCGACTAATAAATAGCTGAATAATATCCCGAAGCCATATCTTACTTTTTTTATATATGCAATATAGCCAAACATGAACCATAACAAAGTAATTCCTAGCAATATGACTGCCCTTAAGCCAGGTATTAAATGATGCGGATAGTAATAGTTGTGAAGGTTGTACGGTAATTGTGCAAAATAGTTGATTAATGTAATCGCTAATAAAAAGTTTAGGGATAGTTTAGTTGAATATTTTTTCATATGCAGATGCTCTAAATACTACCAAACTTAGAAAGAAACGAGCTAACAGTTCCAGCATCTGATAGCAACCTTACTTGCGCCAGGCATTTGTGTGCCAAAAGCTGATTACACCACCAGCCAATCAGGTTTTGCCTGGAGTCACCCGTCACCACGTCATGGTTGTTGCCCGCCGAGCCGGCTTCGAGGTGCTTGAGCAAGACATTAAACTATCCGAACTCAGTAATTATGACGCTGCTTTCCTGACCAGCACGTCTGCCAAAATCCTGCCACTTAAGTCAGTCGACAAATACCTCTTCCGGGCTCAGCCCCCGGAACTTCAAAAACTTATAACAGCCTTTAGCGACAAATAACAGATAAATGGTAGGTGGGGGTAACTTTTACAATGTCGTTATTACCCGTATCGGCAATGTACACGTTACCGGCGGAATCGACCGCCACGTCGACAGGAAGTGAAAGCTTAGACCTAACGGCTTGTCCCCGTGTTGGCTCACCTCTTTGCCCTGTGCCAGCTACTATGAACAGCTTACCTTTAGGGCTGATTCTCTCAACCATATTATTGCCGCTATCAGCTACATATACATTACCTTTATTATCAACCGCTACACCGTCAGGACCAGCAAGTTTAGACTTCTTAGCAGGCCCAGGCGTCGGGGGGCTGGAGAACCCATCACCGGCAATTATAGATAGTCTACCAGCCGGGGTGACTTCTTCGATGGCGCTGTTCAGGGTGTCGGCGATATAGACATCACCTTTTTTATTGACCGCTACGGCTTGCGGGTAGCCGAGCTTAGAGTTAACGGCCGGTCCCGGGGTGGCCATGCCACTAGCAGCGGTCTCACCGGCGAATATAGACAGTTCGCCTGCTGGGTTTACCTTCTCGATGACGTTGTTGGCGCCGAATTCTATGCCCTGGTCGGCTATATAGACATCGCCAATCTTATCGGCTGCTAGACCAATAGGGCTTTGGAGCTCAGAACTAGTGGCAATTCCAGCTGTAGGAGTGCCAGGGTGGTTCAGGATACCGGCAAAAATCGATAGATCACCATCGGGATTAACTTTTTCGATAACATCGTTGCCGGCGTCATCGATATAGACATTACCTAAGCCATCGGCTGCCAACCCGATAGGATAATCAAGTTCGGAGGCCGTGGCAGGCCCAGGCGTCGGAGAACCGGCCTCGCCAGTACCAGCAAAGACTGATAGCTCACCTGAGGGAGTAAGTTTGTCAATTTCGCTCCCGTTAAAGTTATCAATATATACGTTACCAGCGCTATCAACTGCCACGGCTTGGGGTTGGTCCAGGGGCAGAACGCCAGCGTCTGGAACGCAAACGGCGGCTCGCGGCTCGCGGCCACTGGCCTGGGCGGCACCGCCCTTCATTAGACCGGCGGACGCCAAGGTGGCAGCCAGCGCGATAACGGCAATAACTCGACGTGGGAGGCTGGGGTTAAATGACGTAAATTCACTCATTATTAATCTATATTATAACAGTAATGCTTTTATTTGTAAATTTTCATCTGCCATTCATATCCTGCTCCCTATAACCATATTTTAATGATAGCAAAGTTAAACAGCTAGAGGCTGAAAAGGACGAAGCCGCCCGCAAACGCCCGCTTGATATACGGACTATTATGGGCAACATAAAATACTTTATGGAACACCTCGATGAACTACTGTTACAACAGAGTAATCCGGAGTCCAGAACTGAGTTTTTCGGCGTATTATTCGACAGGGCGCCGACTTACACTGAAATAAAGTATGGAACTCAAACTCCGACCAAATTAACAGGGATAAGCGAGCTCTTCAAGCTTAAAAATTTATCTCATTCCGAGATGGTGACCTCACGGAGAATCGAACTCCGATTGCCAGGATGAAAACCTGGTGTCCTAACCGTTAGACGATGAGGCCGCGTGGACTGTATTATACCAGAGCAACAGGGGCAAAATGAAAATCCCCCTTCACCTCACGTCAAGGGGGATTTCCGAGTAGCAATTTATGTTTTGGAGCGGTCAGTCTGTGCTCGTTCAACTGTTGTTACCCTAGCACAAAATCTGGTTTTGCGCTAGTGCTTATCCACAGTATGCCGGTTGTTATCAGCTATTACTGACGGCTCAAGCGGCGGCTCAGAACCCAACGGTAGCCAAAGGTGCCGATGGCGGTTGCGGCGCCGAATAGAGCGACAACACTGCCCGGGCCGGTGTTAACCAGCGCTGTAGGTGCAGCGGGGGTCGTCGGAGTCGCAGCAGGTGGTGTAGTTGGCGGAGTAACCGTAGGCGGCGCAGTCGTGGTGAAAGTCACCTTTTGCTGACACTGCGTGCCATCAGCTGTCACATCTTGTCCATTGACCTTGAAGTGAGCGACCGCGCTAACCGTATATGTTCCGTCAGCAGCATACTGGTGGCTTTGTCCGACAGGATTAGTGCTGGTCAAAGTTGCCGAGTTATCGCCCCAGCTAATCACAGCGTTCTTAAAGATAGCGCCGTTAGTCTGAGTAGTCGAGAAGGAGCTGATCTTGACAGTCCGGTTGACATCAGCTGCTAGGCCAAGCTCGGTGCAGGTGTAGGTAGGAGTCGGAGGAGTTGGCGGAGGGGTCGATGGTTGCGGAACAATTTTAGCTTGAAAAACGATGGTGCCGGCAAAGTTGTTGGAAGGCTGTTCGTTCTGGTCAACAACTGCGCCGTTGGCACCGGTAACTACACTGTCAGAAATAGTCTGGGTAACCCAATTTGGGTTGGCGTTAGTACCGGTGTCGTGCTTCCAGGTAACCGTACCAGGAATGAATTGCAGCGTGGTAGCGTCGGTAGTGGTAACAGTCGTGCTGTCGTTGACTACGTTCGAGTTGTCAGCATGTACTGTAGAGTCAACGGTGTGAACAGTCGTGGCACCGGTCGGCAAAGTAGCTTTGATATTCACGTTCTGAGCATTCAAACCGCTATCGGCTGATTCAAGGTCGTGGTAGAAAATCTCAAAGGCAACGGTTTCGTTATCTTTGGCAGTAACACCGGCGTGGGTAAAGCCCACACCTTCGGTTACGTTACCAGCATAGATGATGCCTTCCTCTTGAATGGTGGCGGCCAATACGCTGCTGGTAGACAGAGTCAGTGTAGCAACCGTGGTGAACAAGGCCAGCGCGAGGGTGGCGATGAAACGGTTGAATTTCTTTGATAGTTTCATGGGTTTCTCCTTATATCACTTAGTTGCTTAGTTAGAACCTGGCAGTCCTTGGCCAGCGCCGCCGTTCGGGGGAGCTGCACACTCAGGGCTGGTGTCATCTTCTTTGATGCCGGCTACGGCTTCAGCTGTAACTTGCTTGCCATTGCTGTCAGTGCCAGTAACATCCACTGTGTTAAGCTCGTTGGTGAAACAAGGCATAGTGTTATTCACGGTGTCAACGTAGAAGGTAGCTAACTGGCCGGCGGTCAGTACGCCGCTCCAAGTACCTATGCCGTTACCGTCAACTCGGAAGCCAAACGGTTCGGCAGGGTTAGCGGACAAGTCGTTAACGTTCTCTTCGCCTTGGGGCGGAGTGTCAACGTACTGGGTGCTCAAGGTATCGTTACCAGTGTTAGTGACATCAACTTCCCAAACATCCGTGTCGCCGTGCTTAGTAGCAATCGTATTGAACAGGGTGCCATCTGGTTTGTATGAACCAATTAGAGTTTTCTTTATGCTAATGCCCGGGAAAGTAGGCGTAGAAGGAGTAACAGGAGGGGTTACGGTAGGAGGAGTAACAGGCGTAGGAGGAGTAACAGGCGTAGATGGAGGAGTTTGTACTTCACATTTACCACTTGCCGTTACTTTACCAGTAACTGCCTTCTTTAGGCTTTCAAGAAGTTTTTTGCGTTGTTCAGGTGTATCACGCAGGATTGTCAGCAGATTGATTTTCTCATCTACCGTTATAGTTGCTTCAGCAAAACCACATTCAGTTTTGGCCTCTGCTTTGGCAGAACCGCTTAATGTAATCTTTTCGTTAAATGTTGGAACGTCAATTGCGTGGTAGGTGTACTTAACTTCCACGCCAGGTCTTGCCAGGTTCTCACAGTTACGTTTGGTTTCACCGCCTCCAACCTTTATATCAGGCCATCCTTCTGCACGAGTTTTGGGATCAGGGTTAGGACAAAGCTCACCGTTATGGTCGTCAAATGGAATTAGGCTGCCGTTAGCGCCGTTCATACTGTTCGTAAAGTTTTTATCGAAAAAACAACCTTTTTCGTCAGGAATTACCGTGGAGGTGTGTTCGTCTTCTCCAATAACAAGGTTACCTGCGAAGAATGTTGATTCATTGATATTCAACTTAAGGCTAGCGCTCTGTTTTGCGCCCGTTATATCCAGGCTAAAGGCAACGTTTGGTGTGGTTGATTGGGGGGCAGTTTCACCAAGTGAGGTGATTGGAGCGAAGTCGAATCCGCCATCAGCGCGTTGAGTAGCTGATAATACGCCTAATGATCCAATGTCTGCTGAGCCAACGCCAGGCTGGTTCATAGCAACTTGATTAGGTGTTACGTCATTTGCAAAAGCGTTAGGGACTTCTGCGGCACCTGCACCTATGGCAGCTGCGGCTGTCATTGTTGCTGCTAAAAATCGTTCACTCATTATTGTGCTTCTCCCTTTGTGCCAATTGCTTGGCGCTTAGTTACTCCCACCGTCCGCGGCTTGACAGCCTGCCGAATGTGTTATGGAGACATAATATCACAAGCATTATTAATTGTCAAGTATATGTACTAGTAATAAAACGTAAGCGGTTTAACAGATGAATATCGCTATCGGAAATGGCGCAGCAGCCTGTATATTTAACAACAAAATTAGTTTTTGGTTGGCTTTGCGGCTGGTATTGCGGTCTGGTTTAGAGCTGGCACAGCAACCGGTGCCGGCGGCATGGCCAGCTTGTTCTTGCTAAGCACAAACCCGAAGGTGCTGCCCTGGCCTTCGCGGCTCTCAAAAATAAGCGAGCCGCCCTGGGCAATTATCACTTTTTTAGCCATAAACAGTCCTAGGCCAGTACCGTCAGGCCGGGCTTTGCGAGCATTGGCGGCTCGGTAAAATTTGGTAAATAGGTGCTGTTTCTCGCTGTATGGTACACCCATGCCGTCATCTTCAACACGAAGCTCTATGGTCAGCGGTTTATCAATCAGGTGAACAGTGATATGCCCGCCGGTGGGGGTATAGTAAATGGCGTTGTCGATGAAGTTCATGATTACCTGGCGGGTTTTGGTCTCGTCGAGCATCAGCTCCGGAAAAACCTTGGGCTTGATGAATGTCAGCTTTAGGGAATGGCTCTTGGCGATATCCTGTAGCTGCTCGGTTTCCTCATCCACAGTCTGTGCCAGATTGACCGGCGCCGATTCGATTAAAAACTTACCAGTCCTGAGCCGCGACACATTAAGCAAATCGGCAATAATATAAACCATCCGCTGTGAACTGGAATAGGCTTGGCCAATCATGGTGCGTTGTTGGGCGGTAATTTTACCGGCATCGCCCTCCATAACCAGGCTCAAGTAGCCTTTGACGCTGGTTAGAGGGGTGCGCAATTGGTGGCTGGCCATGCTGATAAAGTCGTCCTTGGCTTCATCGAGCGCTAGTAGCTTTGTATTGGACTCCTTGAGTTGGCGCAGGACGCGTTGGTTTTCCTCGAACAGCAGCTTGTTGTCCAGCGCCACGCCAATGGTTTCGCTCAAACGATCCATCAATAGAGTGTCGGCTTCAGTGAGCTGCTCGGTTGAACCGCTAAAACCAACCACCAACAGACCGACTAGGCGATGCCGCACCTGCAATTTAAGCGCGTACAACGACTTCAGCGGCACCTGTTTGAGGGCGTGTTTAACATCGGCCTCTGGGTTGTGCAAGAAATGTGCCATGGTTTCAGTTGACAGGCCTTCCAGCGATACCAGGCAGCCACTAGATGGTTGCTGGAACCAGTCAACGGCGGTTAGCTGAAGATGAATTGGCCGGCTGAACTCCAGTGGCTGCCTGGCACCGAGTAAATCTTTACCGCTCCAGCCATAAAGCGTCAGCTCTTCGCTGGACGGTGAAGCGCGTGTGAATAGCGCGACCAATGGATAATCGGTGGCCTGGGTAATAACTTCGGCAATGTGCTCGCAAACCATCCTCAGTGAGGCGTGCGGCTCCAAGACTAAGGCGTCAATTGTCCGAAGCAGTGACAAGGTTTTGTTGGTATCGGCCAACTCCTTATTTCGCCGATACATTTCGGCGGTGATGTGCTCAATATTGCGTTCCAGCTGCTTACGCTTCTGGAATGGCAGTCGAACAGCCTTATCTGTTCCGGTGGTCTTAGTGTCTTTGGGCATAAGCTAGCCCTGCTACTTCAACGACTCTGGCAAGCCCTCGGCGGGCAGCTGTCTCATCAAAGAGCCAGCTGCTTGCTTGGATACTTCCACCGAGATATGACCAAACAAGTCTTTATATTTCTGGATCAGACTCTCCAGGACGTTCACTTCGTTGCCGCTAATCGTTACCTGGTGATCAGCCCAGTTAACCTTTAAACTATCTACTTGCTGAGCCTGTTCGATGGCCACCGGCCCAATAATGGCTTCCTGCCCTTGGATAATCTTAACGGCGATTTGGGCGTAAATATCCATCACAACGCCTCGGTCTGAGCATCCTTAGATGGTGCAACCGGCTTAGATGGCCTTAGGCGCTTGTAAATACTAAGGAACTTAATCATTGCCGTTGTCATTGCAAAGTAGGCTATCAGATACAAGAGGTCGTCGTATTTGCCGGGGACGTAGGTGCCTCGATTGCTTTGATAAAGGAAAGTAAAATCAGATAAGTATTGTACGCAAAGGGCGATAATAACTAACAAAATGCCCTTTTTCATTACGCCGCCCATTAGTTTGCGTGATAGCAGATAGGCCACCACGGCAATCGAGATATATAAGGCTTGGCCAATCGGGTAACCGGCATCCAGAAAAACCGTTAGCGGTTTATGAAAATTATATTGATGGTTGTGCAGAATCACGGCGTAAGAAACACTGACTAGGATTACTGGGATCAAAATGGCAATCAACTTATAAGATATGTGTTTCAGTGAAAATTTAATCCCGGCTGCTAGAGACAGCATAAAGGCCGCGGCTATGTAAAATAGAATGCTACCAAAATATGCCACGTCATCCCAGGAAGGATACGGTATGGTCGACTGATGAGCCCAGACCACGTAGTAATCGCCGATAAGTTGGCCAGCCGCTTGAGCCAGTAGTCCAAAAGAGAAAAACATTAGAGCCTTACCTAGAATAGTTTTGAAACCACCCCATTTACGAGCTGCCACAAAGCCGACAATTGCGCCCATAAGAGCCAGGAAAGCGTAGGTACTGCCATACCATTGAACCGATAAACCCAGCTTAATAACGACGTGTTGGAAACTAATCCACCATATGAAAAACCCTAGAAACACCAGTGTCGCGAATGTTTGCAGTTTGTTTTTTTGGATGTTCATCTAGATATGAATTATCCAGGTCATTTTTTGATATGTCAATAAGTTTACTGATAGTCTATGTTTAATCTATTATCTATTTATGCTTAGTCGTTTTCCAGAGTTCGAACCTATCGCCATCACCTCCCGAGAAACCATTAATGCCATCATTGATAAATTTCCACCTTATTCTGATTTTAATTTTGTCAGTTTGTACAGCTGGGACATCAAAAATAGCATGCAAGTTTCGGAGCTTGATGGTAACTTGGTCGTGCTATTCAAGGATTACACTTCCGACAAAGCCTTTTTAACATTTATCGGTGACAGTGATGTCGATAAAACTATCGAGACCCTGCTTAAATATGCACCGGAGCACGGTTTGGGCACTCGGCTACATCTTATTCCCGAGCATATGATTACTCTCATAAAAGACCTTGGCAAATTCACAATTACCGAAGATCCCGATAATCACGATTACATTATTTTAGCGCTTAAGTTGAGCGAGCTAAAAGGCCAGCAGTACGCCTCCAAACGTAAAGGTGTTAAGCGATTTCAATCCAACTACGCCGGGCGGTACCAGGCCAGGAAGGTACCGATTAATGAACAGACAGCTCGGGAAATTGTTAATACCTTCCATAGTTGGCACGCCGAATCCGGAAAAAATCACGATGAAATAGCTGACGAGCAAGCGGCTCTAGAGAAAATCTTGAGCAGTGCCCAACATTTACCGCTAGATGCTTTGGGCATCTATATTGACGACGTCATGGTGGCCTATGCTATCTACGAATTACAGGGCGAGTATGCAATTGGTCATTTTATGAAAGCATCGAGAGGCCATAAGGGGTTGTATGACTACTTAAAACACGTCAGTGCCACAGACATTCACTTGCAAGGAGCAAAGTACATTAATTATGAGCAGGATTTGGGCATTGAGGGTTTACGAAAATCAAAACTGTTGCTTCGACCAGAGTCTTTCCTTAAGAAATACACTGTCTCCCTCGCCGCTTAAAGGATTGATCATAGTAAAGTTTATGTTATAGTGGTTGCTAGCGTAAGCCTAATACAGGAAAAACAAACATGAAAATTCAAATATCCGGTGGTATCGGTATCGGCCCAACTCAGTTGGCCGCTTTTGATCAAGCCGTCTTTAATGCTGGTGTTGCTAATTATAATTTGATCTACTTGAGCTCGGTACTACCGCCAGACAGTGAGGTAGTATTGGAGCCACATTTTCAGCAACCCGAACAATGGGGAGACCGTTTGTATCTGGTTATGGCACAGAAACGTACTTCACTTCGTAATGCCGAAGCCTGGGCTGGAATCGGCTGGGTGCAAGATGATAAGACCGGTAAAGGCTTATTGGTTGAGCACGAAGGACACACCGAGGCCGAAGTACGAGCCGATATTGAACATACTCTGGATGCCTTAGCCGAAAACCGCTCCATGAAGTTCGGTCCCAAACACATGCACGTGGTAGGCACCAAATGTGTTGACCTTCCCGTCTGTGCCTTGGTGGTAGCTGTATTTGAATCCTCCAGCTGGCGCTCGATGCGCGGCGGCAATAAACTGGGCGGCCTGAAATTGCCCAAACTGTCCCGCTAGCACACCACCTAATGGCGTATAATTGAGGTTACAATGCCCAAGATAGCGATTATTGAGGATGACCAAGCGATCTCGCAGATGTACCGTTTCAAGTTTGAAGCGGAGGGCTTTACGGTTCAAACCGCCGATAATGGTAAGCTCGGGTTGGAGCTGGCCGAAAGTATGAAACCGGATATTATCCTGCTCGATCTTATGATGCCCGAAATGACTGGCGATCAGATGCTTGAACAGCTGCGAGCTAAACCTTGGGGTAAAACAATCAAGGTCATCGTGTTGACCAACGTCGGCGAACAGGAAATTCCTGCCCGGGTGCGTCAGCTAGGAGTTAGCGGTGTTATCCTAAAGGCCAACATGACCCCACGCCAAGTGGCCGACGCTGTCAACAAGCAACTTGGGCTGTAAGTTAAGCTGTTTGCTTTTTGAAAGTAATTAAGTTATGTTATTGCCATGTCCACTAATTATTCGTTCCTAGTCAATAAGAAGGAGAGCTCGAAGCTTCGGCCGTAGCGCTCAATATACTATTTGTCCACCAACCCCCGCGCTACGGCTCGGGGGTTTTGAATTTTTAAAGGAGTAGCTCGTGAGTAGCCCGGAACAACTTTTAGCACGTTTTAGAATAGAAGATTACCCACCTGTATTAGACGAAGAAGGCCAGGCGCTTCTTAGAAGATACTTTCAGGAACGGTCAATGGAACTTTTTGCCGGCTGTAGCCCACCACTCGGCGGACAAGAGTTAACCGTTCGACAGATAGCAGAATATACCAGATATATGAGTCCACGAGCACGTACCAAGATAACTAGTAGCGTTGTCGGTCCTCACCTGTTGGGTGATCTATATCTGCCTGGGGGAGTAGGTTTTTGGCTACCACAACGCGAGCTGTCATAATAAGCGCATGAAGATTGCCATTTTAGGTTACGGCGCACAGGGTCGGGCAGCGTATGACTATTGGCGTCAGGGCAACGAAATTACCGTTTGTGATGAGAATCAGTCAGTCGAATTGCCAGAGGATGTGCAGAGCAAACTGGGGCCATCATATTTGCACAATTTGGATCAATTTGACTTGATTATACGCAGTCCGAGCGTCCACCCCAGCAACATTGTGACCTCTAACTCGCACGCCATTCTCGATAAAATTACGACCGTCACTAATGAATTCTTCGGTGTCTGCCCAAGCCGCAATATTATTGGCGTGACCGGCACCAAGGGTAAGGGTACGACCTGCACCCTGATTACCAAGATGCTGGAGGCCGACGGTAAAACTGTTCACTTAGGCGGCAACATCGGTACGCCGCCACTCGACATGTTAAAAGCGAACATCCTGCCGGCTGATTGGGTGGTGTTGGAGCTAGCTAATTTCCAGCTGATAGACTTGCAGTATTCGCCGCACATTGCCGTCTGCTTGATGATGTCAGCGGAACATCTGAATTGGCATGCCGACAGCGAAGAATACTACAACTCCAAGACGCAGCTGTTCCGACATCAAACCAGTGACGACATAGCCATTTTTAACAACCAGAGCGAGATTTCCAAGCGCATTGCCAGCACCGGTAAGGGTTGGAAAGTGCCTTATCTGGCTTTCCCCGGCAGCAGTGTCGTAGATGGCAAAATTATAATTGATAATCAGGTGGTTTGCGAGACTTCAGAGCTCAAATTGCTTGGTAAGCACAATTGGGAAAACGTCTGTGCGGCCGTTACCGCTGTTTGGAAAGTCACGCAAAACATCCAAGCGATGCGCAGCGTACTGACTACTTTTACGGGCCTGGAACACCGGCTAGAATTGGTACGCAAGCTGGACGGCGTTAAATATTATGATGATTCGTTTGGCACCACGCCGGAGACTGCCATCGTAGCCATTCAGGCCTTCGAGCAGCCAGTCGTGGCTATTCTGGGCGGTTCTGATAAAGGCGCCAGCTTCGACGGCTTGGCACACACCATCGCCACCAGCAACATCCGACAAGTAATATTGATCGGCAACACAGCCAACCCGGCTCACTTATCAGCCACACCGGCAATCGAGGCCGCTCTGCGAGCGGCAGGTGTTACTGACATTACCTCGCTGGCCAAGCCTAGTGGCAGCAGCATAACAGAGGTAGTTGAGGCGGCCAGGGCGACAGCTCAGCCCGGTGATGTGGTTCTCCTATCAGCCGCTTGCGCCAGCTTTGACATGTTCTTAAACTACAAAGACCGCGGCGAAAAGTTCACTAAAGCTGTGCAAGCACTCGCTTAAGCTGTTTGATAATTGCCTGCTCCGGCTGCAGCACGGTGGCATTACCGGCTGCCAGGTTGGTAATTTCGGCTTCTATCCAGTGGTAGTGTGTGCAAGCCAGAACAATAACGTCGGCTCCAGCCGCCAAAACCTGATTGATACGTTTGTTAATTTTACGCCGATCAATCTGGTCGGATTCAATCATTAACGGCCAGTCGCCACAGTCCGGTTCTAAAACGGTCAAGCCAGCAGCATATTCCTGTTTGAGCCACTTGTAGCGGTCACTGGCCAGAGTGGTTGGCGTGGCACAAACCGCAATCACCCGGCTCTTGGTCAGGGCTGCCGCTGGCTTGACCATTGGTTCAATTGCTATCAGCGGCACCGCGAAACGTTGGCGCAGCTCAGTTATAAGTGTCGTGGAAACAGTGTTGCAGGCCACCACAATAACCTGGCAGTCCTCTTTGATGAGCTCTTCGAATATCGGTATCACAAAACCCAAAATTTCAGCCGGTGGCCGGGTGCCATAAGGTACATGCTGTTTATCTTCACGCAGCAATACCTCAAGTTCAGGCAGAGCACGGCGAATGGCATCGGCCACTGACAAGCCACCAACTCCGGAATCAAAAACTCCAATTTTCATGTCTGTTTGGTGGCGACTGCCCCGTCGGCCACACGTTGAGCGGCACGGATAACATTATCGAATAGGGCGCAGACAGTCAGTGGCCCAACGCCACCTTTAAGCGGTGTGATCGTTAGATCATCGCGCTCTTCGTAGATTTCGGACGCCACGTCACCAACGGTTTTACCGTCCTCACTGGCGACACCAGCGTCCACCACTACAGCTCCTGGTTTGAGCATATCGGGTTGCAATACCCCGTGATGGCCAGTGGCAGTAATAACTACATCCGCCTTAAGAGTTTCGGCCTTGAGGTCTTGTGTGTATTTATCGGCTACGGCCGGTATGATGCCATTTGCCAGCAACATTTTTTCGAGCGGTGCACCGACCAATTTGCCACGGCCGACCAGCAATACTTGCTTACTGGCCGACAGCTCAATGTTATAGCCAGCTAGTAGCCACAAAATAGCTAGCGGCGTGGCCGGTTCAAAGGCGGGTTTGGCACCCAAGCCATCAACATCTTTTTCCGGCGCCACCAGATTAACAAGCTCTTCAGTTTGAGCCGGGTCTTCTAGCGGTAATTGGATGATAATACCATGCACTTTGTCATCAACATTTAACTTGTTAAGTAATACTCTGACCTCTGTTTGCCTGATCCGATGAATATCTACCTCAGCCAAAATATCAGCTCCGTATTTGGCTTTCAGACGAATGTAAGTGTCGGTGATCGGATTTTCGATGGTTACAATAATTGCCAGTTTCGGAGTGATGCCATGCTCCTGCCGTAGACCACGCACCTGGTGAGCCTGGCGTTCTTTAATGAATCCGGCTAATTCGCGCCCGCTGAGCAGCTTCATTAATACCATTGTATCGTAAAAACACTTGCATTCATCTATAAATCTGCATAAGATAGGCCATAGTCATCATAAACAAACAAGGAGCAATAACAAGTTATGAAACACCGCAGTCCAGCCGCCGTTTTTCTTCTATCTTTAATTACATTTGGGATCTATGCCCTAGTCTGGGAAGTTAAAACCAAGAACGAACTTAACCGCCAAGGCGCCGATATCCCAACTGCCTGGCTACTGATTGTACCTTTGGCCAACCTTTATTGGATCTGGAAGTATGCTCTGGGTGTTGAAAAAGTCAGTAATGGCAAAATCACAGCTGTGCTAACCCTCATACTGATGCTATTACTAAGCATAGTCGGCATGGCAATTATGCAGAGTGAGTACAACAAACTAACCCTGGCACCAAGCGGTGGAGTGCCAGAACCAGCTACTCCCCCTACCACTCCGATTAGCCCGACGGTGACAGCCGCTACGCCATCGGATCCTGCTTCAACGATGCCTGCAGATACGTCACCACCGGCGGTAATTGCACCGACAGCTCCATCGACCGAAGACGATTCGTCAACACCACCAACAGTCATATCATCAGATCCGCCAACCACTATCCCACCATCCGTATAAGCTTGCCAAAACAGAGGTAATTTGTTAAAGTTTCCTCTGTCAATGCCCAATTATCGGGCCAGTAGCTCAGCTGGTTAGAGCACCTGCCTCTTAAGCAGGGTGTCGAGGGTTCAAGTCCCTCCTGGCCCTCCAAACATAAGCAATATGAAAGACATCTCTGGAAGTCTTATTGTTTGATATGATGTTGATATGAGTGATCGGCCTGAATTAATAAAACAATTCTATGAAGCATTTTCAAAAGTTGACCGAAATGATTTTGTTGAAAATCTACTAGCTCCTGACTTCACATTTTCAGCACCACCTGACCCATTTTTGAACCGCAGTGAGTTCTTTGAGAAATGCTGGCCTCAGGGGCACAACCTTAAAGATATTGAGTACGTACGCATAATAGAGAATGCCAATGAAGTTGTCATGACTCATGAGTACATTAAACCTGATGGTGTAAAGGGGCGTAACACTGACATAGTCACATTTGATGGAGATAAAATTATCCGCTTAGAGGTCTACTTTGGTTGGGATATTAAAAACCAGTAGCTAAAAATACCGCGTTCTCTTTAACCTGAGTGGCTATTACGTCTACTATGGACCTCCAAAAGTTGCTAACAGATGAGAATTAGTCTCTAAGTTGGAAATGTTGCGCTTAGAGCTTCATTCGTATCTGTTAATAAGTTCGAGTCCGTGGTGGTGTGTAGACACTATTTATATTAAATATTTGACAGTAAAACATTCAGGCTTATAATTTCACTATGAACCTAGTATAATGGCACTATTATGATTACATTCAGACTTAGTACCCATTCTGGAGTTCCACCGTACCTTCAAATCGTACAGCAAGTTAAGCAAGCTATTCGTCTAGGGATACTTCTGAAGGAAGACCAGCTACCCACCGTAAAAGAAGTAGTCTCAATGATAGCTATCAATCCAAACACAGTATTCAAAGCTTATCGGGAACTGGAAATGTTAGGACTTGTCGAAGGAAGAACTGGCAGTGGTACATTCGTATCGGGTAGACCAGCAGGACCTCCGCCAGAAATACAAAACGTAGTGGCGAATAATCTAATCAACTGGATTAACGAAGCAAAAAAAGCTGGACTCGATGAAGAATCAATCGAAGCACTAATAAGCTCAACGTTACATAACACTAAGAGGGGTAATGATGAATCAACAAACAATAAGTAAATCTGCGATA
>Ga0182030_10005816_pt1 | contig 26106 bp, 25 predicted proteins | sample 812S3MmetaG_FD_121299 | JGI IMG/M metagenome (GOLD analysis project Ga0182030, IMG submission 121299) | Permafrost microbial communities from Stordalen Mire, Sweden - 812S3M metaG (Illumina Assembly) | ecosystem: Environmental > Terrestrial > Soil > Wetlands > Permafrost | place: Sweden...
AGCACGAACCAACAATACAGTTTACCATCATGAAGGGCTACTGTGCCATCTGCTCGTGATTTTACCCTGTACATCACTCCTCTTGCTTGTCGTTGTCACCTCATGCACTACGCCACCGAGACCATTATAGCACAGTTTTCGCTTCTCAGGCAAGCTTTAGTGAACATTATCAGTGGCACCTATTGGTTTAGGGATCCCTGTGAGGTGACTCACCGAAATGCCCTTTTCGGCAGCTCTTAACGAAGGGTTTTCGGATTTCAAGTTATGGGTACTCCTTCTAACTTGAAGTTATGTGTGATCCTGAGTGCTAAGATTTCTGCCGTACTCGTAGCAATATAATATTCTCACTTTATCTCGGTATCGATCAGAAATTATCTTATGCACTCACCGCTTGGTACATTAGAATAATATCATCAGTCAAGAAGCTGGTAGACATTAACAAAAGCCATTTACCGAAGAATGAGATTTACTCAAGAAATGTTTGCTTCATAAATTCTAGTCGGAAGCATGGGATCCTAAGCCGTTAGCTCAGAGTGTACTTCCTAAGAAATGTATTATCGATCAAGAGAAAAGTGGTAAATAGGCTCGAAGAATCTAGAAAATGCCACTCTTTTCTCCGAATCTAATACCAGAACCAGCTCGTTTTCATATTCTTAATTCCAGCCTCGCTTTTCTCTTAGACGTGGAAAATCGTGCTGTATAATGTTTTCCTTAATGATAGCAGGAGGCTCCCGAGTGAAGACGTCGAAGGTACCTATGCTTAATTTCTCAAGAGCTGCGAATTGAAGTAATGCTTCATCTAAATTACATTAGCAGTGGCTTCCTTGAAAAAGAAAATCGGCATTCTAGGACTTACTGTAGTCTCCAGCCTTGATCCTTATGTCATCAAACAATTTCTTGTGGGGGGTTTCTAATGAGTTGAGCTGTTTGAAGCTGCGAGTATAGAAGGATCGATCTGGGTCACTAGACTTACCATCATCGCCACTTGTGTCATTATACTGGGCTTCTAGATCAATAAGCTCAGCCTGCATGCCGAGCAACCTGAGCACGTTTAGGTCGTTGAACTTTCGGGGAAACGCAGCCTCGCGACGAGGACTCATCCAGGCAACCAAATTTCGGTAGCCTCACTTCTCTTGCACGCTCTCCGCCCCCATGGTAATATATAAGATTTTTCAATGGGGCTGTCGAAATGGGGGTGTGGGATCCTTGGTGTTTCAACACAAGGTAGAAATTACTCGCGGAGGTTGCGATGAAGCTTCGTTATGGGGGCTGCAATTGACCAATCAAATTGCTCATACGTCACCCCTCATTTTGCATCCTCAACAAGGCCAATATGGAAGCATTGGAGGCTGAAATTCCCTCTTAGAAGTTAAGTATAATCGATGGGCATTGAAAATTACTTGGTGGGCGAGAGCAACTGTATATTAGAGCTCAGCTTACCCTCCAAGTCCATCTCTCCGTTCTAATTGCAATCTCACAATCCTTTCTTAATTTTCATTGAGCTTAATCATCAAAGTATCGGCAACAATGCCTTTCATTCTTCGAGCTGGTGATATAGTTGCAGCCACTTCTTTGGCTCTCCAATAAATCATTGGGCTGAGGAGACCACAGTATACTTCGCAGTCCTTGTCGAAGCGAAAGATCTTATGGCATACCCAAAAGTAATTCAAGCATCTGCTAGAGCTGCGTTAGAATTGTGAGAGCGTCACCAATCCCAGGTGCTATCCTTCATCAAGCGTTCCAATTTCATATTCATCAAGGCCGCAGAAAGGTTTGAGACAACTCGAGCCCCAAGCTCATTTGGGGGACTATTTCCCATCAAGACAAAAATCAAGCTCAAATGTGTCGAGTTAGAGCAGATGTTGAATCAGTGGAAGTCATCAGTCATGCTGTTGAGAGAGTTGACAATCGAGTAAGTGCTGGGAGAAGGGGTCAATGTCCGATTGCTAATGCTCACAGTTCAATTACGCATAATCTATTGCATCGAAAGTCATCACTAGACAGTCAATCCCCGCTTTCTCTTTCAGGTAGTGTCACAGCAGACAAAGTATCAACCAGTGTCACAATCGATGCCGAGAGTAAAGAGGAAAGACAATGTTAAATGGCAGCCAAAGGGAGCCTCGACCCACAAGGCGCTGGGGTCTGGATTACCAGGACTTGATAAGCCGCGCAGGTCCACTCTACAAAATTCGCCCTCTTGAACAAAAAGCGGGACCCTTTATCGACTTCCCCGGTGAGGAAACATGGGCTACTCCTTGCATCAAGCTTATTTGGTTTCCCAACCAATCATCCAAGACAAATTAGACCACGTTTCTGGTTTCTGAGTCTGGCCCTTTCGATGTTTTCTTTGGACATGGGTCGGTTGATTGACCCGTTTCCAATACTGGCTTTGGTTCAAGGACAAGAGAAGACTAAGGCTGACGGAGAATCCATTATTTGGAAGTATATAGTGATACACCTCAGGGGACAAGAAGAAACTTGAAGAGGAGCTTCATGAAAAACTTGTAAGAGATGATAAGGAAGAGGACAAGCTTCGTGGAAGGAGAGAGGGCGGATCGGGAACGTCAATGAGAGAAAATGCATAAACTAGTGAAGTAGAAGCATAAAGCCTACTTCTTGCGCTTTGCAGCTAAGGAAGCGCCACTATTTATGGCTGAGCACTCAAGGCAAATATATCCTGCATTGAACCGATGTACCTGGCAGTGGTGCACGATTTCCATCACTAGAAGTTGTAGGATGTAAATACCACAGACCACATCTCTTGGTATACTATTAGAGCAGCAACATGTATTCGCTACTGTCTGACAAGAAATCAAGATGTCGACCGTGCTTGCCGTGGAATACAACAATGACAAGCCATGTTCATGTGTGTGCAGCTCTGTTGCTTCAAATCCTCCGTGTGAGCGTGGAATTGGAGCTTCACAACTCCCAGTCGCGATAGTATTCAGCACGAATAGGTAGCCTTCTGGTTCGAAATATCTCCCACTGGGAGCTTAGTAATGGTTGTACGATCGCGCGAAGTCAGATATTAATAGCAAAGCCCTGGGCCTTCGAGCCAAACTGACATCCATTGGAACAAACATGTATATGCACACACAAGAACGGTGCTAGCATGCTCAAAAATCTTATCAAGGGGTTCGTTCAGCGTGGTTGTTGCGAATGTTAAAGCACGGTTTATGTGCTAGGAGGGTGATTGGATTCGAGTTTCGCAGGAAGTGGACGAGGAAGCTGAGGGACAGGCTAGAAACACTTCGAAAGTCAGCACGGTCATGATAGGGGAGTTTGCAGGAAAGCCTACAAGACTGGAACTCTATTGTCATCGTTTGTCAGGGAGAGGGAGCTGGGTGACGAGTTTCCAAACTCGCGCGATTGATGCGAAGCACGGTCGTGAAAATTTCTCCTAAATCCTCTGTAGAGATTCCAGCAATTGCTAGATCGGGAATGAGGCCCACCAGGAGAATCTGCCATATGTTGAGTGGCAGGATCTAGGGAGTTGTGGCATTGCGGCAACGATTTGAAGTTCGTAGTCCAAAGAAGCAATGGATTAATTTTGGCGTCGGGAAGTTCCCGAAAGCCCCACCATTTGCTTCATCTTTGAACGACGAGTTCTTGGCAATAGTGATAGAAAGTCATTCTGGATTCCTTACTTTTCAGTGTTCTAACGTTAGTATCCATCCACTTGTAGATACCACGACTCCATCATCAGCTGAGTAGAGAGTCGCGAGATGCCGAGCCATGCTGAACAAGCCTGACAACAGACGGGATGCCATCTCGGGAAATTATGCCGGAAGGGCTTGATGAAGCTGTTGGAATTGCCCCTCAATCTCAAGGCAACGACATTTGTCCCCTGCAAGTCTTGTTGAAAATAACTAGGTTCAAGCCTCAAAACGCCTCAAGCGCCCAACATTACAAAGTATTGTAGTACAGTACTGTAGTACAGTACAAAGTGGGATGCCGCAAGTGGCATTCTTTCTAGGCAGCAAGAAATGTACCCTGTCAAAAAATTTGTGATCGTTCTGGAGGAGCGCGCTTAGGACGCCATGAACAGCCATTGTGACGGTGTGGCACGATGGTGGCATGTATCACGCTGGCAGCCATTATTGCGGGGATTCAAGGACCCAAGCCAGTTAATTGGACATCCAATATTAAAGCCAATCGAAAGGATCAATTCCTTGACGAGCTCCAAGGTTAGCTCTCCTCCTTTCAGGGGTCTCGACTGCGGGGTATAGCTCCAGTTGGCTCATTTCTTTTATCCCTTCCATGAATTGAAACTCTGAATGGCCAACATTGCCATCCATCCAGGTCGGTGTCACCGATGATCATGCGGCCGACAATCAATTACTATACTTTCCAGTTCAGTCCACTCACATAATCTTTCTCGTTTCCCTCCCTTGGAAATCGCCGAAGTATGCAAGGGTAGCTCCAACAAGCTCGGCGCATGTTTCATCCCTATATAAGCTGTGACCCCGCTACAACATAAGAAGAGAGCCAGCATTCTCTTTAAAGACTCAAGGGCACAGTCGAGTGGGCAACATCACAATCGCCAGCATGGCCGAGCCCGGAGATATCCACGATGCGTAGGCTCCCCAATCAACTTCACGTTATGTAGAAGGGAATTGACTTGGTCGCAGACCAAAAACAGAACCAATCCACACCGCCGATCCCGAAGTCCAACATGAAAAGAAGCGCAAAGGCTCCATCTTTGTAGACGCACACGTGAAAGAAAGTCTCGCCGCATTGACTGAGAATCTTACAGGAGAGTTCGTCAACTCATACCACTGCGTTTATGGTCAATGCTAATCAGAATCCAGAATCAAGAACCCCCTTGTTGGAATCCCGAAAGATCAGCTCCTCTCCGATGTCCGCTCCTTTGCTGATGAATATGACCTCCGCGATATCGAGCCATATCTGGTCAAAGGAGCATTAGTGGCACAAAATCCCGCTCATATTGATCAGATCACGGAACTCGACGATGAGGATCGTCGCGTCCTCAGCGAGGAAGTTACGCATAAGTGGAAACATCCCAGGATCCTTTATTTTACCATTATTTTGAATTCCATCGCTGCCGCTATCCAAGGATGGGATCAGACTGGTAAGCTTTCTACCTTTTCCGCCACTCCAAGCCACTAAACTTCAACGCAGGATCAAACGGTGCCAATCTTACGTTCTCTCAAGTTCTTGGTATCCCCGACACTGGACCATTCTGTAAAATTGCCGCCAACCAAGCACTTTGCAACAAGAATTCTTGGATTGTTGGGTTCATTAACTCGTGCCCATACATTGCAATTGCCGTCTTGTAACACCACATTCTTTGTATTGTCATGTCACATGCTGATGTGCGAATAGTGCTGCTTGGATCTCAGATCCCCTGAACAACTGGCTTGGTCGTCGGGGTACCATTTTTCTGGCTGCCTGGTTCAGTCTCCTGGCTCCAATTGGTTCGGGACTTGTCCAAAAATGGGGCCAACTGGTTGCTTGTCGTGTCCTCTTAGGTATCGGTATGGGCTTGAAGGAAGTTACAGTACCTGTGTACTCGGCCGAGGTAGCGCCAAGGACAATTCGAGGGGGCTTGGTAATGTCTTGGCAAGTCTGGACCGCTTTTGGTATCTTGATTGGAACTTGCGCCAACCTAGTCTTCTCTCACAGCGGTAGTATTGCCTGGCGATTGCAATTTGGCTCGGCTTTTATACCAGCTATCCCCTTGCTTCTTGGTATCTGGTTCTGCCCGGAATCGCCTCGTTGGTTACTGAAGAAGAGGAGAATCGCCAAAGCTTACAAATCTCTTCTCAGACTAAGAAATTCTCCTCTTCAAGCAGCTCGCGATTTATACTTCATCCATGCCCAACTTGTTTACGAAGATACGCTGTTGGAAGAATCTGGTCTCGCTAAGCATGGCAACATGTTTACGAGATTTATCGAGCTCTTCACCGTTCCACGATTACGAAGGGCAACACAAGCATCTGGTGTCGTTATGCTTGCCCAGCAAATGTGCGGTAGTAAGTCAACCCTGTGAGCGTTTATAATATCACAACTTAATCTGAGTCCAGTCAACATCATGGCGTTCTACAGTTCAACTATTTTTTCGAATGCTGGAGCTGGCCTTGTTGGCTCTCTCCTCGGCTCCTTTGGCTTTGGACTGGTCAATTTTGTTTTCGCTTTTCCTGCTATTTGGACTATCGACACATTCGGTCGGCGTGGCTTGCTACTTTTCACTTTCCCGAATATGGCCTGGACTCTTCTTGCAGCAGGAATGTGCTACTTTATTCCCTCGAGCAGCAGAGCTCACTTAGGAATGGTAACATTTTTCGTCTATATATACGACGCCTTTTATTCCCCGGGCGAGGGTCCGGTTCCTTTCACGTACTCCGCAGAAGTCTTCCCACTCAGCCATCGTGAAATCGGAATGTCTTGGGCTGTAGCAACCAATAACTTTTGGGCGACCGTTGTATCAATTACATTCCCCCGCCAGCTTCGTGCCTTTGGAGTCTCTGGAGCATTCGGGTTTTATGCCGCTATGAATCTCATCGCCTTCTCCATGATCTTCCTTTTCATGCCTGAGACTAAGCAAAGAACTTTGGAAGAACTGGACTATGTTTTCGGGGTACCAACTAGAACTCATGCAAAATATCAGCTTACAACCGCTCTTCCGTGGTGGTTCAAGCGATGGGTGCTGTTCCGAAAGAATACACCTCCTTGCCCCGACCTATACCACTTCGAGGAAGAAGCCTGGACTGAGAGTGATCACGATGATCCCAAGGGAATCAGCTCCGGTGTCGATACTGGACACAAAGAAACGGTCTGAGTTTCAATCCCTGAGCGTGTCGACGAGGCCAGGAGGTTCCTGAAGTACCGAATGTTTGTTTGAAAATTCATGGTGGATGATGAGACATACTTCGTCATTTCATGTCTTTGCAGTTGATTAATCCGTTATACCCTCTCCTAATTTATCCTAACGCGAAAAAAAGCCGGCTGTAACACATCATAGCCTCTTTTGTAAAGCCTAAATAAGGCTAAGCCAAGTCAAAGTTATTATACATTTTAATATTCGTTCAAATGGTAGCCTCAAACTGTTCTCTCATATGCAGTCTCTTACGATGCTCGTTTGTTTTCTAACTCCTCATCCTTAGCATCGAGCTGATTCATTTCATCCTCTTTGTAATCCAGCTTATGAAACACGATCCAGAACAGAATGCCGACTCCGAAAGAGCCCCCACATAGACCAACAAACAACCAGAGGATTTTAGGATCGCCAACTAGAGGTGTGAATGACTCTCCAATAGCATATCCAAAAGCATTGGTGAGTAAGTATATTGCCTGCACGAAAGACTTCATTGATGGAGGCGCTTTCAAATATGCGTACTCGAGACCAGTAACTGACGCAAAAATCTCCGAAATTCCAATGAATACATATGCTGGAGTCTGAATTGCGATGTGTACGTTGTTAGGTTGCACAGTCCCAGGAGGAAGGACCGCTGCTAGACAGTTCCGAGGACGCCCATAACAAGGCTCTGCATTGTAGATGATGTGTTGAACAATGGCTGCGTACCCCATGGAGAGAGATGCGGCGATGAAACCGAGAGAGATACGAGCAACAGGGCGAAACTTGATGTGGTATTTCTGCAATAAAGGGTAGATGATGCGATCAAGGATGGGGGCGAAGAAGAGAATTGATATTGAGTCGAAGTTCTGCATCAAGTCATTAGGGACTCCGTGCCCATTCATTTGACCGGCTTGAGAGACGAAATTGTTCGAGAATTGAACATAGCAGACCCTACGAAAGTTTGAGCGTGAATGAAGCATTTAATTGTGTAATTGAATTACACTTACCAGTACATTGGATAAAATAAAAAAACACGGCAAGCTGTCAGAGCTCGTTTCAATTCGTCAATGAATAGATCGTCCCAAGGGACTGGGTTTTTTTGACCGAGCTCTTCTTGATACGATGGTTTCGCAGCATCCATATTTCGATGACGAATCATAATCCCGATCGCTTTGGAAGCATCTGTGATGATAGATCCCTTCGGAGGTCGGACAACGTAGCGTTTCCGTCCAAAAATCAGCACGCCGAATCCACAGAAGAACACGCACAGGCATAGTAGAAACCCGGACCAAAACCCGACATTCCGCTCCATATACGAAGTCACGAGTAGTGAAAGTGATCCAATGTTAATACAAATGTAGAATATCATATAAATTCTTTGGATGGTGACGGCGGGGTCAAGAATGACCCGCTCGCCGGACTTGAGTGTCTTGATGGCCATCCGCTTCCTCACATATTGGTCTGCAATCAAGGGACTAACATTGGCTTTGATTCCTCCAGTTCCAACACCAATAATGAGTATGGCAGCGATGAAGCCACCAAGACCAGCTCCATTGTCCAGGGCGACCGGGAGTGAGGTGAGAAAAAGGATGAGCAGGCCGACGATGTAGATTCCCGCGAACCAAACAATCGTTTTGTATTTCCCTAGATACTGAGCTGCAACAATGGCGCCGCCAATGGGGGTGACTGAATTTAATTTAGAAGACGACTTTTTTTTTTGGTTACCATCACTTACTATAACACCAAATCGAGAAGAATAAAGATAAAGCAGTCGCTTTCTCATGTCCCAGACCTATTCAAATCTTAGCAAGCGATATACTTCGAGAGCACGCAACTTGCCTAGTGCACCACGTCCTTGGCTACCGTTCAAAGGTCGCTCAATGTAGTTTTGGAAAAGGCCTTGACAGCCATAATATGTAAACCGCTCAGACAATTCCACTGCAGCGACAAGCCAGGCCGAAATGGGTAGATTCTCACCGACTAGACAACAAGTCAGCAAAGGTCTGCATTATTGCAAGCCATTCTACCTCTGCGAAGTATCTTCTTCTCTAATGCGCTTGGCTCCTCTTCATCTGGCGTTTCTTGGTCCTGTGTGCTTTCGTTTTCAATGTGGTCTTTTTCTCTAACGGCACCCAATGATGCCACCAAGCCCAGGTCTAGATTGAGTTTTTCGGAGTTGTGAACCGTCTCGTTTTCAATCTGCCTCTCACCGACGAGCTCATGCAGCCTATGGCCCAAAATTAGACCAGGTATATAAGTACTGTTAAGTGTACTTACTCCGCCACACGCATTTCGCGTTCAGTCATTTTCAAGTGGTTGCTTTGGCCAATGGCTTCGAAACTGAAAGTAATTGAAACCTTGGAAACTTAATACTATGGTCCTTTCAGCGGACCTCGCTTCTATTTAGCAGACTCGATGGACATCGCCAAGGCACTTTATGGAGAAACCGTAGTGTTGCACCCACGATGTCCATCTGAACTAGCCCTGGGACTAGAGCTGACAAGAAAATAATGACATCGCTGAACGGTCAACAAGCTTCATCGGAGATTCAGAAGATGACGGCGTCGGTTCGGCTGGCTGAACTCTAAGTTCACGTCATGCACTATATTACCAAAACTTCAGACACCCAGGCAATTGAGCGACTTGGTGTTTGAAGTTAGCTTCAGCGCTCAATTTGGGGATTGGGGGAAATACATAGCTGATCTTTCCCAAAAAGTCTATCAAAGTCCCATTCAAGACTTAAAGTCTAGCCTTAGAACAAGTATTTCTTTGCGTGAATGACAAACTTTAGTGATATGCGCTAAATCCGGAACAAATCCTTCATGACATTGCAGATGAGACTAGCGATAGTTAGCGACGGCTGTGGCTAAGATCTACGAAGCTTGATACAGCGGTTTATAGCCGCATCTTCAAAAGATTGGTTTATTCATAGGGCCTGAAAATCTCAGAAGGTAGAGGTAAGAATTTAAATCATGAGTGGTGCCGAGCATTTGGGAACCTTCTCGACCTCCTTTTGAAATACTAACGAGATCCGTTCTTGCCGGCTCTTGAAACTTCACAATCGGAGTTCGGAGTCGGCTATAGCTATAATTGAGAAGAAGATCAAGGTTGGGTTTATCAGCTAAAGTGGGCGGGGCCTTGAATTGAATGAAGCCTTGTATTTCATCTGATTCGAAACCATCCCCACATCTCGTGCGAAATAGCATCTACCTTTTGGAGAAATAACGATACTGATATTTAAATTCTATATATAATAACATCTCTAGGTCCCCTACACAGAGAAAAATCGGATACATAAGTGTAGAGGCGGAAAGGTGCTTGCGGAAACCTGCTGGCTGGTGGGGGGTTCGTTGTAGCTCGATGATTGAACACATAGAACCTGAAATAATTGAGAGAATTTCAGGCATTGAGATAGACGACGGTAAAAATCTAACCAAGACGCGAAGAATAGACAAAAGCTGGGCTTCTGATTTGTGATGTGGTCCATTCACGGAGGTGCACATGAATGAAGTTGAGTGTCGCAGATATTGAGCTCTCAGCGACGCACATAGTCAGATTTGGAATATCTAACAATCAGGAGTAAGATTATATCTTATTCTACCCCTCTTGAAGCAAGCGCATCAGTCTGGAACAGCGCACTTGCGGGTATCAGGTCGCCAATATCTCTTGTCAGCTTAATCTGTCTATAGACATTCAATATTCAAAGAAAATGCAGACAGGGGCTTTGAAACATCAGACAAGAATCAATAAAGTAAGCAGATTAGTACTGGGTAAGAGCCCATGTCCTCCAAGACTGGGCATCGTTTGATTTGGTTCATGGTTCACATAGTACTTTTCTCGTTCAGGAGTGGCAGGCGGCCATAAATACTTCGGCAACCCTTGTAGTCGTAGTAAATTCCTCAATCTCCAATAGTATATCCACTATATAAACAGAGGACGAGGATTTAATATACCCGTAATTGGAAGGAGTAGTACCTGTGGATAGCTTCAAGATCTTGCAGTGTACTCCTTAGCGGACGCCATAATCACCCCCCTGTAATTTCTTATCGCCCCAACCCCACAATTTCAACAACATCTCTTCCTCCTCCGATATCACCCCACGGACCTCTAATCGATGGCAAAGTCTACCGTACTATTTCCTGGCTCGTAATTGAGAAATATGAGCTCCAATAGTCCCACTGGAGCTCAGAATGAAGGTGGGAATCGTTCCCAAGTCGCGCCTCTCAAAAACACTGCTCCGGCGAATGGTTGGACACGGAAAGATCGACCATGCGATGCTTGTAGGCGGCGTAAGAGTCGCTGTATAATACCCCAAGATGCAGAGACATGTATAATGTGTCAATCGCGTGGAGAACAATGTACATTCGTAGAGACACCGCAACGGAGGAAGCGCCGGCGAGTGGAGGATGAGAGCAGTTTAGATCCTTCGAAGCCTCGGTCACCCGATGTGGATCGCTGTATGTCTCAAACACTGATGCCCAATGGATTGGCTAATGATATATCGTAGCAACTATCCAAGGAAAGCCACCCATAAACGACTACACAGCGTTACCGGGCCCTTCCCTCCTAAAGCAAACCCTCGGTCTTCAAAACCGCCAGCATGGACAATATCTCGGTCAAACCACTGAATATGATACTCGTCTCATCAACCTCTCTCCCTTCAACGGGCGCGGAGAATATATCAGCCGACCAGGAACGCTTCGTCGTGTTAGCCAGCAAACTCATTTCATCATGAAATCCGAAAGCCAGGCCGAAGTCGACGACGAGCTAGCAAATCTTGACCTGGTGGAGAGCCTTGTCAGACCGTATGGTCGAGCTTTGGTTGATCTCTACTTCCGGATTATTCATCCCAGTTTTCCAATTATGCACAAGAAGGTTTTCTTGGAGAAGTATGACCGAACATACCGTGAATTCACACCTCCGGTACTCGCAGCTGTGTACATTTTAGCTTTGAACTGGTGGAATTATAATCCCAATCTAGTAAACCTCCCGAAACCAGATGTCGGGAAGTTGGAAAAGCTCGTCCCTAAGTTCATGAGCGACGTTCTAAATCGACCCAAACTCTCGACAGTCCAAGCAGGACTTTTACTTTTGCAACGACCAGATGGGGATTCCTGGGCTTTAACTGGGCAACTTGTAGCTGTAGCACAAAACCTCGGGATGCATCTAGATTGTTCCCACTGGAAGATTCCTGAATGGGAACGGAGCCTCAGAAAAAGATTAGCTTGGGCGCTGTTTATGCAAGACAAATGGGGGGCTTTAATCCATGGCCGGCCGTCCCTCATCAACCTCGATGACTGGGCAGTAAAAGTAGTGGAGACAAGGGATTTTCCAGAGACGGCGGATGATGACGATGAGGAGGAGGGGAGTTCTGAAATTGAGAAAGGACAACTGACATTTATTCATATGATTTCACTGACGGAGATTCTCACCGATGTTTTAAATACTTTTTTCACCCTTCGAGCAATTTCCGAATTGGAGAATGAAGGAGAAAATGCAATGATGGTGACTTTAGAGAGAGCAAAACCAATCCAGTTGCGGCTGAAAGAATGGCATACGAGATTGCCAAGTTGTCTGAATGTGGGAGAAACGAGAGCACGAAAGCTTTCTCCAACAGGTAACATATAAATCTCCCTCAAAACGTTTCGTTTCTGATTCCAAGGCTAGGATCCCTCCATCTCGCATACTTCGCTGTCGAAGTGACACTTCACCGAGCAATAATTCGCTTTGACTCAACCTCGATTGACAGCAATCTAAGGTTGATCACTCGTGCAGCTGCCAAAATGCGATTCACCTCCGCCATCAATCTTGTCAACAGATTAGAACCTGCACATCTCCAATGTTTTTGGTATTTTCCGTCCAAAGTCAATCTCGCAATCATCGGCACCTTTGGTTCTCTTCTCTGGGCCACCAGCGATAATGCGGAGGCGGAATTTTACAGATCGCAGCTTGCTGACTATAGGTGGAAGTTGAGGGTCAGTTCTAATGGTGCTGAATTCATGAAGTTCACGGTTGGAATGCTAGATGCAAGTGCAGTATTCGCGAAGAAGGGGTCATCATCCAAAACAGGGACCCCGGTTGTGATACACAATCAAGAAACGCAGACCGGGGCAAAGATCGAACAAAGCGCACAACAATATGCAGAGGGCAATATTGACATGATGGTGAATCCTACTTTCGTCGCCAATGAAGCCTCGCCAAGCATAGGCACATCCACAGAAAATACCTATTCTTATGAAGCAGAGTACGCCGGCCCAACAACTCTAGCCTCGGATATTCGCCCACCATGGTCAGAGTTTATGGATACGGGTCACTCTACTGCAGGAGACGGTCAAAGCTGGTCAAGCGACCAGCTTTACAATTTTGAGAATATCCAAGGAATTGAAGATATCTTGGGGAATAGACGAACGGTTCAAGAGTACGATGAAAGTGGAAATTTCTTTGCCGGCTTTTGAAACCAATAAATAGCGAGCATACCCTGAAAATTATTCCGGGAGATTGAATTCGTCTAGACGCACGATTGAGAACATCAATTACAAAGGCGACTACTGGCCCATGGGGTATCTAGACATAAGGTACAAGTTTCGCAGCCAGCCGTACATTTTAAGATGCTGGAAACCCCTGCGCATTATTAGTTTTAAGCCGTACGGAACAGCTATCTTTCTCGTCCGAATGAAAACAGGGTGCTGCGACAGGGAAACGCGAGGCTAAATGATAGCAGGTCTAGAAGACAAACATGGAACACTCCCTAGCCAATGCTCGCGGAGGAAGTCGTCTACTTTCGCTTTGAACTGGCTTTATTACACTCTGACGTAAATTCTCGAAGGAGAGCCTATTGTGTCATTAGCGCTCACAGAAAGGCACTTTTAGGATATGTGCGACTCACCATAAACTCATGATCCTCCATCGACCCAAACACAGGATTTTTTGACAGCTTTAATGCCGTCACCCTGGGGCTCGTAATCCCGAAGGCAATGCGAGCAAGCAGCCTAGGATCGTCCCTATCAGAGACTTGTTCTAGAATGGCTTTGAATGCAGACCGGTTGAACTGTACTGGAGGTGGAATCTCTTGCACAACAGCCTTGTGTGTTTGACACCATGTGCAGTGCCCGCACTCCTTCTTGCCATGCGGCAACTCATCGCCAAAATGCTGAGCCAAAGACCTCGAGAAACAAGAATTGCTACTGATGAGATGGAGCATTTCTTCGGTGCGTTGAAGTGCCTCTTGCTCTCTCTTCTCTACAACAGAGTAAATCGCATCGACAAGCTTCTCGAGTTCTCCAGGTGATTTCGGGAGTTGTTTAGTGATCTTGTAGACATTCAAGACACCTGCAGGCTTGAGCTCGAGTATCTGCCTCTCATTCAGATCATTCAATTTGTGGACAATATCCGTTCTTGGTATACCCGCACGTGCCGCTGCGGAATCCACATCGATATGGGAAACTGTTTTGGCTGCTTTGGCGTGAACCTGAATAGCTCTTCCGGCTGGCGACTTGTCTTTTGAGATGGCCGAAGTATACAATGGGCCAGCTTTAAAGCTGTATTTGGTGTAGATTGGCGTAGTCGCTCGAATCAGATTGTGTGTGAGCTCCAATTGAGCATAAATATTCTTTAACGTAGTTGAGCGGATATCAAAATCCTTCTCTTGATTGTAATGAACTGTCTTGATATCACCACCAACGGGAAATCTGACTGTAGTGGGATCGAATATGTCCTGTAAAAGGTTGTGGACAGACTCCTTGGACGGAACATCTCCCCGAGCAAACATCTCCCGCAAATGTAGATCCTCGCCGCAGACGTAGAAAACACAATTACTGATTTTCCCGTCTCGTCCAGCTCTTCCAATCTCCTGGCTGTAAGACTCAAGACTGCTGGGGATGCTGAAATGTACCACATTTCGAATGCTTGCTTTATCAATCCCCATTCCAAACGCAATTGTAGCTACAATTATTGAGTCGTCGCATTTCATGAATTCATCCTGGAGTTGTGTCTTCACCGCCGTATCCAACCCGGCATGGAATGCTCTTGCCTTGAACCCCTCAAGCTTCAGCAGCGTTGCCAGTTCCTCCGTTTGTTTTTGTAATGTGACGTACACAATCGATGAACCGGGGTTCTTCTTCAAGAAAGCATATAACCGTGGATATAGCTCCTTCTTAGTCTTTCCAGATTCGGCAAGTAATCGGAGATTAGGACGGTATGTCGAGGTTCTGAATAGACCCTTGTTGTTGATATTGAACTGAGAGCATATATCTTCCGCCACTCGTGGGGTTGCAGTCGCAGTAAGGCAAATTACACTCTCAGCCTTGATCTCAATGACAAAGCGTGCGATCTCTGCTCTGGATTAGCAGATGGTGAGGATATAGAGACGTTGACAGACTGAGATAATCCGGACGGAAAGCATGGCCCCATTCAGATATGCAATGTGCTTCATCGACCGCCAGTAGACGAATCCCTCCTCTGACATACTTCATTTGTTCCACAAAGCCTTCATTATTTAACCGTTCTGGCGCGCAATAGAGAAGTTTCAATTCTCCATTACGGAGCATTTCGCAGGTCTTAAGATACTGCTCTCGCGTTTTCGTGGAGTCGAGAGTCGCAGCTTTGATGCCCCGGCGAACCAGCGCATCGACTTGGTCCTTCATTAACGCAATTAATGGCGATACCACCAGCGTAATTCCACTATCACGTTCTCCTCGGATTCCTAGATTCTTGTCCACGTCTGCGAAGCAAAGAGCTGGGATCTGGTAGCATAAAGACTTTCCCCCACCAGTGGGGAATACTACAACCGCGCTCTCCCCAGAGAGAATCCGGGAGATGACCTGCTCTTGCTTCAATTGGAATTGCTTGAAGCCGAAATTTCGGGTCAGAGCCGTTATTGCGCACTCAAACGGCGGATATTCAACGGCTGGTCGCTTGGAGGGAGGGGCATCGTTGAAAGGGGACTTGCGCTTCATCGTTGGAGGAGGAGCTTCTAGAAGGGCAACCATTTCTTTCTCGTCTGAAGAACTGAGACCAAAGTCATCTTCGTCATTATCGATTGTCGGCGACATCTTGGGATTTGCGTGAAGGAGTTCACTGGAGTTGAAGCATTCGAACATCATATTTCTCGCGACGCGATTTATCATGACATTCTCAACACCAGAACACGTGCCTTGCCCTTATCTTCAATCGTATCGGTCATATTTTTGTATTTATTTCACACAATGCTAATATTAGATATCATGTCTGTATGCTATGTGGATTTTCCACTTTTCAGATCCTAGACCTATTTTATCCGGATGTCAGTCTCATACATAGGTGGCAATGCTATTCAAGTCTATATTCATCCCCACCACAGCTTACTATCAACACCATGGTCTTGTCGCAAGGTCCTCAAATTGATCCAAATAGATCATCAATCGGAATTCCGGTGTAGCTCAATGAGGACCCCTCAGTCGAGTGTAGCCATCCTGCTACTAGTAAAACTATGGGCCTCAATTATAAAATTATCTCTATGTCCTATACGCGAACACACAATGAAATGATTAGCTCGAATCGACATTTTTGTGTTACCTTAAGTACACACTCGTTAGCTGTTAACCTAAGATAGATAGCTCTTCCCTCTCTCATAACGTCCAATTATGCTCAAAGTTTAGGTTCTAGAGTGCACCAACAGCAAAGGTAGTCACGCACACACACACACACACACAAACGCAGAAATGAAGCCCGCTTGAAATAATTCAATTGCTGCTAATGATCTTTTGGGCTCCAGAAAGTTCACAATCGCTTTATCGCGGACCAAGCTTGTCTAAAGCCTTTGACCCTTGCTCTTGCCACTCGGCTCGTGAAATCCACATGTTCTCCTTATCCGCCATGATATTTGCCAGCACAGCTCCACCCAAGAAGACCATATGTCTCCGCCTCGGGGGATCCTCAATCCTAACCTTGAACTTGTTCAACCTCTCTGGGTTGCCACCCAAAACCTTCGTAAGCCATAATTGTTTCAATTCCTTCTCCAATCTCGAGGGTAATCCGGGGTACATCGAGCTTCCACCAGAAAGGACAATAGCTTTGAAGAGCGAGGAGCGAACATCGACATCAGCGGCTTGGATGGTATTGAAGAGGAACTCGGCAATGCCTGGTTGTTCAACGTCGACGAGATGAGGTTGGAACAAACATTCAGGGGCCTCGAAACGTTCACTGCCAACTCTAATCACGCGACCATCTGGTAAGGTATAACTTTCCACCAACACAGTTGTATCTTCGCTCAACCTCTGGTCCAATTCCAAATCGTATGAAACGTAGCAAAGCTTCTCCTTAATCTGTCGGACAGTCTCGAAATCGGCTGTTCGGTTGAGGGCGTATCCGCGACGAAGGAGGAGCGCAATCAAGTTGCGGGTAACGTCTCGGCCAGCCACATCGAGGCGACGGGTCAGATGGTTGAGGACGACGGATTCGTAGACAGGAACAATATGCGTGACTCCATCGCCAGAATCTACGACCACTCCTGAACTGAGACCTATTCCACAGTTAGTCTTGAAACCCTCCCCTGTCGAGAGCATCATACCTTGCGCATAAAGCGCCAACACAGCCTGAATAGCCACATAAACGCCCCCAAACTGATACCTCTCAAACATAACCTCACACATCTGCTCCCTATTCTTCAACGGATTCATCGGCGGCTCCGTAAGCAGGATTTTTCTGCCCGTAGTATCGACCTTCATCTTTTCGTAGAAAGTGTAATCCCACAGATGCTGCATATCATCCCATTTCTTCACGATACCGTTCTCCATAGGGTATGAAACCTGCAGCATGGTTCGAGCGGCTGCAGCTTCGTCTCCGCACATGATGTCTTTAATGACAAGGCCATCGTTGCCCTTTTCTTCGGATCGTAGGATGGGTCGGCCTACTATGGAGGGATATTGGAATTCGGGAAAGTTCTGAAAGGGGTCTGTATGTTAGTACCTGTAAAGGGTGTGAAAATTGGGCAGAGGCGCATACTTGAGCTGCGTATCCGACCTTCAGGAAACCGGTTCCTCCGTCCAAGACTGTGGGATTGAAGTCAGTACGGGATTGTGACGATCTTAAGACAACTGGTCGTACCTATAGGTGGCTCCGCCATGATTGCAATCGAGGAGCTCGCGATGTGGTGTACGGAGGAGTAGCAGGCGATAATGAGGTTGGTTTGGTGGGGGTTGGATTGCGGTGACGAGCCAACGCAAATCGATTTCGGTCAACGTACAAAACCTCGAATATGACTTCCGCCGCGGGGCAAGGCTAACAATTGTATACTTTTGCTTCAATTAACCTAAAAAAAAAAAATTATTTCCGAGGAGCGTTTTTGAAGGCTGCTACTAGACTAAAGACTTTATATTCCATCACTTTAAAAGGGGAAGAGCATCCAGTAATACGAGTTTCCAACCTCAAAATGCCATCAAAAACTACCCCGCAACCACTTAAATCCCTACTCATAATCAACCCCAACACCTCCGAGTCCATGACAACGGGCCTCGAAAACCTCATCTCAGATCTTGGTCCCTCAACAATTTTCAGAATCGCTACTTATACGTCTTATAACGGACCAGCAAGCATAAACAACCAAGAAGACGCTGACGAAAGCGCCGAAATTGTGATCAACGATCTCGAACCTAGTTTGAATGACTATGATGCATACTTGGTGGCGTGTTATAGTGTGCATCCTCTGGTTTCGTTGATTAGAGAAAGAGCGGATACGAGGGTGAGTGTTATGGGGATTTTTGAGGCCAGTGTCATAGCGGCTTTGGCATTGCTCCCTCAGCGGAAGGACATGCAGCATCTGTCTGGGGGAGGTTATGAGACTTTTGGAATCGTAAGCACTGGAAAGTACTGGGAAGAAGCTTTGAGCAGAGGAGTGAAAGAGTTTTTGGGGACGGAAAGGGAGTGTCTTCGGTTCAAAGGTGTGGAGACGACGGGTTTGAGTGCAGGAGAACTGCACACTGCGGATCCGGGGCAAGTCAGGGGGAGGATTAAGGATGCAACGAAGAGATTGGTTAGAGGTGGAGATTGCTCGGTTGTTTGTCTTGGATGTGCGGGTATGGCGGGGATGGATGATACTGTTCGTGAAGCAATCGTGGAAGAATTGGGTGAACAGGCAGCTAGAAGGGTACGGATCGTCGATGGGGTCAAAGCTGGTGTTGGAATTCTGGAGGGTTTAGAAAGAATGTTTCCTGGAGAAAGGGCATAAAAGAGGGAAGCGCGTAGTATGCCTGGAAGGGGGTGTGTATGAATATAATTTGAAGTGAAGCAAAACTTACATCCATCCCTTCCGTTTCGACGTTTCAACTTACTCTCTTCCATCCCTCTTTCAACTTCGCGATTTCTGACTCAATGTGATCGGGATTACACCCTGTTCTTCAAAGCAAAAATCCCCAGAGCCTCTATACAAATGGATGTCTTCACCCTCTAGGGTAGTGTCATCCTATCTCAATCTAGCTCGTCATCCAGTGCGGTATTAAGATCGTGACCTAGAGAGGCTCCCATATATGCCTATAGAAAGGCGGCCTTTGGTCATTGAAGTCATGGACCAATAATCTATCAAGGTCAGCTTGAAGCTCAAATGGGTGAGGCAACAGGTGTATCGCATCCGGTCGATTATGAGGATACAATTCGGAGCTGTACGAATTAACGATCGGTGAAGCGATCGCACAGGGCCGCGTATGTCCAAGGGTATTTGTTAGGTATGTTCTGCGTATGCGATCCATGTTGCCAAAATGCCATCGCTGATGGCTCCCTTCCTCACTGTATTTGCGGCCGTTATGCTAGAACATGCCTATCGTTATCGTTCATCACGGGCAGTACTGCGCATTGCACAACTTCTATTTATCAAGCCTCGTTTCAACCCATGCTGCTCGTCCTGTGAAATGCTTGTATTCGTCCATATGTACAGTCCCCAATCCGACCTCAATTGCTCCTGGCTCCTCCCTTCGCCGCTCTCAACTCGTCCATCTTCGCAACTCGCTTCTTGAATTCGTCGTATTGGCACTTTTCGTAGCTATGTCTCTCTGTCTATTGAAGATGGTTGTTAGCTCCGTCCGACGCTGCCAATTCCCAACCACAACACGCTTCGTCTCCGTGGTGCCCACTCGATATTCACTCACCTCGCACTTCCACGGTAGATAATATTCTTCATATCGACATCGATTCAGAGGAATGAGTAGATTGGCACAGCCGTCGCGGTATGCGAGGGGTAGCCTGGCTTCAGACATAGCTTCTCGTGATGCAGCTGTCGACCTCAATTAGTAGCGGCAATTGAAGCCGGAGATGGGATGCATACGAGCTGAGGCATTGTCACCAAGTCCAACGGCCGACTTCACAGCTTCTGTAACTGTCATGATGGGCGATTGGGTTGTTGTTGGAGTTATGGATTGCTTGTAATGGGAAGAGGTTGTTCTGAATTCAGTACTAGGTAGGTCGGCAGAAATTAGCGAAGCGTAAGGTACTAGTAGGTGGCCCAGAACTACAAGCTTTACCTTAGGTACAGGTACAGAGGGTCAAACACCAGGATACAATTGCCCTCTCATAAATCGCTTCTGGTTTTCTTCTCTTACGATTTTATCCATAGGTTTGCGATGCTTAAGACTTCGTATGCTCTAATTCCGCATGTCAATTGTTATACATCGCATGCCAAGCCGCGAGAATACATTATATGTCACCAGGAGTCTGGGCTCTCCAGACGCCGTGCTATGTTCATATGATTATCTCACTACACCCGCGTCGCCGTTTTTTCTCTTGCTTCGTATTTACGTGCAAATTGGTGGCAGCGCAATATCAACCCTTTCATCGCAGCCAAGCCAGGTTGCTTTTCTCAAGCAGATTCACCTCAGTACCCAGTGTACGAAACCTAAATTAGGGATATACGAGTGTAGCATGATCCGAATGGCTCCCTTCCAATACCTTCTTTGCCAATGTGTGGAATTGAGGGTTGTCACTAAGGCACGGATTCAAGCCCAACTGGTGAAGAGAATCTACTCCTGGGTGTCCTGATATCGAAGTTAGGATCTATACCAATGTGTCTTCTCAAGCTGAAGAGATTCTGCCTCTCTAACCCTGTTGTTCCCGTTCTCGTATATTTTTCTTTCTTCTTTCCCTCAAGGACTGAAAATGAATTTGGTTGTCCTGCCTATTGCGTCTCGACATTTTTCATTTGAGCTCAAGCCACTCATCCTCTAATTCCCCGGGTCACCAGGTCCTGTCTCTTCAATTTCACTATCCTGACAATACATCTTCATGAGTTGGTACTGTTTATCTATCGGTATAAGCAGGTGATTGGCCTTCCTAAACAAAAAGAAAACCTGGTGTACATGTCACGGGATTTGCACGGATTAAGGTATACGGGACGGGAACCCCCGTCGCGTTGTCAGACAATGGGCGTCATTTTACAACGTTCTCAATCTCTATTTTCATAAGACATTTTGTCAATATCTACTTTTTGCACTAGATACCTCCTAGTCGTCAATGCAGACATCACCAGATGGCCGCCGTCCTCATCTCCTCTCTCCTCTCTCCTCTCTCCTGGAGATCAAAGGATTCTTCTCTTTCCGACCTTCCCTTTTCGGCCATGCAGCTATCATGGCCAGTAAGCTTCATCCCGCTCGGGCGGTTTTTCGAAGACTGCCTTTCTCCTTGCTCCTATCATTATCCGACTCCAGAGTCTCCTATTGTCTAAATTTGCACGACGCGATGGCTCTAGATAGGAAGTCTTGGTAGCTCGTGTTGCGCGATACGTTGGACTAGCCATCCTAATGTGATAAAGCTCTGTCATTACCGCGTTGTCTGGAACCTATCAATTATGTAGTCCCGCCGTTGGTATCGAGCTCGGACGTCGCCTGCTGAAGGTGTTTGCTTCGAATCTCTGCAAATCTCGAGTTTGCGAACGGAACCCCAGAGAGGTTATCCGTGCGCCAATTATTCAACCTGAATTCAAGTGTCGATTGTGCGTCCTTGGAAATCTCGGTATGTTCACTACTGTGATCACTACTTACATTCCCTCCATGCTTTCCGTTCATGTTCGTCCTGAAAGCCTTTCTCGATGTATCTACTGTCTGCTTTAAGGTGTTGCGAGCCGCCATTCCGAACCCTCCACCTCTGCCATGTTTTCGTGCTGCCTGGCTGACTGTTGTAGCTTCGGAACGTTTGGCCTTTGGAGTTTCGATTTGTGTTTGCCGCTCAACTCGTTCATCTACACTACCTCCTACGATGGTCTCGAGTTCTCGAAGAAGACTGTCGGCGTCGATCTGCTTGTTTATGCCGTCCGGCGCGGGCTTGCGTAGATCCAAGTCGAGCCGCGCCTCAATGAAACGGGAGTAAATAAGGCCCATGCTCACGGAGTTTCGATTTTCGGGATCCCACAAGGACAACCACGAGTCTCTTATTTGGTTGTATGTATTTAAGACGGTTTCGATTCGCATCTCTCCAACAAGTTCTGTCCATTGCCAAATTTCGTCAGCTATTAGGTGCGACGAAGTCTACAAACTAGTCCTACCTCTGAAGTCTTCCGGCAGGAGCTTATAACTCTCGTGGTTCATTCCGTTTCGCGGATCGAACTTTACCACGACCCGCATGGATTTGGCCAGGAAAATATCCTGCCATTCAAACACAAGTGCAACAAACATCCAGTCGATGGGTCGTTGGCGCGGTATGATGGATGGACCTTCTCTGAATTCTTCTGGACAGAGATTCTGCCATTTCTGTCGGACTTCTTTTGCAAACTTTCGAAAGTTCTCGTTCAAGGCACATTCGTACTCCCAGCACCCAATTGCGAGTTCGAAGAGCTGTGAAAATCCGTAGTCGTGACTGCTTGTTGATAGCACGGGAGAGACATCATCACTGCTTCCTGGAATGGAACTTATTATTGATTTTAATGCTTCCTCTGTGACTTTGTCGCTTGGGCTTACTCGAGATCGTGGTCGAGGAGACGATCCTGTTCGGTCCTTGGCAACCAGAACTCCAAGCTTACGCGAAAAGCGGCCAACGGCATCTGGATCATCCACAGTCCAATGCCATACCGCATTTGCAGTAATGTTTTGAAAAATCCGAATCTCGTGTCTTGAGAAGGCAGGATCATTAGAGCGAGTCATGGTTCATCATGGCCAAGCGTACGTTGAGATCCTTCGTACCGAAACGGTGAACCTTGGTCCTTGCAGACAGGATGAGGGACAAAGATTCGAAGGCTAGGGAAAAGCAATGACCAAGTGCCGAGGAGTCAACAGGACTTAGCCTTGCCCAGAAAGTCGCCCTTATTTTCACCCAGCAATCTGCCTACCACCCGAACAATTTGCCTCCTTGAGCAATGCGATAGCGTAATGAATGTTGATTGGCAGCCAAATCGTGATTAGAGGCTCAAATTCAGGCAGATGCCGCCATCAATAATTTCTTAGAAATATTGGCAAAGCCTCAAGGCAATAGGTCTATTCCGATTCGCCGACGCTCTGCCACTGTAGCGAATTTACGCCTGCTTCCTGACGCGACTCCTAACACGTCCAAAAATCTTGCTAGAATCCGTTCGATTGGGCAAAGATTGTGGGGTGACACAGCATCGAATAATTCAAGTCTCAATTTGAATTGGACAAAAGTCACAATGGTTCGTTCGCATTAGCGATATGGCGTTCACGTTTGCTGCGGCCATTCCCATGTCGTGGAGGCAATGCTCCCTTTATCGTCAATAATAATCTACACGTCGCAGAAAGTCCCTGCTGAACGTTGAACTTTTTTTTGCTCCTACTCTTGTCAACATGTCGCAAGTCTACGAGTTCGACTTGGTTACTGCGTTCAATCAAACGGCGTTGAACATCTCAGCCGAAGATTTCAAAGGCAGAAATCCAAATGATTTCTATTTGGTCAGACTTGCCTCTGCTAGTCATATTCTTCCATTGCTAACATTGTGAAGGGAGGTGATCTAGCCTGGATGATGGTATCAAGTGCGCTCGTCCTCCTGATGGTCCCTGGACTTGGCTTGTTCTATTCGGGCGTCTCTGAAAAATGCTCTGCTCTCTCTATGATGTGGCTCTCCATGATGACAACATCCATAGTCGGAGTTCAGGTACCATGTCACCTCAACCTAGATTCATTAGAAGTCTTAACTAATCAAGCTCGAATTATCAGTGGTATCTTTGGGGCTACACGGTTACCTTCACTGGATCACACACACTATGGGGTAGCTCGGACAGTTTTGTACTCCACTCTGACCTTACAATTCCTTGGGGAAATAATAAACCCGGCACCAAGATTCCCCAGCTTCTTTACTGTTTCTACCAAGGGATGTTCGCTTGCTTTACGTGTGCAATTCCCATTCCCAAATAAAACTTCTGTCCGGTGCTGACTATTCTGGAAGGGCTGCAGTGGTAAGTGGCGCATGTATTCGCAAAGGACGACCCCTCCATTTCCTCATTTTCATATTCATCTGGTCGACATTCGTCTACGATCCGATCGCACGATCCTCCTGGAATCCAGTAGGTTGGTCAAACTACTGGAAAGGCGACGTGAGTGGCGTTTTTGACTTCGCTGGGGGCACAGTTGTCCATATCAATTCCGCCTCCAGCTCGCTCGCGTACTCAATCTTCTGCAGCTGGAAACGCACCATCTTCCGAATGAAGCCACTCCAACTGGCAGACAAGGACCTACTCAACAGACCATACAAACCGCACAATGTTGTCAATGTGGTTCTTGGCACTGCATTTCTCTGGATCGGGTGGTTTGGATTCAACGGTGGCTCTGCGCTGGGGGCAAATCTTCGGGCCGTATCGGCCTGTATCTCTACACATTTGGCTGCTTGTGCTGGTGGAGCTATGGGAACCATGCTCGAATATGTCGCATCATCTAGGAGAACTAGGGACTCTGGCAAGTTCTCGATAGTGGGGTTCTGTAATGGCGCAGTGGCAGGACTTGTTGCCATCACACCTGCTGCCGGATATGTATTTTTGGCACTCCTCATTGGTGTGGAAACTTGCTGACTGAAATTTAATAGGTTCCATATTGGTCCGCTCCAATTATCGGGATAGCAGGAAGTTTCTTTGTTGCTCTTTTTCAGGGAATCAGCGAGAGCTACTTCGACACGAATGAAATATTTGTCGTTCATGGCGTTGCTGGGTGGGTTGGGATGTTGCTGACCGCTGGCTTTGCACGGTTTGAAGAGCATCTTCTGAAAATCTGTCTTCCCGCTGATGTTTCAACAGGGCCGATATCGCGGCATTAGATGGTTACACCGTGATTGTCAATCACAAGTGGGAGCAACTCGGGTGAGTGGTTTATGTGAATCTCCTTCGCATCCTCAGTTCTAACAAATCGGAAGTATCCAAGTCAGTGACGCCATGGTTGGGATGCTGTGGTCGGGGATTGTCACCTTTGTCATCCTACTTTGTATGGAAGCCATCCTCGTTGGCTGGAGGAAGATTTTCAACATCAAAGAACCGGACTTTACTTTGATACTCGATGAAGACATTATCCTAGACCACGAAATTGCCGACGAATACTTGAAGTCCCACGAACTTCAGTTGATGGTGCGAAATGACGGGAGTTCGGACGAACAGGTGGGGCCAGGAGAGATGCCTGCTGACGATACTGCTACCCCAGGTCCCGGTAGAAGAGGGGTCACTGGAGCTCAATAACTCTTGTGGCTTAATTCGAGTCATTTACTTCACATCGTGGGAGGAAATTTGCTTGTACTGTTCCATAATTCATGAAGACAGGTTGCATTCCACTTCGATGAACATTCGGATGAAGTGCCCTTCCACTTCAAATTAGTAATTGACCTCTAGGCACCTCAATGAGAAGAGCTTGCTACTTGGCCTCTTATTTCCTTCGCGAGAATTCTACCGTTGACCGCAAAGTACTGTTTACCCATGCCTCCAACACCTTAGGTTTGTGGGAGCTTGAGTTTTCGTAAATGACAAAACTGTCTTGCTTTATGAAGAAGTATTTCTTCGACATCTTCTAGATGAATGATAAAAGAAATTCAGATGCTACGTCGCCGGCCACAATTTGACACTACACTTATTCTCTCATTGTAATAAGCCCAAATACATGAAACGAACCCCCTCATCCCGTGGGCTATAGCGACCAAACGGTCAATTGAGAATTTATAAAGTTAAAATTTAAGAATTTAGAATTTAGACTTTAAGAATTTAAAATTCAGACTTTAAGACTATAATAAAAATATTGTAGCCTAAGACAATAATATATTATAATTTTATATTATAACAAAATATTTTAATAATATATAAAATATTAATAATATAAAATATAAATAATAATAATATAAAATATAAATAATA
>Ga0182030_10005818_pt1 | contig 26104 bp, 27 predicted proteins | sample 812S3MmetaG_FD_121299 | JGI IMG/M metagenome (GOLD analysis project Ga0182030, IMG submission 121299) | Permafrost microbial communities from Stordalen Mire, Sweden - 812S3M metaG (Illumina Assembly) | ecosystem: Environmental > Terrestrial > Soil > Wetlands > Permafrost | place: Sweden...
CGGAGCGCTTCGGCGCCGCCCACGATTTCCATGATTTCGGTGGTGATCGAGTCCTGGCGGGCCCGGTTCATGATGCGACTGAGGTTCTGTCCGAGTTCGTCGGCGTTCTCGGTGGCGGCGGCCATGGCACGCTGCTGGCTGATGTGAAAGGACGCCGCGCCCTCTAAGAGCGCGGAGAAGATCTCGCTCTCGAGCGCCCTGGGAGCGAGCGTCTTCAAGAGCTGCTCGACCTCCGGTTCGAACTCGGTGTAGCCCTTCAAGACCTTGGGTCCGTCGTCCTCGGGCACGTCCGGCAGGCTCAGCGGCAACAGTTGTTGCACTTCGACACTCTGCGTGGCCGCCGAATGGAACCGCGTCGAGACCAACAGGACCTGTTGCGCGTCGCCCTCGACGAAGGGCGCCGCGACGGTCGCGGCGACACGTCGAGCGTCCTCGAAGGTCGGGCGATCGGACATGCCGGTGAAGCCCTCGACCAGGTCGATGCCACGGAACCGGTAGAAGGCGCCCGCCTTCTTGCCAACGCTGTAGAGCCGCACGGTCGCGCCCGCGCTCTCGAGCTTTCGCACGAGTCGTTCACCGGCGCGCAGGGCCGATGAGTTGTACGCACCGGAGAGTCCGCGGTCGCCGGTCAGCACCAACACGATCGCCGACTCGACGTGCGCGGGCGTCGCGACGAGCTTCGCGGCGCCGGCCGGATCGGCTTTCGCCGCTTCGACGATGATGCGCCGCATGCCGTTGCGATAAGGACGATTCGCGACGATTCGCGCTTGGGAGCGCGAGATCTGGGAGGCGGCAATGAGTTCCATCGCTTTCGTGATCTTGCGCGTGGACTGCACCGACTTGATACGTCGACGCAGGATCCTTTCCTGTCCACCGGCCATTGCTCCTCCTCTCGCGCTAGTTGATTGTTCGAATTACTTCGAGGAAACGGCGAAGCCGTTCAAGAAGAGCTGCATCGCCGCGTCCAGTGAGTTGGACTCGGGCAGCGCCCCGGTCTCACGGATCGCGTAGAGCAGGTCCGCGTGCTGCGCGCGGAAGTTGTTCAATAACTCGGACTCGAATCGACGCACGTCCTCGACGGGAATCGTGTCGAGCCAGCCCTTGGTACCGGCGTAGATCGCGATGCACTGCTCTTCGACGGGCATCGGGGCGTTCAGGCCCTGCTTCAACAACTCGGTGAGGCGGTAGCCCCGGTCGAGCTGACGCTGCGAGGACTTGTCGAGTTCGGATCCAAAGGTCGCGAAGGACTCGAGGTCGCGGAACTGGGCGAGGTCGATCTTGAGCGTTCCCGCGACCGAGCGCATGGCCTTGATCTGGGCGGCGCCACCGACGCGCGACACCGAGTTGCCCACGTCGATCGCCGGACGCACACCGGAGTAGAAGAGGTCGGACTGCAAGAAGATCTGGCCGTCGGTGATCGAAATCACGTTGGTCGGGATGTAGGCCGAGATGTCGCCGGCCTTGGTCTCGATGATCGGCAGCGCCGTCAACGATCCCCCGCCGCGCTCGTCGCTCAGTTTGGCCGCGCGCTCGAGCAGACGACTGTGGAGGTAGAAGACGTCGCCGGGGTAGGCCTCGCGACCCGGTGGCCGACGAAGCAAGAGCGAGATCTGACGGTAGGCCTCGGCCTGCTTGGAGAGGTCGTCGTAGACGACCAGGGCGTGTTCGCCCGAGTCCATCCACTCCTGTCCGATCGCGCAGCCGGCGTAGGGGGCGAGGAATTTGAACGGGGCGGGGTCCCCGGCCGAGGCGACCACGACGACGGTGTACTCGAGCGCGCCGAAGTCCTCGAGGACCTTCACGGTCTGGGCGACCGAGGAGTTCTTCTGACCGATGGCGACGTAGATGCACTTCACGCCCTGGCCCTTTTGGTTCAGGATCGTGTCGATCGCGACGGTGGTCTTGCCGGTCTTGCGGTCGCCGATGATGAGTTCGCGTTGTCCGCGACCGACGGGCGTCATCGCGTCGATGGCCTTGATGCCGGTCTGCAAGGGCTCGGACACCGGTTGGCGTCCGGTGATGCCCGGCGCCTGGATTTCCATGCGTCGCTGCTTGGGATTGACGAGCGGTCCCTTGCCGTCGATCGGCTCACCGATGGCGTTCACCACGCGACCGAGCAACGCGTCGCCGACCGGCATGTTCAAGATGCGGCCGGTCGCGCGAACCACTTGCTCCTCTTCGATCGTGTCGACCGAGCCCAGGACGACCGCGCCGATGGTGTCCTCGTCGAGGTTCATCGCGAGGCCCAACGTTCCGTCTTCGAACTCGAGCAGTTCATTGACCTTGGCCGACGGAAGGCCCGAGACGCGCGCGATGCCGTCACCGACCTCGACGACCCGACCGACCTGCTCGGCGCCGACGGCGGGATTGAACTCCGTCACGTGCTTACGAAGAGCCTCGGTGATCTCGTTGGCGCTAATGGTGAGCTCTGTCATCACAGATTCCTTTTCTTAGTCATTTCGATTCAAAGATGATTCGTACAGGTGACCCGGCGAGACGGCGTCGCGAAGGGCGCCGAGACGCGCGCGCGTCGTCGCGTCCAGGCGAAGGTCGCCGATCTCGACGAGGACGCCTCCCAGTAATTCCGGGCTGTCGGCAATCTGCAATTCGACGTTCTTGCCGGTGAGCGCGGAGAGCGACGCCACGAGGTCGGCCCGGTTCTGCTCATCCAGGGGCCGCGCGGTGTGCACGCGCGCGACGCGCCAGTCGCGCGCCTTGGCGACGTAGTCCACGAGGTAGTCGAGCGTGCCGACGACGTCGCGGGCTCGGCCGCCCTGGATGACGAAGCACGCGAGGGCCAGGGTGACGGCGTCGACCTTGTCACCGAGGAGAGCCTGGACGGTGCCGAGGCGCGATTCGAGGTCGGCGTCGCGGTCGAGCAGTAGACGTCGCAGTTCGAGGTTGCCTTCGACGGTGCGCGCCCATCGAAAGAGCCCGTCTTCGATCTCGTCGAAGTTGCGCGTGTCGATGTCGTCCAACTGCGCGTCCGCGAATCCGGCGACGCGCTGACGCGACGCCAGTAGACCGAGACTGCCCAGGGGGAATGAGCCATTGTGCGTCAGGTCTCGAGCGGCGATGGCGAGTTCGGCGAGTGCGTGCGGTACCTCTTGGGCCGGGGCGTTGCTCGCGGCGTAGGCCGCCACCTGCAAGGTGACGTCGTGGACCTTGCCGACGAGGACGTCGTGCACGATGAGTCCGCGTGACGCGGCGGCGATGGAAGTGTCAGTGAGGACGGCTCGCAGGTCGGCGCGACCGAGGACGGTCTGTTCGAGCGACGTGAGTTCGCCGGCGACCGTCGCGAGTGCGGCGGAGTCCAGTGAGCCCAATCGGGCGGCCGCGTATCCTTCGAGCTTGGGCAACATGATCAGTGACTGGATCCCCTGGTCGCTTCGACGTTCAAAGCGGCGACGGCTTCACGGACCAAGTCCTGATGCGAGCTCTCGTCAATTTCGCGACCCACGATCTGATTGACGAGTTCGAAGACGACCTCGCCAATCCGGGCCGAGGCCCCGTCGATGGCGCGTTGTCGCGCCGTGTCCACTTCGGCGTTGGCGTTGGCGATGAGGCGGTCGTATTCGGCCTGTCCCCGGGCGCCCGATTCGGCCTTCACCTGATCGGACGTGGCCTGGGCGGCCGCGACGATCTCACGGGCCTGATCCCTCGCCGCGCTGAGCAGTTGTTGGCGTTCGTCACCGGCCGCGGCCGCTTCGGCCTTCGCGGCGTCGGCGGCGGCGAGTGACTCGCGGATCTTCTCTTGACGAGCCTCCAACGCCTTGTTCAGGGGCGGCAAGATGTACTTCGTCATCAACAGCAGTATCACCACCACCGTCACGAGTTCAATGAAGAACGTGCCGTTGGGGAGGAGGAAGATTGACGCGGTGTTCATCTCATTGCCCTTCTAAGTCGTTAAAGATCTTTTTGCTCGTTCGACGAACGCGATAGTCGTCGAACTACTTGATCTTGGCGAATACGTACACGAACACGATCATGAACAAAAGATTGATGAAGTACATCGCCTCGACGAGTCCGACCGTCAAGAAGAAGTACGTACGGGCCTTGGCCTCAATCTCGGGTTGACGAGCGATCGCCGCGATGGTCTGGCTACCGGCCAGGCCGTCACCGATCGCCGCACCGATGGCACCGCCACCGAGGGCGAGTCCGCCACCGACGAGTGCACCCGCAATGCCGATCGCACCTGCGACTGTTTGTCCTGCCATTTTCTATTCCTCCTGGTTGGTGTTACTGCGAAGTCCCGAGTACTGCGGGTTGTTGCTTGTCCTTCTTTTTCTCGTGCTTTTCTTCGTGCACTTCCTCGTGGCTCGTCGCCATGTCGAGGTAGATGATTGTGAGCAGCATGAAGATGTACGCCTGGATCAACCCAATAGCGAGATCGAATGGCTTCCAAATGACCTCGAAGGGACCGAGCGCCTTCGCCGCCAGGGCCGCCACGACCACGATTATCAGACCACCGGAGAATAAATTGCCGAAAAGACGAAGTGTCAATGTGATCGGCTTGGTGATCTCTTCAATGAGGTTGATCGGTGTCAACCACGCGGCCGGCTTGCCGAAATGCTTAATGTAGCCCCCAATGCGTCGCGCGCGCAGTGACTCAATGTGCACCCACACGATGACGAAGAGCGCGAGGGCGAGGGGCAGATTCACGTCGCTCGTAGGGGCCGGAAAGATCTCTCCCGATTGCCCGGGATGCATCGACGTCGGCAAGAAGCCGATCCAGTTGGACACCAGGACGAAGACGAAGACCGTGACGCCCAGCGGAATAAAGCGCCTGCCCTTGTCGCCCAACGAGGACTTGACGAGGTCGCCCACGACGTCGACGACGAGAATCTCCCAGATGAGTTGGAATTTGCCCGGCACGCCGTCGGTGACCGTCTTGCGCAAACGCCAGCCCATGAAGACGATGATGATCAGTGCGAGCAACGTCGACATGGCGATGTCGGTGTCAAAGGTCAAACCGAAAAGGCTGAAATGAGGGTGGTCGCCGACCGAGATCGTCTTCGCGGCGTACAGCACTTTCACCCCAATCCTCCTTGACTGGTCACGACACGCATGACGTTCACCACGAACACGAGCTGATATAGCACGAGCCCTGACACAATACCGATTCCGAGCGGCGCGTTCAGGAAGACGGCGGCGATGACCACGATCGTCATGAGCGCCAATCGCACAGTGGTCCGGCCGCCCAGTTGACGTCGAAGAGTCTTGGTGCTCTGCTCGCCGCGCATCTCGACTTTGGCGGTTTGTCCGTCCAGGAATCGTAGGTTCATTATCGCCATACCCACCCCGATAACGACGCCGAGGGCGGCCAGCGGCGGCGCCACGAAGACCGCCACGGCGAAGCCCAGGACTCCCACGATGATGGCCGAAAGTGTGGTGCGACGGAGGAGGCGCGGCAGTGTGTCGGTTGGGAGGTTTTCTAGCACGAGCAATGGGTTTCTAAAGGAAACGCCGGACTTGCTTCACAACGCTCACCACGGCGGCGACCGTTCCTAATGTTATCCCGATTAAGAGACCCCACGGCGCGGTGGCCCATACGCGGTCGGCCCATATTCCCAGTACTACGAAGACCGCGATGATGATCGCCACGGTCGTACCCATGGTCAAGAGCGCGAATACCCCTGGCAGGTCTTTGACCGGGTCATTATCCTGTTCAGAGGGGGTGGAAGGTTCGTGTTCGCCGGAAGAATCGCTCACCGGCGCGAGCTCTCACGAACCCGCCGCGCCTCTTCGCCGCGCGCGTACAGGCGATTGACCAAGGGGCTGAACCACGTCATCAAACCGATCAACAAGAGCGCGACGCCGAGGGGAATGAACACGTTCGCTTGAGTGTCGAACAGCGGCAGCAACACGAAGCCGCAGAGCACCGCGGTCCAGAGCCACAGAATCACCACCGTGCGGCGATGACCGTGGCCCAGGCGCATCAGTCGGTGGTGAATGTGGTTCTTGTCCGGGGTGTGAAAGCCCTGTCCCGACACGGTTCGGCGAACGAACGCCCAGACCGCGTCGATCAAGGGAACACCGAGGATGAACACCGGGATCAGCAGCGGCGCGAAGAAGAAGAACGTCACGCCGCTCGCCGGCGGCGTTCGCCCCCCGATGACCATCGTCGAGGCGCTCATCAAGAGACCCAACATCAACGCCCCGGCGTCGCCCATGAAGAGCTTGGCGGGATGGAAGTTGTCGCGTAAGAAACCCAGGCAGATACCGCACGTGAGCGCCGCGATCAGCGGTCCCACGTTGTTGCTCGGCAACAGACCGAGGTCCTCTAAGCGCAGACCGTAGAGACAGAGCGTGCCCGAAGCGATCGCGACGATGCCGCCGGCCAGACCGTCGAGACCGTCGATCAAATTGACCGCATTCGACAGCGCGAAGACCCACACCGCCGTGATGATCGGGAGGATCGACGGACCGAGCACGACGAATCCCGCGAAGGGCAGTTTCAGTTGGTACATCGTCGCGCCGCTGAAGTAGAGAATCGACGCCGCGAGGAACTGTCCGGCGACCTTGGCCGGTGCGCTCATCTCTCGAAAGTCATCGAGGACGCCCACGACGAAGATCACGCCGGCCGCAAGCAACACGCCGATCATCTCGTGCGAAGAGAGGATGATGTTGCGCAACGTAGGAATGGCCATGGAGACGATGAGCGCGACGCAGAAGCCGACGAACATCGCCGCTCCCCCGCCGTAGGGCGTGGTGACCTCGTGGACCTTTCGTTCGTCCGGCGTCGCGGTGTAACCGATGCGCAGCGAGATCTTCCTCGCCGGAACGTTCGCCACCAACGTCACGACCGTACCAACGGCGATGACGGCGACGTACGCGAAGATGTTGTGCATCTACTGCTTCGTGAAGTTGGCGTAGGGGTTGAACGTCGCGCACATCGCCGCGACGTCGGCGCGAACCTCGGCCACGATCGCCTCGTCGTCGCGGTGGCGAAGCGCGCGCGACATCAACGTCGCGATCGTTTCGAACTCCCCCTCTTTCATACCGGCCGTCGTCTGCGCGGCGCTGCCCACGCGAAGACCCGACGTGACGAAGGGACTGCGCGGGTCATCGGGGATCGTGTTGCGGTTCGTCGTGATCCCCGCGCGATCGAGCACCTCCTGAGCGACTTTGCCGGTCAACTCCTCGTCGAACTCGCGCAGATCCAACAGCACCATGTGGTTCTCGGTCCCGCCGGAGACGTTGCGGAAGCCCTCTTTGGCGAGCGCGGCGCCGAAGGCACTCGCGTTCGCGATGATCTGTTCGGTGTACGTCGAGAAACTCGGGAGCGCGGCCTCTTTGAACGCGACGGCCTTGGCGGCGATCGCGTGCTCGAGCGGTCCACCCTGTTGACCGGGGAAGACCGCCGAATCGATCTTCTTGGCGTACTCCTCACGACAGAGGATCGCGCCACCGCGCGGGCCGCGCAGCGTCTTGTGGGTGGTGAAGGCGACGACGTCGGCGTACGGCACCGGATTGGGATGCGAGCCGCCGGCGATCAATCCGGCGACGTGCGCCGAGTCGAACATCAACAGCGCCCCGATCTCATCGGCGATCTCGCGGAACGGCACCGGGTCGATGAGTCGCGAATACGCGGTCGCACCGGCGAGGATCATCTTCGGACGGTGTTGCAGCGCCAGCTCGCGTACGTTGTCGAAGTCGATCATCTCGCCCGGTTTCGCGGGGTCATCATCACGCGCCGTCACGCCGTAGGAGACGAAGTTCCACCACTTGGACGTGATGGACGCGGGCGACCCGTGCGTCAGGTGACCGCCCTGATCGAGTCGCATGGCGAGGATCGTGTCGCCTGGTTCCAAGAGCGCCTGGTAGACCGCCACGTTCGCGTTCGCTCCGCTGTGGGGCTGTACGTTCGCGTGATCGGCGCCGAAGAGCGCGGTGAGGCGACGTCGGGCTAGGTCCTCCACTTCGTCGACTATCTGATTGCCGCCGTAGTAGCGACGTCCGGGGTAACCCTCGGCGTACTTGTTGGTGAGGATCGAGCCGGTCGCCGCGAGCACGGCGGGTGAGGCGAAGTTCTCACTGGCAATCAACTGCACCGTCGTCGTTTGACGATGCCACTCCTGAGCGAGCAGTGACGTCACCTCGTCGTCGTTGGTGATCCACGCGTCAAAGGGTGAAGAGGTCATGATTGCCTTTCATCGTCGACGAGGTGCTCGTCGAGTTCGTCGAGTTTCGCGATTCGCGCCCCGTGTCGTCCCTGGGCCGGCGTCGCGTGCAGCCAGGCTGCCAGGGATTCGATTGCCACCGCCGAGCCGATGAGACGCGAACCCAGGCACAGCACGTTGGCGTGATTGTGTTCGCGCGCGAGATGGGCCGAGGTCACGTCGTGCACGACCGCGGCGCGAACGCCGGGTACCTTGTTGGCGGCGATAGCGATCCCGATGCCCGATCCACAGACGGCGACCCCGAGGTCGCAGTCACCGGAAGCGACGCTTCGCCCGACGGCCGCGCCAAAGTCCGGGTAATCGACTGAATCGGTGGCGTTGTCGGTGCCGAGGTCGAGGGTGTCGTGACCCCAATCGGTGAGCGTCTTAGCGATCACGGCCTTCAAGTCAAAACCGGCGTGATCTGAGCCGAGGGCGATACGCACACCTAAACCCTACCTTTGGAAATGGAGCGAAGACGACCCGGCAATACTTCAAGGGTGACCGTTCCGCCTCGAACGCCCGTGCTCGTCGGTGTCGGCCAAGTCACGCAACGACCGAGTTCGGACGCTTCCTATTCGTCTCGTGATCAGCCGCTCGATCTGATGGTCGAGGCGCTCGAACGCGCCGCGGCCGACTCGGGCACAGCCTCAATGCTCGCGAACATCGACGAGATCACGGCGGTCTCGTCGTTCACGTGGCACACCAACGATCCGGCTCTCCTGGTCGCGGAGCGACTCGGGCTCGATGTCACGACACGCCTCTTGGGCGTGGGGGGAAATACGCCGCAGAAGTTCGTCCACGACGCGTCGCGAAGGATCCTCGCTGGCGAACTGCGATCGGTCGCGGTCGTGGGCGCCGAGGCGATGTACGCGCGCCTTCTCGCGAAGCGTGAGGACCGCGAGCTCGGCTGGGTCACGCAATCCGACGACGTGCCGAGTCCGGTCGTTGCCTCGATCGACCCGGCACCGTTGACGGCCGCCGAATACGGCCAGGGCCTGAACTTTCCGACGAACGTCTACCCGCTGTTCGAGAACGCCCGACGGGCTCGCCTCGGTTGGTCGATGCAAGAGCAACGTGAGCGCCTCGGTCGTCTCTGGTCCAACTTCGCGCGCGTCGCTGCGACCAATCCCTACGCCTGGATTCGAGACGCGCCGTCGCCCGAGACGATTTCGTCGCCCCGCGCGGACAATCGAATGGTTGCGTTCCCGTACACCAAGTTGCTGATGGCCAACCTGCCGGTCGACATGGCGGCGTGTTACATCATGACCAGTTTCGAGCACGCCACCACTCTCGGTGTGGCGCGCGACCGGATGATCTTTCCCCACAGTGGGGTGGACGCCAACGATCACTGGTTGATATCCGATCGACCGCAGCTCGATGACTCCCCCGCGATGCGCGCCGCCTGGGAAACGCTCAACGGTTTCGGCGTCACGATCGACGACGTCGCACACGTGGATCTCTACAGCTGTTTCCCCACCGTCGTCCAGAGCGCCTGTGACGTCCTCGGCATCGACGCGTTCGATCCAAGTCGGGTGCCGACACTCACCGGCGGGCTGACCTTCGGTGGTGGACCCGGCAACAACTACGTCACGCACTCGATCGCGTCCATGGTCGATGCACTTCGCGCCGAGCCCACCGGTCAGGGACTCGTCACCGCACTCGGCTGGTTCTGCACCAAGCATTCGTGGGGTGCGTACTCCGCCTCCCCTCCGAGCGGCGGATTTCGTTGGTCCAGCCCGCAAGACACGATCGACCGACAGCCACGTCGTGTGAGTGATCAACGTGATGGTCCCGCGACGGTCGAGAGCTACACCGTCACACACTCGACCAACGGCGAACCGGAGCGACTCATCATCGCCGCGCGCGCTACGGACCACGTTCGAACCTGGGGTCACAGCACCGATCCGGCGCTAATGAACGAGGCCGAAGTCTCTGAACTGATTGGCCGCACCGGCGAGATTCGAAGTGACGTCTTCACGTTGTAGCTCGAGCAGTATTTCGTCTGCGTCTAATTCAACGCGGCGTCATCCGTGACTGGTTCGATATCGGTCACTCGCGCGCTGAGTGTGCGAGACAATAAAAACAGTCCGAGCGCCGAGGTCAATGCTCCAATAAGTTCCAACCAGATCACGCTCGTCAACCAGAAACCGCCCATCGATCGGAACGGAGTGATGAGGAACACGATCAGTATGGACGTGAGTGCGTACTGCATCGCGAACGCCACGTAGGCGCGTTGGAGATTGGTTCGCTGATGTCCGTCGTCGACCACGACCATGGTCAACCAGAACCACGCGAACACCGCGACGATCGTTGCCAACGGATTCAACATCGGAAGCACAATCTGACGGAACGAACCGAAGGTGTAACCCTGGCCGGTGAAGGTCTGGACGTACGAAATGACGGTGGCCAGTGCGCTCACGACGAAGCCCATAATCACGGTCGCCTGCGCTTGGACTCGAGCCATGGGCCTCATCGCTCCACGCTAGTGACGATCGCGCGCCCGCCCCGCGTCATCCGACGTCGCGAGCGCTGAACCTACAGTGCGCTCAGTCGAGTACGCGAGCTAACTCGGCAGCAGAGACCGCGCCCTCTCGAAGCATTCGCCACGGTGTCACTGAGAGGTCGACGACACTCGACACGTCACCCGATCGCTCTCCGCCGTCGATCGCGCCACTCAACTCGTCGCGCGAGGAAAATCTCTCGAGGACCTCGTAGGCGCTGTGGCACGGCATCTCACCATGCTCATTCGCACTCGTGATGGCGAATGGTCCCAGGACCGCCATCATGCGACGAAGCATGTCGTCATCGGGGATCCGGAATCCGGCGGTGTCGTCGTCGCCACCGAGCATCACGGATAGTTCGTGCGGCACCTTGACGATGATCGTGAGCGCTCCGGGCCAGAAGGCGTCGGCCAGACCCTGAGCCTCGTCGGGCCACTCGACACCGAGGAACTCGATCTGTTCCACCGAATCGATCAACACGGGAATCGGAATGAACGTCGGACGGTGTTTCAGTGCGAACAGATTCGCGACCGCCGAGGGCTGGCTCACTTCGGCGGCGAGACCGTACACCGTGTCGGTCGGCACCGCGACGATTCCTCCGGCGTCCAGCGCGGCGATGGCCGCCTCGACTTTCATCAACCTCGGCATCAGCGCTTCGCGATCAGGAATCGGGGGTTGCCGAACATATCGTCGAGGTCTTGGATGTCGGTGAACATCGCGTCGTGAGCCGCTTGGAGTACTGCCGGACGATGCATATTTCCATGTTCACATATCAACAACCCGTTTGCCACGAGCCACGGGCTGGATTGTCCGATTATGACCTCGAGATCGAGGAACCCCTGGGCGATCGGCGTGTCCTCAGCGACCAGCGCCGCGAACGGTTCGTAGCCGAGTACGGGGTCGAGCGTCGCAAACTCCGTCGCGCCGACGTAGGGCGGATTGGCGACAATCAGGTCGACGCGCCCGAGTAGTGACTCATCCAGGCCCTCGAACCAGGAGGAATGCACGGTCGTGACGTCCTCCAGGGCGTGCTTGGCGGCGTTGGCCCGGGTGACCTCGAGCGCGTCGAGCGACGAGTCGACGGCCACGAGGGTGGCGTCGACGCCCATCTGGCGAAGCTCAAAGAGCAACGAGAGTCCGATGGCGCCGGAGCCGCACCCGAGGTCGACGATGAGCGGATCCTTGAGTCGCCGCTGCATGAGTTCGTCAAAGGCGAGGCCGACGAGTTCTTCGGTCTCGGGACGCGGAATGAGAACGCGGGGATCGAGGTCGAGGTCCAGTGAGCGAAACGGCCAGTGCCCGAGCACGTACTGAATCGGCTCCCCGTCCAGTCGGCGTCGGGCGGCGGCGCGCAGGGCGTCGATCGTTTCGTGGTCCGAGGGCGAGAACTCCTCGACCAACCACCGGGCTTCGCGTCGGTTCAATCCGGCGTCGATCAGTTCGGTCTCCAGGTACGAATTAGCGTCCATCGCTCTCGCCCAGTTGTCGCGCCCGCTTCTCCGCGAGCAGCGCATCGACGTAGGGATCAAGGTAACCGGCCAGCACGTAATCGAGCGTATAGGTGGTCAGGTTTATCCGGTGATCCGTCACCCGGTTCTCTTTGAAGTTGTAGGTGCGAATCTTCTCGCTGCGTCCGCCACTACCCAATTGGGAACGCTTGAGGTCGCCCTGCTCACTGGCCTGGGCGTCCTGGGCCGCCTTGAGCAATCGCGAGCGCAACACGATCAACGCCTTGGCGCGGTTCTGGATCTGGCTCTTCTCGTCCTGCATCGACACGACGATGCCCGTGGGCAGGTGAGTGATGCGAACGGCCGAGTCGGTGGTGTTGACGCTCTGTCCCCCGGGACCCGACGAGCGGTAGACGTCGATCTTGAGGTCGCTCTGGTTGATGTCGACGTCGACCTCCTCGGCCTCGGGCAGCACCGACACCGTCGCTGAGGACGTGTGGACGCGACCCTTGGCCTCGGTCACCGGCACGCGCTGGACGCGGTGCACGCCGGCCTCGTGCTGGAGCCGGAACCACGCGTCCTCACCCTTGATGAGATAGATGGCCTCGTCCAAACCGCCCTGTTCGGACTCGCGCTCTTCGATGACCTCGAGCTTCCAGCCCCGCAGGGCGGCGTAGCGCCGGTACATCTGGGCCAGGTCGCCCGCGAAGAGGTTGGCCTCTTCGCCGCCTTCGGCGCCGCGTATCTCAAGGATCACGTTGCGGCCCTCGTTGGGGTCGTGGGGTAACAACATCGTCTCGAGAGTCAATTCGAGCGCCGGGATCTTCTCCTCGGCGTTGTTCATCTCTTCGCGCCAGAGCTCACGATCGTCGCCGCTGGTCTCGTTGAACATCTCCTTGGCGGTCGCGAAGTCCGACTGGGCGGCCTTCAACTCGGCCCAGGCGTGGTTGATCTCGGACAGTTCCTTGTGGCGCCGCGAGAGATCACGCAGTCGCGTGAGATCGCTCGCGACGTCCGGTTCCGAGAGTTGTGATTCGACCGCGCGTAACTCGTCCTGCAGGACGTTCAGGGTCTCGTCGACCGAGCGCACCGTGGTTGAGCGCTCGAGGCCCTAAGCCTTGGGAGCGCGCGCCTTGGTCTTTTGCGCGTAGCGACGCTGGAAGCGCTCGACGCGGCCACCGGTGTCGACGAGCTTCTGCTTGCCGGTGAAGAACGGGTGGCATTCGTTGCACAGTTCGACGGTCATCGCTGACTTGGTCGACTGGGTCGTGAAGGTGTTACCGCACGAGCATTTGACGGTCGCTTCGCCGTAGTTGGGGTGAATATCAGGCTTCATAGGTGCTCCTCGTTGCGAATGACAAGTTTATCGGAAAATCACGATGTTGAAGCGGGGCCGCGCGCGATCTCGGCGAGGAACTCGTCGTTGGACTTGGTGGACTTCAGTTTGTCGATCAAGAGTTCTAGGCCGGCCGCTTCGCGGCCCTCGGAGGCGAGTCCGTTCAAGACCCGGCGTAACTTCCAGACCTGGGGCAGTGCTTCACGGCTGAAGAGCAGCTCTTCGTGGCGCGTCGAGGAGGCGTTGACGTCGATCGCCGGGTAGATCCGGCGCTCGGCCAAACGGCGGTCGAGTCGTAGCTCCATGTTGCCGGTGCCCTTGAACTCTTCGAAGATGACCTCGTCCATCTTCGATCCCGTCTCGACCAGGGCCGAGGCGATGATCGTCAAGGATCCGCCCTCTTCGATATTGCGCGCCGCACCGAAGAACTTCTTCGGCGGATAGAGCGCGCCGGAGTCGACGCCACCGGACATGATGCGACCGGTCGCCGGGGCGGCGAGGTTGTAGGCGCGAGCCAGTCGGGTGATGCCGTCGAGGATGATCACGACGTCGCGGCCCTGCTCCACGAGGCGCTTGGCGCGCTCGATGCACAGTTCGGCCACGTGCGTGTGTTCTTCGGCCGGACGGTCGAACGTCGAGGCGATGACCTCACCCTTCACGGTGCGCCGGATGTCGGTGACCTCTTCGGGACGTTCGTCCACCAAGAGGACCATCAGGTGCACTTCGGGGTTGTTCGACTCGATCGACTGGGCGATCTGCTTCATGATCGTGGTCTTGCCGGCCTTGGGCGGCGAGACGATGAGTCCGCGCTGGCCCTTGCCGATCGGCGAGAGCAGGTCGACGATCCGCGGCGTGAGGTCGGTCTTGCCCTCGTTCAGCTCGAGGTTGAGCTTCTCGTCCGGGAAGAGCGGCGTGAGGTCTTCGAAGCGGGGACGCAGTCGAGCGACCTCGGGGTCGATACCCGCCACGCTGTCGACGCGCAGGAGTGCGGGGTACTTCTCGTTCGAGGCGGCGGGGCGAAATCCGCCGACGACCGTGTCACCCTTTCGCAGGTGATAGCGACGCACTTGGTTGATCGAGACGTACACGTCGTTCGGCGACGGGTGGTAGCTCTTCGTGCGCAAGAAACCGTAACCGTCGTCGCGCAAGTCGAGCAGCCCTTCGATTTCGATGAGCTCACCGGCGTAGGGCTGATCGGCGTTCGGCATCGATTCGCCACCGAAGCGTTCGCGGCCGTTGCGGTTGCGACGGTTGCGGCGATTACGGCCGGCCGCGTCGTTGCCGAAGTCACGGGGCTGACGTTCCTGGCGAGGTTGCGAGTTCTGACGAGGGCTCGGTTGCGAGCGCTCGGCACCGTTCGTGCTCGGCGCCGCGGGCGCCGATTCACTCGTCGTGGTCTCAACGTCATTGGACGTCGCGACGTGATCGGTTTTCGCGTCGGCGACGAACTCACCGAGCAGGTCATCGAAGTCATCGGCCGGCGTCGCCACGGTGCGCCGGGAACGCACGGCGCGTGACACCGACTCCGAAGAGTCGCCGGAGGGGGCGGGGTCGCCCATGATCGCTTCGATCAGTGAGGCCTTGGAAGCGCGCGCCGACACGTCGACGCCTTTAACCTTGGCGATGGTTTGGAGGTCCTCACGAGTCTTGGACTCAAGATCGGACCGGTCTGGGGAAGGCCTTACAGCCATTTATATTCCTTTCGTTCCGCTCGACGAAATTGCATGAGCGAAGAAGAAAATTCGGGAAACGTCATCTCGGAAGAGTTCCTCACCCCGGGGAAAGGCCGGGTGTGGATGACTTCTTCAGTGTAGCGGAGTCCGCGAAGAATGCCAACATTCCATCGAATTCTTATGATCCGGTCTCGAGCGAGGCCCGGAATGGCGCCATCGTCGGGTGCGCAGAGTGGTTCTGAGCGAATCGAACTCTCCTAGGCGAGCTTCGTGAGCAGGGCCTTCAGCGTCGCGTCCACGACGTCGGGAGTAACACTCGTCTCGACCGCGGTGTCCGGGTCTTTCAGGCCGTTGCCGGTGAGCACGCACACGACCGTCGATCCCTTGGGCACGCCGTATTTGATGACGCCGGCGATCGACGCCGCCGACGCCGGTTCACAGAAGATCGACTCGTGACGGGCGACGTAGCGGTACGCCTCGATGATCTCGTCGTCGGTGACCGCACGGATGTCCCCGAGCGACTCGTGGATGACCTCGAGCGCGGGGATCCAGCTCGCGGGATTGCCGATGCGGATCGCGGTGGCGATCGTCTCGGGATTCGTCACCGGATGTCCGAGGACGATCGGCGCCGCGCCGGCCGCTTGGAAGCCCCACATCTTGGGCAGTATCTTGCATCGCTCGGCGAAGTGGTACTGCGTGAAGCCGCGCCAGTAGGCGGTGATGTTGCCCGCGTTGCCGACGGGGATCGACAGGACGTCGGGGGCCTTGCCGAGGACGTCGATGATCTCGAAGGCACCGGTCTTTTGCCCCTCGATGCGGTCCGGGTTGATCGAGTTCACGATCGTCATCGGGAGGTGTTGGGTCAACTCGCGCGCCAGGTTGAGCGCCTGATCGAAGTTGCCACGAATCTGCAGTACTTTGGCGCCGTAGACAATGGCTTGGGCGAGCTTGCCCTGGGCGATCTTACCCTCGGGTACGAGGACCACACAGTCCATCCCGGCCTTGCCGGCGTAGGCCGCGGCCGACGCCGACGTGTTACCGGTCGAGCCACAGATCACGGCCGTGGCCCCGTTGGCCTTGGCTTTCGTGATCGCCATCGTCATGCCGCGATCCTTGAACGAACCCGTGGGATTCAGCCCTTCGTACTTCAGCCAGACGTCGGCGCCCACGCGCTCAGAGAGTCGTTCGGCGTGGATGAGTGGCGTGTGACCCTCTTGCAAGGTCACGATCTCATCGACGCCGTCGAGGTCGAACCACTGCGCGTACTCGAGCAGCAGGCCCTGCCACCCGATCACCCGCGACCTCCGTCGATCACTCGCAAGCACGCGCCGATCGAATCCACCGACTTGTGTTTCGCGAGGTCCTTCACGGTGGCGGTGACGCGATCGGTGATGGCCATGTGCGTCAAGAAGGCGAGGCGGGCCTCGTCGCCGAAACCCGACTGCTCCATCGACTGAATCGACACGCCGTTGTCACCGAAGATCCCGGCGACGGCGGCGAGTACGCCGGGGCGGTCCAATACGTCGATACTGATATAGAAGACGCTCTCGAGTTCTCCGGCGGGCACGCTGTGCAGTGTCCGATCGACACTGAAGGGGACGTCGTGGCGGCCACTGAAACGGTTGCGCGCCGCGTCGAGCAGGTCGCCCAGCACCGCGGTCGCGGTCGCCTCTCCCCCGGCGCCCTGGCCGAGCCACATCAGCGGACCACTGCGCACGCCCTCGACGAAGACCGCGTTCATGGCGCCGTGGACCGACGCGAGTGGGTGTTCAATCGGGATCAGGGCCGGATGGGCCCGGCGCGAGATGCCCGAGTCGTCCACGCGCTCGGCGACGCCGAGGAGCTTGATCACGTAGCCCGTTCGTCGAGCGAATTCGATGTCGACCGAACGAATGCCGACGATGCCCTGGCGATCGATCGCGTCACCGACCAGTTCGGTTCCGAAGGCCAGTGACGAGAGAATCTGAACCTTGGCGGCGGCGTCGTAGCCCTCGACGTCCGCGCTCGGATCGGCCTCGGCGTAGCCCAGGGACTGCGCCTCTTTCAAGGCCGCGGCGTAGTCGCTGCCCTCGCTCGTCATCTTGGACAGGATGAAGTTGGTCGTCCCGTTCACGATTCCCATCACGCGGTCGATTCGTTCGCCCGCGAGGGACGTGCGAAGCGCACGAAGGATCGGGATGCCCCCGCCGACGGCGGCCTCGTAGAAGAGGTCGGCACCGTTCTGGTGCGCCAGTTGTGCGAGTTCGGTGCCGCACTCGGCCATCAGGGCCTTGTTCGCGGTGACGACCGACACGCCGTGACGAAGGGCCGTCTCGATGTACACCCGAGCCGGTTTCACGCCGCCGGCCAGCTCCACGAGGATATCGAGGTCGTCGTTGGCGACGAGCCCGGCTACGTCGGTGGTCAGCAGTTGCTTGGGAATGCCCTTTCGGCGCTTAGCCGCGTCGCGCACCGCGACGCCGACGAGCTCGATCGGGCCGGTGGCGGCGTCGAGCAGCGCTTCTTGGCGGTCCGGGTCGTTGAGCAGTTCGACGAGGGCGCCGCCGACGTTGCCCGCACCAATGATTCCGACTCGAACGACCGGCTTGCTCACCGTTAAAGGCTAACCGACCATCTCATCGGCGCCGACCTCACACCTCGAGTCGCGCCATGTCGTCGAAGGTCTCTCGCCGCAGTACCTCACGTGCGACACCGTCGCGCACGAAGAGCACGGCGGGGCGCGGCACGCGGTTGTAGTTCGACGCCATCGAGTAGCCGTAGGCACCGGTGACCGGCGTCGCGATGATGCTCCGCACGCCGGTCGACTCGGGCAGCCACGCCTCGTCAATCAAGACGTCCCCGCTCTCGCAGTGTTTGCCGACGAGTCGCACGCTCTGAGGCCGCGCGCTGAGGGGATCGCCGACGTCGAAGGCCTCGTAGCCCGACCCGTAGAGCACGGGCCGCGGGTTGTCGCTCATTCCCCCGTCGACCGCCATGTACGTACGTTGCTCCACCGGCTTCACGGCCCCGACCTGATACAGGGTGACGGCCGCTTGGGCGACGATCGCGCGGCCCGGTTCTGCGAGGAGCCGCACGTTGGAATCGAGTCCGACTTCGTGGGCCGCCACTCGTATCGCGTCGCCCCACTCGTGAATCGATGGCGCCGACTCACCGGCGACGTACGCGACCCCCAGTCCTCCCCCGATACACAGTTCGTCGAAGTCGTCCTCGTCGATGAACTTCGCCAGGATCGTGAACGACTCCACGAAGCCGATGAGTTCAAAGACCTGCGAGCCGATGTGCGCGTGGACGCCTTGCAACGTCAGACCCGAAATGGCGCGCAACTCGTCGATCGCCTTTCGCGCGTCGCCGGTGGCGACGGAGAACCCGAACTTGGTGTCCTCTTGGCCGGTGCGCACGAACTCGTGCGTGTGCGCCTCGACACCCGGGGTGACACGAACAAGGCAGTCAAGGGGCGATGACGCACTGACGAGTGTCGAGAGCATGGCGATCTCTTCGAAGTTGTCCACGACGAGCCGATGGACACCGACCGCGATCGCTCGTTCTAACTCTTCGGCCGATTTGTTGTTGCCGTGCATGATGACGCGCCCCGCCGGCACCCCGGAACGCAGCACGATGTCGAGTTCGCCACCGGTCGCCACGTCGATGCAGAGACCTTCTTCAAAGGCCAGACGGGCCATCGCGCCGCAGAGGAATGACTTGGACGCGAACGCGACGCCGTCATCGAACGCGCCGGCCGCTTCGCGACAGCGTGCGCGCAACGTCTCCTCGTCGTAGACGAATAACGGGGTGCCGTAGGACCCGGCGAGGCCCCGCAGTGAGACGCCACCGATGATGACATCGTTCGCAGTGATCTCGGTCGTGTCGGGAAGCAACGACGCGGCGATCGGCTCTGCACTCATAGGTGAAGGTTACGAGGTGGCGCGATCAAGTTCAGCCCTCGTGGCTCAGTTGATGGTCCATTGGTCATCGAAGCCAATTCGTGCACCTCTCGACGGGCCTAGTAATCGCGCGGGTCGAATCTGAAATGTCGGGACAGTGAGCCGCCCGCGCACTGATCGCCATTCGGCGTCGCGGGTAGTCTGGTCGAGTCGCTGCCGTGGTGTAATTGGATAACATGCCACCCTCCGAAGGTGGAGATTTGCGAGTTCGAATCTCGCCGGCGGCACTGAGGAAGTACACGACGACAGAGGCATTCCTAGAAATATTCGAGGCTGCCTGGCGAGCACAACGGGTTCTGGCTACGCCACGGGTGCGAAACCGGCTTTTATGAGTTTGCGCCGTTTCGTTAGGCGCGCCACCGCCCGCTCTGGACGATGACGCAGTTCACGCAAAATCAGGAGGATGCGAACTGTCATCACCACCGCAATCACCGCGAAGACCGCAGCGAAGACGATCGCGACCAAGAGCGAGTGCGACGTCGTCGTGGAGGCGAGACCTCCGAGGACGATGAACCCGACCAGGAGTCGAATGAGCCCATTTAACAGCCGTGCTCGAAACCAACGCTGGAGACCCTCAGCCTTGGCCTGCGCTTCTTCTAGGACCGTCTCGCCATCAGTCATGGGGTCTCCTAACAGCCCAGAGGTGTAAGTGACGCCGTATCCGCTGGACCGCCGTTCGCGAATTTCTCGCACTGGGACCGATACGGCTTCTCTTGAATGATGAATGCGGTCGTTCCGTTGGCCACAGCGGGCATTCGTTGGAGAAAAACAAGTTCGGGACTCACCACACGTTGGGAATGAGACGTGCCCGAGTCGCCGAGAACTCACGATACGGCTCACCGAGCGCCTCGAGCAAGGCACGCTCTTCAATGCGAATCCGTATGACCAGGCCGACGGTCGGCACGACGATCAAGACCAGCAGTGACAGCCAGTTCTCCAAGGCCACGCCAACGCCGACAAAGGACATGATGATCGCCGTGTACGAAGGGTGGCGGAGCCACTTATATGGTCCGGTTTCGACGACCGTCTGACCAGTGCGCACTTGGACCTGGACCGTGAAGAACTGACCCAACGTAAGGACCGACCACTGTCGAAGGGCGAACCCGAGAATCATGACGGCCAGTCCGATAACGAAGATCGGCCAACGCGCAACGTCGACGCCCGCGGACGGCACGAGCTGGGCGAAGGCGAAGGCCGAGCCGACGCCCAACAGAGCGGTGGCGATCACGACGTAGAAGCTCCCGCGGTCTTGGTGCGTGCCGCCGTGATTCATCCGACTGCGAACGCGGATGCTCCACTCGGAGGCGCCGAACGTGCCGAGGGCGACGTAGAACGCGTACTTCGCTCCGACGTCGGTGTACGCCAGCGGTGTCATGGGCCAAACCTACAGTCGAGCGTGAAGTCGCACTTCTCCTACACGACGCCGCCCAGACCAGTGTCCTCAAAAATGCGCGCGACGACTTCTTCGGGCGGAAGGTCGTCGACGTCGATGACGAACTGGGCTACCGAGGCGTAGAGGGGATGACGAGTGAGGTAGAGATCGCGCAGCGACTGCGACGGATCAGTGCCGAGGCGTGGTCGCACTCCCCCGCGTTCGACTCGTTCGCTCAGCGTGGCGATCGAAGCGCGCAGCCACACGACGACGCCGGCGCGGACCAACGACGCGCGATTGGCCTCGCCGAGTACGACGCCGCCGGCGACCGCGATCACCACCGGGACCGGATGCGCGATCGCCTCGGCGAGCACGTGACTCTCCAACGCGCGAAGCGCCTCATCGCCGTCGGTGTCGAAGATCTCCTGGGCCGTGTGACCGGTCTGAGCCAAGAGTTGGGCGTCGGAATCGAGGAAGGACCATCCCAGTCTCTTGGCACTGAGTTGTCCGATGGTCGTCTTGCCGACCGCCATCATGCCCACCAAGAGGAGTCGATCGGTCATCTGGTCATTTGAAGTTCGTCCGCCGCCTCATGTTGCCCCATTCTTCTCGATGTGACCGTATTCAGCGTGACTGATCCAATGGGCGAATACGATTCGCCTAGGACGATTTAGCCACTTCTTAGGTATCCACTAGAACCTGTTCACGTTCGACCCCGATACTGAAGTCTGATTTGTACTTGCCACAAAGGAGATCCCGATGGATTGGGATAACGAAAACCCAGTAGTTCCACCCACCGACGACGTCACCAGTCCCGAGACGCCGGCAAAAACCGTCATCGTGAGCAAGACGCATTGGCGTTTGGCGAAGACCCTGAGCGCGCTGGTACTGGTGCTGGCGATCGGTGGAGCCGGCTTCATCGTGGGCCACGACGTCGTGAAGCCGACACCCATCCGTTCGGCCGCGCCCAAGTACACCTTTCCCACCTATCCGTCCGGGAACTTCGGCAACGGCGAGTCACCCTCCTTTCAATCTCCTTCCGTGACGCCGGCGAACACCAAGGCGGACGCCGCCGCCGCCAAGATCGCCAAAAAGGTGGACCCCGGCCTGGTCGACATCACCGCGACCTTCGCCAGTCAGAGCGGCACCGCCGAGGGAACTGGCATGATCCTCACCTCGAACGGCCTGATCCTCACGAATAACCACGTCGTCGAAGACGCCCAAACCCTGGCGGTGCGCGACGTCGCCACCAATACGACGTACGCCGGGACCGTCGTTGGCTACGACCTCGCCGAGGACGTGGCGCTGATCCAGTTGAAGGACGCGAATGGTCTCACCACCATCAAGACGGCGAACTCCGACAAGGTGACCTCGAGCGAGAACATCGTGGGCATCGGCAACGCCGAGGGCCTCGGCGGCACACCCAGTTTCGTCGCCGGCTCCGTCGTCGCACTCGATCAGGCCATTACCGCGGGCGACGAGACCAACCCGGCCGGATCCGAGCATTTGAGCGGCCTCATCGAAGTGAACGCCGCCATCGTGCCCGGTGACTCGGGCGGGCCCCTCGTCAACACCAAGGGTGAGGTCGTCGGCATGGACACCGCCGGTTCGGACCTGAACGGCGGCTTCGGCTTCAACCCGGGCAACACCTCGAGTGATCGGGGCTACGCGATCCCCATCAACACCGCGCTCTCGATCGTCACGACCATCCGCGACGACAGCGCGGTCTCCGGCGTCCACATCGGGGCGACGGCGTTCCTCGGCGTCGAATTCGACTCGGCCGCGGCGGCCGGCGGAAGCGCGAACGCCTCGAGCGGTGTCACCATCGCAGGCACCGTCGCGGGTACGCCCGCCAACAAGGCCGGTCTCGTGGCCGGTGACGTCATCACCTCGATCGACGGGCAGTCCGCGACGACGGGCAGCGAACTTCAAACGATTCTGTTGACCAAGAAGCCCGGCGACACCATCCACGTGGACTATCTCAACGTGAGCGGTGTCGCCCAGTCCATGAGTGTCGTCTTGGGGTCCGGTCCGGCGCAGTAATCCAGAGCGACGCGGGACCGCCCGGCACTACATCCAGGTGGCGTGCGTGACCTGATTCGGTGGCACCGACACGACCGCAGCAATCGATCCGTCGATGTCCAAGACTGCGTAGTCGCCGCTCTCCAAGGTGGGAAAGATCGCCGCGTAGACCACGCCGTCACGACCCTCGCGCGGCAACACCCACACGTGCGTGCGAGCGCGGGGTTGAGAGACCGGATGTATCTCCACCTCAATGCCCGAGCGCGAAGCATTGGATGCGAGCACTAAGGCACCGGTGTGTTCGTTCACGTTGATGACGACGGCGCGACTCGGCGCGGTCGGCGCGGCAGCTTCCACGCGCCCGTGGCCGTCGCGCGCGTGGTCCGCGTGCGCGTGACCACCATCGGGGTCGTGTTCGTGGCCGTGGCCGTGCTCGTCGGGCAACGGCGAAACACCTCGAGGGACGCCCGGGCTGGACACGTCCCTCGAGGAGAATTGAGTTGATGCGTCGGGCACTTAGCCGGCCATTGCGCGCACTTGCGTGGCCGGGTTGTCGAAGCCGTCCCAAGGGTCGGCGAGGTACGGGAAGCCCGCGGAGTACTGCAGACCGAAGGCGGACAAGCTCGCGACGGTCGAGGGCTCGGTCGCGCCGACGTCGAACAGCGCGCCGGCCGCGGCGTCCGGTGTGAAGGTCTTCACGACGGCCCCGAGGAGAGCGCCCGCGACGGCCTTGAGCTCAATGCTCACCACGTCATCAAAGACCCGGCGGCCATTCGGGAATCCGGCGTTGTCGCCCCCGACGACTCCGAGAATGCTGGCCGCCGACGTCGCCGTCGGTGTGATGGCCACGTTGAGACGTAACATGTCGGCCTTCGTCGCTCCGGTGTAGTTCTGGAATCCCGGGAACAGCGGCGGGACGCCGGTCAAGAGCACCGCGTCGAGGTCCGGACGGAGGTTCGACGCCACGGCCGCGTAGGCCGCGAGGTTGGGGAACGCGCCGGGGTAGAGCACGTTCAACAACGAAGCGAGTCCCGGGTGGTCGTAGTACGCGGAGTACTGCTTGTCGTCCTTCGGCGCCTGGGCGTTCCAACGGTCCTTGTGGCCCATCGGGATGATGACCTCGTTGATCAACGGCATGCCGAGACGAGAGACCTGCTCCCACGGACCGGTGTTGGTCTGGGGCGTGGTGCTGTAGATCTTCGTCTTCTGACGGCTCGCCGTCGTCCAGACGCCGATCGTCGAGTCGGCGTCCGTGTACTTCGTCGGCACCGCACCGCCCTTGGTGAGATCAGAGATCGGCACTTGAATGGCGATGGAGTGCACGTTCGTCGCGGCCAGTGAGTTGACCCCCGCGACCGCGGCGCCCTTCAAGAGGAAGTCCGGTTGGAAGGGACGCAGGTCGCCGAGGTCGAAGATCGAGCCCAAATCGACGTAAAAGCCGTCGGCGCGCTGTCCGGCGAAGACCGTGGTCGTGCCGATCGTGTGGATCGCCTGGCTCGTCAACGCCGCGTAGTTCGGGATCGAGTTGATGCCGACGTTGCATGGCGGACAGGCGAGGCCACGGGCCAGGACCTTCGACGAACCGTTGTCCTTGCGGGTTACCGAATAGAACTGCTTTCGGTTCCACGTGGCATCGCTGAGCGACGTGATCTGACCCGTGTTGTACAAGAACGTGTCGTTGGCGCCGGTATCGGTCAGCTTGGTCTCGAATTGGAATTGGAAGGTGACGTCGGCGTTGCCGTCACCGTTGTTGTCCACGTGAATCTCGTAGAGCACGTCGTCGCCGAACTCGAAGAAGTTCGGGCCGCCGGCGGGCTGTTGACGAGGGATGTAGTTCGCGATCAGCGTGACCTTGTCAGGGCTGTCGGGACTGATGAAGGCGTAGAGGTCCGTGCTGTCGGCGACGGGGTCCTTGGAGATTTCCGGTGCTTCTGAGTGGGAAGACATAGTGAGACCTTTCTGAAGTTGATTTGAAGAGTGAGGGGAGACGTGTTCGATTGAAGGGATTCAGCTGACGTCGCGAATGAGTCGGGCGACGAGGGCACGGTCGTGACGTACGACTTCGCGAGTTCCCACCATGAAGTGGATCTCGCCGGTGCTGGGGTTGGGCACGTGGATCACGAGGTTCTCCTTCGACGACACCGGTCGAACGGTGGGTGTCGCTTTGGCCGCCTTGGGTTTCGTCGCCGCGCCGGCGGTGGCGATCAACGCCGTGGGGGCGGCGGCCACCAGCCCCGCTGCCGCGATTCCGTTGCGGGCGACCTTCAGGAAGCCCCTACGTGAGATGTCTTGCATTGCCACTCCTCCTTGTCGGTCCACGTTGGTGGAACCGTTCGGAGGCTCCGTTGGTTTCTTAGAGCCCAACGTCAGCCTCGGTGCTTGCGGCACTGAGGACTATTCGTCACCACCGAGCAACCTGGATGTCCCCGTAGGATTTTTCTTAACGAAAATTGAGAATGCCGTCAGTTCGACAGAGGCAACGCCACGAAAATCACAAACGGAGTTCGCCTCAGTTCAACTCCGCAGTTCGCTACTGCTTCCCTGACGCGAGTTCACAGAGTACGTCCAGATCGTCCGACCCGCCGAGCACCATAAGACGATCACCAGCTTTGAAGGTGGTCTCGCCCGTCGGTCGAATAACATCGCGCCCGCGCTCTATCGCGGTGATCAGCACGCCGCGCGGTATCGACGTTGATCGCAGCGGTACGTCGACCATCGGGGATATCTCCTCCACCACCATTTCTCGAATTCCGGTGGACCCGCCCAACTCCGAGACGCGACGAAAATTGGCTTGCATTGTTCTGCGGTAGTTGCGCACGATGTCCGTGATAGCGATCGTGCCGACGACGCGTCGCTCGTCATCAATGACGGCCGCCCATGTCTGGGGCGTCGAGGTCAACGTGTCCAGGACGACGTCCAGATGCACCGATTCGTGGATTGGCGCGAAGGTCGCGTCTATCAGTCCCACGACGTCAACGGCACTGACGCCGCCAGTGCCGCTCTGCAGGGCCTCCATTGTGACCACCCCGACATAGTGACCCTGCGGATCGACCAACGGCGCGGCACTGACCTCGTCGTGCTCCATCTGAGCTTGAAACGTCGCGTTGTCGCCCGGCTCGGCCAGGATGCACCGTGCCGGGGCCATTGCCTGTGCGACCGTCACCATTGCGAGCAATGGCAGACCGGTGAGGATCCGGTGTGCCGGGGACTCGGCGCGACTGCGCAGCTGGCTTCGATAAATGGTGTCGTCGTTGCGCCGCACGATCAACGTCGCCAGGCCAACCGCCAGCATCGCTGGCACGACCAGCGAGAGCGTTCCCGTCATCTCGGCGACCATCAGCATCACCGCGAGCGGCGCCCGCGAGATGCTGCCGAAACAGGCCATCATCCCGACGATGACGTACGGGGCGGGGTCGTGGCCGAGGCTCGGCACGACCGGTTCGAGCAGGCGCCAGACGGCGGCCCCGACGAAGGCGCCGATCACCATGCCGGGGCCGAAGATGCCGCCCGAGCCGCCCGAACCAATGGAGAGCCCGGTTGTCGCGATGCGGGCAAAGGGCAAGACGAGCACGATCCAGAGGGGGAGGTGCATGAGTTGCGCCCCGAGTCCGACTTGAATCCATCCGTAGCCGGTGCCCAGTACTTC
>Ga0182030_10005820_pt1 | contig 26099 bp, 12 predicted proteins | sample 812S3MmetaG_FD_121299 | JGI IMG/M metagenome (GOLD analysis project Ga0182030, IMG submission 121299) | Permafrost microbial communities from Stordalen Mire, Sweden - 812S3M metaG (Illumina Assembly) | ecosystem: Environmental > Terrestrial > Soil > Wetlands > Permafrost | place: Sweden...
AATAATTGCTGGGATCGCAGTGTTGACAGGCGAAAGCGCCTGTCCCACGTTGCCAGGCAAGGGCTTGCACCATTGTGGGGCAGGCGCTTTCGCCTGCCAACCCATTTCTTCACAGCTTCTGAGCGAGGGGTTGCGCCGAACAGCACGGTATCAGGCGGGCAAACAACTAGCGGGCTGCCGCAGGCGCGAACCAGCCGTCGATGAAAGCCGCTTCGAGCTTCTGCGAAGGCCGGAAAGCCTGCGAACCCACGTAGGCGTAGAGGCTCCTCAGCAACTGCCGGGCGGCCGGCTGCTTCTCCATGATGCCTGGCAGATCGATGGTGCAGAGCAGGAGTTGTCCTTCGCCCACCCGGGCTTCCAGCAGAATCCCCAGCTTGTTATTGCGCGCGAAGTTGTCGATCACCTGAACGATGGGCCGGAAGGTCGCGGGGGTATCGTTGAGGATCAGCGTGCGCGAACTTTCAATCAGGTCCCACCACTGCCAGTTGCTGTAGCTCTCGGTGGGAAACTGCGCGAGCGCCGGGTGCTTGGGGTCGCACAGGATGCCCATCGTGTTCGGTTGCTGCTTGGGGAACCACACCGGGCTCCAGAAGACCGGCAGAAACTTGCCGGGCAGCGATTGCGCGGCGTTCACGGATTCGGGCAACAGGATCACCTTCCTGCCGGCCGCCAGCGCCCTCTTGGCCTCTTCCCATTTCCGCACTGCCACGACGCCCGCGGGCGCAGCCACTTCCGAGGCCGGCGGGTAAACCCAGATCTCCCACTCGTTGGCGAATGGGGTTCCTTTGAGCGAGACCGTCACGGTAAGTTTTGCGGGCGCCGCGATTTTCTTTAGCGGCGTTGTGAACTCGCCGGCGGAGGTCAGCTTGCCGGTAGGGAGGCTCACCGCGGCCAGCGATCCGGATGCGACTTCTTCGCCCGTTTCATTGCGGATCCGCCACAGCGGCTGCGCGTTGGGCAGATCGCGCGGCCCGAAGTGGGCGATATCGATCCGCGCCGTGAAGGCCTCGTCCACCGCGTACGTCCGCTTTGGCATGCGCAACAGCGGCACCGTGGGCCCAGCGTACTGGCGGTGCTTCTGGGGGGCGATGAATCCTTTCGATTCCCAGAATGGATCGAGCAGGCCGATCAGCGCCGTGCCCTGGCCCGGGTAGTCGTGCAGGTCGAGCAGCGAAAATCCGGTATGGCCCGGGGTGCGCATCAGCAGTTCGATTTCTTCCTTATAGAGCAGCACGGCGTGCATACCGGTCGCCTGCACGAAGCGCGGCGCCAGATCGAGCATGTGCTTCGCCGCCAGGTCTTCGCGGACCAATTCGAAGTTCCGGGCCGTCAGGACGCCGGTATACTTCTTCATCTCTTCGAAGTTCGGATAAAAGGTCCATTGGCCGATCTCGTGGCCGATCGTCGGACGGTCCAGCTTCGCGATGGCGTCGCTGAAGTCGAAGGCGGTGCTGGTGCCTTGCACCCCGCGCGGCCGGCTGCTCTCGGTGAACTGGCGGTTGGCGGTGAGCTGCGCCGCGGAGGCCGATGAGTACAGGTGGCGCGAGTCTTCCTTGATCAGCTCGCCTACCCAGTGCGACAGTAACTCGTCCGGGCCGCCGTATTCATTGCCGAGCGTCATCAGGCAGAACGAGGGATGGTTCCCGTACGTGTGGACGATTCTCAGCAGCTCCTGTTCCACAAAAGCGTCGCGCTTCGCGTCGGCGCCCACGCGGACGTTGGCGATGGGGCCTTCGGTCTGGATCATTACGCCTTCGAGGTCGCCCGCGGCAAACGCGGCATCGGGCGGAGTCCAGGAGTGGAATCGAATGAAATTCAGGCCGTAGGATTTCAGTACGCGGTAGATCCGCCTCCACTCCGCCACCTCGGTGGGCGGATAGCCGGTGCGCGGGAAGATGCCGCACTCCAGCGTGCCACGCAGGTATACGGGCCTGCCGTTGAGGACGAATTGCGTGCCGCGAATGGTCAAATCGCGCATGCCGAACGTGACGGTCCGGCTGTCCGCGAAGGCGACGCCCGCCGGCTTCGTGGACAGGGAGACCGTAAGATCGTACAAGTTCGGGGAGAACTCGTCCCACAGACGCACGTTGGCGCCCATGGGTAGCTCGCCGGTGACCACGGTGCGGGGTTCGGCCGCGGTGAACCGCACCTCGCGGGCCGGAACTCTGCTGCCCGCCGGATGCCCAACCGCACGGAGCGTCAGTATTCCGCTGACCGGCCTGCCGGTGACGTTGGCCACCGTGATGCTCAGCCTGGCGGTCTTCCGCGCCACATCCGGATAGACCTCGACGTCGGCGATGGAAACCGGATCTTGGGCGCGTAACTCCAGTTTGCCGATGAGCCCGTTCCAATTGGTCTGGGTGCCTTCGTAGTTGATCGAGACGAAGCGGCCCAGGTCGATCTTCTTGGTGTTGTCCACCAGGATCGTCAGGCGGTGCCGCCCCGCCGCAAGTCCGGCGGGCAATTCGTAAACGTGGGGCGCGATCAGGGTATCCCGTGTGCCGGCATCCTGGCTATCCACCCAGACATGGGTATCCCAATGGACCCGTTCCAGGGAGAGCGTGATTCGTTTGCCCTGCCACCCGGCCGGGATGTCTATGTCACGCTGATACCAGGCCTGACCTTCGTACACGTAGGAGCGGTACAGGCCGTCCAGCGTGGGCTTTGCGGGGTTAGATGTCCCGGCCTTGGCTTCATCGGTCGAGCCGGGCAGGGATATTCTCCGCGGCAGGTCGCGGTTGAAGAATTCCTGCTGCAATCCCTCCCTGTCCGGATCCAGGGCGAACCGCCATTGTCCCGCCAGCGACATGGTCATGGCGGGCTGCGAACCGGCCCACGCGAGGCCGGCACCCGTCAAGGCCCAGGCCGCGAAACACCAACGCAAGGTACTTTGCATGCGCATCTCCTTTTCTCGATGCCGGGTTGCCGTCAAACCGGCGGGGACTTTCGTCCGCGTCCCCGCCTCCGTTTTGGCGAGTGCGTGTCGCGATTCATCGAGCTGTCTTACCTCGGGTCTCTTTCACCCTGACAAAAGCGGCAGCCTTAGCCGGGTCCATCAGTTCACGGCCGGACGCCAGCAGGCGGTAGAAGTTCTTCAGCTTGCGCAGGCACTTGGGTTCTTCCACGGTGACCGCGATTTCGCGGCGGAAGTCCAGGCTCAGCGCCGTCTGCGCCATGCTTCCGATGGCCGCGATGCGCCCGTCGACGATGGTCAGTTTGCCGTGCGCCAGCAGACCGCCGAGGTTGCCCTGGCCGAGCACCCGCACCTCCACGCCCTGCGCCTTCTTCGACTTCAGCAATGCTTGAATCGCGGGATCGTCCAGCTTGTGGTCGATGATGTGAATCGAGCGCCGCGCGCTCCCCAATAGCGCCGTGAATTGGGCGCGCGCCCGTTCCGGGCCGATGATCAGGCGCGGGCTGACGTGTGGGGAAAGCGTCGAATGCGGCGCCAGCCAGTCCACTTCGAATAATTCACGCAGGCCGGCAACCACTTCGGGGTCGTGGGTCAGGAGGATGAAGTCGCAGGTCGCTCCGAAGCATTTGGCCGTCAGGTTGAGCGAAGTAATTAACGCCGGGCCATCGTCCGCCAGCAGGTATTTGGCGTGATACTTTACCACCGGGTCCGCATACGGATGTACCCTGGCGCCCATGCTCTCCAGGTACGAGCCCAACGCTTTGAGCCTCTTTTCCCACCCGCGGGCGCGGGGCGTCATGAGGAAGCGGACGTCCACTTTGCGGTTCAATGCTTCGCCGATGGCGTCCAGCACGGCGACGTCGGTGCAGCGAAATACCGAAACCAGCAGTTGCCGGCGCGCCGAGCGGATGACCTGCAGCACGGCTTCGCGCCGTTGCCCGATCGCCAGAATCACCTGGTCCGTTTTTTGAGGCATGCCGCGCGGCAAGTGTGTCATCGAAGAGTGCGATCCACTCCGATTGTAAGGTATATTCCGTTTAGACATGTCCTTTCAGCGACCCGACGCGGCGGAAGACCGGAAGCTTCGCGACCTGCTGCGCCGGCAGGAAAAGAGCCGCGGGTTCCTGGTGGCGTTCGAAGGACCGGATGGCTCCGGGAAAACCACGCAGCGCAAGCTATTCAAGGCCTGGATGCGCAGCGTGGGCCACGAGGTGGTGACTTACCGGTGGAACTCCTCGCCCTTGATCTCGCCCATCTTGAAAGCCAGGAAGCTGGCCCATTCCCTAAGTCCGGAGGAGTACTGCCTGCTGAGCGCGGCGGCATTCCGGCACCAGTTGAATACCGAAATACTGCCCGCGCTTTGGGCCGGCAAGGTGGTGGTGGCCGACCGGTTCCTGTACACGGCGGTGGCGCGCGACAGCGCGCGTGGGCTCGATTTGCACTGGGTGTTGAACGCTTACCTGCCGCTCTTCTGGCCCGACCAGGTCTTCTACTTTGTGCTGTCCGCCGAGGCTGCCGCCGAGCGCGGCCGGGCCAAGAAGCCGGGCTTTTACGCTGCCGGGCAGGACGTAACCAATATCGCGAACCCGGAAAAGAGTCATTTGCAATTCCTGGGCCGGGTGATTCAGGAGTACGACGCGCTATCTACGATCTTTCAGTTCCTGAACGTGGATGCGCGGCAATCGATTTACGAGCAGCACCGCGCAATCCGGCAGATGTTCATGACGGCCGAGCGCAGGCCTTGGTCCGAGTGGAACACCGAAGCGGTGCTGGAGTGGCTGAGCACCAGGGCGGGAGCCCCGAATGGCGAAACCGGAAAAGAAGAACGGCAAGAAAGATCCCGGGAAGAATAAGAAGAGCGCAGCGGAAACCAAGCCTCGCGGACGCCTCATCGCGCTGGACGGAACCAATGGCGTGTTGCTGCGCTCCGAAGCCGAGCGCCTGGCCCGCCTCTGCTGCGGCGCGAGCGACCCTGCCTGGAGCCTTTGGGACGCGTCCAACACGTTTTACGAGTTGCGCATGGTCAAGGCCAGGAACCTCACACCCACCCCCAGAGCCTTGATGCTGTTATACGCCTCCGACCTGCTGTTCCGCCTGCGCTGGGAGATCGAGCCCACGCTCCAGGAAGGGCGCACCGTGGTGGCCGCGCCCTACGTGGAAAGCGCCATGGCATTCGGTGTCGCCTCCGGTCTGCCCCAGGAGTGGATCGAGGAGTTGTTCCGCTTCGCCCCCAAACCGGCCGCATCGTTTCGTTTGAAGGAAAAGAAAAAGCCCCGGGAAAAGAAGAAAAACAGCGACGGCGAGCCGGGCTTCGTGGAGTTCTTCTGCGCCAATCTCTCCAAACACTACCCGGGCTGGGAGATCGCCGAAGTGCGCGGCGAAATGTTGAAGTACCTGAAGAGCCTGCAAGAGCAGGATCGGATCCACGAGTTCGGCGACAAATCCTACCAGATCAAACGCGCGCTCACCTGAGCCCGGCGGGCGTTGGTGCCATCGGGGTACCCTTGCGACGCGACTCCCTGTCCAAGACCCGGCACCGGCCGCAACACCAGGTTGGTGGCTTCGAACGCCACCGTGTTCACCGCCGTATTGGAGACGCGATTGAACACGTTGAAGGCTTCGAAATTCACGTGCAGTTGGTGGCGCTCCGACAGCGCAAAGATCTTCGTCAGGCGAGCATCGGTGCGGATGGTTTGATCGATCGGCAGGCTGCTCGCCGGATAGAACGGCACGCGGGTCGATCCGCCAAATCCGTTCAAGGTGGAATTGAAGGCGGCGCCGGGGAAGGGAACGCCCGAAACCAGGATGGTCGCGGTGGCGGGCTGGGTGGAGGCGAAGGTCGAGATCTGCGACAGGCGCCAGCCGGCGCCCAGCGCGTGAGCCAGGCCGGCGGTCTTGGCGGTCAACTTCGGCTCCCAGGTGGAACTCACCACCAGGCGATGCCGCTGGTCGAGTTGCGACGACGCTTTTTCTCCCCGATAGTCGCCGTTCATCAAGGTGCGCGGCCCGTCGCTGAAGAAGATGTTGTCCGCGCCCCCTCCCTGATTGAAGTCGATGGCGTGCGACCAGGTGTAGGCCAGGAATCCCTCCAGGCCGTGGGAGAAATGTTTGCGCAATTGCACGACCAGCCCGTCGTAGTAGCTATTGCCGCCGGATTCCACGCTGTTCACGCGCCCATACTTGGGATTGACGCGGTACGCCAGGCGGTAGGCGGGCGTAATGTATCTGCCGACGGCGTTGCCATTGGCGTCGTCGATCTGGTAGGCGACCGTCGTCTCCGCCGGCCCGATATTCAGATCGCGGACCGTGGTGAGGTGCAGCGCCCGGCTCCACAGCCCGCCGGCGCTCACATCCCAGTCCCCGGAGATGGCGTGCTCGATGGCGAGATCCCCCTGATGGGTGTAGGGGTTCCGGTAGTCCTTGGAGGGAATCGTCAAATCCACCGGCGAGGATGGCGGCGGAGTCTGTAGCGCGTTGGGAAACACGGGCCCGGTCAGCGGGTCCGCGAGGAAGCGCGCGTCCAACTCAATGGACGGCTGGACGATGCCGTTTTGCTGGAAGAACGTGGCGATGAGGCCGGTCGGGTAGCGCGCGTAGAAGATCCCGTAGCCGCCGCGGACCACGGTGCGCGCGTGGTTGAAGGCCACGGCCCCTCCAACCCGCGGCGCCAGATTGGTTTTCGCGGAAGGAATGCGCCCACTGTCGGGATAATCCGGGTTAGCCTGTTTGGGCTGCGGCAGCGCGGAGTATTCGTAGCGCAGCCCGTAGTGCAGGGTGAGGTGGGAGTTGACGCGGAACTGGTCCTCGGCGAACAGGCCGTAATCGCGCACGGTCTCGTCGAAGATGGGGTTCCCGAATCGCTGCGTATACGTTTCCCAGTTGCGCGCGCCGGTGGTGTTGCCGCTGAAGTCCTCGGCGAACGACGTGAAATCGGCGTACTGGTAAGTGCCATTCCGGTTGGGAAGGTAGTTGGTGTAATCTTCGGTGTTGAGGAAGTCGAAGCCGAACATCCAGCTATGCCGTCCGGAGACCAGGGTCACGTTATCGGCTACCTGAAACCGGTTCTCGCTGGGATCGATGCGCGGCATGTCGACGCTGGAGCCGAGGTTGGCTTGCCCCTCCACGACGATTTGGGCGAGGCCGGTGGAGGGAATCAGGCTTGGGTTGAGGTTGTCGGCGTGACGATCCTTGAACCAGCCGAAGCGGAACTCGTTGATGCGCGCCCCGTCGGGAATGTACATCCACGCCAGCCTGCCATAGCGCGTGCGCACCGACGAGTTGCCGTTGGCGCCCACCCCCGTGCCGTCGTTGAGCGCCGCCTGCGTCTGAAATCCGTTGGGCGAAATCCAGCGCAGGTAGTTGAAACTGGCGCTGATGTGGTGGGTCTGCGAAGGCAGCCAGTCCAACCTGCCGAACAGCAGCTCCGAATCGGCCGTGCGGTCCAGTACCTGAAACTGGCGGTTCAGGAACTGCAGGGCGGAAGCGCACTGCGCCGCGGTGGCCGCGCACGAGCCGACAAAAGCTCCCGTGCTATCGAATAGCGGCGGCTGCGCCAGCGACGCCACCAGCGGAAAATCGCGCCGGTGAACCTCGGTATTGAAAAAGTAGAACAGCTTGTCCGGTACCAACTTTCCCCCCAGGCTGCCTCCCGCCTGCTGGCGGCGTTCGGGAGGATTGACGCTGGCGTACGGGTCTCGCGCGTCGAGCCCCCGATTGCGGAAGAACCAGTAGGCCGTCCCGTAGGGAGCGTTCGACCCGCTGCGCGTCACCGTGTTGATGATTCCTCCGGTGGCGCGGCCATACCCGGCGGAATAGCCGCTGGAAAGCACCTGGAACTCCAACACGGCGTCCTGCGAGATTTGTGTGAAGATGCGCGTCCGCCCGGCGTTCTCGTCGAAGAACTGGTTGGAGGTATCGTTCCCATCGGTGAGAAATACGTTGCCTCCGGCCACGCCGCGAAAAGACACCAGTCCCGAAGTGCCGTCGGGAACCACCCCCGGGGTCAGCAGGACGTAGGTATCGACGCGGCGTCCGTTGATGGGCAGGTTGAGAATCTGCGATTGGCGGACCACCTGGGAGACTTCGGTCTTGGTCTGGTCGACCACGTTGTTGGTGGTGGCGCTCACCAGGACTCGGGTGGCTTCGGAGGAGGAGATCCGCAGGATGGGCTCGAGGTTGGTGACCTCGCCCACGAGAACTTCCAGATCTTCCTCCTCATAGTCCGCGAATCCCGCCTTCTTCACGGTGACGGTGTACCCGGTGGCGGGGTCCAGGGCGATTACGGCGAAGATTCCGAGGGCATCGGTTGTGATGTCTCGCCGGATCCCCTGCTCCCCGTTGCGCACCTCGACTTGCGCGCCGGCGACCAGGGCGCCGGAGACGTCCCGCACGGTTCCGGTGATCGACCCGGTTCCGCGGAGCGGTTGTGCCACGGCAGCCGCCGGCAAAAGCAGGCACCAGATTATCGACATCGCCAGGCGGTTCGGCAAATTCTCATCCTCCTCTTTGGCCGGCTTGCGGTTTTTCTCGCATAGCGTTGCGCTCCCGCCGCCGCGTCACTTGACCGGCAGCGCGACCAGGGGCGCCGATTGGCCGCCAATGGCGATGCTCAAGAAAGAGCCGCTTGGCGTATTCGCGGGTATCTGCACGTTCACCTGGTACAGGCCAGTGAATCCCGGGGTCAAGCCGGAGAAAGACACGGTGGCGGGAACGGCGCCAAACGCCGCCGTCGCCTGCTGCGGCGTGGTGGGCTCGAGACTGGTCGAGGACGCCGGACTTCCGGTAACCATCGCGCCGCTTACCGGCCCCAGTCCGGTGGCGTAGACCACCACCGTTTCATTCGCGGTGGCGGGACTGGCGCTAGTCACCAAGCTGCCGTCGACGTGCGTAATCGCCGCCACAGCGGCAGAAACCATGAAAACACCCGGAGAATAGGTGTTCACGGCGACAGTCTGAATATTGCTGGGCGCGCCGTTCACGATGATGCCAACGGGAGCGGCCCCGGTGGCTTCCCAGGGCACCTGCACATTGAACTGGCCCGCCGAGGCGAAAAACACCGGGGCGGCAAAGCCGTTGATGAAGACCGTGGTGTTGTCCCCGCTTCCCAGGTTGGAGCCGTAAATGCTCGCCAGGCCTCCCGCCGCCGTGGGCGCGAACGCGGCTGCGTTGATTACGCCGCCCGTGGCCAGCGCCGGATAGTTGGACGGCAACTGGTAGCCCTGCGTCGCGATGTCGGTCATCACGAACTGCGTCCGCGCCGCGGCAAACGTTTCCACATACAAGGCCCCGGTGTCGAACAACGCGTTGGTGGACGGCACAAGGACGCCCGCATTGAGGTAAAGCTTATTCGGGTCGTCGTAAGCCGCCTGCTGGATCTGGTTGTACTCGCGTATGGCCTCCTGTTGCATCCAGCCGCCCGCGCCTCCGGCCGACATGGCGGTCTTGACCAGTGCTTCGAAGTAGTACTGCTCGTACGCCGGAATCGCCATCAGCCGCCGCATGAGCACGTTCTGGTCGGCGTTCTGCAGCACCGGCCGCTCCGTCCAATCGAAGGCGTTGTCTTTGTCCCAGGGGATGAATTGCGACAACTGCTTGTTCACGAACCGGTAGAAGTGGAAGTTATTCATTCCGAATACGTCGCCCAGAATGCAATCGAAATCCGCCACGTAAGTTTCCACCGCGATGTGGGTGAGGAAGAGATTGAGATCGAGATAAGGCGCCATCGCCGAAAGGAAAGTGGCATCCGGCTCCTGATTGATGGTCTGGATCATCCCCTCTAACGTCACCGTGTCGGGCGCATTGGTGTGGGTTTCGGGATCGAACGGCGTGGCCACAGTGGCCGACGCATACTTTGTAAGATCCGTTCCCAGGAATTCGAAATGATAGCCGCCATTCGGGATGCCCGCCCAGTCGCCCGGAACGTAATTGTATTCGTAGCCGGTGCTCTCGTTGAAGATGCGTGTCAGAAAAGTCGCGTCCGGGTACTCCACCAGCAGGTAGACGCCGATATACTCCCCATTCACGTAAAATTTCGCATGCACCTCTCGCGAACAAGGGATGCCCATGCGGGCGAACAACAGCATGGAGATCCGCTCGTGGAGCATGCTGGCGTCCTGGGTATTCGGCTTCAGTTCTAGCGAGGACAGACCCAGGAAAGTCTGGCCCTTGACGTTGGCATCGAAGCTCAGGTGCAACCCCGGTTTGATGGGGCTGCGGCTGCCGTGGCCGCGGTTATGCATCTGGAAATTAGTGACCGATGCCGTCAGACCACCCGCGCCCGTCCACTGGAACGTGGCGACATTGAATGGCGTATCGGTTTCGTAGGCCGCCTTCAGCGCCTGCCAATCCGCGTCCAGCATGGTGATGTTGGCCTGGTGAAGAACGCTGCCGTCGAACAGGTCCGACGCCGTCGGGGTCTGGGCCAGCGCCGCGGCCGGCACTGCGAACATGGCTACAAACAAGAGTTGCTTTTGGAATGCCACTGCGATACCCCCACATTCTCGGATAACCCTTGCCGTTGACAAGAGTTGCTTTTGGCATGCCGCCACGATATCCCTTGCATTCTCGCATAACTCTTGCTCTTGGAGTGCCACTGTGATTCACCACACATCCCCGGCGCCCGGTCCGAAGCCACATTACGCGCGGCTATTCGGGGTTAGGAGCCAAACGCCCTTCCATCTGTGTTACGCATCCGGGTAGAACGCGCATCGCGGGGCTGGAGAAATGTGAGGTTTCGCACGGCGGATTCGATGCGGTACGGCGTAGTTGCCAGAGCTGGGCCGCCGGAGCCGGCGTGAAGCTGGGAGGCCACTTCCCATATGGCGATGCGTGTGCTATTAAGTGATTGACTGAATTCAGATAAGGAGGCCTGTCCGGTGGGATGGTTGTTTCGCGGTTTTCTTCTTCTTCTCCTCGCCAGCACGCTCTTTGGCACCGGCCACCATGGTTACGTCCACTCCGGCAAGAAACCCATTCCCGGCGCGACCGTGACCGCATCGCTGGATAAGTTGAAGTTGGTGACCACCACCGATGAGAACGGCACTTACACCTTCGACATTCCCCAGAACGGTAAGTGGGTGTTTCAAGCCGAGATGTTCGGTTTCGCACCGGCTCGCGAAGAACTGACCCTCGCCGGAGCTGCCTCGGTCCTGGACTTCGACCTGCAACTCCAGTCCGCGGTTGTGGCCGAAACCCCGGCCACCGCGCCCGCCGCCGGCTTCCAGACCGTGGATGTGAAGGAGCAGACCGACAGCCAGGCGCAGTTGGATCAGCAGGTGGAGGCAGCCGCGGCTCCGCCCGCTCCCCTGCCGACGGGCTCCGCCGATGTCAACCAGGCCTTCCTCGTGAACGGAAGCCTCAGCGGCGGACTGCAATCCGTCCAGCAGCAGAACTTCTTCGACCAGTTGGACTCGGATCAGTCGATTGCCAAGAAAGAGAAGAAGGCCAAAGCCGACCTTGCGCCCGGCGAAAAGCGCGCCCGCAAAGCCGCCAAGAAGGCCAAGAAGAAAAAGAAATCGTTGAGCGGCACCGTGAATAGCTTCGGCGCCACCAAACAGGAGAACCAGATTCGTGGCAACGTCCTGTACACCCTCCGCGACTCGGCGACCGACGCCAGCCCCTACTCGCTGAGCGGCCAGCCCCTGACCAAGCCAGGTTACTCGCAGAGCCGTATCGGCGCTGCCGCCGGCGGACCGCTTCCGGGCAGCTCCCAGACTTTCTTCTTCCTCAATTTCGCCGTTGTGCGCAGCGAGACGCCATACGCCAACTTCGACACCGTCCCCACGGTGGATGAGAGGAGCGGCAATTTTAGCAAGCCCACCGTTGCCGGACCGCTGGTGCTCTACGATCCCATCAGCCATTTGCCGCTGGCGGGCAATATCGTGCCCGCCAACCGCATCGACCCGATCGCCACCCAGTTGCTCAGCTACATCCCGCTGCCCAACCTGCCCGGCGGCGTCCAGAACTACCAGATCACCACCACCGTGCCCCTCAACACCACCAATTTCTCGGGCAAGCTTAACCATACGCTGAACGACAAGAACCGCTTCAGCCTGAGCTTCGCCATGCAGGGCAGCAACGGACGCCAGGCGCAACTCTACGGCTTTCAAGACAAGCAGACCGGGCTCGGCTGGCAATCCGAAGCCGGCTGGACGTATAACTTCGGGCCGCGCACCATCAACGCCTTTCACTGGGCGTTCAGCCGCAACCGCTCGGACTACGTCCCCTACTTCGCCAACGGTCCCAATGTGGCGGCCAACATCGGCATTCAGGGCACCTCGCTGAACCCCCTCAACTACGGTCCGCCCAATCTCTCCTTCACCAACTTCGGCAACATGACGGACGGCACTCCGCTGGTGAAGCGCGACCAGATGTCCGCCCTCCGCGATGCCGTGACGGTGGTGCGCGGGGTGCACAGCATGACCTTCGGCGGCGAATACCGGCGGGTGCAAAGCAATCCCACCACCGATACCTACGGACGCGGTTCCTACGTATTCACCGGCCTGCTCACCAGCGGCTTCGACAACAACGAAGTCCTGCTGCCGGGTACCGGTTTCGATTTTGCGGATTTCCTCTTCGGTTTTCCGAACCAGGCCAAGATCCGCTACGGAAACCCCTCCAACTACTTCCGCTCGTCGGCCTACAGCGGTTACGCCGTGGACGATTGGAAGGTCCGCTCCAACCTCTCGCTCAATCTGGGCCTGCGCTACGAGTATTTCTCGCCTTACACCGAAAAGTACGACCGCATGTCCAATCTGGATCTCGCCCCGGGCGTCACCGGCGCGGCGGTGGTCACCCCGGGACAAATCGGGCCTTATACCGGTGCGTTCCCGCGCGCGCTGATCGACGGCGACCACAAGAATTTTTCTCCCCGAGGGGGCATTGCCTGGCGCCCCTCCCCAAAGAAACACATGGTCCTGCGCGCCGGATACAGCATCTTTTACAACGGCTCCATTTACGGGGAACTGCCGGGCCATCTCGCCAGTCAGCCGCCGTTTGCCCAGAGCCAGTCGATCCTCGCCAGCCTCGACTATGCGCTGCGCCTGGCCACCGGTTTCACCAGTGCCAGCAACAAGTTGATCAATAACACTTTTGCCGTGGATCGCAATTACAAGGACGGCTACGCGCAGACCTGGAACCTCTCCTTCGAGCAGAATCTCGCCAAGGCCTGGGTGGCCGAACTCAGCTACATCGGCACCAAAGGCACGCGGCTCGACGAGCAGCGCGCGCCCAATCGCGCGCCTCCCGGATCGCCCTTGACCGCCGAGGACCGCCGCTTGATCGGCGATGCCGTCGGCTTCACGTACGAGACTTCCGACGGCGATTCCATCTTCCACGCCGGGCAGGCGCGGCTGACCCGCAAACTAAGCAAGGGTCTCTCCATCCAGGGGCTCTACACCTATTCCAAGTCGATCGACGATGCCTCCGTGCTGGGCGGCGGCACACCCGTCGTGGCCCAGAACTACAACGACCTGCGCGCCGAGCGCGGCCTTTCCACCTTCGATCAGCGCCAGTCGTTTAGTCTGGGCTTCACCGAGCAATCGCCGGTGGGCAAGAAGGGACCGCTGGCCAGCCCCGCCCTTACCGGCTTCCTGCGTTCCTGGATCCTGTCGGGTAACATCGTCGCCATGAGCGGTCTGCCCTACACGGCGCGCGTCCTGGGCAACCTGTCGGATTCCGGAGGCAGCGGAAATTTCGGGGCCAGCCGCGCCGACGCCACCGGCCTCGGCGTCTCCGGCGGAAGCGGCTACTTCAACAAGGCCGCATTCGCCATGCCCTCGCTCGGCGCTTTTGGCGACGCGGGGCGCAATACCATTCCGGGACCGTCGCGGTTTTCCATGAATCTCTCGGTCACCCGGTCGTTCCACGCGACCGAGCGCAACCACATCGAAATCCGCGTCGACGGCTTCAACGTCACCAATACGGTGATCTACTCCAACTTCGGCACCGTGCTGAATGCCTTGAATTACGGCCTGCCCACCCAGGCGCTCCCCATGCGCACTTTCAAGGCTACGTTGCGCTACAAGTTCTGACCAGGAGATCCAGCATGTACAGGCTCGCGGCAACAGTCTTCCTGACACTCTGCCTGGCCGGGCAGCCGCAGGAGATCACCACGTTCAAGACAACCACGAAGCTGGTGGTGGTGGATGTGTTCGTTCGCGGCAAGGACGGCAAGGCCATCGCCAACCTGAAGAAAGAAGACTTCACGCTGCTGGAAAACGGCAAGGCGCAGGAGATCGCGGTGTTCGAGTTTCAACGCATCGCCGAAGAAACCGCCCAGCCCGCCGCCCTTGTCGCGACACCCGCCGCGGCTCCGCCTCCCGCTGCCGCTCCCGCTCCCGCCATGGCCGCCCCAACCAACGCCATCAATGTCCAAACCGCCGGCAAAGTCCAGTACCAGGACAAGCGCTTGTTGGTGCTGTTCTTCGATTTCTCTTCCATGCAGCCCCAGGAACAGATCCGGGCGCAGCAATCCGCCTTGAAGTTTCTGGCGGAGCAGATGACCCCCTCGGACATGGTGTCCATCATGACCCTCGGCGCCTCCGTTCAGGTAGCCCAGGACTTCACCGCCGACCGGGACCGCCTGACCCGCGTCATCAACAGCTTCCACATCGGCGAATCCAGCGAACTCTCCATTGAGGCCGATACCGGCGACCCCGACAGCGGTGAATATACCGGGGCCGCGTTCATCGCCGACGAAACCGAGTTCAACATCTTCAACACGGACCGCAAGCTGGCGGGGCTGGAATCCGCCGTGCGCCTGCTGGCGCCCCTGCCCGAGAAAAAGGCGCTGGTCTACTTCTCCGCGGGCATCCCGAAGACCGGCGTCGAGAACCACTCCCAGCTCGAATCCACCGTCAACGCCGCCATCCGCGCCAACGTCTCCTTCTACCCCATCGATGCCCGCGGCCTGGTGGCGCTGGTTCCCGGCGGAGACGCCAGCAAGGCTGCCCCGCGGGGTACGCAGGTGTTCACCGGACAGGCCACCACCATCCAGAAGACCAAGTTCAACGACGCCCAGGAGACGCTGTTCACGCTCGCCGACGATACCGGCGGCAAGGCGCTGCTGGATTCCAACGATCTGACCCTGGGCATCCAGCAGGCCCAGGAAGACCTCGGCAGCTACTATGTGCTCGGCTACTACGACACCAATCCCGTGACCGATGGCAAATTCCGCCGCGTCCAGGTCAACGTCGCCAGGCAGTACCAGGCCCAGCTTGACTACCGCAACGGTTATTTCGCCGCCGTGGCATTTAATAAATCCACCTCCGCCGATAAGGAACGGCAACTGCAGGAGGCGCTGCTCACCGGCGATCCGGTCACCGATCTGCCGCTCGCTCTGGAGATCAACTACTTCCGGCTGGTGGGCGACCATTACTTCGTGCCGGTCGCGGTCAAGATCTCCGGCAGCGAAATCGCCCTATCCCACCGCGGCGCCGGCGACACCACGGAATTCGACTTCGTCGGCCAGGTCACCGACGCCAAAGGGCAGGTCAGGGGCAAGGTCCGCGACACCATCAAAGTCAAAATCGGCGAGGGCGCCTCCCAACTCGCCAGCAAGAATATCCAATACGATACGGGATTTACACTTTCGCCCGGGAAGTACCGCCTCAAGTTTCTGGCGCGCGAAAACCAGGGCGGCAAGATGGGCACTTTCGAGACGGATTTCACCGTTCCGAACCTGAACGCCGATCAGAAGGACCTGCGCGTCAGTTCGGTGGTCTGGAGCGGACAGCGCCAACCCATTGCCGAGGCCATCGGCGCGGGCGCCAATCAGAAGTTGCTGGCCGACCATCCGCTGGTCTCCGAAGGGCAGAAACTGATTCCCAGCATCACCCGCGCCCTCACCACCAGGCAGAACCTGTACGTCTATTTCGAGGTCTACGATCCCGCCCAGCAGGCTGCCACCAAAAAGCCGCGCGTAGTGGCGGCCGTAAGTTTCTATCGCCAGGGCCGCAAGGCCTTCGAGTCGGCGCCGGTCGAGCTCAGCACGCTTTTGACTACCCGCCAGGGCACGCTGCCGGTGCAGTTCCAGGTTCCCCTGAATGGGTTGAAGCCGGGCCGGTACACCTGCCAGGTGAGCGTAATCGACGAAGTCGCCAGGAAGTTCGAATTCCTGCGGGCACCGCTGGTGGTTCTGCCGTAGAGTGCTCCCTGAGAAGCTGAGAAATAATTGCTGGGATCGCAGTGTTGACAGGCGAAAGCGCCTGTCCCACGTTGCCAGGCAAGGGCTTGTACCATTGTGGGGCAGGCGCTTTCGCCTGCCAACTCCGGTTGCTGGCGATTTATTCTCGCTTTCTGAGGGAGCGGTCTAACTCACGTTGGTTTTGGCCGTGCCGGCCCGTTCCTGCACCCGGAACTGCATCTCATGAAGCCTGGCGTACAGGCCGCCTTTCTCCAGTAGTTCTTCGTGCTTGCCGGTTTCCACGATCGCTCCGTCCTGTATCACGAAGATCCTGTCCGCCCGCTCGATCGTGGCCAGCCGGTGTGCGATCACAATCGACGTCCTGCCTTCCATCAAGCGGTCCAGCGCATCGAAGACGAGCTTCTCCGACCTGGCATCCAGCCCCGAGGTCGGCTCGTCCAGAATCAGGATCGGATGGTTGCGGATCAGCGCCCGCGCGATGGCGATGCGCTGCCGCTGCCCGCCGGAAAGCGTCACCCCGCGCTCGCCCACCAGGGTGTCGTATCCATCCGGCATCCTGTCGATGAACTCGGTCGCATTGGCCAGTTCCGCGGCGCGCACGATCTCGTCCATGCTCGCGCCCGATTTGCCGTAGGCGATGTTGGTGGCGATCGTGCCATGGAAAAGCAGCGTCTCCTGCAGCACGAAGCCGATCTGCCGGCGCAGCGTCGATTGCTGGAACTGGCGGATGTCGAATCCGTCGATCTTCACCACTCCGGCGGTAGGATCGTAGAAACGCGCCACCAGGGATGTGATGGTCGACTTGCCGGACCCGGTCGGACCCACGAGCGCCGTCATCTCTCCCGGCGCGATGCGGAAACACACATCCTTGAGCACCGGGGACTTGGGAGCGTAGCTAAACCCAACGTGGTCGAATTCGATGCCGCCCTTTAGCGGCGGAGCGGGCACGGCGTCCGGCAGGTCCTCCACGTCCCGCTTGGTCTGCAATACTTCCTGAATGCGTTCCCACGCCACCGCAGCCTTGGTATAGGTATCGGTCGCCTTCGAAAGCTCCTGCATCGGCTTGTACATCTTGCCCAAATACAGGACGAAAACGATCAGCGAGCCGGTCGACAAACTGCCGTCCAGAACCATTCGCGCGCCGAACCACAGAACCATGCAGGTGCCGCCGGCCACGATCATTTCCACCATCGGCGATAGCCTTGCCTTCAACCCCCGGGCGCGCAACGCGATGCCGACGCTCTCCATGCTCTCCACTTCGTAGCGCCGCTGCTCGTAGTCCTCGCGCGCAAAGGCCTTCACCACGCGCACCGCGGAGAAGACCTCGTGGATGATGGAAACCATCTCGCCTTCTTTTTTGCGCACCGCCCGCGAAGCTTTCTTGATCTTGCGGGTGTAGGTGAACACCACCGCGAACAGCAACGGCACGATCGACAGCGCGATCAGCGTGAACCGCCAGTTGATGCAAAACATCACGGCGATCATGCCGAACAGGGTCAGTACGCTGACCAGCGTGCTGAGCAGGCCCGACGCCAAAAAACTCTGCACCGAATCGATGTCGCCGGTCACGCGGCTGATCAGATCGCCGGTCTGGGTGCTGTCGCGGTATGCCAGCGAAAGCCGCTGAATCTGCGCATACAGCGTCCGCCGCATCTCGTGCAGCACCTTCTGCCCGATGGTGGTGGTCAGCGATTTCTCGGCATAAGAGCAGGATGCGCCCAGCGCGGCGATCGCCAACACCGCCAGCGCGGCAAACCTCAGGATCTGCAGCGGATCGTCTCCGCCAAGACCCAGCACTACATCGTTCAGCCACCCCTTGGTGGCGTGCCCCTTCAGAACCGTATCGATGATGATCTTGAGCGGCCAGGGTTGCAGCAGATCCGCCACGCTGCCGCCTGCCACCACCAGTACGCCCAGCGACAGCGATTTCACGTGCGGGCGCAGCAGCCGTTGGATTGTCAGTGGGTTCTGTCCGGGGTCAGGCATGAGGCACGCACCGGTACACCGATTCGATCGTGTGCGCGGCATCGCGCCCCATCCGGCGCCCCCGCCGCGCGGGCATGTCCCGGGGCGGCCGCATTATGGATTGCGGCCCTGCACTTGGATATTCTGAGAATTGCTGGCGATTCCGTTCGCCGTGACACTCAGCGGATAGACCATGGCCGGCAGATCCGGCGGGACGGCCACGTTCACCTGGTACACCCCGACAAAGCCCGGAGTGAGGCCGGCAAAAGCGGGGGTAATCGGCGTAGTGGCGCCGATCTGTACCTGCACGGGCGCGAGAACGCTCAGCAATGGCGACGCGGGAGCGGCCTGCCCGGCGGCAATCTTGCCATTCACCTGTCCCAGGCCCGTCATGTAGATCACCAGCGTTTCTCCCGGCGAAACCGGCGCCGCGGCTGAAACCACCGTCCCGTTGGCGTGGGTAATCGCCAAGGGGAAAATGGCTGGGGCAACGGCGGCTATGTTGATCCCCGTCTCCGCAAACCCGGCGGGCGTCGTCACCCGCACCGTCGCCTGCCCCAGCGCGTCCAGCGGTAAAGCCGCATTGATTTGACCCGGAGAAGCGAAAGTCAAGGCTAGGGCGGTTCCGTTCAGCGTAACGGTGGCGCCGCCCAGGCTGGTAGGAAGCGGAAAACCGGCGGCCTGGTTGGTCCCCGATGCCAATCCCTGTCCGAATATGCTCACCAGCTCTCCCGCGGCCAGAGATGCGGTGAAAGACGCCGCATTGACCACCGAATTCGCCAGGACCAGAGATGGCGGCACGGTCAAGGTGACCGTGTCCAATTCGTTGCCGGCGGGATAGGCGTCATCCACTTCAATGGCATGGATCGTCAGTTTCGGACCGTCGACATTCACCCTCAGGTAATGCCAGACGGACGCCTCCTGGTCGAGAAAACTCACCGGAACGATTGGGTGCAAGGCCCCGCCGCCGCCGCCCGAAACCATATAGATTGTGCCGGTGGTTCCCGGTGGGACCGGAACGCCGCCTTGCATGGGCTTGCTGCGCTGGTAATTGTGCTCGTGCCCGGCCAGCACCAGTTGCACGCCGTGCCGCTCCAGGATGGGGACAAACAGCGCGCGGGCGGCGATGTCGATGGGGTCGTCGAGATGATGATCCGTGGCATACGCCGTCTGGTGGAAGAAGACGATCTTCCAGAGTGCCTGCGACTGGGCGAGATCGTTATCGAACCAGGCCAGCATACGCGCCTGGGCGTCGGCAAACTGGGGGTCGAGGAGATTGGCGTCCAGGCCAACGAAGTGCATATCGGCCCAGTCGAAGGAGTAGTATCTGCCTTGGTCCAGGACCGGCACGGTGGCGGTGGGCGGCGCATGCAGCGCCAGATAGGGAGCGGAATTATCGGTGTAGTATTCGTGATTGCCCGCGATGGTGAAGAAACAGGCCCGCCGCTGCAGCGTCTTGTAGTATTCGAAGTAGTTGGCGGTGAATTCGTTGTAGGTGCCGCTCTGGTAGGCGATATCGCCCACGTGGACCACGAAATTCGGCTGCTCCGTCACCAGTTGCAGCGTCACCGCCAGTTGGTGGCTGCTGCCGTCTCCGCTATCGCCCAATACCAGGAAATTGACCGGGCCGGGGCCCGGAGTGGTGAAGCCGTAGTTGGATTCCGGCGTGATATTCCCGCCCTCGATAACCCGGTAGGAGTACGCTGTGCCGGGGGATAGCCCGGTAAGAACGGCGCGGTACTGGTAGAAGGTGAACCCCATGTCGGTTTGGGTGGCTGGAAAGGCGATGGGGGCGCTTGCCGGCACACTCTGCGAGAAACTGGTATCGGTGGAATACTGCACCGACGCGCTCTCGCTTTCCAGGGTCGACCAGACGATGGTGACGTGGTCCGCCCCGAGGTTTTGCAGGTAGGGGCTATGAACCAGTGTAGCGGCCGGCGGCTGCTGGAAGGCAAGCAGCGCAAATGCGCAGGCAACCACCCCCACTATCCCGACGATCAACCGGCGCGAGAGGCGATGGTCGCGGCTACCCGGGTCCCGGCATGGCTGTGTTGGGTTCATGAACTGCCCATTCGACGAGGGCGTCCTAAGCTAATACGATTCTAGTCTCACACGCCGCTCCTGTCCATGGAGCCCCCGCACTGCCGCCGGCGATTCTCTCCCTAACATTTTTCTACCACCACGAAGGTGATGTCATCGGTTTGCGGCGTGCCCTGAGTAAATGTCTCGATGGCTTTCAAGAACTTGCGCTCCAGCGCGCGGCTTCCCGAGGGAGCCTCCTGCCGGATGATTTCCAGCAGTCTTTCCTCTCCGAACATTTCTTCCCGCTCGTTTTGCGCGTCGGTAAGGCCGTCGGAGTAGACTACCAGAATATCTCCCTTGTCGAGGTGGAAGGTGCGGGGCTGATAAGAGGCGAAATCGAACATCCCCAGGACAAAGGCTTCGGATGCCAGCTCTTCGATTTTGCCCGTGCCGGAACGGAACAAGTAGGCTGGATTATGCCCCGCGCTGATGAACTGCCCCCTGCCATCCGGGCTCAGCAGAAAGAGAAAGAGCGTAACGAACTGGAAGGGCAGGGATTTTCTGCAAAGGAGCTCGTTGACCCGGTTCAAAACCTCCTGCGGTTCGGTGTTGGAGTGAAATTCCATGCTGAGAGCGCCCAGCACCATGGAACTTAACAGGGCGGCGGATATCCCCTTGCCGGAGACATCCGCCAGAACGCCTACCCATTCCCCGGAACGCAGTTGCAGGAAATCGTAGAAATCCCCTCCCACATAGCGTGTGGGGCTGTTAAATGCATGGAGGCGAAAACTCTCGAACTCGGGCAGGAAACGGGGCAGCAGGCTCTCCTGGGTTTCCTGCGCCAGGGCTAACTCCTGTTCGGCCCTCGTTTGCTCCTCCAGGGTCTTAAGACGAATCACCTCGCGGCTTGCCTCCAGCTCCCGGACCGTCTCCTCCAGTGCCTTGCAGGTGCTCTTCACTTCCAGGTGCAATAGGCGCACCTCCAGGATGTTGCGAACGCGTGCGCGCAACTCGGCCAGATCGAACGGTTTGCTGACGAAGTCTTTAGCGCCGGCTTGGAGAGCGCGCAGTTTGTGATCCGGTTGCGCGGTGATCACCAGCACCGGCAGATAGCCATCCTCTTCGATTTCCTTCAGGCCTTCCATCACCTGGAATCCGTCCATGCCGGGCATTTGGAGATCGAGCAGAATCAGGGCGTAGCGATTCTCGCGGTGAAGCCGGCAGACCTCGTTCGGATCGGTCGTCGACTCGACGGAAGCATAACCGGCGACACGCAACATGCCTTCCAGCAGAAGGACATTGGCGGCCTGATCGTCAACCACCAGGATTCTGGCGTTTAAAATGTCGGCTGGGCTGACCATGACCTTTGTCCCGATTCACCTGGTGGGTAACCGGCCTCCCGTCGAGCGAATTCCAGTGCGACGTCCAGCGTCTCCATGAACTCATTGACCTTGATCGGCTTGGTAAGATACCGGAAGAACCCCGCCTGCAAGCCCTTCTCGACGTCGCGCGGCATTGCGTTGGCACTCAGGGCGCCCCCCGGAATGTGCGCCGTAGCCGGGTTCTCACGGAGGATTCTCAGGGCTTCAATACCACTGATGCCGGGCAGATTGATGTCCATCAGGATCACTTCCGGCTGGTTGGCGCGCGCCAGTTGGATACCCAGATTTCCGTCGCTCGCACTGAGCAGGCGCATATCCGGGCGGCGCTTGATGAGTTGCTCGATCAACATCAGGTTCGCCGGGTTGTCCTCTACATAGAGCAGCGTGCGCAGCGGCGCGCCGTGCGGAACCTGCTTTTGTGGATCTGCCGTGGGTCCGGCGCCGTCAACCGCAAGTTGTGGCGCGGCAGCCGAGTTCAGTTCGAACCAGAATACGCTACCCGACCCGACCGCGCTCTCCACGCCGATCTCGCCCCCCATCAGCTCAACCAGCCGCTTGCTCATCACCAGGCCGATGCCCGTGCCTTCCTCCGTGCTCCTTTCCCGTCCGAGACGGTTGAATGGCTGAAAAAGCTGCATCAGCATGTCCGGAGGCAACCCCGCGCCGGTGTCCTTGACGCTTACGCGAGTGCGCTTCGCGGTGTTGCCGTCGCCGTTCACTTCCACGGCTACCGTGCCGTTCGGCCGGTTGTACTTGATGGCGTTGGAAATCAGGTTGATGAGAACCTGCTTCAACCGGGTCCGGTCGGCATCCACGAAGCAAGGGAGGTCGAACTGGGGGAAGGTCATTTTGATGCCGCGCTTTTGCGCCTGCGGCTCGATCATGGCCTGGCATTCGAACATCACTTCGGTCAGCGACGTCGGTTCCAGCGACAGCGCCATCCTTCCCGACTCGATCTGCGCGAGGTCGAGGATTTCGTTGATCAATTGCAGCAGATACCATCCGGCGTGGAGAATCTGATCGATGCTTGCCGCCTGGGAGGGCGTGGGCGGTGGGGAATCGGAATTAATGAGCTGGGCGAAGCCGAGGATCGCATTGAGCGGCGAGCGAAGCTCATGGCTCATGCTGGAAAGGAAATCCGATTTCGCCAGATTGGCTTTTTCCGCCGCGCCGCGGGCACGCTTCAGCTCGACGTTCTGCTCCTGCAGCGCCTGGTCGAGAAGTTTGCGCTCGGTCACGTCGCGCGCGGCGGCGAATACGCCTTGTAACTGCCTGTCGCGGTCGTAAAAGGTGGTTGCGTTGTAGGACACCACGGTCGTCTTGCCGTCGCGCGAGCGGGCGGTGAGCTCGTAGTTGGTGAGTTTCTTCTCGCGCAGCACCAGCTTGATGGCCGCCTTGGCCCGCTCCGGATCGGTGAAGTAGCTCTTGAACGGAGCGCCGATCAACTCGTCGCGCGTGCAGCCGGTGAGCGCCTCCATCTGCTTGTTGACGTCGGTGATGATGCCGGCCGGATCCGTGGTCATGATCGCGTCGATGTTCGATTCGATCAGGGATCGCGTGTAGAACTGCTGGTCGCGCAGCCGCTGATCGAGCTTCATCTGCTCCGCTTCCACCTGCTTGCGGGCGGAATTATCGGTGCCGATCAACAGGTAGCCGATGATCGCGCCCTGATCGTCGCGCAACGCCGTCACCGAAACGACAGCCGGAAAGCGGGTGCCGTCCTGGCGGATATAGGTTAATTCGTAGATATCCTCGATGCCGCGCGAGGCCTTGAAGACCAATGCCTGGAAGCCCGGCGTAATCGTGGTGGCGAGCTCGGCGCTTAGTGCCACCGCGCGGGCGATCAATTCCAGCGGATCGGAAATATCGGCTGGGGTGATCTTGTTCACCACGTCGGCAGCGGCGTAGCCCAGCATGCGCTCGGCGCCGACATTGAATATCTGAATCACGCCTTTTTCGTCGGTGGCTATGCTGGAGAAGTTGGCGCTGTTGAAAATCGCATTCTGCAAAGCCCCTGTTTTAAGCAGAGCCTCTTCGCGGCTGACTTCGGTAATTACGTCCCTCGTGCGAGCGGCATCCCCGGAAATGACGGGATCGTGGCCATGCGTGGACATGTGGCTCATGGTTTCGCCACCACGCGCCCCAGCTAAGCCCTCCATCGCCGGTTCATTTGCCATGTGTTTCCTTATGTGCTTAGTCTTACCGCGCAGTTGCCCGGACAAATCCATGCACGAGTGATGCCAATTCTCTGTCCCGGTATCACGCCGGATGGTCGCGATCCTGTCCGCGGCTACAGCGTGCGCCGGCATTTAATTGGGATCGGCCCAATGCAGTGCGAATCCGCACAGTCCCGGCCCCGCGGAGTGCAGAATCCGCATCCGAAAGTGCAAAACAGGTGACCACACCGTGGGCACCGAAGGCGGCGCGGGGCGGGAGGTATTCGACGCGGGTTCCCCCGCACGGCGCGGCGACGATCGGGCGGGCGGCGGCGCAGCGTCCGGCGCCAGGCGTCCTCAATTACGTCTTCTGAATTTGTTGGGCGCACCGGGGGTGGGAAGGTCGCTGGCGATCTGCGCCCCGCTGTCATGCGCCTTGGTCAATGGGGTGGCGAGGGTGATGCCGGAGCCGGAGACCTGTGCACCGGCCGCGTGCGCAGACTTGAGCGGCGCAGTGACGGTGATTGTGGCGCCGACGCCGCCTCTGCCGGGGCCGCCGCCTCTGCCGGGGCCGGTGGTGGCGGCGACAACCGCCGTCTCCTGGTTCGCGCCACTGTCAATGGCGACGGTCTGGCCGGCGCCAAAGCCCGCCCCGCTGGCGATAGGGATCACGGTGGCGCCCACGTTCGTGGCGGCGCCCACCGTGGTGGCGCCCGCCGTGCCAACCGTCGCGATGACGGCGGTCTCGAGGTTCGCGCCCGTATCAATTATCATCGTCTGGCCGGCGACAAAGTCCGCCACGCCGGCGACTTTGATATTGTTCGCGCCGGCGGGCGAAGCGGCCGACAGGGTACTGGCGGACTGCAACAGGAAATCGTTGCAGTTGCTGTCGGTGTCGGCGCCGTCCGGAAAGCGGCCCGAACTCCTGTGGGGCGTGCTGGTGGCCGGAGCCGCCGGGCCGCCGAAGCCACCGCGGCCCGCGGCGGGCGCGGGCGCGCGGCAGCCACTCTCCCCCGTTCCGGAGGTTGCCTGGTAACCCTCGGCGGCCCATGGGTCGACGAGGCCCCCGTAGTTAAGGCTGTCGGCGACCAGGCCAGCGGCGTCACGCAGCACCATGCTGCCGGCACTGGCGGAGAGGGCGGGGCCCCCGAACCACTGGTTGGGCGCCGGAATCCCCTGGTAGCCCGCGGTCGCGACCACGGCGTCACGCACAACCGCGTCGATCGCATGGTCCTTGACCAGGGGGCGGTCGAGCTTGATGCCGGCGCCGAGCGACTGGACGGGCTCGTTGCTCTTGTGGGCAAAGGCCATCGCCGGCTGGAAGTTGATCCCCGTTCCCTTAGAGCTGAAGGGGAGGTTGGCCGCGTGGTTGAACCGCAGCGGGGCGGCCAGGTCGAGGCCAGTGCCTTGAGCTACCACAAACTCGTGGTTGAGATGCACCTTGGCGAGGACCGGCGTAAAGTCAACGCTGAAGCCGGCCGGACTGGGGGCGCCGACGGCGGTGATGGTAACCGTTTCCTTGTTCGCGGGGGTCCCCACGGTCAGCTTGTCGCCCACCGTGAAACCGTTCTGGCCGCGGACCTGGACTTTGATACTCGTCGCGCCGGCGCTCGCATCCGCCGAGAGCGACCCGCGGCTCGACTGCGTGCCGACTTTCGTGACCGTGACGGTCTCGATCCCATGGCCGACGCTGTCGATGTCCAGCCTGATCTTGTCACCGGCCGAGATGTTGGCGACGGACGTCACCTTGATGTTGCTCGAGCCGGCGGGCGCGTCCACCCCCAGGAAGGCTTGCGTGCCCGGCTTGCCGACCGCGGTGATCGTGGCCACCTCGTACTTCTCCAGGCCTCTGGCGACGGTGGGATAGGTAGCGCCATGGCCGATGGCGATCTTCTGGCCCACCTCGAAGCCGGCTACGCTCGTGACCGGCGCGTTGGTCGAGCCGGCGGGGATGGTGATCACCATACCGTCGGGGAGGGGTTGCCACAGCGTCGTAGGGTTGCCGGCCGCCGTCCCTAACTTCGCGATCTTGCGGGTCTCCACGCTGGAGCCGGTGTCGATGCCGATCGTATCGCCGACATTCATGCCGGCCGTGCTCCTGACATGGATGGTTTTATCGCCCGCGCGCGCGGGAACCGCCAGCCCGGAGTTGGCGAGGCCGAGCAGGTAGAAGCCGTGAGACGCGAGCTTCGTCCCCGCCGGGATCTTCACGTTCGAGAAGATGGGCTGTTGGCCAGGGTGCTGGGTCAGGGTCCAGTTGGAGATATCGACGGCGATGGCGCCGGCGTTGTAGAGCTCGATGAACGAGTTCGTCGAGTTGGTGGCGGCGCTAATGCGGAACTCGTTGATCTTGATCGCGCTGACATTCCGCACCTTCTCGGCTGTTGTCTCGGATTCGGTTCCGCGGCGCGTCGGGTTCGTCCACTGGGCGTTGCCGACCAGGTCGCCATTGAAGGCCGCCGGCCCCGAGGCGACCTTGAAGGTCGCGCTCACGCTCGCACCCGGCGCGACCGGGT
>Ga0182030_10005821_pt1 | contig 26098 bp, 21 predicted proteins | sample 812S3MmetaG_FD_121299 | JGI IMG/M metagenome (GOLD analysis project Ga0182030, IMG submission 121299) | Permafrost microbial communities from Stordalen Mire, Sweden - 812S3M metaG (Illumina Assembly) | ecosystem: Environmental > Terrestrial > Soil > Wetlands > Permafrost | place: Sweden...
CGCCCTGCGAGATGCGCGACGGACGGGACGTCTTCTACGACGAGATCTGCGCGGCGGCCGATCCGGAGTGCCCGGCGGAGGAGCTCGATGCCGAGCATCCGTTGTACATCCTCTACACGTCCGGCTCGACGGCCAAGCCGAAGGGGATCCTGCACACGACCGGCGGCTATCTGACCGGCGTCTCGGCCACCCATCGCTACGTGTTCGATCTGAAGTCCGAGGAGGACGTCTACTGGTGTGCGGCCGATGTCGGATGGGTGACGGGCCACTCCTACATCGTCTACGGACCACTGGCCAATGGCGCCACGTCGGTGATGTGGGAGGGCGCGCCGGACTACCCCAGCAAGGGCATCTGGTGGGAGATCGTCGAGCGCTACGGCGTCACGATCCTCTACTGCGCGCCAACCGCGATCCGCGCCTGCATCAAGTGGGGCGCGCAGTGGCCCGGCGAGCACGATCTGTCTTCTCTGCGCCTGCTGGGATCGGTGGGAGAGCCGATCAACCCGAAGGCCTGGCTCTGGTACCACAAGGTGATCGGGTCAGGGCGCTGCCCGATCGTCGACACCTGGTGGCAGACCGAGACCGGGGCGATCCTGATCACGCCGCTGCCCGGTATCACCGCCACCAAGCCCGGCTCGGCCACCCATCCCTTCCCGGGGATCGAGGCCGAGGTGCGCGACGAGTCCACCGGAGAGGTGGTGCAGGAGGGCCAGGGTCTGCTCGTGTTGACGCGCCCCTGGCCGTCGATGCTGCGCACGCTCTACCGGGAGGACGAGCGCTTCATCGAGACCTACTTCTCCAAGTTCGGCAAGGAGACCTATCTCGTCGGCGACGCCGCGCGCCGCGACAAGGACGGCTACCTATGGGTGATCGGGCGGATCGACGACGTCGTCAACGTCTCCGGCCACAGGCTCTCCACGGCCGAGGTCGAGTCTGCGATCGTTGCCCACACCGACGTGGCGGAGGCGGCCGTGATCGGCCAGCACGACGAGGATTCCGGCCAGGCGATCGTCGCGTTCGTCACGCTGCAGGGCGAGCTCGAGGGCGACGAGTCGACCGTCGAGGGCATCCGCGCAACTGTCGCCGAGCGGATCGGCAAGTTCGCGCGCCCGAAGCGCATCATCTGGGCCGACGACCTGCCGAAGACGCGCTCGGGCAAGATCATGCGTCGCCTGCTGCGTGACATCGCCGAGGGTCGCGCCCTGGGCGACGTCACGACGTTGCGCGATCCCGAAGTGATGTCTCAGCTCGAGGGGCGCGTGAAGGAGCTGCAGGCCACGGAGGACTGACCTGGGAGGCGATGGGCGGCGCATCTCGGCGTCCTCGGTCGCTCGTGACCGATCGTCGATCAAATGCGCTCGACTGATCGGCCAGCACACCACGCTTCCTGCGTCCTTGATCTGCTTGCCCCTCGCGTCCCAGGTGGTGCGTGGGTCAGGCGGGCGGCTGTGCGGCTCCCAGGCCCTCGGGCGTCAGCTCGGACTCGATCGCCGAGCGGATCGCCTTCAACGCGTCTCCGCGAGCGCGCAGCTTCGTGGCCGTGTGCGCTTGGGGATTCAGCTCGGCTAGCTCAGCGGCTGCGGTGAGGCTCGCGGCGCGCAGTTCGTTCACCGGGACCACCTCGTCGAGGAAGCCCGCCGTCACCGCCTCGGCCGGGCCGTACATCGTGGCGCTCACCACGGCGCGGTTGAAGTGAGCCGGGTTCAGGCGCTGGCGGGCGAGCTCGATCACGAACCAGGGGACTGTCAGCCCGATCTTCACCTCGTTCAGCCCAACCTTGAAGGGCCCATCGGTTCCGATCCGCATGTCCGCCGCGAGCGCCATAAATGCCCCCGCGGCGACGGTATGCCCAGAGCAGGCTGTGACCACCGGCCGCTCAAATCCCAGGATCCGCTCGGCGAGCGTGGCGCCGAGCGTCAGCATCTCGATCACCTGCTCGACGTCGCCGCCGGCGAAGACCTTCAGGTCGAAGCCCGCGGAGAAGTAGCCCTCGCGGCCGGTCAGGATCACGATCGCGCCGTCGCGCTCGGCTTGGTCCAGGGCGCCATGGACGGCCTTCAGCATCGGGATCGAGAACGCGTTCACCTTCCCGTCGTCCATCGCGATCGTCGCGATCCGCTCGTCGCGCTCGTATGTCACCAGCTCGGTCATCTTTATCTCCGGTCGGTCGAGGGAGGGGAGTGGGGAGGTCCTATACTGTAACGATGTTCCGAAACAATGTCCTGAAAGGGTAGATAGGCGATCGTGCCGAGGCCCAAGCAACGCACCCCGGAGCTGCGCGATCACGTGCTCTCAGTCGCGATCGAGCTGCTCGCGCGCGACGGGGCGGCTGGGTTCACGGCCCGCAGCGTCGCCCGCGAGGCGCAGACCTCGACGCCGGCGGTATACGAGCTGTTCGGCGACAAGGGTGGTCTGATCCGCGAGCTGTTCTTCGAGGGGTTTCGTTTGCTCCGCCGCCATCTGGAGGCCTTCGTCGAAACCGAGGATCCTCGCGCCGACGTGATCCAGATCGTCGAGCTCTATCGAGACTTCATCCGCGAGAACCGCGTGCTCTCAGAAGTGATGTTCGCCCACCCGTTCACGGACTTCGAAGCGAGCAGATCCGAACTGCGCGCGGCCGGCGCCGTGCGGAGCTTCATCGTCGAGCACGTGCGCCGCTGCATCGACGCGGGTCTGATGCACGGCGATGAGGCGGACATCGCGCTGGTGCTGATCGCCCTCACGGAGGGCCTCGCCACCGCCGAGAGCTCCGATCGGTTGGGCGCGACGCGAGAGTCGATCGACAGGCGCTGGGCGTTGGCGGTAAACGCCATACTCGACGGCCTCGGCCGGTAGGGGCCGTGCTCTCATCGAATCTTTAGGAACGTCTGAGAGGCTTGCGCGCGACCCACGGAACCTGGCGATGTCTGCCGGTGAGCCGGGCGATAGCCGATGTCCTCTCCTCTCAACGCCTCAACAACCGTCGCACCTGTGCCCGAGCGGGCCGGCTCCGGCTTGGCGATCGAGACCACCGGCCTGACCAAGCGCTTCGGCGCGCGCACCGCGCTCGACGGCATCGATCTACGCGTGCCGCGTGGCAGCGCGTTTGGCTTCCTCGGCCCCAACGGCGCGGGCAAGACCACGATCATTCGCACACTGCTCGGATTGACCGCGGCGAACGCCGGGACGATGGAGGTGCTCGGGTATCCCGTGCCGCTCGAGCGGGCACAGGCGCTGCGGCGAGTCGGCGCGATCGTCGAGGAGCCCCGCTTTCACCCCAATATGTCGGGTCGCGAGAACCTGCGCATCGTTGCGGCCGTGCGCGGTCCCGAGACGCGCGCTCGTATCGAGCCGGCGCTGGCGCGCGTCGGCCTGTCAGACCGCGCCGCAAACAAGGTCAAGAGCTACTCGATGGGAATGCGCCAACGGCTCGGGGTCGCGCGTTGCCTGCTGGCCGACCCACTGCTGCTGATCCTCGACGAGCCCACCAACGGGCTGGATCCGGGTGGCATCCAGGAGTTCCGGGAGATGATCCGCGCGATGGTCGAGCAGGAGGGCAGGACCGTGTTCATCTCCTCGCACCTGCTCGACGAGGTCGAAAAGACCTGCGACGCCGCGGCGATCGTCGATCGCGGCAAGGTCATCGTGCAGGGTTCGATGGCCGAGCTCGCCCAGGGCGGGGGTGTGCGCAACGAGCTGATCCTGGGCGTCGACAACGTCGAGCTGGCGCTCACGACGCTCAGCCGCGCCAGCGAGCTCGTACGCGACGCCCGCCGCGCCGACGAGGGCCTGCGTGTGGAGCTCGTCGGCGATCCGCGGACGGTCGCCGAGGTCAACGCGACCCTCGTGCGGGTGGGGGTCGGCGTGACGCGGTTGGAGCCCGTGCGCCACAGCCTCGAGCAGCGTTTCCTCGAGGTCACCTCGCGGTTGGATGCATCGCCTGCGACGGAGGCCGTCGAGGAGGTGGAGGCATGAGTGCCGTCGCCCCCACCGCGAGCACTCCCAGCCCTCCTCGCCAGGGCGGCTCGTCGGTCACGGTCGCGGCTCAGATGCTCGGGGCTGACTTCCTCAAGCTGCGCAAGAAGCGCAGCATCCTGATCTGGGCGCTGGTGCTGGCGCTTGCGCCGATCGTGATCATGTTCGCCGTCGAGGCGATCCAGCACGCCTCCGATCCGGCCAAGTACGAACCGGCGGGCGGTCTGCACAGCTTCCACGACGGCTTGCGCCTGCTCGGTGGACTGCTGTTTGGACCGCTCGTCGCGATCCTGATCGGCGTCGAGGCGGGCACCGGAGACGCCTCAGCGGGCGTATTCCGCGACCTCGTCGTCACCGGGCGCTCCCGGCTTGCGCTGTTCTTCTCGCGCGTACCGGCCGCGCTGCTGATGTGCTGGCTGCTGATCGTCTCCGCCTACGTCCTCGTGGTGATCGGGACGTTCGTGTTCGCCGGCGGCCTGGCCACGCCGGACGGCGCTGAAGTCCTCAACGGCTTCGGCTTCCTGCTGATCGCGACGGGTGTGCTGTGCGTCGTGGCGGTGGGATTCGCCTCGCTGGTGACCTCCAAGCCCGGGGCGATCATCGCGCTGATCGCGTGGCAGGTGGTCGCCAGTCCGCTGATCTCGAGCATCGGCTCGCTGGGCAAAGCGCGCGAGATCATCCTCAACCAGGCGATCTCGCACTTCAGCCCGATCACACTCGACGGCCACGCCACGAACCTGAAGCTGTCCGGGGGCACGGCCCTGCTCGTGCTCGTCGGTTGGCTGGTTGTGTTCCTCGCGCTCGGTGCCTGGCGCACCAGCACGATGGACGCCTAGCCAGGAAGCCGCAGGGCGACGTCCGGGTCGTGGACATGGCCGGGAGGGATCTGGTCGTGGTCGCGGACACCACCGCAGGTAGTTAGTGGGCAAAACATCGGCCCCGAGGACGCCAACGAGCGAGCCTCGGGGCCGGAGGCCCGCCTAGACCTTGCGGTGCTCGGGTACCCAGCTACCGTCGTCCTGCTGGGCGAAGTCCTGGAACAGGCCGGGCGCCTCGGCCTGCATGATGCGGGCGATCTTGTCGAACACGCTGCGCAGCTCCTCCTCGGCCCCCTCGGAGGTGCGCATCTCGATCACGTGGCGCAACGTGCGCGCGTTCGCCGTCCAGATGATGTCGGTCGAGAGCCCGATCGGGGCCAGGCGGCGCAGGGCGGAGGTGACCTCCTTCTTGACGTGGAACGGCACGCCATCCGCGTCGATGCCGAGCTCCTTCGCGGCGCTCACCTGGAACTCCTCGAGCTGCTCGACGATCTGAAGCACCTGCTCGCGCACGGGCTCGAGCGCGGGGGGGACGCGGAAGCCGATGTCGGTGAGCCGCACGTAGCGCAGGCTCTCCTGGCTAAAGGCTGAGCCCGCCCGATGGCGAACGAGCTCGTGGGTAAAGACGCGGCTCACGTTCCGCAGCGCGAACGAATAGTTGGCGTGCTCCAGCACGCTTCCGTGGGCCGAGCGGAGGATGTTCGCGAAGTACTCGCGCTGGTCGGTCCGCACGCGGCTGACGTTGGGATTCAGGCCCGGCTCCCAGCTGCGGTAGCAGGCGCGCCCGCCGAACTCGACGAGCAGCTCGCCGCCGTTCGCGGTGTCCCCGGCCTCCTCCAGGCGCCGCTCGAGCCAAGACTCGCCGCCGACGTCCGCCAGGTATCCACGCATCCCCTCGACGTCGATCGAGGGACGGGCGATCAGGAACACTTGGGGGGTGGTCTCGTGCATAGGGCGGACGATGCTACATGTCGTTCCGGGCATCTCTTTAGACTGCGGCCGATGCATGAAACGAACGGCAGCGCAGAGCCAGGTCAGATCGTCGCGGCAGAGGATCTCCACCGTCGCTACGGCGAGGGCGAGGCGGCCGTCGACGCCCTCGCGGGGGTGAGCGTCGGCTTTCCCACCGGTCGCTTCGCGGCGATCATGGGCCCCTCGGGCTCGGGCAAGTCGACGCTGATGCACACGCTCGCCGGCCTCGACAGGCCCACCTCGGGCACCGTCCACGTCGATGGGATCGAGCTGACAGAGCTCGACGACAAGCATCTCACCCAGCTGCGCCGCGAACGAATCGGGTTCATCTTCCAGACCTTCAACCTGCTGCCGGTGCTGAACGCCGAAGAGAACATCCTGCTGCCGCTCTCGATCGCTGGGCGCAAGCCCGATCGCGAGTGGTTCGACCGGCTCGTCGACACGATCGGGATTCGCGATCGCCTCAGCCACCGACCTGCCGAGCTCTCCGGAGGCCAGCAGCAGCGCGTGGCGGTGGCGCGCGCACTGATCTCGCGTCCGGCGGTCGTATTCGCCGATGAGCCCTCCGGCAACCTCGACTCGAAAGCCTCGAACGAGGTGCTCGGGCTGCTGCGCAGCGCGGTCGACGATTTCGACCAGACGGTCGTGATGGTCACCCACGACGCCCACGCGGCATCGTTCGCCGACCGCCTGCTGGTGCTCGCGGACGGGCGCATCGTCCACGATGGCGACGCCGCCACGGTCGAGCAGGCGCTCGACCTGATGAAGGACATCGGCTGATGGGAGCGATGCTCGCGAGCGCGTCTGCGCCCGCAGCGGAGGACTGAGATGCTGGCGCTGGTTCTGCGCGGCTTCCTGCAGCGCAAGCTGCGTGTGCTGCTGACGGCGATCGCGATCGCGCTCGGGGTGGCGCTGATGGCGGGCACGTACATCCTCACGGACACGATCAACCACTCGTTCGCGGGCATCTTCTCGACCGCTTACAAGGGCGACGCCGTGGTCATCAGCCCAGCGGAAACGCTGGGGCGCGAAATCAGCTCGGAAACCTCGCCGATCACCGAACGCACGCTCGCCACGGTGCGCTCGGTACCGGGAGTGGCCGCGGCGAGCGGGGGGATCTTCAGCGAAGCCGCGCTGCTCAACACCCACGGCAAGCGATTGTCCACCGGCGGCGCCCCGTCGTTCGTCGGCTCGGTCGAACCGAAGCGCTTTGAGTCCTACACCCCCGTGGAAGGGCACTTTCCCGAGAACGCGAGCGAGGTCGCGATCGACCAGGGGACCGCAAAACGAGAGGGCCTGAAGCTCGGGGGTCAGCTCGTCGTCGCGGGCCTGGCGCCCGCCCGGCGTTATGAGATCGTCGGCATCGCAAAGTTCGCCGGCAGCCAGTCCTTCGGCGGATCGGGTACGGCGCTCCTGACGCTGCGTGAGGCCCAGCGGGTGATGAACAAGCTGGGGCGCTACGACACGATCGAGGTCGCCGCCGCGAGCGGCGTGAGCGCAGATGCGCTGCGCGCGCGAATCCGGGCGGTGCTGCCCGCGACGATCAGCGTGCGCACCGGCGCCGCGGAAGCGGCCAAGCAGACATCCGATCTCGAATCGAGCCTTGGCTTTTTGCGCACGTTCCTGCTGATCTTCGCCTACGTCGCGCTCGTCGTCGGCGCGTTCATCATTTTCAACACCTTCTCGATCACCGTCGCCCAGCGCACCCGCGAACTGGGCCTGCTGCGCACGCTCGGCGCCTCGCGCCGGCAGGTGTTGAGCTCGGTGATCTACGAAGGTCTGATGCTCGGCGTCGTCGGGGCAGTGCTCGGGCTGCTGCTGGGTCTCCTGCTGGCGCCGGCGCTGAACCAGCTGTTCATCGCCTTCGGCGCCGAACTGCCGACGAACGGCACCGTCTTGGAGGCACGCACGGTGATCGTCTCGCTGCTCGTGGGGATCGTCGTCACGGTCGCTGCCGGCATCTTCCCGGCGATCCGAGCCACGCGCGTGCCGCCGCTGGCGGCGATGCGCGAGGGGGTCGTGATCCCACCGCGTCCGCTGCCCTCGCGCAAAGTGCTGATCCGGCGGTTCGCGATCCTCTTCATCGTCGCCATTGCCATCTCCCTGATCAGCGGCGCCCTCGGGTTCACGCTGATCATCGTCCTGGCGATCAGGCTGGCGGTGCTCATCGCGCGCATGAAACGCGCCGGAGAACCCAAGCACTACCGCCTGGTCCCGGCGCTCGGCTCAGCGATCGGACTGCTTGTCAGCTGGCGCGGCATCACCGGCCGTCTCGCGCGCGAGAACTCGATCCGCCAGCCCGGGCGCACGCTCGTGACCGCGCTCGCGCTGACCGTCGGGCTCGCGCTGGTGGCGTTTATTTCGGTCCTCGCGGCCAGCACAAAGGCGACGATCAACCAGGCCGTGTCGCGCTCGTTCGCGGGCGATCTGATCGTCGAGAGCACGCAGTCGAGCGGCTCACAGGGCATCCCGCCGGGGGTTGCGCAGGCCGTGGCGCGCGTGCCGGGCGTCGCGAGCGTGACGCCGATCTCGTTCACGATCGGCCGCGTGCGCGACCTCTCGAAACCGAAAGCCGCGCCGATCGCCGAAAAATCCTCGATCACCGCGATCGAACCGGCCTCGTTCACGCGGGTTTACCGGGTGGAATGGGAAAAGGGCTCGAACGCGACGCTGCTCGCGCTGGGCAACACCGGCACCGTGCTGACGAAGAGCTTCGCCAGCGCCAATCACCTGAAGGTGGGGAGCCGCCTGTCGGTGCTGACGCCCTCCAATCAAAACGTTCCCCTCACGGTCGTCGGGATCGCCAAAGACAACGCGCGGCTGCTCGCCAACCTCACGATCAACCGCGCGCTCGCGCAGGCCTCCTTCGGGCAGCGCGAAGATGGCGTCGACTTCGTCTCCTACACGAAGGGCGTCGACGGCCACCAGGTCCAGGCTTCGGTCGATCGCCTGCTCGCCAGCCAGTTTCCGCAGGCGCGCTCGCGCACTCCCGCGCAGTTCAAGAAGGACCAGGAAGGCAAGATCAACCAGCTGCTGCTGCTGATCTACGTGCTCTTGGCGCTATCGGTGATTGTGTCGCTGTTCGGGATCGTCAACACGCTGATCCTCTCGATCTACGAGCGCACCCGCGAGCTGGGGATGATGCGCGCGATCGGTACCTCGCGCCGGCAGATCCGCCAGATGATCCGCTACGAGTCGATCATCACCGGCCTGATCGGCGGCTTGTTCGGGCTCGTGATCGGGACCGTCGGTGCGATCCTCGTCAGCACCTTCGCGCTCTCCGGCTCGGGCTTCGTCCTCTCGATCCCCGTCGGCACGCTGATCCTGCTGCTCGTCGTCTCCGCGCTCGCCGGGCTGATCGCCTCGCAGCTCCCCGCGCGCCGCGCCGCGCGCCTGGACGTCCTGCGGGCGCTCGCGAGCGAGTAGCTCGATCGCGGCTAAGCTGCCGAGACGATGGCAACCACGGTGAGTACCTCCGAGCCGAACGACCCCGAGCTGGCGCAGACCGCCTGGGACCTCGAGCCGCTCGTCGATGGCGAGGGCGAGGCCGGCGTCGAGAGTCGCTTGCGGGATGCCCTGACCCGTTCGCAGGCGTTCGCCGAGCGCTACACCGGCAAGCTCGACGGGCTCGACAGCGCGGGCCTTGGCGAGGCGATGGCGGAGCTCGCGGAGATCTACGAGCTCCTCGGCCGCGCCGGTTCCTACGCCGCGCTGCGCTTCTCCACCGACACGGCCGCACCGGAGAACGGCGCGCTGTTGCAGAAGGTGCAGGAGGGCGAGACCCAGATCTCCACGACGCTCCTGTTCTTCGAGCTCGAGTGGGCCGCGCTGAGCGACGAGCGCTCCGAGGAGCTCTTGGCCGGCGAGGACCTCGACTTCTGCCGCCACTACCTGCGCAACGCGCGCCGCTACCGGGAGCACCTGCTCACGGAGCCCGAGGAGAAGATCCTCGCCGAGAAGGCGCTCACCGGCGCCGGCGCCTGGTCGCGCCTGTTCGAGGAGCTGACCTCGGCGATCGAGGTCGAGCTGCCGGGCGAGCATGCCCCTGCCGATCCCGTCGCGCTCGACGTCGCCTTGAACAAACTGATGGACGCCGATCGCGAGGTCCGACGCAGCACCGCCGAGGCGGTCAGCGCGGCGCTCGCGCCGGGGCTGCGCACGCGGGCGTTCCTGTTCAACACGCTGCTCGCCGACAAGGCGACCGACGATCGCCTGCGCCGCTATCCCAGCTGGCTGGCGGCGCGTAACCTCTCAAACGAGGCCTCCGACGAGTCGGTGCAGGCGCTGATCGACGCGGTTCACGGGCGCTTTGAGATCGCGCGCCGCTGGTACCGGCTGAAGGCGCGGCTGCTCGGGGTGGAGCGTCTGGCCGACTACGACCGGATGGCGGCGGTCACCGCGGACGAGGTCACCTACTCCTTTGCCGATGGCCGCGAGATCGTGCTCGACTGCTACTCCTCCTTCTCGCCCGAGCTGGGTGCGCTGGCCAAACGCTTCTTCGACGAGCGCTGGATCGACGCGCCGGTGCGGCCCGCCAAGCGCGGTGGCGCGTTCTGCGCCCCGGCGGTCCCCTCGATGCACCCCTACGTGCTGCTCAACTACACCGCCAGCCGGCGCGACGTGCTCACGCTCGCGCACGAGCTCGGCCACGGCGTCCATTTCGCGCTCGCCGCGCGCCAGGGCGTCTTTCACCAGGGCACGCCGCTGACGCTCGCTGAGACCGCCTCGGTGTTCGCCGAGACCGTCGTCTTCGGGCGGCTGCTCGCCGAGGACTCCTCGCCGGCCTCGCGCCTGGCGCTGCTCGCGAGCAACCTCGAGGACACGATCGCGACGGTCTTCCGCCAGGTCGCGATGAACCGCTTCGAGGATCTCGTCCACACCGAGCGGCGTGAGCGGGGTGAGCTGTCGGTCGCGCGTTTCGGCGAGCTGTGGGCCGAGAGTCAGTCCGAGCTGCTCGGCGACTCCGTCGAGATCACCGATGGCTACCGCTCGTGGTGGTCATACATCCCGCACTTCATCGGTTCGCCCGGTTACGTCTACGCCTACGCCTACGGTCAACTGCTTGCGCTGTCGGTCTACCAGCGCTACGAGCAGCAGGGCACGGAGCTTGTGCCCCGCTACCTGGAGATGCTCGCTGCCGGCGGTTCGCGCAGCCCCGAGGAGCTGGGTCAGATCGTCGGGATCGACCTGTCCGATCCGGGCTTCTGGGACGCCGGGCTTGACCTGGTCGAGCGCCAGCTTCAGGACGCCGAAGCGGCCGCGGAGGCCTCCGGACGGCTGTAGTCCTCGCGGGCGTCGGCGCGAGGGTGCTAGGAGGAGCCTGGGAAGATGCGCGCGAGCAGGTCGGGAACGTCGGCGATCGAGTCGACGATCGCCGTGGGGGTGACACGCGCGGAGAGCGCATCCTTGCGAAACTTGCCCGTCCGCACGAGCACTCCGGGCAGCCCGGCGATCATCGCTCCGCCGACGTCCGCCTCGACGTCGTCGCCGACCATCACCGCCAACTCGAGTCCCATGTCCTCGATGGCGGCCTTGAAGAAGGCCTCCGAGGGCTTGCCGACGACGACCCCCTCGCGACCGCTGGCGAATTCGAGCGCCGCAGCGTAGGCGCCGACGTCGAGCGCGAGACCGTCCTTGCGTCGCCAGTAGCGATTGTGCTGCAGCGACACCAGCTCCGCACCGTCCATCAGCTGGCGGAAGGCGCCGTTGAGGACCTCCGCGGTGAAGCCGTCGCCGAGGTCGCCGAGGACCACTGCGTCTGCGCGTACTGTGCCCTTCAGCTCCCTGAGCGCGGTGAGATCCTCGCGCAGTTTCTCGCTGACGAGCATCGCCACGGACCCATAGCCGTGCTCTTGGCAGTGGCTCACCGCCATCGCCGCCGGCGTGAGCACCTCCTCGTGAGAGACCTCGAAGTCGAGCTCGCGCAGGTGCTCGACGACATCGCGGCGCGAGCGCGAAGTCGTGTTGGTCACGAGCCGCACGCCCGCGCTCTGCTCGCGCAGCTGCGCGAGCGCCTCGTGAGCGCCCGCGATCGGCTCGTCGCCGACGTAGAGGACGCCGTCGATGTCGAGCAGGACGCCGAAGGTGGCCTCGCCGGCTGTGGTCATCGGCTCAGAACAGGCCGCCGAGCGCGCCGCCGGCGTGGGCGACGAGGTTGAACAGCGGTTGGGGGATGATGCCGAAGAAGATCGTCACCGCCGCGGCGAGCACGGCGACGAACACGACCTCGGGCTGAGGGCCGGTGATTTCGGGGGCGATCGGCTGTAGCGGGGCGCCGGCCGCGGCGCCAGGAACCAGGCCGTGGCGCTCCGCCTCGGCGTCGAGCTCGGGGGACCCCCCGGCCAGCGCCGGCAGTCCGCCCGGTCCGGAGGTGGGAGCCTGCGCGGGGGAGAGCGAGGAGCCGGGCCGCCCCGCACCCGCACCCGCGGGCGCCTCGCGCATCCAGATCGCCGCGATCACTGGCAGGTAGTAGCCGAGCGAGATCATCGAACCGACGACGATCGCCACGCCGAGCCACGTGTAGCCCCCCGAGACGGCCGCGTCGATCAGATAGAACTTGCCGATGAACCCTGCTGTAGCGGGGATCCCGGCGAGGGCGAGCATCGAGATCGTCATCGGCCACGCCAGCCACGGCCGGTCGCGGCCGAGCCCCGCGACCGCGTCGATCGAGTCGCCGAAAGTGGTTTCACGCTCGCGCGCGACGATCACGGCGAACGAGGCCATGTTCATCGCCACGTAGATCGCGAGATAGAAGACCGTCGCTTGGACGCCCAGTTTGCTCGCGACAACGACGCCGGCGAGCATGTAGCCAGCCTGTGCGACCGAGGAGTAGGCGAGCATCCGCTTCAGCGACGACTGGCCGAGCGCGCCGACGTTGCCGACGAGGATCGTGATCGTCGCGAGCACCGCGACCGCCGGGGCCCAGCTGCTCTGGGCGTTGATGAACGCGACGTCGAACAGCCGCAGGAACACGCCTAGCGCGGCGACCTTCGTGGCGACGGCCATGAACGCTGTGATCGGTGTCGGCGCGCCCTCGTAGACGTCGGGGGCCCACTGGTGAAAGGGCGCGACGGAGGCCTTGAAGCAGAGGCCGGCCACGCACAGCGCGATCCCGGTCAGCGTCAGCGGATCGGTCGCAAGGTTGCCAGTTGAGAGCGCGGAGGCGATCGCGCTGAAGTCGGTCGCGCCGGTCGCGCCGTAGATCAGCGCGAGTCCGTAGAGCAGCGTGGCCGAGCCGACGGAGCCGATGATCAGGTACTTCAAGCCCGACTCCAGCGAGCGCTCCTGGTGCTGGCCGCGTTTGGACATGCCCGTCGCGCAGAGCACATATAGCGGGATCGACAGGAGCTCCAGCCCGAGGAACACGAGCACCGTGTTCTGGGCGCTCGCGAGCAGGAACATGCCCCCGATCGAGGTCAGCAGCAGCGCGTGCCACTCGCCATGAGCGGTACTTTCCGCCGAACGTGAGCGCCATCCGAGCAGCACCGTCGCGGCGCCGCCGGCGATCAGCACGATGTTCAGCAGCAGCGACAGGTCGTCGATTCGAAGCGCCCCAGAGACGATCGACTTCTGTTCTCCCCACTGCCAGATCGTCAGGCCCAGCGCGGTGGCGAGCACCGCCAGACTGAGCGCCGGCACCAGTTGCGCGCGCGCCCATTTCGAGCTGAGCAGCCCGACGAGCAGGACGATCGCGGCGCCGCCGAGCAGCGCGATCAGCGGCGAGAGCCCGGCGAAGTCGACGTGCGGGCCTTTCAGGGTGGCGGTGGCGAGGGGGATGAGGTTCTGGGTGCTCATTTTTGAGATCCAACGGGGCCCGTGACTCGCACCGGTCCCTCGGCGGTCAACTGTTCGGCGGCTGCGTAGGCGTTGCCGAGTGGAGTGGTGTCGAAATGGGCCTCCAACACCGCGCCCTTAACCGACCCTTCGCTGCGGTGCAGCGCGAACTGGGGGTAGAGCGCGAGGAACAGGATCACCGCAACGAGCGGCACGAGCACGAGGCCGTCACGGATCGAGATGTCACGGGACTCGACCTTCGACCCGACGCGGTTGTGCATCGCGCCGATGAACAGACGCAGCGCGTAGACGCTCGCCATCACGACACCGCTGAAGGCGATCACGGCGATCGCGAGCTTCGCTTTGAAGACGCCGAGCAGGATCAGGAACTCGCCGACGAAGTTGCTCGAGCCGGGGATCGCGAGCGTGGCGAGCGCGACGATCAGGAACAGCGAGGCGAGCACCGGCGCGCGGAAGGCGATCCCGCCCATCTCGCGGACGTCCTCCGAACCGCCGGCGCGGCGGGAGAGCAGGAGGATGATGAAAAACAGCGGCGCGACGACGAGCCCGTGGTTGACCATCTGCAGCAGCGCTCCCTGCGCTCCCTGGGGGTTCAGAGCAAAGATCCCGAGCGTGATGAACCCCAGTTGCGCCACGGAGGAGTACCCCGCGATCAGGCGCACATCGGTTTGCGAGAAGGCGAGCACCGACCCGTAGAGGATCGAGGCGAGCGCGATCAGCAGCATCAGCACCTGGAAGTGCGCCGCCGCCTGCGGGAACAGCGGCAGCACGATCGCGAGGAAGCCGTACGCGCCGACCTTCGAGAGCACGCCGGAGAAGACCATCAGCACCTCGATCGGCATCGCCCGATACCCATCCGGCATCCAGCCGTGCAGCGGGAACGCGGGCATCTTCACGAGGAACGCGGCGGCGAAGAACAGGAAGATCCACTCCTGCGAGCCCTTGCTCAGTGGCAGCGCCTGCAAAGAGGTGAGCACGAACGTGATGTGCCCGCCGCCCTGTTCTGAGGCCAGCACGCCTGTGGCGATCGCGGCGGCGAGCATCAAGAGCGAGCCGACGAGCGTGTAGATCACCAGCTTGATCGTCGCTTTGACCCGATCCGGCTCCCGTCCCCAGCCGCCGATCAGGAAATAGAAGGGGATCAGCATCAGGTCGAAGAACGCGACGAACAGCGCTAGATCCTGGGCGAGGAAGGCGCCGAGCACGGCAGACTCGGCGAGCATGAAGTGGAAGTAGAAGAGCTTCGGCCGCTCCCACGAGCGCAGGTTCGCGGCTAGTGTCGCGGCGGCGAACAGCAGCGTGGTCAACCCGATGAGGAACACGTTCAGACCGCTCACACCGAGCTTGTAGTGGATGCCGAGAGTGGAGATCCAGACGATGTCGGTGACGTGCTGTAGCGCGGGTCCGCCGCTGTGGAAGTCGGCGATGTAGCCGATCGCCAGCCCCAGCGCGACGACCGATCCGAGCAGCGCGAGGATGCCGGAAGTGCTCCAGGCGCTGCCCGCCGCGCCGGGCTCGCCGGGCTCGTCGGACGCGTCTGGGCGCGCGGCGCTGCCCTCCGCGCCCTCCGCGCCCGTCCCCGAGGCGTGAGCGCCGATCCTCAAGAGCGAGGGGACGATCGCGCCGAGCACGCCGCACAGCGCCGGCAGCCAGATCAGGATTGAAAGAGGGGGCATCGAGCTAGTGGGTCCGGTGGATCACGCTTGCAGGAGGAAGTAGAAGCCGACGCCCGCCACGCCGATCACGAGCAGGGCTGCGTAGTAGCGCAGGAAGCCGTTCTGCACGGCGCGCACCGCGGCCGAGCCCGCGCGCACGAGCCCGGTCGTGCCGCCGATCATCGTGTCCTGCACGAATACCCGCTCGAACGTACCCATCGCGAAGCTGCCCACGGCGGTGGCGGGGCGCACAATCGCGAGGTCGATCAGCTCGTCGAAGTACCACTTGTTCACGAACAGTCTGTATAGAGCCCGCCCACCCGCGAAGCGCTCACGGGCGGTGACCGCGATGCTCGGCTGCTTGACCCAGATGCGGTAGGCGATCGCGATACCGCTGAGCCCGAGCACGGTGCCGAGCACCATGCCGAAGATCAGCAGCCCGTCCTTGGTGTGCGGTTCGTACAGCGGCGAGCTCGCGAAGGTGGGACGCAGGAAGTTGACGATCACGTCGTCGACCCCCGGCACCTGCACGAGGCCGGCGCCGACGGCGCCGATCGCGAGCACGGTCATCGCGACCTTCATCGGCAAAGCGCGCTCGGCGATCGTGTGGTGTGGACCGGGGAAGCCGACGTCGGTGTCCTCGACCTCGCCGTTCGCGGGGTTCGTCGGGACCTCCGCGTGATGCAGGTGACCGGCTTCGAGCTCCTTCGCCTCGGCGACGGGATCGCCGTAGAAGGCGCGGAAGATCATCCGGAACGTGTAGATCGCGGTCAGGAACGCGCCGATGTAGCCGATGACATAGAGCGCCCAGTGCCAGCCGCCGCGCTCAGCGGTCACGAGCAGGATGTCGTCCTTCGAGAAGAAGCCCGAGAACGGCGGGATCCCCGACAGCGCGAGGCCGCCGATGATGAAGCAGACGAACGTGAACGGGAGCGCCTTGCGAAAGCCGCCCATCTTCTGCAGCGACTGCTCGCCGCCCATCGCGCCGATGATCGAGCCGGCGCCCATGAACAGGAGCGCCTTGAAGAACGCGTGGGTCATCAGGTGGAACATCCCGGCCGCGTAGGCGCCGACGGAGACACCCATGATCATGTAGCCGATCTGCGACATCGTCGAATAGGCGATCACGCGCTTGATATCGGTCTGGGTGATCGCGATCGTGCCCGCGATCAAGAGCGTCGCGGCGCCGATCACCGCGCCCGTGTCCTGTGCGGCGGGGGCGAGTTCGAACAGCACGTGCATGCGCGCGATCAGGTAGACGCCCGCGGTGACCATCGTTGCCGCGTGGATCAGCGCGCTGACCGGGGTCGGGCCCTCCATCGCGTCGGGCAGCCACGTGTGCAGCGGGATCTGAGCCGACTTTGCGATCGCGCCGACGAGCAGCAAGAGGCAACCGGCGACGATGTCCGCTTCGCCCTTCTGGAAGACGTGCGGTGCCTCCTTGAAGGTGGCGAGGAAGTTGAGCGTGCCGGTGTGCTTGAAGATGAAATACGTGCCGAGCACGAGCCCGACATCGCCGACGACGTTGATCACGAACGCCTTGATCCCAGCTTTCGTCGCGGTCGTGCGTCGGTACCAGAAGGAGATCAAGAGGTAGGAGGCGGCGCCGACGAAGGCCCAACCGACGATCAGCAACAGGAAGTTGCCGGCGAGCACGAGCAGCAGCATCGAGAAGACGAAGAAGTTCAGGTAGGCGAAGTACCGCGCGAAGCCCCTGTCTTCTTCGAGGTAGGAGATCGAGTACAGGTGGATCATCGTCGAGATCCCCGTGACGATCAGGATCATGAACGCCGACAGCGGGTCGACGAGGATCGACAGGCGCGCGTTGATGCCGACGGTCGAGGCGTAGTTCCAGAGCGAGGATTCGAGCTCGCGGTGGCTGGCCGAATGCCCCTGCAGCTTGATCAACGCGCCGAGCGCCGCGAGGAATGCCAGCCCGATCGCCGCCGTCCCGATCGCCCCGGCCCAGTTGCCCGGCAGGACGCGGTAGCCGAACGCGATCACGAGCGTGCCGAGCAGGGGGAAGGCCAGCACGAGCCAGCCGTACGTCGTCGCGCTCATCAGCCCTGGAGCTCTCTCAACTCATCGACGTCGACCGGCAGGTGGCGCCGGTAGATCGCGACGATCATGCCGAGCCCGATGCAGACCTCGCAGGCGGCGACGGTCATCACGATCAGCGCGAGGATCTGCCCGTCGCCGTTGCCCCACATCCGCGCGAACGCGACGAGCGAGAGGTTGGCGCCGTTGAGCATCAGCTCGAGGCAGAGCAGCACGACGAGCGGGTTGCGCCGAGTGATCACGCCGACGACGCCGAGCGAGAAGACGATCGCCGAGACGGCCAGGTACCAGGCGATGCTCATCGATGCTGTCCCCCGACGCCCTCGGCTGTCGTGCCCGTACCCTGGGGGCGGATCAGGTCGAGGGGCGTGAGCCGCTGCTCCTCCTCGTCCTCTAGGCCACCTCTGCGACCGGCGAGCACGATCGCGCCGACGGCCGCGATCAACAGCAAGAACGAGGCTGCCTCGAACGCGAGCAGGAAGCGCGTGAGCAGCAGGTTGCCGATGTAGGCGGGCGTGCCGAACGTACGCGGCCCCGGAGCATAGGAGGCGCCATAGCCGCCGATCGCCTTCAGGCCGGTGCCGAGCAGCGCGATCAAAAGCTCGATCAGCAGCGCGCCCCCGGCGATCGTCCCGCCGAGGCGCAGATTCGAGGCGGAAAACCGCGGGCCGAGCAGCGGCTCGTCACCGAACGAGTCGGCGGTGCTGCCGCCGACATAGGCGACGACGAACACGTACAGGACCATCACCGCACCGGCGTATACGACGACCTGCGCGGCGGCGACGAATTCCGCGCGTAGCAGCAGGAACAGCACGGCGAGCGAGATCAGATGGCCGACGAGCGCGAGCACGCTGTAGAAGGGGTCGCGCAGCACGACCACACCGACCGCGCCCGCGATCGTGCCGATGCCGGCGATGAAGAACAGGACTGAGCTCATCTTGCCGCCTTCCCGGCGGCGCTTCTGAGACCAAAGCACGCCCTCCGGGCGTGTCTTATCGGACCTGCGGTCCTCACTCGCCCTCGTTTCTCAGGGGCGTGCGCTCCAACGGCTCGGCGAGCAGCATCTCCTTGGTGAAGATCAGATCCGAGCGGTCGTAGTCGGAGAGCTCGTAGTCGTGGCCCATCGTGATCGCGTCGAACGGGCAGGCGATCTCGCAGTAGCCGCAGAAGATGCAGCGCGACAGGTTGATCTCATACACCGCCGCGTAGCGCTCGCCGGCGGAGACGCGGTTCTCCGGGGTGTTCTCGGCGGCGACCACGCGGATGCAGTCGGCCGGGCAGGCGGCCGCGCAGAGCGAGCAGCCGACGCACTTCTCGAGGCCCGTGTCCTCGAAGCGGTGCAGCTTGTGCCGGCCGCGAAAGCGCGGGTAGACGGGCGTCTTCTCCTCCGGGTACTCGACCGTGACGCCCTTTTCGGTGAGGCGGCCGAAGGTCGTCATCATGCCGCGCGCGGTCTCGCGGAACGTGCGCCAGGTCGCGCGTGCCGCGCCCGGCGCAGGGGTGCGCTGGACCTGGATCACATCCTCCCCGGGACTCCAGGCCGTGACGTTCAGCTTGGCGGTTGGTTTGTTTGGATCTGTCATCAGTGAGTCACCACAACGAGCACGGCCGTGACGAGCGCGTTCAGGGTCGCCAGCGGCAGCAGCACCTTCCAGCCGAAGCTCATCAGCTGGTCATAGCGCAGGCGGGGAAGCGTCGCACGAACCCAGATGAACAGGAACGTGACGAGCCCCATCTTCGCGAGCACGACGATCGGGTCGAGGAAGCCTGGCGGGTGGATCCCGAACGGCATCAGCCAGCCGCCGAGGAACACGGTCGTGACGATCCCCGAAACGACGAGCACGTTCAGGTACTCGGCAAAGTAGTAGGAGGCGAAGCGCCCCCCGCCGAACTCGGTGTTGTAGCCGCCGACGAGCTCGGCGTCGGCCTCCGTCAGGTCGAACGGCGCACGGTTGGTCTCGGCGAAGCTCGCCGTCAGGAAGATCAGGAAGCCGAAGAACTGCGGCACGATGTACCACATGCCTTTCTGCGCTTCGACGATCCCCGTCAGCGAGAGCGTCTGCGCGGTGAAGATCACGCCGACGAGCGCGAGACCCTGCGAGACCTCGTAGGAGATCAGCTGCGCGGCGGCGCGCATCGCGCCGAGGAACGAGTACTTCGAGCCTGAGGACCAGCCGCCGAGCATGATTCCGTAGAAGGCGATCCCGCCGAACGCGAACACGTACAGAGGCCCGATCGAGACGTCGATTCCATACAGCCCGACGCGAACGCCTGCGATGTGCTGGACGTTGCCGAACGGGATGATCGCAAACGCCGCGACGGCCGTAAGGATCGAGATGATCGGCGCCAGCACGAACAGGAACCCGATCGAGGTGCTCGGCCGGAACTGCTCCTTGGTCAGCAGCTTGAGGATGTCCGCGAGCGGCTGCAGCGCGCCGTAGGGGCCGACGCGGTTGGGACCGTAGCGAGCCTGGAAGCGCCCCAACAGCTTGCGCTCTGCGAGCAGCACGACCGGCACGAGCTGCAGACCCACAGCGAAGATCACGATCGCCTTCAGGATCTGGACCCACCATTCTTCGTAGTAGCCCACGATCGCGAGGGTGCTCATACAGGCGTTCCCCCGGGAACGGCGCCGGCGGCGTCGCGCTCCTGCCAGCGCACTCCCCTACCGCCGATCTCCTCGAGCGTGAGGCCCTCGTAGAAGGGGATCGTGTCAAACAACTGCTGGGAGGCCATCGAGCCGGTGAGGGCGCCGAGGTCCAGATCCAGGCGTGAGGCAAGGTCGGCGAGCACCTGCCACCCCGCGCGTGAGGAGCCAAACTCACCCACGCGGCCGACGGCCGGGCGCAGCCGCTGCAGACGTCCGTCGGGATGGACGATCGTGCCCTCCTTCTCCGCGTAGACCTCGGCCGGGAAGATGACGTTGGCATGCTCGCGCAGGCCCTCCGTCAGGAACGTGGCGTGCGCGACGACCGTCGAAGCACGCTCCAACGCTCGCTCCCACAGCTCGCGGTCGGGCTCGGGATCAGGAATAGCGGCCGAGTCGCCGTTGCGCGAGAGTGCCTGAGCGATCGGGTTGACCAGCTGGCGATCGGGCAGCTCATGGAGGGGATCCGTCTGGAATAGGTAGAGCGCCGCCATCTCACCGTCGGCGAGGCCCTCGGCGATCGCGCGAGCATCGCGGCCGGGCTCGGCGTCGAGCTCGGAGAGGCCCGGCCCGGCGTTCGGCAGCAACCCGGCTTCGCGCAGCCCGCGGCCGTTGGCGCCGGCGGGGATTTCCAGCAGGCCCGCGCCGGAGGTCTCCGCCAGGGACAGCGTCTGCGTCAACTCGAGCAGCGCCCGAACGGCCGCGGCGCCGTCGGGGCCAGCGGTCAGGCGCTCACCCCACAGGATCACGACCTCCTCGCCGGCCTCTTTCAATTGCCCGGCCAGCTCGCCGATGCGCTCGCTGCTGAGTAGGTCGGAGGCGCTCGCTTGCAGGAGACGCAGCCCGTGGCGGCGCACGCCCTTGCGCAGGCGCAGGTCGAGGATCGGCATGTCCTCGATCGGATCGGCGTCGAGGACCAGGACCGCGTGGGCGAACTCGAGATCGGAGACCTTCGCCTGCAGCGCCGGGTCGGCCAGCGCGCGATGCAGCTCCAAAGGCAGCGTGCCGGCGCGGCGCGAGTCGAGGTGCGGCGAGCCCAGCCCCTCACGGAACAAACGCGCGAGCAGCAGGCCCTCCTCGTTCGAAGTCTGTCCGCCGGCGATTGCGCCCGCGCGCTCGCCGGCGCGGGCGAGGCCCGCTGCGGCCTCCTGTAGCGCACGCTCCCACGAGACGGCACGCAGCTCGCCGCCGTCGCGGATCAGCGGCTCGGTGATGCGCTCGTCGCCGCTGAGCGCGGGGTAGGCAAAGCGTCCGGCGTCGCATAGCCAGCCGTCGTCGACCTCGTCGTTCTCGCGTGAGAGCACGCGCAGCACACGATCGTCGCGCACGGTCAGGGTGACGTTGCATTGGGAGGGACAGAGGGTGCAGACCGAGCCGGCGTCCTCGATGTCCCACGGCCGCGCGCGGAAGCGATAGGGCCGCGAGGTCAGCGCGCCGACGGGGCAGAGCTCGACGATGTTGCCGCTGAACGGCGCGACGTAGGGGTGGCCGTCGAAAGTCGAGATGTAGGAGTGCGCGCCGCGCTCGAGCAGCACGAGCTGGTTGTCTTCGGAGATCTCCTGAGAGAAGCGCGCGCAGCGGTAGCAGAGGATGCAGCGCTCGCGGTCGATCGCGATCGTGGGGGAGAGCTCGAGTGGCTTGACGAAGTGGCGCTTGGGCTCGATGAAACGCGAGTGGCCCGGACCCCATCCGAAGGTGATGTCCTGCAGCGGGCACTCGCCGCCCTTGTCGCAGACAGGGCAGTCGAGCGGATGGTTGATCAGCAGGAACTCGACGACCGACTGCTGCGCGGTCTTTACGCGATCGGTCTGGGTGTGCACGACCATGCCGTCCTTCACCGGTGTCGAGCAGCCGGTCTGCAGCTTGGGGATGCCCTCGATTTCGACCAGGCACATGCGGCAGGCGCCGACCGGGTTGCCGAGCTTGGGCTCGTAGCAGAAGACCGGGATCTCGACGTCGCCTCCTTTGGCCGCGTCGACGAGCATCGAGTTCTCGGGCGCTTGGACCTCGAGCCCGTCGATCGTGAAAGTGATCGTCTTCGGTTCGGGCCGCGGCATTGCTAGAGCCCCCCCTGGTGGGTGCCGGGTTCGCCGGCGTGCTCGCCGGGGGCCTGCTCACCCGCGCCCAGATGCTCGGCCGTGTGGTCAGCCGGCTCTGAATGCGCCTCGACGGCTCCCTGGGCCGCGAGCGCAAGATCGGAGGCCACCTTCGAGTCGGCGGAGTCGGCGGGGTGGGCCAGGTCGACAGGCTCGCCGTAGTTGCGCGCGCGTGCGGCCTCGATGTGGGCCTCGAACTCGGGGCGGAACTTCGCGATCATCGAGCCGATCGGCATCGCCATCGCGTCACCCAGAACACACAGGCAGTTGCCGATGATGTGCTCCTGGACAGAGGCCATGATGTCGAGGTCCATCGGCGTGGCCTCGCCGGAGTCGATCCGCTCGAGCATCTTCACGGTCCAGTTCGTGCCCTCGCGGCAGGGCGTGCACTTGCCGCAGGACTCGTGCCGGTAGAACTTCGCGAGCTTCATCGCCAGCTCGACGATCGGCGTGGAATCGTCGACGACGATGATCGCCCCGGAGCCGAGCATCGAGCCGGCTTTCCCGAGCGAGTCGAAGTCGTAGGGCACGTCGAGGTCCTCGGCGGTCAGCACCGGCGCCGAGGAGCCGCCCGGGAACCAGCACTTGACCTCGCGCCCCTCCGGGGGGCCACCGGCCAGGCCGTAGATGATCTCGCGCGAGGGGATCCCCAGCTCGATCTCGTAGTTGCCCGGACGCTGCACCTGGCCAGAGATCGAGACGAGCTTCGTGCCGGTGGAGGTCTCCACGCCGAGCTTCGCGTACTCGGCGCCGCCCATCCGCATGATCGTCGGGACTGTGGCGAGCGTCTCGACGTTGTTGATCAGCGTCGGTCCCTGGTAGAGACCCTGAACGGCTGGGAACGGCGGCTTCAGGCGCGGGTTGCCGCGCTTGCCTTCGAGCGAGTCGAGCAGGCCGGTCTCCTCACCGCAGATATAGGCGCCCGCGCCGCGGTGGACGACGAGCGACAAAGAGTGCTCGGAGTCGAGGATCCGCTCGCCGACGAAGCCCGCGTCGCAGGCTTCGCGCAGCGCCGCGTCGAGCATGTCGGCCTGGAGCACGTACTCGCCGCGGATGTAGATGAACGAGCGGTTGGTCCCGGCCGCGTAGGAGGCGATCACGATCCCCTCGATCAGCATGTGCGGGCTCTTCTGCATCAGTTCGCGGTCCTTGAACGTGCCAGGCTCGGACTCGTCGGCGTTGCAGACGAGGTACTTGTCCATCGTCCCCTTCGGCAGAAACGAGACCTTCTTGCCCATCGCGAACCCGGCGCCCCCGCGTCCCCGCAGGCCGGAGGCTTCGAGCTGTGCGAGCACCTCCTCGGGCGTCATCTGCAGCGCCTTGCGCAGCGACTCGTAGCCGCCGCGCGCTTCATAGACCCCGAGCGTGTTCAGCCCGGGTTCGTCGATGTCCTTGAAAAGGAGGATCGGCTCCTCACCCACCCCGACGGTCGCAGGCATCCTCAGACCTCTCCCTCGGCCTCGGGTCGATCCCCGCCCGCCCACTCCCGGGTGTTGGCATAAGGATCGGCGACGCGTTTGCGCGCGAGCTGCTTCTCCGGCAGGACCGGGCGTCCGGCGCGGACGTCCTCGAGCAGCGCCGGTACGTCCTCGATCGTGAGCGGGCCGACGTAGACGCCGTCGACGGAGGCCATCGGTGCGATGTCGCAGGCGCCGAGGCACTCGAAGGAACGCACGTTGAACAGAGCCTTGCCGTCAGCGGTCTCCGCGACGGCGTCCTCGACCGCGGCGAGCAGCGCGTCGGCGCCGCAGAGCGAGCAGGAGATGTTCGTGCACACGTACACGCTGTGGCGCCCGACGGGCTCGGTCTCGAGCATGTCGTAGAACGTGGCCACGGCGGCGAGGTCGGCGGGGGTGAGCCGCATCACGCAGGCGACCTGCTCGATCGCCTCGGGCGAGCACCAGCCGTGCACGCGCTGCGCCGCCTCGAGCGCCGGCAGCGAGGCGGAGCGCGTTTCGGGGTAGAGCGCCATGTGCGCTTCGATCTCCGCGCGCAGCTCGGCTGGAACCGGCGTCGTCGCCGGGTCGGGGATCGTCGCCGGGTCCTTCTCCAGATCCGCGGGCGTATCCCAGCCGGGCACGCGCGAACCGTGGGCGAAACGGGGGACGCCCTTGTCCATCGGCACCTCCGAGCGCGTACTCATCTGTCTATTCCCCCGAGAATCGGATCGAGCATCGCGGTGGTGGCGATCATGTCGGCGATGTAGCTGCCCCGGGTCATCGGCGCAAGCGCCTGCAGGTTGACGAACGAGGGGTCGCGCATGTGCACCCGCGCGGGCTTCGACGATCCGTCGGAGCGTACGTAGCAGGCGAGCTCGCCACGGGGGGACTCGATCGGGTGGTAGATCTCGCCGGGTGGGACGCGGAAGCCCTCGGTGACGAGCTTGAAGTGGTGGATCAGGGCCTCCATCGAGGTCGCCAGCTCGTGGCGCGGAGGCAGCGCCACCTTGCGATCGCCGGTGATATACGGCCCCTCGGGCAGCCCGTCGATCGCCTGGGAGATGATCTTCACGGACTCGTAGATCTCGGCCAGCCGTACGGCGTAGCGGTCGTAGTTGTCGCCGACCGTGCCAACCGGGATCTTGAAGTCGAAGTGGTCGTAGGAGCTGTACGGCGCCGCCTTACGCAGATCCCAGGGGTTGCCCGCGGCACGCAGCAGTGGGCCTGTCACGCCCAGCCCGAGTAGCGTCTCCGCGTCCAGCGGGCAGGTGCCGCGCAGGCGCTGCAAGACGATCTCGTTGGCGTTCAGGATCGCCCCATACTCGTCAGCGCGTTTGGGCATAACTGCCAGGAACTCACGCAGCTTGGCCTCGAAGCCGGGGGGGATGTCCTCGGCGACGCCGCCGACCTGGAAGTAGCGGGTATGCATGCGCGCGCCGGAGGACATCTCGAACAGGTCGAGGATCAGCTCGCGCTCGCGCAGGCAGTACAGGAAGATCGAGGTCGAGCCCAGATCGAGCGCGCTGGTGCCCAACCAGATCAGGTGCGAGGCGATGCGGTTGAGCTCGAGGTGGATCACGCGCAAATACTGCGCCCGCTCCGGCACCTCGACCTCGAGTAGCTGCTCGACGGCTCCGACGTAGGCCATCGCGTTGAAGTAGTACGCCAGATAGTCCATCCGCTCGACGACGGGAATGACCTTCCAGTAGGACTTGTCCTCGGCGGTCTTCTCGATCCCGGTGTGGACGTAACCGATGATCGGTTTGACGTCGCGCACGACCTCCGCCTCGAGCGTGACGAGCAGGCGCAGGACGCCGTGCGTGGCGGGATGGTGCGGGCCGAAGTTGAGCGTCAGCAGCTCGTCCGTCAATTCGCTGCCGCCCTCCAGTGGCTGCTCCAAGGGGGAGAGGGTGATCGACTGCTCGCGGCGGCGGTACTCCGACAGCGTCGGGCTCTCCTCGGCCACGGCCGCGCCCGCGGCGGGCGTGGAGCTCTCGGTCGGTGTCGGGCTCACGCGCGCGACTCCAGCCATTTGGCCTCGTCGTAGGTGAAGATCACCGGTTCGCCCCCGACCGGGAAGTCACGGCGCTGGGGGTGGCCCTCGTAGTCCTCGGGCATCAGAATCCGGCGCAGGTCGGGGTGACCCTCGAAGACGACCCCGAACATGTCGTAGATCTCGCGCTCCTGATGGTTGGCCGTCGGCCAGTCCGCGGTCACCGACGCGACCGACGGCGCGTCGATCGACACTCGCAGCGCGACCGTGATCCGGTCGACCCTCGACATGTCCAACAGCTCGTAGTGGACGCCGAGGCGCGGCTCCTCCGGGTAGTAGTCGACGCCGTGCACGCTCGCCAGAAAGGCGTAGCCCTGCGCGCGCAGGTGCTGGAGCGTTGCGCCAATCGTGGCGGGGTCGATCCGCAGCGTGGCGCGTTCGCGGAAGTAGACCGTCTCGATCACGGAGTCGCCCAGCTCATGGGCGATCAACTCCAACCCGGTCGCGTCAGGCATCGGCGTCTTCGGGAGCGTCGGTCATTCCCTGAGGGGTGGCCGGGAGGGGGGCCTGCTCACCTCCCGTTAGGTCCTGCTCGACGATCTCCTCCGTGCCGCGGGCGTTGTAGCGATCGCGCCACCCCATGTCGGGATCGTCCTGAATCATCTTGCGCAG
>Ga0182030_10005822_pt1 | contig 26093 bp, 25 predicted proteins | sample 812S3MmetaG_FD_121299 | JGI IMG/M metagenome (GOLD analysis project Ga0182030, IMG submission 121299) | Permafrost microbial communities from Stordalen Mire, Sweden - 812S3M metaG (Illumina Assembly) | ecosystem: Environmental > Terrestrial > Soil > Wetlands > Permafrost | place: Sweden...
ATCGCCGGGCACCGGCACGCCCCAGTCGAAGGTCGTGCGGCTGATCGACAGGTCGGCGAGGCCGCGCTTGACGAAGGCGACGATCTCGTTGCGGTAGGTCTCGGGCGTGATGAAGTCGGGATTGGCGTCGTAATGGGCGAGCAGCTTGTCGGCATAGGCCGACAGCTTGAAGAAGTAGCTCTCCTCCTCGACCCACTGCGCCGGCGCGCCGCTTGGCGCGAGCTTGCCGCCGTCCGGCGCGTCGGCGAGCTCGCTCTCGTCGAAATAGGCTTCGTCGCGCACCGAATACCAGCCGGCGTATTTCGACAGATAGACGTCGCCGTTGGCCTTCATGCGCTCCCAGATCGCCTGGACCGAGCGCTTGTGCCGCTCCTGCGTCGTGCGCACGATGTCGTCGGCGCGCGCGTTCAGCGCCTCGCCCATCGCTTCGAATTGCGCCGCGACGCCGTCGACGAAGGCTTGCGGGGTCACGCCTTCGCGCGCGGCGGTCTGCTGCACTTTGAGGCCATATTCGTCCATGCCGGTGACGAACAGCGTCTCGCGGCCGTCGAGCCGCATGAAGCGCTGGATGGCGTCGGTGGCGATGCGCTCGTAGGCGTGGCCGATATGCGGCGCGCCGTTGGCGTAGGGAATGGCGGTGGTGATGTAGAAGCGCTGGCTCATGGCGCCCCCTCCCTAGAGCATTTCCCGCCACTTGAAAATGAGCGGCGGGGCGGCCCTTCAGAGGCGGCGGGACTGTGCGGCGATGTCCTCGAACGCCGCCAGCACGTGCAATCGCCGGTCGAGATTGAGCGCCTCGGTCTCGCGAGTGGCCGCGCGCAACCGATCCCAAAGTTCGGTCAACGCCCGCCGCGCGGTCGGCGAGGCGGCGGCGCGCGCGCGCGCAGCCAACCATTCGCACAGAGCCGCGTTCAGCGCGACGAAGGAATCGGCGGCGGCGCGATCGCCGACCGCGTCGGCGAGCCGGTGAACCATGCGCGGCTCGGCGGCCGGCAGCTGAGCGATCGCGGCGTCGATCAGCGCGCCGAGGTCCTGTGCGTCGGGGTCGAGCCGACGCAGCGCCTCGCGCGCCGAACCGTCGGCGCGCGCCGCCGCTTGCGCCCGCCGGGCGGGATCGATCGCGTCCCATGGCGGGCCGAGGCCGGCGATCGTCGCTTCGATCTCGCTTGGGCTCAGCCGTTCAAGCAGCAGCCGGCGGCAGCGCGAGCGGACGGTCGGCAGCACCCGCCCCGGCCGGTGCGCGACGACGAGGATCAGGGCGCGGGGCGGCGGCTCTTCGATCATCTTCAACAGCGCATTGGCGCCGGCGGGATTGAGCTCGTCGGCGCAGTCGACGATGGCGACCCGCCAGCCGCCGAAGGCCGCCGACATGTGGAACATCGACAATGCGGCGCGTACGTCCTCGACGCGGATTTCGGCGTAGAAGCCTTTCGACTTGGCGTTCCATTCGCGGCGCGCCAAAGCGAAATCGGGGTGCGACAGCGCCGCGAGCTGGCGCGCCGCCGGATGGTCGGGGGCGACGGAAAGGTCGCGGGCGCTCTGCGCCGCCGCCGCCGTCGGATCGGGATTGGCGAGCACGAAGCGCGCGAAGCGCCAGGCGAGCGTCGCCTTGCCGATTCCTTCGCGGCCGCCGATCAGCCAGGCGTGGGCGAGCCGGCCTTCGCGATAGGCGGCGAGCATCGCCGCTTCTGCGGCGGCGTGGCCGACGAGCCGCGTGGCGAGACGCGGATGCGGCGCGCCGGGGAAGGCGTCGCTTTCCGGCGGCGCGTCGTTCGCCGGGCGGCTCATGGCTTCGCCGCGGTTGCGGCGTTGAGCGCCTCGCCGAGGCGCGCCCGCACCGCCGCCCAGATCGCGGCGGCGACCTCGCTCTCGGCCGGGCGCGCGTCGATCAGCGCGCAGCGCTCCGGCTCGGCTTCGACGATCGCCAGAAATGCGCGCCTGAGCGTTTCGTGAAAGACCAGCCCCTCCCCTTCGAAACGGTCGGCGGCCGCTTCGCCGCGTCGCGCCGAGGCGCGCGCAAGACCCTCGCCGGCCGGCAGGTCGAGCACCAAGGTGAGGTCGGGTCGGCAGAGGCCGACCGCGACCCGTTCGAGACTGGCGACCAGCTCCGGATCGAGCCGGCCCGCCGCGCCCTGATAGGCGCGCGTCGAATCGAGGAATCGGTCGCTGACCACCCATTCGCCGCGCTTCAGCGCCGGCGCGATCGTTGCGTCGATATGGTCGATGCGCGCGGCGCTGAACAGGATTGCCTCGCCGATCGCGCCGTAGCGCGCCGCGCCGCCGGACAGAATGACTTCGCGCAGCGCTTCCGCCCCCGGCGAGCCGCCTGGCTCGCGGGTCAGCACGACCGTGAGCCCGGCTTCGCTGAGCCGGGCGGCGAGACGCCGCGCCTGGACCGACTTGCCCGCCCCCTCCCCGCCTTCGAGGGTGATGAACCGGCCCGGCGCCGGCGCGCGCGCCATCAGTTCTTCGCCAGCGCGCCGCGGATGAGATTGGTGGCGAACTCGACGCCGGCGTCGAACGCCCGCTTGCCGAGGCCGCCGAGCGGAATCGCCTTCTGCGTGCGCAGCGGCGCTTCAAGCGCGAGCGTCTCGCCGCGCCACACTCTGAGCGTCGCCACCTCGGCGTCGGCGGCGACCGGCGCCGCCAGCGGCCCGCGGTAGACGATCTTCGCCGTCAGCCGCTCCTGGCCCCCTCGGGTCAGAAACACCTTGATCGGTCCGTCGCAGGTCAGAGGGACCTCGCTGGCGGCGCCGCCGAAGACCGACGCCGTCCCGACGATTTCGCCGGGCTGGAACAGCAGCCGCGGCTCAAACGAGTGAAAGCCCCACTCGAGCAGCTTGCGCGCCTCTTCGCCCCGTTCGGGCGCCGTCTTGAGGCCGGCGACGACGACGATCAGCCGCTGCCCGTCCTGGAGCGCCGAGCCGATCAGGCTGAAGCCGCCCTCCGGCGCTTCGCCGGTTTTCAGGCCGTCGGCGCCGGGCTCGGCGCCGAGCAGCGGGTTGCGGTTCAACTGGCGGATCTTGTTCCAGGTGAACTCCTTCTCGCCGAAGTAATGGTAGTCGTCGGGATATTCGCGGATGACGTAGGCGGCGAGCCGCGCCATGTCGCGCGCGGTGGTCTTCTGCGCCGGGTCGTCGCGCCCCCACGGGTCGACGAAGTTGGAATGGGCGAGGCCGAGCTCGGCGGCGCGCTTGTTCATCCGGTCGGCGAAGGCCTCCTCACTGCCCGCCATCCCCTCGGCGAGGACGATCGCCGCGTCGTTGCCGGACTGGACGATGAGGCCGCGCAGCAAATCCTCGACCCGGACGTTGGAGTTCACGTCGAGAAAGCTCGCAGTGGCGTGGGCGTGAGCGCCGCCGGTTCGCCAGGCGTGCTCCGAAACGTGAAACGTGTCGTCGAGATGGAGGCGGCCCTCCTTCAGCTCGCGGAAAACGAGCTCCGCAGTCATCAGCTTGACCAACGCCGAAGCCGGGAACTGCGCGTCCGCATTTTTCTCGTAAAGCGTCGCGCCGCTCTCGTAGTCGACGAGCAGCGCCTGCGGCGCCGCGCTCTGGAATCCCTCGCCGCGCGCCCCGCCTGACAACGTCAGCGTCAGCGCTACCGCCATGAAGATGAACTTGAGGCGAGCGGGCACGGCGGGTCCTTGAGCGCGCCGAGGCGATCGGCGCGCCTGTTTTGGCGCCGGCTCGAAGACAAATCAACGATGGAGAGGCGTCTGCGCGCCGAGGTTCAGCGCGGATCGCCCTCGGTCACCCGGGCGAAGGGGTCGCCGCGCAGCCGCCGCAAGGCCGGCGTCTCGCGATCGGCGAAATAGAGCGTCCGCTCGCCTGCCGAGGCCTGCATGACCGGCCGGCGCGGCGGCGGGAGCGGCGCCGCGGCGGCGGTGTTGAGGACGCGCGCAATCGCGCCCAGATCGAACGGTCGCGCCGGCGGCGGCGGCGCCTTCATCAGCTTGGGATTGGCGGCGGCGACGAACGGCGGGCCGTCCTCGCGCGGGCGTTCGGCGACGGCCGGGCGAGACTGCAGCGCCGGTTGCTCCGGCTCGGCCTCGGCGACCAGGGTCGGGCTCGCCGGCGACCCGTCAAGCGTCGCCGGCTTGCCGTCGGTGCGCAGGCTCGCGACCAGACTCGAGTCGTCGGCGCCGGCAAGCGGCGCCGGACCGACGTATTCGACCTTGACCTTCGCCGTGCCGGCCGACTTGAAATCGAGCATGTCGGCGACGCGCGACGAGACGTCCATGATGCGGCCCGGGGCGTAAGGGCCGCGATCGTTGACGCGAACGATCATCGAATAGCCGTTGCCGAGGTTGGTGACGCGCGCGTAGCTCGGCAGCGGCATGGTCGGATGCGCCGCGCTCAGCGAGCCCATGTCGTAGACCTCGCCGTTGGCGGTGCGCCGTCCGTGGAAGGCGTCGCCGTACCACGACGCCAAGCCGACCGCCGCGTAATGGGCGTTCTCGCTCGGATAATAGGTGCGCCCGGCGATCGTGTAGGGATGGCCGACGAGATATTGGCCGCCGCCGCGCGGCACCGGTTCGCCGTCGTCGACGACCCGCGGGCTCGCCGGCCCGTATCTGGCGACGGAAAAGAACTCGCCCCCTCGGCGCGCATGCTGACTGGGCGGCTGGGCGCAACCGGCAAGCGTCGCGGCAAGCACCGCCAACGCCCCCGCCCCGCGGACGACCCAAAGCGACGGAGCTGACGCGGCCGAGGTCATCGCGCCCGCCCAGGAACCGCGGCGCAACGGACCACACTGGGCCGCGCGCCCGCAAGACGACGGGAACGGAAGCTCGGTTGGGCGGACATCACGGGCGTCACTGTGGCCCGACTTCCTTTCCAAACGCCTAACGCCTGAAAATTGAAAGAGATCAATTCGCGCGCCACATCAAGCTCTTCGCCGATCGGCGACCGCCTCCAGCCTGGTCGCGCGGCGCGCGCGGCGCCCGCCTCGGGCTGAATGGACGCCGATAGGCCCAATTGTGAACGTGTTGCGCAGAAATTGCGGCGCCATCATGGCCGCCGGCCCCGCCGCGCCGCGGCGGGCTGGCGACTCCGGCAGGACTCGAACCTGCGACCTGCCGCTTAGAAGGCGGCTGCTCTATCCAACTGAGCTACGGAGCCGGCTGGGCCGCGCCCATTCAGTGCGACCACGGGGTCGGGCGGCCAGGACGAAAATTGTCGGAATAGGATACCAATTTGCGGGTCGCTGGCTTCGGCGCTTCGACTCTGTAGGCGAGGCCGGCGCGCGTCGCATAGGCGATCGCCTCCTCCTTGCTGGCAAAACGCAGGCGCACCTGCGAACGCATGTCCGAGGAAGCCGTCCACCCCATCAGCGGCTCGGACTGGCGCGGCGATTCGGGCTCGAATTCGAGCACCCACTGATCTTTGGCCTGGCCCGACTGCATCGCGTTGCGAGCCGGCAAATAGATGCGCGCCGTCATGAAGCCTCGCCTTTCCTCAGGCGGCCGGTTGCCCTGGTCGGGGTAGCAGGATTCGAACCTGCGGCCTGAAGTACCCAAAACTTCCGCGCTACCGGGCTGCGCTATACCCCGACGTTCGCGCCGTGGCTAACATAGCCTCAGCCGTCGGACAATGCGTTTTCGCCGTCCCGGCCGTCACTTGCCCTCGCGCTGGGCGCGCTCGCGCATCAGCGCGATGCGGATCCAGCGGCTGTAGGCGCCGACAATCGCATAGGCGAACCCGTCCCCGCCGGCGAGAAAGAAGCGGCGGGCGAAATAGTAGCGGCAGAACGCGATCGGAAACTCGACGATCAGCCGCAAGGTCAAGCCGGCGCTCGATCGCGCCGGCTGGGTGTCGGCCGCCAATTGGCCGACATAGACCGCCTTGGTCACGGCGTGGTTGAGGTTGCGGGTGCTGTAGTGCCAGAGCGGGTTGCGCAGTCGGACCGGCGTTTCCGCCGTCGCGATCTCGAGCTTGTCCCAGTTCGGGTTCGGCCCGGTGCGGGCGACGCGGCGGTCGTAGATGAGGATCTGCTCGTGGCAGAAACTCAGCGGCCATGGCTTGTCGTAGCCGGGAAACACCGACGCCTTGCGCACGACCATCAGCTTGGCCGGCCCGGCGGCGAACGCGCGCTTGATCTCGGCGACCAGCGCCTCGGTCGCAGCCTCGTCGGCGTCGAGCGAGAAGATCATGTCGTTCGAACACTTCTCTTCGCCGAAATGGCGCTGCGGTCCGAATCCCGGCCAGGGATTCTCGTAGACGATTGCGCCGAGCGAGCGGGCGATCGCCGCCGTGTCGTCCTTCGAGCCGGCGTCGACGACCACCACTTCGGCGCCAAGCGAGGCGACCGAGCGCAACGTCCGCGCGATGCGGTCGCCCTCGTTGAGCGTGCGGATGAGCACGCTGAGCGGCAGGCGGGCCGGCTCGGACGCGGCGGTCAAAACGGCTCCTTCCTCAACCCGGCGTAATAGAGGCGCTTCTTGGCCCAACGCACCCATTTGCCGAGCTTGGTCTTGGCGCGCGGCGGCGCGGTCGGATCCTTGACGTTGCGCCCCTGACCGATGTGATGGGCGACGCCGGGGAGAAAATACGCCTCCCGTCCGCCGTCGCGCTTGACCATCGCCGAGATCTGGTCGTGACGGACGCGGCCGAACGGCGCGTAGGCGTGGTAGAGCGCGGCGCGCATCAGCCCGGGGCCGTTCGACCAGCCGAAGAACTCCGGATGGGCGTCCAGACGCATCACCCGGAACGACGCCCCGCCGCATTGGACGGGATCGGAGCGGACGCGGTATTTCGGCTTGATCTCGTCAAAATCGCGCACGCAGATGTTGGCGACGTCGGCGCGCGTCGCCATGAGCGCGCGCAAGGCGTCCCAGTCGACCGGCCCCTCGAACGCCCAGTCATCCTCCAGATGGAAGAGATAGGTCGTCTCGACCAGGGGGAACATCCGGTCGATCGAACGCATCTGGCCGATGCGCTCGCGGCCGGAAAGGACGAGCGCGTCCGGATAGGCGGCTTCGATCGCCGCGACCACGGCGGCGTCGGCCGAGTCCTCGGAAATGATGGTCCGGCCGCCGGGGTTGAAGGCGCGGAACGACCGCATCGTCTCGGCAAGAAGGTCAAGTCGCGCGCAACTCGTGACGCAGACGGTCACGTCGTCGGGAACTGGCTGGAGCGCGTTCGCTTGCGTCAAGATTGTCCGTGCGGGCGTCGTCATAGGTTCGCGCCTCTCTACACAACCCACAGCGGTCCAGCAAGGCGGGGCGGCGCGTTGCCACCCGGGGACCCCTCGTATACAAGCCCTGTCACGCCATGGTCCGCATCATCCACGCTTCAAACTTCGGCCGAAAAGCCAAGGGCGCGTTCCAGCACGCGGTCGAGCACAAGATCACCAACGGGCTCATTCGCAACGGCCACGCGGTGTCGAACTTCTCCGACCGCGACGTCGCGCGCGCCGGCACCCTGCTCGGCCATCTTCCAGCCGGCGCGAAAGCGGCCAACCGCGCCTTTCTCGACTTCTGCCTCGCCGTTGGCCCCGACCTGATCGTGCTCGGCCACGCCGACCTGATCACGGCCGAAACCCTGCGCAGAATCCGCGACAGCATTCCAAATCTGCAGGTGATCCAGTACGACGTCGACTGGCTGATGGAGGAGCGCAATATCCGCGACATCCTCGCCAAGGCGGACGTCGTCGACGCGACCTTGGCGACGACTGCCGGCGAGACGCTCAGGCGCATCTTCGTCCCCGGCAAGAAGCTCGGCTTCATGCCCAATCCGGTCGATTTCTCGATCGAGAGCGGTCACAACCACGAGCGGCGCGACCTGCCCTTCGATCTCTTCTACGCTTGCGGCAACGAGTTGAGCGTCCGTTGGGTCTGCGGTCGCCAGACGACCGCCAAGGAGGTGCTGGCGGCGATCGAAGCGCGCATCCCCGGAATTCGCATCTTGTCGCCGGGCGCGCGCGGCGAGCCGAACTTCGCCGGCGCCAAGTATCAGCGCGCGCTGGAATCCGCCGCCGTCGGTCTCAATCTCAGCCGGCGCAACGACATCTACCTGTATACTTCCGACCGGCTCGCGCACATGGCCGGCAACGGCCTTGCGGTGATGCTGGAGGCCGCCAACGGCTACCAGCAATTCGTGCCGGAAGGCGAGTTCGTCTACTTCCGCGACTTCGATGAAATGATCGAAAAGCTGCGCCGCCTGATCGCCGAGCCCGACTATCGTCAGGCCGTCGCCGCCGCCGGCCGCAGTCGCTACCACGACTTGTTCAACGAGCAGGTTGTCGCCCGCTACCTCGTCGATGTGGCGTTCGACCGCCTCGATCCAGCGGCCTATCCCTGGCCGACGCTCCATGCCTTCTGACCGCGACGGCGCGGCGATCGGGCCGCTCGCCCTCGCCACCCAGTGCTTCGCGCCCGATTTCGGCGGCGTCGAAGTCCTGATGACCGGCCTCGCAGACGCCGTGGCCGCGAGCGGCCGCGCGGTCGAGGTCTTCGCCGACCATATCCACCGGCGCGATGCGAGCGAGCTCGCTCGCCCCTACCCGATCCGACGGTTCGGCTCGATCCGACCGTTGCGGCGGTGGATGAAGCGTCGCGCGCTGGCGGAGCGCGCCGAACCGGGCTTCGCCGGCGTTTTCGCCGATTCGTGGAAGAGCGTCGCCGCAATTCCGGCGGGGGTCGGACCCATCGCCGTCTTCGCCCACGGCAACGAGATCCCTGAGGACATCGACGGAGAGCGCGCGCGCCGCGTCCGCGCGGCGCTGAGCCGCGCGCAGACGGTCATCGCGATTTCCCAATTCACCGCCGAAATGACCCGACGCATCGTCGCGCCGGCGTCGACCAACATCGTCGTCGTCAATCCGCCGCTGGAGCCGCAGGACGCCGCCGACGCAGCCGCGCTGGCGGCGATCGACGCCCGCATCGCCGGCCGCACCCCGGTCGTCTCGAGCCTGTCGCGGCTCGAGCCGCGCAAGGGCGTCGATATGGTGCTTGCGACGCTTCCGCGCCTGCGCGAGCGCTTTCCCGGCATCGTCTATCTCGTCGGCGGCGACGGCGACGATCTGCCGCGGCTGCGCCGGCTCGCCGCCGCGCACGGCGTCGAGGCCCAGGTCGAATTTCTCGGCCGTCTCCCCGACGGTCAGGCCAAGGCGGCGCTATTCGAGCGCAGCGACGTCTTCGCCATGCCGGTGAGACGAGTCGGCGCGTCGGTCGAGGGTTTCGGCATCGTTTACGCCGAGGCGGCCTGGCGCGGCGTGCCGAGCCTCGCCGGCGCCGAAGGCGGCGCCGCGGACGCGGTGCTCGACGGCCAGACCGGCCTCGTCCGTCGCGGCGACGACCCGGAGGCGGTGCTGGCGGCCTTGACGACGCTGCTCGCCGACGACGGACTGCGCGCACGGCTGGGCGAGGCCGCGCGCCGGCGCGCCCGTGAAGAGCTCGCCTGGTCGCACGCGCTGCCGCGTTATCTCGCCGCGCTCGGCCTCTGAGGCGCGCTGCCGGCGCTCGGACTGCGCCGCGCCGTCGTCGCCGGAGGGGGATTGGAGAATCTCAGCCCGCCCCCGCCGAGCGGCGCGAAGCGCAACGTCAGAAAATCGCGCCAGTAACTCTGCCGGCTCGCCCACGGCCCTTCCACTCCCCGCTTCGGCAGTATCGCCGCGGCGCGACGATAGGCGCCGGACGAGAAATCGACCAGCGGCAGCTTCGCCATCGACGGATCGTCGGCGCGCGGGGCGCACTGGCGCCAGCCGCGCCGCTTCAGCCGATTGATGAGGCGGCACGCGTAGAGGCTGACCAGGTCGGCCTTCAGCGTCCAGGCGGCGATGGTGTAGCCGAAAACGAAGACGAGATTGGGCACGCCGCTCAACATTGCGCCCTTGAAAACGGTCGTCTCGCCCGGCTCAACGTCCGCTCCGTCGACGTTAAGACGGATACCGCCGAGCGGCTGCAGCTCGAGGCCGGTGGCGGCGACCGCAACGTCGGCGTCGATCGTTTCGCCGCTGGCGAGCGCAACCCCGGTCTCGGTGAAGGTCGCGATCGTGTCGGTGACGATCGAGGCGCGGCCGCTGCGCAAGGCGCGGAACAGGTCGCCGTCGGGCGCCTGACACAACCGCTGGTCCCACGGATCATAACGCGGCGTGAAATGCTTCGTCGCGTCGACGCTCGACCCCAGCGCGTCGCGCGCCCGCGCCAGCAGCAACCATCGCGCGGCGCGTGGCAAGCGCCGGCAGAAGCGGTAGAACGCCGCGCCGACGAGAATGTTGATCCAGCGCGCAAGCCGGAACGCGAGCCGCTCCGGCAGCGCCGCGCGCAGCGCGTCGGCGAGTGCGTCGCGCGAGGCGCGCTCGATCACGTAGGTCGGCGACCGTTGCAACATCACGACATGGGCGGCGCGCCGGGCGAGCGCGGGGACCATCGTCACCGCCGTCGCGCCGCTGCCGATCACCAGCACCCGCTTGCCGACATAGTCGATGTCGTCGGTCCAGCGCTGCGGATCGACGACGCGGCCGCCGAAGCGTTCGAGGCCGGGAAAGTCCGGCCGGTAACCGCCCTCGTAACTGTAATAGCCGGCGCAGACGATCAGGAAGCCGCAGGTCAACTGGACCTGCCGCCGCTCCGGCCCGCTTTCGACCTCCAGGGTCCAGCGCGCCTCAGCCGTCGACCACGCCGCCGCCCGCACCTTGCTGCCGTAGCGGATTCGCCGATCGACGCCGAACTCGCGGGCGGTGTCGCGGATGTAGGTGAGGATCGTCCGACCGCCGGCGATCGCCGCCGCATGCGTCCACGGCCGAAACGAATAGCTCAGCGTGAACATCTCGGAATCGGAACGCACGCCGGGATAGCGGAACAGGTCCCAGGTGCCGCCGAGGTCGTCGCGCGCCTCGAGGATGGCGAAACTCGAGCCCGGACAGCGAGTCCGCAGCCGGCAGGCCGCGCCAATTCCCGATAACCCCGCCCCGACGATCAGGACGTCAAAATGCTCGTCCGTCAAAGCTGGTCCCGTCTCCCCGCAACGCCGGCGCGCGCGACACTACGACAAATCGAGCCGGGCGCCAGCCAAAAATACGTCGTTCGCCCAAATGGTTCGCTCGTTCAAGCGATGGGCCGGATCGACGACGGACGAGCGATTGAATGCTACAACGCGCGTCCGGACCGCAAACGACGGAGCGACGATGAAAGTCACGATCGAGATCGACTGCACGCCGGTCGAAGCGCGCCAATTCATGGGCCTGCCGGACGTCCAGCCGATGCAGGCGGCGGTGATGGCGGAGATCGAGAAGCGGGTGATGGCGGAAGCGGCGAAATTCTCGCCCGACGGCTTTCTGCGGGCCTGGTTCGCCGAAGGCCAGCAGGGCGCCGAATGGTTCCGCGACACGTTCCGCGGCTTTTTCGCCCAGGCCGCCGCCACGGGCGGCGGCGGCCCCGAAAAGAGCTGAGGCGCGATCATCCTTCCGGCAGGTTCGGGCGAATGTGCAGCTCGCGCAATTGCTTCGCCGACGCCGGCGACGGCGCCCCCATCAGCAGATCCTCGGCGCGCTGGTTCATCGGGAACAAGGCCACTTCGCGCAGGTTCTGCTCGCCGGCGAGCAGCATGACGATGCGGTCGACGCCCGCCGCCATGCCGCCGTGCGGCGGTGCGCCGTACTGGAAGGCGCGGTACATGCCGCCGAAGCGCTCGACGACGGTCTGTTCGCCGTAGCCGGCGATCTCGAACGCCTTGACCATCGCTTCGGGCTTGTGGTTGCGGATGCCGCCCGAGGCGAGCTCGAAGCCGTTGCAGGCGATGTCGTACTGGAACGCCTTGATGTGCAGCGGGTCCTTGTCCTGCAGCGCTTCCAGGCCGCCCTGCGGCATCGAGAACGGATTGTGCGAGAAGTCGATCTTCTTGTCGTCCTCGTTCCACTCGAACATCGGAAAGTCGACGATCCAGGCGAATGCGAAGCAGTTCTCGTCGACGAGCTTGAGGTCTTGCGCGACTTTGTTGCGCGCCAGGCCGGCGAACTTGGCGAACACGGCAGGATCGCCGGCGACGAAGAACGCCGAGTCGCCCGCCTTGAGGCCGAGCTGGGCGCGCACCGCCTCGGTGCGCTCGGGCCCGATGTTGTTGGCGAGCGGGCCGCGGCCGCCGATTCCGGTCGCCTTCGGGTCCTGCTGCAAGATCGTCTCGTCCTTCGAGCGATCGAAGAACAGCATGTAGCCGAGCCCCGGCTGGCCCTCGCCCTGCGCCCAGGAATTCATTCGGTCGGCGAAGGTGCGCTGGCCGCCGCCCGGGGCGGGAATCGCCCAGACCTCGTTCTTCTCCGACTCGAGCAGGCGCGCGAACACCTTGAACCCCGAGCCGCGGAAATGGTCGGAGACGTTCTGTATGACGATCGGATTGCGCAGGTCGGGCTTGTCTGACCCGTATTTGCGCATCGCCTCGGCGAAGGGGATGCGCGGCCACGGCGACGGCGTCACCGGCTTGTCGCCGGCGAATTCCTCGAACACGCCGCGGATCACCGGCTCCATCGCCGCCAGCACGTCGTCCTGCTCGACGAAGCTCATCTCGACGTCGAGCTGGTAGAACTCGCCCGGCAGGCGGTCGGCGCGCGGGTCCTCGTCGCGGAAACACGGCGCGATCTGGAAATAGCGGTCGAAGCCGGCCATCATCAACAGCTGCTTGTACTGCTGCGGCGCCTGCGGCAGCGCGTAGAATTTGCCGGGATGGATGCGCGAGGGCACCAGGAAGTCACGCGCGCCCTCGGGGCTCGAGGCGGTCAGGATCGGCGTCTGGAACTCGAAGAAGCCCTGGCGCTTCATCCGGCTGCGCATCGAATCGACGATCCGTCCGCGCAGCATGATGTTGGCGTGCAGCTTCTCGCGCCTGAGGTCGAGGAAGCGGTACTTGAGCCGCGTGTCCTCCGGATAGGGCTGGTCGCCGAACACCGGCATCGGCAGATCGCCGGCCGGGCCGAGCACTTCGATCTCGCGCACGTAAACTTCGACCAGGCCGGTCGCCATCTCGGGGTTCTCGGTGCCCGCGGGGCGCTTGCGGACCGCGCCGTCGACGCGCACGACATATTCGGAGCGCAGTTTCTCGGCCAGCTCGAAGGCGGGCGAATCCGGATCGACCACGCATTGGCTGATTCCGTAGTGATCGCGCAGATCGATGAACAGCACGCCGCCGTGGTCGCGGATGCGGTGGCACCAGCCCGACAGGCGGACGGTCTTCCCGTCCTCGGCGAGCCCCAGGGCGCCGCAGGTATGGGTCCGGTAACGATGCATGTGCGTGCTTCTTTCCTGACGCCGGGAGGCGACGCGACGCGCCGGCGCGCATTCGGCGGCCGGAGTCGAGCGCCGGGCCCGGCGGTTCAATCCAATCGCGGACGGCTCTAGCCGAAAACACGCGGCGGGAAAAGCGCCGCCCTACGGGCTAAACGGGAGCGCGAAGCCATGTTAAGGCTCCGCCGCTCGCCAGAGGGAGCCGAGAGATGTTCGCGCCCGCCCTGATCGAACGCGCCGCGGCGCTGCTGACGCTGTGCCGCGAGCGCGGGCTGAAGCTCGCCACGGCCGAATCCTGCACCGGCGGCCTGGTCGCAGGCCTTCTGACCGAAATTGCCGGCTCTTCGGCGGTCGTCGAGCGCGGCTTCGTCGTCTATTCCAACCTCGCCAAGCAGGAGATGCTCGGCGTGCCCGAAGAGACACTCGTCCGATGGGGCGCGGTCAGCGACGCGACGGCGCGCGCCATGGCCGAAGGCGCGCTCGCCCATTCGGCCGCTGACCTTGCCGTTGCGGTGACCGGGATCGCCGGCCCTGACGGCGGGACGGCGACAAAGCCCGTCGGCCTGGTCCATTTCGCCGCGGCGCGCCGCGGCGGCCCAGTCGTCGCGCTGGAGCGGCGCTTCGGTCCCCTGGGGCGGGGCGCGATCAGGCTCGCGGCGGTCGAAACAGCCCTGGAGATGCTGGAAGCGGCGGCGGATTAGGCCGGCGCGCGGCCGTAGATTTTGTCCGCCCGCGCTTCGAAGGCGGCGGAGAACTTGCGGAAGGCGGCGTCGAACATCGCGCCCATCACGGCGGCGAGCAGCCGGCTGCGGAACTCGTAGGCGATGAAGAACTCGACCGTCGAGCCGCCGCCCTCAGGGGCGTCGCGAAAGTTCCAGACGTTTTCGAGCCGGCTGAACGGGCCGTCGATGTATGCGACGACGATCTTCAGCCGCGCCGGATCGAGCGCCACGCGGCTGGTGAACGTCTCGCGGATCGCCTTGTAGCCGACCTCCATGTCGGCGATCAGCGTTTCGATCCCCATCTCGCTCTTCTCACGCCGGCGCACCTTCAGCGCTCGGCACAGCGGCACGAATTCAGGATAGCGCTCGACGTCGGCGACGAGCGCGAACATCTGGGAAGCGGAATGCCGAACCCGCCGCTCGCTGCTAAACGACGGCACGTTTCTCTAGCCCATCCAATAGGCGAAGGCGTCGACGACGACAAAGATCGCCGCCGCGAGCGCGGTCGTCCAGACGGCGACACGGGCCAGGCGGGGAGAGATCGGCGCCCCGCGATCGACGCCCGCGGGCGTCTCGGCCTCCTGAACCTCGGGCCCCGAGCGGGCGGCGAGCGGCAGCACGACGAACAGCGAGATCCACCAAATGGTGAAGAACGCCGCGACGGCGAGCGGCGCCGGCATCAGCAGGCGTCCGGGCGACGCGCGGCGGCCATCCTACTTCGGCGCGTCCTGGGCCGGCGCGGCGGGGGCAGCCGGCGCTGCGGGCGCGACCGGCGCGGCGGGAGCGCCGCCGCTTTGGTTCTGCATCTGCTTGAGCTGATCGAGCAGGCTCGCCGGGGCCGTCGTCGGCGCGCTGGCGGGCGCCCCGGAAGTCGAGGCCGGAACATTATTGATCAGCGAACGCGGCGCGCGGCCCCAGCTCGCCAGGATCGACATCGTCAGCGCGGTGACGAAGAACAGCGTCCCCAGAATCGCCGTCGCCCGAGACAAGGCGTTGGCCTGGCCGCGGCCGGTCATGAAGCCGCCGCCGCCGCCCGTCCCCAGCACGCCGCCCTCCGAGCGCTGCAGCAGCACGGCGGCGACGAGGGCGATCACCACCAGCAGGTGAATGACGATCAGCACGGTTTGCATGAAGACGATCCTTGGCGGCCGCCAGGGCGGCCCGAGCGCGAAAAAACTGGCGCGCTCGTAGCACGCCGCCGGCGGCGCGTCCACGCCGTCGGCAGCCTCGCAGCTCCTGCTCCGTCAGACGTAAGTGGCGGCGATCGCCATGAAATCGACGGCCTTCAGGCTCGCCCCGCCGACCAGGGCGCCGTCGACATTGGCCAAGCCGAGCAGTTCCTTGGCGTTGGACGGCTTGACCGAGCCGCCGTAGAGGATGCGCAGCTTCGCGCCGGCGGCCCCGTAAACCTCGCCAAGCAGCCTGCGGATCGCCGCATGCACCTCGGCCACGTCCGCCGGCGTCGGCGTCAGGCCGGTGCCGATCGCCCAGACTGGCTCATAGGCGACCACGACCGTCTCCGGCGCGCCGCCGGCCGGCAGCGAGCCGCGCACCTGGCTGCTGACGATCTCGATCGCCTTGCCCGCTTCGCGCTCGGCGCGGGTCTCGCCGACGCAGACGATCGCGGTCAGGCCCGATTTCAGCGCCGCTTCGGCCTTGGCTTTCACCGCGGCGTCGGTCTCGCCGTGATACTGGCGGCGCTCGGAATGGCCGACGATCACGTATTGGGCGCCGGCGTCCTTGATCATCGGCGCGGAAATGTCGCCGGTGAAGGCGCCGCTGTCCTTGGCGTGGCAGTCCTGCCCGCCGAGCGACACCTTGCCGCCCTTCAGCGCCCAGGCCGCCTGCGCCAACAGGGTCGCCGGCGGACAGACCGCGAGTTCGGCGGCGCCCGCCTTGCCCGCGTCGACCGCCTCGCGCATCGCCTTGAGCTCCGCGAGGGAGGCGCTCAGGCCGTTCATCTTCCAGTTGCCCGCCACGAGGGGGCGCACGCCAGGGGTCATGGTTCGCCTTTCAACAACGTCATTTGAAGCTGGGCCGGGGCGGATTAACACTCCCGCCGGTCCTATGCAAAGACCGTCGAGGGCGGTAAGTAGGCCCCCGAAGGCCGCAGCCACAATGGCCGCGGGCGGATGGTCGCGGTTTGAGGAACGTCAAGATCCATGCTCGACGGGATGCGCAAGATTTCGCAACATTGGATCGGCCGCGCCATTTTAACGGTGCTGTTCGGCCTCCTGATCGTCAGCTTTGTCATCTGGGGCGTCGGCGACATGTTCCGCGGCTTCGTCCCGGACAAGGTTGCGGAGGTCGGCGGCCAGTCGATCACGACGCAGCAGTACCAGAACTCGCTGCAGACCGTGATGTACCGCATCCAGAGCCGCACGCACCGCAACCTCACCAGCGCGCAGGCCCACGAGCTCGGCCTCGATCGCCAAGTGCTCGGAAACCTGATCGCCGACGCGGCGCTCGACGTGCGCGCCGCCTCGCTCGGCATGGCGATTTCCGAGGCCTCGATCGTCGCCGCGGTGCGTTCGGACCCGAGCCTGCAGGACGCCTCCGGTCAGTTCAACCCCGCCGCCTTCGATCAGGCCCTGCGCGACTCCGGCCTCACCGAGCGCGGCTTCTTCGTCGCCCAAAGCCGCGCCTACATGCGCCAGCAGATCGAGACGCCGCTGATCGACGGCCTCGCCGCGCCGAAGCCGCTCGTCGACCTGCTCGCCCGCGTCGAGGCGCAGACCCGCGCGATCGACTACGTCACCCTGCCGCCAAGCGCGGCCGGCGACATTCCCGCCCCCGCCGACGACGCGCTCAAGGCCTATTTCAACGAGCGCAAGGATCAGTATCAAGCGCCGGAATATCGCGCGCTCGAAATCCTGCTGGTCGATCCGAGCGCGCTCGCCAATCCCGCCGACGTGTCCGACGACGACGCCAAGGCCGACTACGACAAGGTTCGCGACGCGCGCTTCGCCACGCCGGAGAAGCGCAAGTTGCAGCAGATCGTCTTTCCCGACCAGGCGTCGGCCGACGACGCGGAGGCGAAGATCAAGGCCGGAGCGAGCTTCGACGACATCGTCAAGGCGCGCAATCTGAGCGCTTCCGACGTCGATCTCGGCGAGACGGTCAAGGCGGCGATGTTCGATCATTCGATCGCCGACGCCGCATTCGCGCTGCCGCAGGACGGCGTCAGCGAAGTCGTCAAAGGCCAGTTCGGTCCGGCGATCGTGCGGGTCGTCGCCATCACGCCGGGCAGCGCGAAGACCTTCGACGAGGTCAAGGACACGCTGAAGAAGGAGATCGCGGCCGACCGCGTCGCCGGCCAGGTGCAGAGCGTGCACGACAAGATCGAGGACGCGCGCGTCTCGGGCAAGACGCTCGCCGAAGCGGCCAAGACCGTCGGCCTTGAAGCGCGGTCGATCGCCGCGGTCGACGCCCAGGGCCGGGACGATAAGGGCGCCGCGCTCGACCTGCCTGATCAGGCCGAGTTGCTCGCCTCCGCTTACGCTTCCGACGTCGGCGTCGACGACGCGCCGCTGCAGACCAACAACCGCGGTTGGTTGTGGTTCGACGTGATCAAGGTCGACCCGGCGCGCGACCGCGCGTTCGACGAGGTCAAGGACCAGGTCGAGAAGGAATGGCGCGCCGAGGCGGTCACCAAGGCGCTTTCCGCCAAGGCCGACGACATGGTCAAGCAGATCGGAGGCGGCGCGACGCCGGAGAGCCTCGCCCAGGGCGCCGGGCTCGAAGCGAAGTCCGCCGTCGACCTCCGCCGCGGCGGCGGCGCTGGGCTTGCGCCGAGCCTGGTCAACGCCGTCTTCACCGTGCCCGCGGGCGGCGCCGGTTCGGCTGCGACGCCGGAGGGCCGCGTCGTCTTCAAGGTCGTCGCCGACGCGACGCCGCCGACCAAGTTCGACGACCCCGCGGTCAAGGCCATCGCAACCCAGCTCACCGAGGGGCTGCAAACCAGCGTCGTCGCGCAATTCGTCAGCGCGCTCGAAAACGAGCTCGGCGTCAGAATCCACCAAAACGTACTGCAATCAGCTGCGGGCAGCTGAGGCCGGCGCGATGACGATGATGAGTCCGACCGACTACGACGATTTCGCTCGCCGTTACGCGGCCGGCCTCGCCAGCGTCGTCGCGACGACGCTCGTCGCCGATCTCGAGACCCCGGTTTCGGCCTATCTCAAACTCGCCGCCGGCCGCGCCGGCGCTATGTTCCTGCTCGAGTCAGTCGAAGGCGGCGCGCAACGCGGCCGCTATTCGATGATCGGCCTCGACCCCGACGTCGTCTGGCGCTCGACCGGCGAGGGCGCGGAGATCAACCGCCGCGCGCTGATCGAGCCGGAGGCGTTCGTCCCCTGCCCCGGCCAACCGCTGGAGGCGTTGAGGGCGCTGCTCGCCGAATCGCGCATCGACTTGCCGCCCGGCCTGCCGCCGATGTCGGCGGGCGTGTTCGGCTATCTCGGCTATGACATGGTGCGGCGCATGGAGCGGCTGCCGCCGGCGAAACCCGACCCGATCGGCGTTCCCGAGGCGCTGCTCGTCCGCCCGACCGTGATGGTGGTCTTCGACACCGCGCGCGACGAGATGGCGGTGGTGACGCCGGTCAGGCCCGCCGCCGGCGTCGGCGCACGCGCCGCCTACGAAAGCGCGCAGGCGCGGCTCGACGCGGTGGTCGCGGCGCTCGAAGCGCCGCTCGACCACAAGCCGCCCGAGGTCGATCCGGCGCTGCTCGCCGCCCCGGCCGTCTCCAACACCAGCGAGGCCGAATATCGGGCGATGGTCGCCAAGGCGAAGGACTACATCGTCGCCGGCGACGCGTTCCAGATCGTGCTGTCGCAGCGCTTCACCAGCCGCTTCGAGTTGCCCGCCTTCTCGCTCTACCGGGCGCTCAGGCGCGTCAATCCGTCGCCCTACCTCTGCTTCCTCGACTTCGGCGGCTTCCAGATCGTCGTCTCGAGCCCGGAGATCCTCGTGCGCGTGCGCGCCGGCAAGGTCTGCATTCGGCCGATCGCCGGCACGCGCCGGCGCGGCGCGACCGCAGCCGAGGACGAGGCGCTCGCCGCCGAGCTTCTCGCCGACCCCAAGGAGCGCGCCGAGCATCTGATGCTGCTCGACCTCGGCCGCAACGACGTCGGCCGCGTCGCCAAGATCGGCTCGGTCAAGGTCACCGACAGCTTCTTCATCGAGCGTTACAGTCACGTCATGCACATCGTCTCCAATGTCGAAGGCGAGCTGCGCGACGACCTCGACGTGGTCGCGGCGCTGTCGGCGGGCTTCCCCGCCGGCACCGTTTCGGGCGCGCCGAAGGTGCGGGCGATGGAGATCATCGACGAACTGGAGAAGGACAAGCGCGGCGCCTACGCCGGCTGCATCGGCTATTTCGGCGCCGGCGGCGAGATGGACACCTGCATCGTGCTGCGCGCCTCGGTGGTCAAGGACGGCAAAATGCACGTCCAGGCCGGCGCCGGCGTCGTCTACGATTCCGTCCCGGCGAACGAGCACGCCGAATGCGTCAACAAGGCGCAGGCGCTGTTCCGCGCCGCCGAAGAGGCGGTGCGCTTCGCCACCAGGGCGAAGAGAGGGCAATAGCGAGCGCCAGTCCAATCACGCGCGGAAAAGGCGCGGCCGACCCGCCCGGGTGTCGGGCGAGGCGGCGCGAGGAATACGGGGGACCTCGTGAACATCGGCATCGACGAAGCGCTGGGCTATGCGGCAGGCGGTTTCGGCATCTATGCGTTCCGCGCCAAGACGATGATCCCGCTGCGCGTCGCTGCGACCTGCGGCTGCGCGTTAGGCCTCGCCTACGGCGCGGTGCGCGGCGCGCAGCCGACCGTCATCGTCAACGCGCTGATGCTGGCGCTCAATCTGTGGCGCCTGGTGGAGATGCGCCGCCTCATCCGCGATTCCGGAACGGCGGCGCAAGTCGACCCTTCGCGGCCGGAAGGCTACGACTGGCTGAAGCCCTTCATGCACCGGATCGAACTGCCGGCCGGCCACGTGCTGTTCCGCAAGGGCGAGGTCGGCGCCGAGGCGTTCCTGATCGGCTCGGGCGAAGTCCACATTCCCGAATTCGACGCGCTGGTGCGGCCGGGCGACCTGCTCGGCGAAATCGGTCTGCTGGCGACCGGCAATCAGCGCACGGCCACCGCCGTCTGCCGCACGCCAGTGCGCGCCTGGCGCGTCAGCTATGACGAGCTCAAGGAGCTCTGCCTGCAGAACCCGCAGTTCTGTCTGCATCTGGCGACCGTGATCGTGCGCCGCTACGAGCACAATCTGCGCCACGCGCGGCGCGAAGTCGAAGCGCCGGCGGCGTAATCGCTTCGAGCGGCGCCGAGCCGCGAGTTTCCCTGTCGACCGCCGGAATCAAAGGAGCGAGCGCTTGATCGTCCAGGCCTGCATCAACGGCGCGCGCGACCCCGCTTTCCATCCCGCTCTGCCCTTGACCCCGGACGCCATGGCGCGCGACAGCGCGGCCTGCGTCGCCGCCGGCGCAGCGGAGGTGCATTTGCACGCCCACGGCCCGGACGGGCGCGAAAGTCTGGCGCCGGCGGCGATGGATGCGACGGTGCGGGCGGTGCGCCGGGCCTGCCCCGGCACGCTCATCGGCGTTTCGACCGGCGCGTGGATCGAGCGCGACGAAAAGCGCACCCTCGCCGCCATCGACGGTTGGCGGGAGCTCCCCGACTACGCCTCGGTCAACCTGTCGGAACCCGACGCGCCGGCCGTGTTCGAGCGCCTGCGTCGGCGCGGCGTCGGCGTCGAAGCGGGGCTCGCCTCCGTCGCCGACGCGGAGCGCCTGGCGGCGCTGAATTTGGGCGGGCTCGCGTTCCGCATGCTGATCGAAGTCAGCGAACAGGACGTCGGCGAAGCGCTTGCCGTCGTCGACGGCGTCGAGAAGGCGTTGTACCGCGCCGGCGTCCGGCGGCCGATGCTCGCGCACGGCGTCGACGCGACGGTCTGGCGCTTCGTCGCGCTGGCGGCGGCGCGGCGCTGGTCGACCCGGGTCGGCCTGGAGGATGGGAAAACATTGCCGAACGGCGCGACGGCCGCCGACAACGCGTCCCTCGTCGCCGCCGCGGCGGCGATCTTTCGGAAACAGGACCGCCTTTAGCGGCGGGCGCGGAAGCGCCGCGCTCGCGCAAGGCGCCTTATCTGTTGCGTTCCGTTCGTCTCCCCCCTCACCTTATCGGCGGCGCGTATTGCAGCCCGCCCTGGGTCCACAGCGCGTTGAGGCCGCGCGCGATCTTGATCGGCGAGCCCATGCCGACGTTGCGCTCGAAGCTTTCGCCGTAGTTTCCCACCGCCTTGATGATGCGGTAGGCCCAGTCGTTGGTCAGGCCGAGCCCGGTCCCGAAATCGCCCTCGACGCCGAGCAGGCGACGGATCGACGGATTGTCGGACTTCAGCATCTGGTCGACGTTGGCTTGCGTCACGCCGAGCTCTTCGGCGTTCACCAACGCGTAATGGGTCCATTGGACGATCTGGAACCATTGCACGTCGTCCTTGCGCACCGACGGCCCAAGCGGCTCCTTGGAGATGATTTCGGGCAGCACCATGTGGTCGTCGGGAACCGACATTTTCAGTCGTTCGGCGTAAAGGCCGGAGGCGTCGGTCGTGTAGACGTCGCAGCGGCCGTCGTCGTAGGCCTTGGTCGCCTCGTCGTCGGTGGCGAACACCACTGGCTCGAATTTCATCGCGTGGGCGCGGAAGAAGTCGGCGAGGTTGAGCTCGGTCGTCGTGCCCTGTTGCACGCAGACCGAGGCGCCGTCGAGCTTGAGCGCCGAGTCGATGGCGAGCTTCTTGCGCACCATGAACCCCTGGCCGTCGTAATAGTTGACCCCGGTGAAGAACATGCCGCCGGTCTCGCGCGACAGCGTCCAGGTCGTGTTGCGGATCAGCACGTCGATCTGACCCGAGGCGAGGATCGTCGGCCGATCCTTGGCGTTGACCGGCAGGTATTTGACCTTGTCCGGGTCGTTGAAGATCGCCGCGGCGATGGCGCGGCATTCGTCGACGTCGAGGCCCTTGTATCGACCCTGATCGTCGGGTTGGCCGAAGCCGGCGAGGCTGGGGTTGGCGCCGCAGATCAGCTCGCCGCGCGCCTTGATCTGGTCGAGCGTCCCGGCGCTCGCCGCGCCGGCGGCCAGAAGCGCAAAAGCGGCGGAAAGAAGCGTAGCGAGCGTTCGCATGCGTTAGCCTCCTGTCAGTTTGGCGTCAGCGAGCATCGCGGCGAAGCCGGCGCGAAGTCAATCGCCGCGCTTCGCGCACGCCGCGAAAGCTGCTAGATTTGATCCGTCGCGTTCCCGCCGCCAGGCCATTTCCATGCGTCTTCCCAGGCTTCTTCCGGCCCTCGCGGTGATCGCCGCGGCCTCGCCAGCCTTGGCCTCGCCCGCGACGTCGGACGGCGCGCGACAATTGGAGCAAGGCTACGCCGACTATCTGACCCGCGCCGTCGTCGACAAGGGCGTGGTCTCGGTGACGCCCGACGGCGACGATTACGTCGTCGCCTGGGATCTCGAGAAAGGGATTGTGCTGCTCGGCGCCGACCCCGGCGCGCTGAAGGCGGCGCGGTTCTCCTACCGGCTGACGCCGACCGGCGACGGTGCGTGGCGGCTCGCCGCCGACGGATTCCCGACCCTGTCGATCGACGCCCCGACCGACGCCGGACGGATGACCGGAACGTTCGAATTGCGCGGATTCGGCCTCCAAGGCGCCTACGACCCGGCGCAGGCCGATTTCCTGCGCGCCAAGCTCGACGTCGACGTCGCTCACGCTAAGTTCAGGGTGGTCGACGCGCGACAGACGGCCGACACCGACGCCGCTGAGACCGGCGTCAGTGGCGAGACGCGCGCCAAGACCGCTGCTGACGGCGACGGCGTCGACGTCGCGTCGGTCCATTCGATCGCTTCGCTGACCGAGACCATCGTCGGCGCCTCCGCCGACGGACCGGGTCCGGCGGCGCTGACCTATTCGATCGGCGGAGGGGTCGGCGAGGCGACGCTGACCGGCCTTCACGCGAAGGAGATCGCGGACTGCTGGAAATATGTGGTCGCGCACGGCGACGAGGCGCCGATCCCGCACGAATTCGACGACAAGCTGCGCGCGGCGCTGCCGCTGTGGAAGACTCTGAAGGTGGTCGGCAAGCTCAGCGACGTCGCGATGAAGGCGCCGTTCGGCCAGGCGAAGGCGAAGTCGGTCGCCGAGACGATCGGCCTCAGCGGCCTGACCGCGCCGGCGACGGCGGAATTCGGCCTGCAGGTCGAAGGCGTGACGATCGACTCGTCGCAGGCGCCGGCCTGGACCGCGAAGCTGACGCCGGCTTCGCTCGACTTCGACCTGAAGTTCGCCGGCGGCGGATTCGACCAGGCGGCGCAAATCGCGCTCGACGATCCGTCCTTCGCCGCCAGCGGCGAATTGTCGCCCGAGGCCCAGGACAAGATCGACGCGGCGTTGTTCGGCGGCGACCCCAAACTGACGCTCGCGCCCGGGCGGCTGTCGACTCCGACGCTCGACCTCACGTTCGAAGGCGAAGCCTCGGCCGTCGCAGGCGCGCCGCGCGGCCGCCTCATCGTCAGCGCCGATGGGCTCGACAAGGCGCTCGCCCTGTTGCAGGACATCGCCGGGACCGATCCGGAAGCCGAGGCGGCGATCCTCAGCCTGACTTACGCCAAAGGTCTGGCGAAACCCGGCCCCGACGGCCGACTGATGTGGACGATCACGTTCGAGGGCGGCGACGTCACGGTCAACGGCTCGCCGTTGCCGATAGGAAAGTAAGGCCGGTTCCGTCGACGCCATGAAAATCCTCAGTCCCGAAACAAAGGCGCGCCTTCGCAGCCGCTCGCGTCTCGTCCATCTCGGCCGCGACGGGGAAGCGTCGCAAGGCTTCGTCAATGTGCCGCCCTATCGCGGCTCGACGGTGCTCTTCCCGGACGTCGCGACATTGTCGTCCGGCAATCAGCGCTTCACTTACGGCACCCACGGCACGCCGACGACGGAGGCGCTCGTCGAGGCTTGGACCGCGATCGCCGGCGCGGAAGGAACTGTCCTCGTCCCGACCGGCATGGCGGCGATCGCCTCCGCGCTGTTGGCCGCGCTCGCCGCCGGCGACCACTTGCTGGTGACCGATTCCGCCTATGACCCGACGCGAATCTTTTGCGACCGCGCACTCAAACGCTTGGGCGTCGAGACGACCTATTACGACCCGCGGCTCGGCGCCGGGATCGCGTCGCTGTTTCGCGCCAACACCAAGGCCGTGTTCGTCGAATCGCCGGGCTCGCTGTCGTTCGAGGTGCAAGACGTGCCGGCTATCGCCGAAGTCGCGCACGCGCGCGGCGCCTGCGTCATCGCCGACAACACCTGGGCGACGCCGTTGTTCTTCGCGCCGCACGCCAACGGCGTCGATCTCGCGATCGAAGCCGGCACGAAATATCTCTCCGGCCACGCCGACCTTCTGCTCGGCCTGGTGTCCGCCAACGCCGAGTGGTTTCGGCGGCTCCACCGCACGGTCGACATGATCGGCATCCCGCCCGGTTCAGAGGAGGCGTTCCTCGCCCTGCGCGGGTTGCGCACCATGGAGCTCAGGCTGCGCGAAGCGGAGCGTCAGGCGCTTGCGCTGGCCGAATGGCTCGGCGCGCGCCCGGAGGTGCTGAGGGTCATTCACCCCGCCCGCCCCGATCATCCCGACCACGCGCTTTGGCGGCGGGACTTCGCTGGATCGTCGGGATTGTTCAGCATTGTGATGAAGCCCGTCTCGGCCGAAGCCGTCGCGGCGCTGCTCGACGGACTCGAACTGTTCGGCCTCGGCTATTCGTGGGGCGGCTACGAGAGCCTAGTCATTCCATTCGACTGCTCCCGCTCCCGCACCGCGACGCGCTGGGCGCCGGGCGGCCCGGCGTTGCGCTTCTCGGTCGGGCTCGAGGACATCGACGACTTGAAGGACGATCTCGCGCGCGGCTTCGAGCGGATGAAGGCGGTCTCAGGCGCTTAGCCGCGCCGCGCGCCGCAGCGCCTGCGGCGGCTGGCCGTAGGCGCGCAGAAAGGCGCGGCGCATCCGCTCGGGATCGCCAAATCCGGTCTCGGCGGCGATCGCCTCGATCGGCGCGCGACCGCCCTCGACCCGTTCGCGCGCCGCCTCGACTCTCAGCCGCTCGACCGCGCGCGCCGGCGTCACGCCGGTCTCCTCGGCGAAGCGGCGGGCGAAATTGCGCGGGCTCATCGCCGCTCGCTCCGCAAGCCGTTCGACCGTCAGCGATTCGCCGAGCCGCTCGCGCGCCCACCCGAGCAACGGCCCGAACCGCCCGTCCGGCCGCTCCATCTCGAGCAGCGCCGAGAATTGCGACTGGCCGCCCGGGCGGCGACGGTAGACGACGAGCTGCTGGGCGACGCGCCGCGCGACCGGCTCGCCGAGGTCCTCGGCGATCAGCGCCAGGGCGAGGTCGACCCCCGCAGTGATGCCGGCCGAACTCCAGATCTTGCCGTCGCGGACGAAGATGCGGTCGGGCTCGAGCCGCACATTGGGATAGCGCTCCGCAAACTGCCGGCTGCGGCTCCAATGGGTCGTCGCGCGCTTGCCGTCGAGCAGCCCCGCCTCCGCAAGCAAGAATGCGCCGGAGCAGACGCTGGCGACGCGCCGGCAGGCGCGCGCCGCCTCGCGCAGACAGGCGAGGATCGCTGCATCTTTCAGCGCTTCATAGGCCCCGAGGCCGCCGGCGACGACGAGCGTATCGAGCTCAGGCGCGTCGGCGAACGCGTGGGCCGCCAGCGTCGCGCCGGAAGAACTCGCGATCGCCCCGGCGCTCGTGGCGAGCACGTTGAGGCGATAGGCGCCCGGGACATGGGCCCCGGCGATTTCGAAGGCGGCGATCGGGCCGGCGGCGTCGAGGATCTGGAAGCCGTCGAAAATGAGGAAGCCGATCGCGCGCGTCATCGCCACCGGCTGGTCCGCTTTGGCAGTTTTCGAGGAAAGGCTGTCATTCACGCCACGAGGCTAATGGCCCATGGTCGCCCCGTCAAACCGAAGGAGCGCCGCGATGGCCGAGGCCGAATTCGTCATCGTCGAAACCCTCTATCCGGGCATGACGCAGCTCGACTTCACCGGGCCGCACACGGTCTTCTCGCGCATCCCCGGCGCTCGCGTCCTCGTCGCCTCCGAA
>Ga0182030_10005823_pt1 | contig 26091 bp, 23 predicted proteins | sample 812S3MmetaG_FD_121299 | JGI IMG/M metagenome (GOLD analysis project Ga0182030, IMG submission 121299) | Permafrost microbial communities from Stordalen Mire, Sweden - 812S3M metaG (Illumina Assembly) | ecosystem: Environmental > Terrestrial > Soil > Wetlands > Permafrost | place: Sweden...
CCGGAGCGAAGCGGAGAACGAGCGGCCGTCCCCGGCCGCGAGCAATCCCACCCTCCTCAAGCCCATGCGCTCTGACTTCCGACATGGCGGCCAGACACCTATTCCTGGTCGGCCTCGAGCGTGATATGGACGGAGAGTTCGTCGCCCGTCATCGGCACGTACCTACCTACACCGAAGTCGGATCGTCTGAGCACGGCATCGGCATCAAAGCCGGCAGTCACTTTGTTGTCCGGGTTCGACGTGATCTTGTTGATCGTGACGTCGAGTGCGACCGACCGCGTTGTACCGTGAACCGAGAGGTCGCCGGTCATCTTTAGCGCATTGATTCCCACGGTTTCGATCTTGGTGCTCTTGAACGTAATCGCCGGAAATGTTGCCGCGTCGAGAAATTCCGCACCTTTCAGTCGTCTATCCAAAACATCGTCGCCTGTGCGCAACCCACCGAGCGGGAGCGTCACCGAAACCGATGACTTGGTCATGTCAGAGCGATCCAAGTGCAGCTTGCCGGATACTTGCTCAAGGCGCGCGACCGGATGGGAGAAACCACGATGGTTCCAATTGAAGATCACGGCGGCATGACTCGGATCAATAAGCAGGGTTTCCGCGCACAGTGCGGGCAGGCTCGTGAACAGCAATGTGAGCGACAAGATGCGATGAACCATAAATGTCTCTGTACGAAGGCCAGGAATTAGATCGTCTGAGAGCAGTTCGAAGCTGCCTTTACGGATCGCGCACACACAGGACACGGCTACCGTATGAGGCGTCTCGGACCGCCTGAGTCTGCGCGCCATTCGCCATGAGCACGCCCCAAGCCAGTTCGATCCCGTCGGTGGAGTCCTTCCCGACCTGCGCCGCGCTCCACAACCAGTTGCCAGTGAGATGGAACAGCGGTGAGACTTTGCAAATAGCCTGCGCACACCTAACACCGCGCTCGTGCTCATCGTAGACCGACTTGAGTTCTTGCATGCTCGGCAAGCGCCAGCCGTGATGCCTGCCTTCGCAGTACGACTTGGCCTCATTCCAGTCGATGTCGTCGCCGTTGTCGTCCTGCAACCATTCCTGTTTCGTCCACGCGTCCTTTAGGCTGCCATTGCCGAGATCTTTCCAACGACCCTCGCGTCCAACTGCGTCGGATGAGTCTGCGACAGCGCTTTGCAAGGACAGCATGCTGACCGCTGAACACCAAAGAAGCGAAATTGCCAGCGAATGGTGCAGCGACACAGCCCAAAATGGGGGTCTGTGGACATTCGCAAGTTGCGTCATCAGTCCACTTCGTTTTGCGCGTCTAGTCATGTACGGGACTCCAGATAATCGGCCAATTCCGTCTTTCATCTCATACGACACAACCGAAGTCCTGAAACGGCCCTGAAAAGCGCTGAATAGTTCTGAAAGCGAGTACCGGTGGTCGCGAGGCCCGGCGGGTGCACGCGCTCCTGTGAGCTGCACGGCCGCCCGATACGCGAGGAGCCTATCCCCCACAATCGGTTAATATTCACTGTCCCGACGAACCGGAGCGGCCCGGCGTCATGATTTCCCAGAGGTAGTCACGATGACACAGGCGTCCTCCGCAAGTTTGGAGATGGCTATCGCCCTTCCCTTGGGTGTGGTAGCCAATCAGCTGATGAGAATCGAGTCGGAGCTGCGGCTCCTGAACATGAAGGCCCTGGACCTCGGCAGAGAGCGCGGAGACGAGCGCATAACGGGGCTGATTGAAAAGCGGCTGGAGAATATCAACGAGGCGCTCGATTCCATCAGAGCGCTCGTGTCCGACATCGAGGAAGACATTCAACCGCGAGCAGGTGGGGCGGCGGGTGCGCCCGCCAAGCAAAAAACTTCGCGCGGCGCAGCATACACCGACCGGGACGACTGATCGGAACGCGCAGTCCTCAGCGAATGGATGCCTTCAGCGCTTTGGTAACCTCGCCGGCAATATCGTCTTGGATCATCAATTTGTCTCCGACCGGCCGATCATAGGTCTCCGACCACACCACGTATCCATCGTCGGCGCGAATGAGCCGCGCGGCAACGCGCAAGGTCAAGTCTGATTTGCGCACGCTCCCATCGAGGAGATAGACGACACCGAGAGACTTGGCGATGTCAGTCACGGTGAGTTTCTTGCCCTTGAAATAAAACGACGAGGTGGGAGGGGGAACTCGAAGACCCGGGACCTTGCTGAGCTTGTCGATCAATTCCTCGGTCATGCCGTCGGCGAAATACTCTTCGTTCATCTCCTGGGTGGTCAGATCGAGAAAGGGCAGCACGGCGACGGACTTCTCGGGCACTCCCGTTGTCGCCGATGCGCCCTGATTGCCCGCTATTGGGCCGCGCAATGCGATAAGGGCTACCAGACCGAGGCAGAGTACCGCGCTTGCCGCGAATAGGGCGACACGAAAGCGCTTGGGCGGTGGTTGATGTTGTGATGGCGATTGCGGTTGGGGCAACGGCGACGTTGGCGGTGGCCGAGGCGGCTGGAACAGCGGTTGCGGCGACTCCGGCGGTTCCCGTGTCGCCGCGGCGTCGGGCACGACCACGCCGGTCGATGACAAGGCGCCGCCAGATAGGCCGAGCGGCTCGTCGGTCCATGGGCTCACCGGCACAACCATTCGATACCCCAGCCGCTGCACCGTCGCAATGTAGGCGGGCTGTTTGGCGTCGTCTCCGAGCAGACGGCGGAGAGAGGCGACCGCCTGGTAGACGGAATCGGGCGAAACGATGACGCCCGCCCACACCTGGTTCAGCAAATCATCGATGCTGACGACGTCCGGGGCGTGTTCGGCCAGGCACAGCAACAGCCTCATCGTGCGCGCCTCGACCCGTACGACTTCCCCGTCCCGGGATATCTGTCCCGAGTTGGGATTCACGCACCACGCACCGATGCGAAGCGGTATTGCTTTGAGGCGATCCACGTGTAGCTGGTGGTTTGGTTCCGGAACGCTTGATCGAGGCAGCGCAATTGTAGCAACGCAGCCCTATAACTCCGAATGATTCAGAGGTTTTCAACCCAATTCAGGACTGATTCAGGACTTATCCGCCCTTGGGACTGCACAGTCGCGCTCCCAACAGCCGGAGTGCGCCCAATGATTCATCGTTTCTCTCTCGCAGCGTCCCTTGCGCTGCTGTCCGCGCCGCTCTACGCGACTACCTACACGCTCGAGCCCAATTACACGCAGGGCGTCTTCCGATGGAATCATCTCGGATTCTCGAGTCCGGCCGCGCAGTTTGGCCAAGGCGTAGGCACGCTGGACTATGATCGGGCCGATCCTTCCAGGTCGTCAGTGACGGTAACGATACCGCTGGCCACCTTGAACACCGGGGTACCCGCGCTCAACGACGATTTTCGATCGACGGACTTTTTCGACACGGCGAAGTTCCCGACCGCCACCTTCAAGAGCACGAAGGTGGAGAAGGGCGCACCGGCCGATCAGCTGATCGTCACCGGCAACTTGAGCCTCCATGGTGTGACCAAGCCGGTCATGCTCCGCGTCACGCTCATCAAGATCGGAATCAATCCCAGGTCGAACGTGCCGACGATCGGCTTCGACGCCACGGCGACGCTGAAGCGATGCGACTTCGGCCTGGGCAAGTACGTGCCTCAGGTCGGCGATGAGATCCAAATGCACATTATCACCCAGGCGGTCGAGGCCGCGGCGGCGTCAGGACGATGACAACACAAACTGGTTGCCGTCGGGGTCCGTGAACATCGCGAACTCTCCCAGCGCCGGTACGGCGGATCATGCGGCCGTGAGCATCCAGCCTTAAGGCGGGAGTCGCCCCGGCGGAAGCGCGTATCATTGCGGATCGACCGGGTCGAGCATGACCCGCAACCGCCGTGCAGCCACGCGTACACGAAGTCCGCGGTATTTCGCGAGATAGTGGATTCCGACCAGCGCCGCACCGACACCCGAGGCGGCGCCGACTCCCAAGGCCCACCGCGGCCCAAAGGTATCGGCCACCCACCCGACGATGGGTGCACCGATGGGCGTACCTCCCAGGGCGATGGACAGAAAGATCGCCATGACGCGGCCTCGCATCGCCGGTTCGGTCGACAGTTGCACCGTACTGTTCGCCGTCGTCGTGAAGGTCTGCGCCGACACGCCGATGACCACGAGGGCGGCCCCAAACAGGCCGTAGTTGGGCATGACCGCGGCGAAGCCACAGCCCAAGCCGAAGACAGTGGCGCCTGCCAGCAGCAAGGCGATTCGGGGCTTTGCCCGCCGGGCCGCGAGGAGCGCGCCCGCGACCGACCCTATGGCCATGATCGAGGTCAAGAGTCCGAATTGGCCCGCCCCGGCGTGAAAGACCGTCACGGCCATGGTTGAAATGAAGATCGGAAAGTTGAGCCCGAAGGTTCCGATCAAAAACAGCATGAGAAGGATGGCTTTCAGATCGGGCCGCTTCCTGACGTAGCGAAATCCCTCGGCGAGACTGCCGCGGGTTCGAACGGCCTTGTCCTTCCGATGAAGCTCCCCGACGCGAAGCAAACTCAAGGAGCACAGGACGGCGGCGAAGGACGCCGCGTTGATCAGGAACACCCAGCCCGAACCCAACGAGGCGATGAGGATTCCGGCGGCCGCCGGGCCGATCATTCGGCCGGAATTGAACGACGTGGAATTGAGCGCCACTGCATTCGACAGTTCAGCCTCGGAGACCAACTCCGACACGAATGTCTGCCTCGCCGGCGAGTCGAAGGCGGAGACGCAACCGAGCAGAAATGCAAACAGGTACACGTGCCACAGCTGCACCAGCCCGGCGACCGTGAGCACGCCGAGGCCCAGAGCCAGCGCGCCCATTCCGGCCTGGGTGGCGAGCAAAAGCTTCCGGCGGTCGAGATGATCGGCCGCAAAACCGGTCACCGGCAACAGGAGCACATGGGGTCCGAATTGAAGCGCCATTACCACGCCGACCGCGGTAGCGTTGTTGTGCGTCAATTGCGTCAGTACGATCCAGTCCTGGGCAGTGCGCTGCATCCAGGTTCCCACATTGGAGATGATGGCTCCGGCGGCCCATACCCGGTAGTTGAAATTCTTCAGCGAACGGAACGTGCCTTTCAACCCGTACGTCCCGTCATTCCCGCACGCGATCGAGAAGATCGAGGATCTCCCGCGTCGTTCCAACCTCTCCCAGCCGGGGGAAAATCCGGGTAACGCTGTTGGCGTGCGCATCGGCATTGCGATCGGTCATTGCATCGACGGCCAAGGTGACGTTGAAGCCGAGCTCGTAGGCCTGGCGGGCGGTCGATTCCACGCCGATGCTGGTGGCGACCCCGGCGATGACGACCTGGGTCGCGCCGACTTCTCTTAAATAAGCTTCCAACCCGGTATTCGTGAAAGCACCCCATGTCCGCTTGGTCACCGTCCGGTCCTTAGGCTGCTGGTTGAGTTCGGGTACCAGATCGGCCCACCCGTCGGAAAAAGCTCCGGGGTTTCGGGTTTGTTCCGTACGACCCGCAGCCCCGCCGGCGACGTTGACCAGCACCACCGGCAAATCGCGCCGGCGAAACGCATCAGCCAATGCGGCCGCGTGCCTGACGACATCCGCTGTCGGATGCACCGTCGGAAGCGACATGATTCCTTTTTGCAGATCGATGACGAGAAGGGCGGTTTTCGGGTCCAGAGCGGTGACGGGCATGAATTGATTCCTGGTGTGGGATTGAACCTATGGAGAATTTCGAACGGCTCGAGTTTCCGGTGGCACGCTCATTGGTCGACCAGGCGTTTGAGCAGTTCGATTGCGGTCGCGAGTTCTCTCTGCTCGGGAGGGGTGAGCTTGGATTGAATGGCGCGGGACAGCCAGTCTTGCCGAGCTGCGCGGCCGGCTTTGATCCACTTTCGGCAGGCGGGGGTGAGAGACAGGAGGGTTTGCCGCCCATCAGCCGGGTCCGGCACGCCGCTGACGAGTCCCGCCGTTTCCAGGATGGCGACATTCGCGCCCATGGACTGCGGACGCATTCCGAGCGCTTGCGCGAGGGCCGTTACCGTTGCAGGACCCGCGCTCTCCAAATGTCCCAGCACCGCGACTTGCGACCACGTCAGGTCGCCGATATGCGCCTGCTCGCGCAGTTTCCGCCGCAGCCTGCCGATCAGAATTCGAAGGTCGCCGGCCAAGGCAGAAGCGCTTACATCCTCGGGGCCACCTTGAGATTCCTTCATCTCCGCAGCATACATTATTTGAAGGTAAACTACGAAGGTAAACTTCTAATATGACGGACTGCTGCCTGCCTGGAAGATCTACGGTTCGAAGGGCACGCCGTCAGGAAGTTCTGATGCGAACACGCGCGCGAGTCTGACTGCGTGCAGCCCCGCGTGCCGCGAAAATGCACAAGTCCAACCACCCAAGTCCAACTACCGAGGAGAGATCACGTGGCGCAACTGACCGGATTGCGGGTCGCCATTTTGGCCACCGACGGCTTCGAACAGTCTGAGTTGATTGAACCTCGAAAGGCGCTCGACGCGGCCGGTGCGCGAACCGAAATCGTGTCGCCCAAGACAGGCAAGGTGCGGGGATGGAACCACAAAGAGTGGGGTCAAGAAGTGAACGTGGACCAGGGTCTGGCGGACGCCGAGCCGGAGGAATTCGACGCTCTGCTGTTGCCGGGCGGAGTCATGAATCCCGACTCTTTGCGCATGGATCCCAAGGCGGTCGCATTCGTGAAATCTTTTTTCACCTGCGGCAAGCCTGTGGCGGCCATCTGCCACGGTCCATGGACCGTCGTGGAGAGCGGTGCGGCCAAAGGGCGCCGAATGACTTCCTGGCCCTCGCTCAAAACCGATATCCGAAACGCCGGCGGGGAGTGGGTCGATCAAGAGGTGGTCGTTGACGGCAATCTCGTGACCAGCAGGAAACCGGATGACATCCCGGCCTTCAACCGCGAATTGCTCAAACTGTTCGGCAAGGGAAGGTTGGCCCAGGCGTAAGTTCCCTCCCATACACATATTGCCGGCGAGGGCGCATGATGTTGCTGCCTGCAATGAGGAGGCAGCGTGACCGTCGAATTAAAGATGCTGGGCTGGTCGGCGATTCTAGGACTGGCCTACGTATTGTAGGATGGATTCCTACAACGGAATACGCACGGCGGCGATTCCACGGTGCCCGTGTACCGCTCAAGCTGACTGCCCACGCGTCATTGCGGCCTGTCATTCTGGAGCGATCGTGAAAATCATGACTAGTCTTATCGTTGCCGCATTTCTCTTGTCGGGATGTGCCAATAACACCGGTATTTCCCACGAGGATAGCGCCGGATCGGTCAAGCGCGAGGGCGGTCCGGTCCTGTGCAAAGACGGCTCGACGCCGCCTTGTAACGATCGCAATTGACCGGCATTAGGCCCGGTGTGCTGATGCCTTGATGCGCCGTCACGCCTCTTTCGTCAGGCGCGGGCTTGCATGGGCGGCGGGTGTGCTGATCGCGGCGGCGGCCGGCATTGCGGTCCTCGCCGCGGCGCTGGAGGCCGGGTATTTTCGCGGACCCCTGATTCACTTCATCGCCGCGCGAACCGACCGTCCGATCCGCATCGACGGCCCTCTGCGAGTGCATGTTCTGTCGTTCACGCCGCGATTGATCGCCGAGCGCGTCTCGATCGGCAACCCGCCTTGGACGCCGTCCGGGACCGCCGCGGAAATTGGAAAGATAACATTAGCGTTCGACCTGCCGAGGAACGGCCACTCGTTCGACATCGCCAATCTCGAAATGCAGGACGTTACTCTGCATCTGATTCGCGACTCGCAGGGCCGCGCCAACTGGCAGTTGAGCGATCCGCGAAAAGGCGGCAAAAGGCACGTGACCGTCGTTCACGCCCTGTCGGTGGCCCATGCCCACGTCGTACTCGACGACGCTCGACGCCATTTGCAGTTCGACGGCACGGTCAGCGTCGGCACGGGCCGTGGAGAGCCGGGCCTCTCGTGGCTGCGCCTGGATGGAGCCGGTCAGTTGAACGGCCGGCCGGCAACCTTCGAAATATACGGCGATCCGCTCGCGGGTGCGACGCGTGCCAAACCGTACCATTTTACGTTCGCCGAGCAATCCAGCGGTTCGAAGCTCGCCGGCCGCGGTTCGCTGCCGCACCCCTTCAACTTCGATTTCGTCGATGCAACCTTCGATGCATCCGGCGCGGACATGAAGGACCTGTACTTTTTGACGGGAGTCACCTTGGTGAACACCGGGCCCTATCGGCTGTCCGGCAAAGCGGCGCGAAGCGGAACCCATTTCGTGTTCAGCGATTTGTTCGCGCGGTCGGGGCAGAGCGATATGCTCGGGACAGTCTCGGTCGATTCATCGACCGGAAGGTCGAGAATCAAGTCGGAACTACATTCGCAATTTCTGCGCATCGCGGATATTGGCGCGCGCGCGGCCGGGCGCGAGATCCTGCCGAAGTCCGGCGAGCGGTTGCTGCTGTCGGACGCGAGCATCAGCCCGGCGGGGATACGCCGCGCCGATGGGGTCGTAAACTTCCGGGCTCGGCGCGTGGAAGTGGGCCGAATCAATTTGACCGGAGTCGCCGCGCATATCACCATCGACGGCGGAGTGCTCGCGGTGACTCCCCTCACGGCCGACTTGCTTCAAGGCAAGCTCCTTGCGCACGTGACGCTCGACGCCAAGACCGATTCCCCCCGTGCCGACTTCGACATCAAGCTCGCCAATTTGCAGCTCGCACAATTGGAAAAAAAATCCGACAAGCCTCCTGCCCTCGAAGGATTGCTGCGGGCGCGGCTGACCGGCAGCGGGCGCGGCAGTTCGTTTCACCAGGTCGCCGCAACGGTTAGCGGAACGGCGACGGCGGTCCTTCCCCACGGGACCATGCGCGCGTCGCTCGCGGAATTGACGGGCATCGATTTGCGCGGGCTGGGTCTCATGGCCGCGAAGGACACGGAAGAATCGCCGGTGCGCTGCGCCGTGGCGAGTTTCCAGGCGCACGACGGCAGGCTGACCGCGCAAACTCTGGTGCTCGACACGGCACCCGTCCTCATCGGGGGAGAGGGCACGATCCGACTCGACGACGAGACCCTCGATCTGGTGTTTCGCGGCCATCCGAAAAAAGTGCGGCTGGTCCGTGTGCGTTCGCCCATCCTGGTGCGCGGAACCCTCGCGCACCCGTCGATCGCAATCCAGGCCCGCAACTCGGTTGCGCAGGCCGCGGAGGCGGTGGCGCTCGGCGTGATACTGACGCCCATCGCGGCGGTGCTGGCATTCGTCGATCCCGGATTGGCAAAGGATGCCGACTGTGCGGCCTTGATCGAAGGATCCGCGGGACCTCCCCCGAAACTCAAGCCGCCCGAAGCGCGGGCATCAAGCGAATGAATGTGATTTCGGGCGGCACGCCGAAGCGGTTCGGCGGCCCCCAGTAGCCCGTACCGCGGCTGACGTAGACCCGCAATTTCTCGAGGCGGTACAAGCCGCCGGTGAAGGGCTGAAAAAATCTCACGAACAGATTCCACGGCCAGAACTGCCCGCCGTGGGTATGCCCCGACAATTGCACGTCGAAGCCTGCGTCGGCGGCGGCCGGCGCCGAATTGGGCTGATGGGCGAGCAGGATCCTGGCTCCGACGTCCGCCGGCGCGCCGCGCAGCGCCAGCGAGGGGTCGCTGCGCTCCGCGGCATCGAAGTGATGAGCGGTCAGGTCCGTGACGCCCGCCAGCAGCAGCGACGCATCATCATGTTTCAAGACCACATGCTCGTTCTTGAGCACATGCAAACCGAGCCGCCTTATTTCGGCGGTCCATGCGCGCTCGCCGGAATAGTACTCATGATTGCCGGTCACGAAGTAAACGCCATGCCGCGCCGTCAACTGCGCCAGCGGCGCCGTGTGCGCGGACAATTGCCGCACCGACCCGTCGACCAAATCGCCCGTCACCGCGATCATGTCCGCGCCCAGGCGATTGACTCGTCTGACGATGCCCGCAACGAAACCCCGCTTGATCGTCGGCCCCACATGAAGGTCGCTGATCTGAGCGATGGAAAATCCGTGCAGCGCGCTGGGAAGGTCCGGCACGGGTATTTGCACGTTGACGATGCGAGCCGGCCGTCGGGCAATCACCAAGCCGCCCAGCGTCACCAACACGGCGAGAATCAGCGTCCATTGCCCCGACCACAGGGTCAGCGAAGCGTCGTGGCCAGGGGATAAAATCAGGCCGGCAGCCAACAGAAGGATGTCGCGCAACACGGTGAATACGAACAAGGAGGAAAAAAGCCCCATGGACAGAGGGCCGATCCAGGCGAGCAGATCCGCGAAGGCAACTCTTCGTGCGGAGCGGCGTCGCATGGATGGCGGGATGACGGCGCAGCATGCGGCAAGCAAGGCGATGCCAACGGACACCCCAACAGGGCCTGTCGCGAGCGACGGCAGCAACCGGCAGCCGACATAGACGGGCAGCAAAAAGATCAGCCAGGAGGGACGGAAAACCACGCGGCGGGAGGTCACGGCACTTGAATTGGGGTCTCTCGGGCCACTTCAAGGCGGAGGGTTCAAATACACGTCGGCTGGCGCAATCCCTCCATTCCCTTGAACTCGACGAACTGGGTGGTCGTCGCCCACAAATAGTCGCCGTAGAAGAACGGGGCGAACGATTGCGGGGAATCCATGGGCAGCGGCGTGATCCTGGCATCGGCGCGCGCTTCGTAAAAGAACGGTATCGACATGCGCTCTCGACCGGCTCCGATCACCCGATGTGGGGTGGCCTTGATGCGCCCGCCGCACCATCGTTCCAGCACCTTGCCGAAATTGACCGCGAGCCCGTCATCGATCGGCGGCACATCGATCCAAGTGCCGTCGCGATGGCGCGCCTGCAGACCCGCGACCCCATCCTGCGCCAACAAGGTCAAGAATCCCGAGTCGACGTGCGGCGCGCCATTGACATAAAACCGTTCGCCGCGATGCGTCACCCAAACGCCGGGCTCGGATCGAGCCGTGTATTCTGCATCGGTTCGAAGCGGATAGCGCAGCAAGCGCAATGTCGACAAGCCCTCGACGAAAGCCTGATCGAAGTAATGCTCGTCCAGCGCGAGGCCGCGCGCGATCGATCGCATCAGCGCCCGACTCACTTCTTCCATGGCTCGATAGTAGGAACTCACCGATTCGTGCCAACCGGGCAGCAGATCCGCCGCGGGAAGAGGCGTGGCTTCGCGCAAGGGATCGCAGCTTCTAACCACGGAGCTTCCATAGGCGACATCCGCCCCCATGTCGATTCCTTCCTTGGCCGTGAGGAAACCCGTCTGCAGCGGGAACCATCCCCGGTACACGTTCGGATGCGCGGCATCGAACTTCTGACGCCAAAGTTTGCGCGTCTCGCACGCCGGCAATTGGAACAGGCGCAGGAGATCCGCGCGCGCAGCACGGCCGGTCGGCACCCGCGGTGGCAGGCCGCTTGCGACCAAGAAGCCGGGTTCCGCGGCTGCCGCCATGATGGCGCGATCGGTGAGATCGCGCGCCGGGCACCGGGCGCCGAACAGCGAACCGATATCGACAAAGGGAATCGTGTGATCCATCCGTTTCCTATGGGCGTGCGTACCCTGACGCCGTTAGACTACACCGATGGGACCCTACGTCGATTCCATCGATTCCGATGAGGCCATGCCTGCGTCCACCTCCGTGGTCATCATCGGCGGCGGGATCGTCGGCGCCTTCGCCGCCCTGACGCTGGCCGGCCGGGGTGTGCCCGTCGTGCTGTGCGAGAAGGGTTATATCGCCTGCGAGCAGTCCAGCCGCAACTGGGGTTGGTGCCGGCAGGCGGGCCGCGACGAGCGCGAAATGCCGCTGATCGTGCAGAGTCTCGAGTTGTGGCGCGGCATGGACGCACTGACCGGAGTCGATACGGGGTTTCGCGAATGCGGCGTTTTGTACGTGGGCGAAAGCGAAACCGACGAAGCACGCTTTGCGGACTGGCTCACCATGGCCGAGCCCTTCGAGATCGGCGCCCGCCTGGTGAGGGGCGGCGAACTCGACGCGCTCATGCCGGGTGCCAGCCGGGGCTACACCTGCGGCTTGCATGTGCCGACCGACGGGTGCGCGGAGCCGCAGCGGGCGGCTCCCGCGATCGCCCGCGCGGCGCAGCGTCGAGGCGCGGTCATCCTCACGCATTGCGCCGTGCGCGGCATCGAACGTGCCGGCGGCCGGACCTCGGCGGTCGTCACCGAACGCGGCCGTGTGGCTTGCGATGCCGTCATTCTGGCGGGCGGCGCGTGGTCGAGCCTTTTCTGCGCGAGTCTCGGCATTCGCCTGCCGCAATTGAAGGTGCTGTCCTCCGTCATGCGTACGACCCCGGTCGCGCACGGGCCGGATGCTTGCACCTATCTGGATGACGTTGCCTACCGCAAGCGGCGCGACGGCGGTTATACGATTGCGCGAGGTGCGGGCTTCATCGCGCCGCTCGCGCCTGACTCTCTGCGGTACCTGCGGGAATTCATGCCGACGATTCGCAAGGAACGCGGTTCGTTGCGCGTGCGCGTCAATGCGCAATCGCTCAGGGAGTTTCGCACGCCGCGATCCTGGCGGCTGGATGAGCCTGGTCCGTTCGAGGCCACGCGCGTGCTCGACCCTCATCCGAACACCGCGCTCAACCGCGAAGCACTTGAGGCGATGATCAGGCTCTACCCTGGATTCCGTGAAGCTCACGTGGTCCAGCAATGGGGCGGATACATCGACGTTACTCCCGACGTCGTCCCCTACATCAGCCCGGTAGGCACACTGCCGGGGCTTACGGTCGCAACGGGTTTTTCCGGGCATGGGTTCGGTATCGGCCCGGCCGCCGGCCGCTTGGCGGCCGAACTCGCGATCGGTGCGACTCCATCGGCCGATCCGACGCCGTTTCGCGCATCGCGATTCAGCGACGGCTCGCCGATCGTCATCGGCCCTGAAATCTAGTCACTTCGGTTTGCGGAACTTGAGCACGTAGTTGTCGGCCTCGCCGACGGCGACATATCGGGCGCGATCCTTCTCTCCCTGAGAGAGAGTCGGCGGCAACGTCCACACGCCGTCAACCCAATTCTTGGTGTCGCGCGGATTGGCATTGACCTCCGAGCCTGCGACGAATTCGAATCCCGCCTTCTTGGCCAAGGCAATCGTATAGTCCTGGCGCACGTAGCCGCTCTTGGCCTTCGGATCCTGAGGCTGGTCGTTTCGCCCGCGATGCTCTTCGATGCCCAGAATGCCGCCCGGCTTCAATGCCTTGAATGCCGCCCCAAGAGCATCATCCGCATAACCGTCTTCCATCCAGTTGTGAAGGTTGCGGAACGTCAGCACGAGATCGGCGCTCCCCGGCGGAGCGATGTCGAAGTGGCCTGCCCCCAACGAGGTTTCGTGGATGGTCCCCAGCCGGTCCTTTTCGCCGGCAATGCGGGCCCGAAAGCGCTTCACGCCCGCATCTTCCTCCGCATTTCCCGGCGAGGGCAGGGCGATGTAGTAGCGGCCGCTCTTCGCGAGGTAGGGTCCCAAGATGTCGGTCCAATAGCCTCCGCCGGGCCACAATTCGACCACCGTCATCGCAGGGGACAATCCAAAAAAGGTGAGTTCTTCGACCGGGTGCCGGGCCGCATCCCGCGCCACGGCGGCGGGGCTTCGTGACGAACTGCCGACCGCACTGACCAGCGCCGGATCGGGAGTCGCGGCGGCGGCGGATACGGCGTATCCGCAGAAAGCGAGCAGCGTTGCTGCGAACAATGATGAAGGGCGCTGGCTGTGCATGAGTATTACCTTTTGCCGGTTCGCGGCTTGTTAATTGGGCGGAGCATCCCCGGTGAACGGTATCGGCGTCGCGCCCGTGACCGTGCCGATGGTGGCCTTGTCGCTGACGAAGAGTTGCACGGTGCGCTCGAAGCGCAGCTCGCCCTGGACGGTCGCCCCCGGTCCGATCACGATACGCGGCACATCGCGCCCGAACTGCACCAATTCGGTAGCCGGCTTTTGCACCAGGATGCCGCCTTCCACCCGCGATGCGCCGGTGATGTTCATGCCGCCGTTGACCGTCTTGATGCCGCCGCCGACGTGTGCGGCGGCGAGCGCTATTTTTCCGTTCACGTTGGATAGCGAACCCGCGACTTCCGCGCCGTCGCGCAAATCGAAATCACCGTTGACCGACGATGCGCTGCCTGAGACATGCGCACCCTTGCCCAAGGTAACAGAGCCGTTCACGGTGTTGAGCGACGCGGCCGTTCCGTTATCGCCCAAGTGTACGCTGCCGTTGACGGTGGTCGCGCTGGTGACCGCCGCATTGGCGGCGATGCGTATCGAACCATTGACCGTCGCGACGGCGCCCGGTTGCTTGCCGGCCGGAACGTCGATCGAGCCGTTGATCTTGTTGGAATCATCGCCGTTGACGGATAAGTCGCATCCCGGCAGTGCCAGCAATATGGCCACCGTGGCGATGAGACCGTACGTGCGGATCCGCGCCGGCCGCGAGCCGCGGCGGACCGATGCCGGCGTGGAATTCGAGAGGGTTCCTTCGCGCATGACGGCTCCTTTGGGACTGATCGGTCTACTGTACCAGCACAGCCCGGGAGCTCAACCAGGGCGAACCCTTCGCGACCGCAAGGTCCGGATGGCCGTGCTCGCGTTGTTTGGTCCTGCACATCTCGGGAGAGTCGGAGGATTTGCAGACGGAGCAAGCGGACAAGGACAAAATTACGATCAAGCCGAAGAGTGTCTTCATTGTCGCCCCTGCCTCCGGAACAGCCCCCGCACATGATCGCGGAGGGCTGGTGAAAATGCCAGCATCGGCGGTTGGTAGCCCGTTCAAGAAGAAGGCATAATCGCGCCCACGCCCTGTTAGCACAGTTGGTAGTGCGTCTGATTTGTAATCAGAAGGTCGGCAGTTCGATCCTGTCACAGGGCACCGACCATTCCCGAAGGTTCTTGCCCGATGGTAAAGATTATAAAATCAGCAGGTTAGCGAGGCTCGCCAGGGAGATTCCGATGTCCGGTCTTCGCGGGAACGTCCACAAATCGGCAGGCGCCATCGCGGGTCTCGCCAGCGCGCTGTCGGTCATCGTCGGCATGCTTGCGGCCTACGCGACGCCGAAGGGTTGGGGGAGGGTATCGATGGCGCTGCACATCACCAAAAAGCCGTTCATCGTCAAGCTGGCGCCGCTCCTGACGGGTGCATCCGTGGCCATCGCGACAGCGGCCGGGCTTCTCGGCTTCTATTTGTGGATTACGGAGCGCGACAGCGGCGCGACGGACCACAAATCGGACGGCGACGGGTGAGGTGGGTTTCGGCGGCGGGGCTGGGCCGAGCGGATTGCTTGCGCGTCAAGGTGATGCGGCCGGAGCGGCCTTCTCGCCCAATAGATCGACCGCCCCCTGGTAGAGCTTGGCCCGCAGCAAGAAGCGCTCGTTGGCGCGCGTAATGTAGCGGACCGCAATTTCCACTCCTCCCACCACGGGTTTGATGTTGACGCCCGGAGTGCCGGAAAAGGCCTTGCCCCGCTGAGCCGGCACGGCGCGTTGCCACTCTTGTTCGGCCTGACGGGCGCTCTCGGCAGTCGCATCCACGACTTGCTTCGTAATAGCCTCGACGATCGGGTAGGGGTCCCGGCCGGCGGGTACCACCAGCTGCAGCTCGTCCCACAGCCATTGCCCCGAAGTCGAGAAATTGAAGTAGTGGCCTTCGATGGCAAAACTGTTGGTGAACGTGACCCGCCGGCCGGTGGGGTGGCCGGCATCGCTCCAATTGCCCGTCTCCATGAGCACGGTATGAAACATGCCGAGTTCGGTCACTTCTCCGCTGACTCCGTTGATTTCCACCCAGTCGCCGAGCCGGATGCCGTTGCGGCCCATGAGCACCAGCCAACCGAAGAAGGCGACGATGAAGTCCTTGAGGGCCACCGTCAGGCCGGCACCGACGATGCCGATCATGGTTCCGAATTGCGTCGGGACGCCGATGAGGATCAGCAGGATGACCATCACGCCGATCACCCTCAATGTCACGCGCGCGATGCTGCGCAGGGTTTCGACCTGCCTGCGGTCCAGCTTCGGCCTGTCCAACAAGTGCTGCAGCCACCCGTCCAGGAACAGCAGCGCCAGCAGCACGGCGATCACGATCAGCGCATTCTGCAAGAGGCCGTGCGCGAGGGCGTGCGATTGCAGGGCGACGGCCGCCCCCCATTGCGCATAGATGCCGGCGAGCTGGCGTTGATCGGCGATGCGCCGATCGAGCAAGGTCAACACCTTCTGGTCCGCCGCAATCAGTCTGGTTTGATTGAGCAGCGCCGCGGCGTCGTCGTGCGAATGCTGCACTCGCGGCGAAGGGACGGCGGGAGTGCCTTGGGATTTGGCCGCTTTCGTGTGCTGCGACAGCTCCGAAACGCCGCTCTTGCTGTTCTCCAGGCTGACGGCCAGGGCCGCGCGGCGCGCGGCCAAATCCGCCGCCTTTTGCGACGCCGTGCTTTGGGCATCATCGAGGTCTTGCCGCCCTTGCCCCAGGTGAAGCCACTCGATCAACCGGCTCAAGGACCCATGTTCTTCATCGGCGGTCTTCGCCGCGGGCACCGGCGCCGCGGCACGCGCCTTGACCTGCGCGTCATGCTCCTGCTCGAGCGCCTCGATTCTCTTCTGCAGATTTCCGCCGGCCTCGACCAGATCCTGGTTCGCTTCCTCCAATTCGTCCTTGTCCAGGTCGAGCTGAGAGGAGGCGAGATCCAACTCATCCTGCAGGGCGCCCTTCTGAGCTTCCGTCGCCTGGGCAAGCGCGGCCGTCAGTTCGGCGACCCGTTGCTGGTCCGAGTCGAGCAATCCTTGCGAGCGGCGGATCCGGTCTTGAATTTTGAGCGCCTCGGGACTCGCCGCGGGCGGGTGGGCTTCCACATCCCGCAGCGCGGTCGTGAAGGCAAAGGCGAGAGCGTGGTCCGCAACCCGCAGAGCCGACTGCGCGTAGCTTTGCTCCTCCGGTGTCTGCGCGCTCTGTGCGAGGCGCTGTGCCGTCAAATAGGTGCTTTCGTCGACGAGCGCGGCCGCGGCGAGTTCGGCCGTCCGCTGTTTCGTCACCTTGGCGGTGGGCGGCGCGGTCTTCCACCAAGCGACGCCCGCCGCCGCCAGCAGCAGGGCGAGCACGAGACCCGAAATGCGCGCAGCCATCAGTGCCAGCTTCCGACCGCATCGCGTGCGGCTTGGTTGAGCGGGCGTGCTATGAGTCCGGTCTGCGACACTTTGATTTCGTACAGTGCGCCGTCGGCCATGGGAAGAAAGGTGGCGCTGCCGTAGAGCGCGTCGACCCACGGCACCCAGGAGTGATAGCGATGCGCCAATTCCCACGGGTCGATGCGCCGCGGCGCATTCAAGGCATACACCGTGCGGGCTTGCGCCCTCTCATCCTCGACGCGCGTATAGCGCCCGCCGATGCGTTCGAGCCGGTAGGCGGCGTCGAAACCGACGATATTGGCGAGCGCATGCCACTTCAGCACCCGGGCGTCGATCTGCCATTCGTCGCCGCGAAGGGCGAAATCGGCGCGCTCGCCGCCGGGATAGGTCAAAACCGCATTGAACTGGCGGTCCCCGATTCGGGCGAATTGCAGCTCGCCGGCGGGCTTCTCATAGCTCAGGCGCTGATAGGTGCGCAAATTCACGGCGAGCAGTGCGGCGGCGACGCTCAGCAAGATGAGTACGAGCGCGGTCGCGCCGTGCAAGGCGCCGCCGAGCAGCCTGCGTTGGGCCACGCGGCGAGCCGCAGCCCACAAGAACAGAATTCCCGCCAGCGCGAATAGGACGATGAGTGCGGTGAACGTCATGGGAGGAGTCTAACGGGAACCGGAACCGAACCTCATGGGACTAACAAAACACTTAGCCCGGTTCCGGTGTCTCGCTGCAGACGCGTATAGTTTGCTGTGTTTCCAATGATTTGCAAGTGGCGCCGCGCCAAGAGCCCTCGAAGCCGCGATTGATTTCGACGCGGCTATCGGCAACTATGATCCGCTCATTAACAGACTTTAATAAATCGACCACGGGATGTTAACCACTTTCGGCCCAGGGTGGCGCTTGAAATGGCAACCGTCTGCCCTCGCTGCCGTACGCGGCGCCCCATGAGGTTCTCCAGGTAATGTGGATCGTTGAAGTTGCGCTGCGGCGGCCGTACACGTTCTTGGTGATGGCGCTCGTGATCCTGCTCGCAACGCCCCTCGTGCTGTTGAAGATGTCGACCGATATCTTTCCGGAGATCAACATCCCGGTGATCAGCATTGTGTGGAACTATTCCGGCCTGTCGGCGCAGGAAGTCGGCCAGCGCATCACCTCGGTCAACGAGCGAAGCCTCACGACCACGGTCAACGACATCGAACACATCGAATCGGAGTCCTTGTCCGGCTTTTCCATCATCAAAATATTCTTTCAGCCGAACGCCAACATTCCGACGGCCATCGCGCAGGTCGTCGCGATCGAGCAAGCGCAGCTCCGCCAGCTGCCGCCAGGCATCCTTCCGCCCTTGGTCATCAAGTATTCGGCCTCCAGCATTCCCATCATTCAACTCGGTCTGTCCAGCTCCACGATGACGGAACAGGCCGTATTCGACACCGCCGTGAATTTCCTGCGTCCGCGGTTGGTGACGATCCCGGGCGTCGCGGTGCCGTATCCCTTCGGCGGCAAGCAGCGCGTCATTTCCGTCGATCTCGACATCGATGCTCTGCTCGCCAAGGGGTTGACGCCGAACGACGTGGTCAACGCCGTCAATGCCCAAAACCTGGTGCTGCCGTCCGGGACCGCCAAGATCGGCCGGACCGAATACGTCATCGCCACCAACGGTTCACCCGACACCATCGCCGGGCTCAACCGGATTCCGCTGCTGACCCGAAATGGCGTCACGACCTACATTTCAGAGGTGGCCCACGTACGCGACGGCTTTTCGCCGCAGACCAACATCGTCCGCCAGAACGGCCAACGGGGGGTGCTAGTCTCAGTCATCAAGAACGGCGGGTCGTCGACCTTGGACATCGTCAGCGCCCTGCTGGCGCAGCTGCCGGTGGTCGAGCAGATTCTCCCCAAGGACCTCAAGATCACGCCGCTGTTCGATCAGTCGGGCTTCGTCCGCGCGGCCATCAGCGGCGTGGTGCGCGAGGCTCTGATCGCCGCCTGCCTCACCGCCGCGCTGATCCTGCTGTTTCTCGGCAACTGGCGGAGCACCTGCATCATCGCGGTGTCGATTCCCCTGTCCATCCTGTCCTCGATCATTGCCCTCTATATCACCGGAGAGACGCTCAACATCATGACTCTCGGCGGGTTGGCGCTCGCCGTGGGAATCCTGGTCGACGATGCCACGGTCACCATCGAGAACATCGAGCGGCATCTGCACATGGGGTCGGATCTTCACAAGGCCATACTGGACGGGGCCGGAGAAATCGCCGTTCCGGCGCTGGTGTCCACCCTGTGCATCTGCATCGTGTTCGTGCCGATGTTCTTCCTCACCGGCGTTGCCCGGTATTTGTTCGCTCCCCTCGCCGAGGCCGTGGTATTCGCCATGCTGGCCTCATACGTGCTGTCGCGGACCCTGGTGCCGACCTTGGTCATGATGCTGATGGATCATTCCCCTGCGGAATCGAGCGCCGCGCCGAGCCCTCTGCAACGTGTCTACCGCGCTTTCGATGCGCGCTTCGAGAGGCTGCGGGCCGGCTATCTGGCCGTACTCGCCGAGGTGCTCGAGCGGCGGCGGGTATTCGCGGCGTACTTCCTGGGATTCTGTGCCCTGTCCTGCTGCCTGGTATTCATCCTCGGGCGCGATTTCTTTCCCGGCGTGGATGCGGGGCAAATCCGGCTGCACATGCGGCTGCCCTCGGGCACGCGGGTCGAGGAAACGGCGCGCGTGGCCGACGAGGTGGAGGCCGTCATGAGGACGATCGTGCCGCCGCGCGAGCTCGGCACCATACTCGACAACCTGGGAGTGGCGGTCAGCGGCATCAACAAGGTGTACAGCAACGCCGGTACGTTCAGCTCCCTGGACGGCGAGATCCAGGTGGCGCTCAACGAAGGGCACCATCCGACGGAGCGCTACGTCGAACAGATGCGCCGCGAATTGCCGCGGCGCTTTCCCGGCGTGGAATTCTTCTTCCAGCCGGCCGACATGGTGACCCAGATATTGAACTTCGGCTTGCCGGCCGCCCTGGACGTCAAGGTGATGGGCGCCAATTCGCGCGACGACTACGACGTGGCCGCGAAACTCATGAAGCGCATCGCGTTGATTCCGGGCACCGTCGACACGCACATTCATCAGCGCCTCGATCTGCCGACGCTGGCGCTGACCATGGACCGCACTCAACTGCAGCAGCTCGGCTTGAGCCCCAACGACGTCACCACGGATCTTCTGGTGTCGACCGCGGGTGCCTCGCAGACGTCGCCCGCGTTCTGGCTGAATCCCTCCAACGGCGTGGTGTACAACCTGGCCATACAGTCGCCGCAATACGCGGTGGACAGCCTGGATTCCCTGCTGCGCACGCCGGTGCGCGCGGCGGCCGGGCCGTCGGGCGCGGCGCCGCAATTGCTGAGCAATCTGGTCAGCGTGGGTCCGGCGTCCGAACTGGCCGTCGATTCGCGCTACAACCTGTCGCCCACCATCGACATTTATTCCAGCGCGCAGGGCCGCGACATGGGCAGCATTTCGGCGCAGGTCAAGCACCTGGTGGAAGAACTCCGGCCGCACTTGCCTCGCGGGATGAGCGTGGAAGTGCTGGGCCAGGTGCAGACCATGAGTTCATCCTTCGTGCAGCTCGGCATCGGGCTCGTGATCGCGGTCGTGATGGTGTACCTGCTGATCGTCGTGAACTTTCAATCCTGGGTCGATGCCTTCATCATCATCAGCGCGCTGCCCGCAGCGCTCGCGGGAATCTGCTGGATGCTCTTCTTGACCGCGACGACCTTGAGCGTGCCCGCGCTGACCGGCGCGATCATGACCATGGGCGTGGCCACGGCCAACAGCATTCTGGTGGTCGCCTTCGCCCGGCAGCGCATGGGCGAGGGGCAGGGTCCGGTCAAGGCGGCGCTCGACGCCGGAGCGACCCGCATCCGGCCGGTCCTGATGACGGCTCTGGCCATGATCATCGGAATGATCCCGATGGCGCTCGGCTGGGGAGAGGGAGCCGAGCAGAATGCGCCGCTGGGCCTCGCCGTGATCGGCGGCTTGATATTTGCCACGGTATCCACATTGCTTTTCGTTCCGGTGATATTCGCCGGTACCCACCGACGTCTCGAGTTACGCAAAGAACGGCGCCTGACGGCATCGTCCCCCGCCGCCGAAGGAAACATCTGACATGCCCGAACCGGATTCATCCGCGATCGTTAAACGCGCCAAGCTCGCGGCCGGCGCCATCGTCGGCGTTCTGCTGCTCGGCGCCGTGATCGTCGTGGTGCTGCGCGGCTTTCAAGCCGCAGCCTTGGAGGCATCGACGACGCTGCACGCCAAAGAATACGTGACGACCATCAGCCCCGGCGCGCGCGGCGACAAACAGCCGCTCACCCTGCCGGGAACACTGCTGGGCGTCATCGAATCGACGGTTTATGCACGCACCAACGGCTACGTCCTGAAATGGTTCAAGGACATCGGCAGTTCGGTGAAGAAAGGCGATCTCATGGCGGAAATCTCGGCGCCGGAAATCGACCAGGAGTTGTCGCAGGCCATCGCAGCGCGGGTCCAGGCGGCGGCAAGCGCCGACCTGGCGAAGAGCACCGCGGACCGGTGGAAGAGCCTGCGGCAGAAGGACGCCGTGACGCAGCAGGACTTGGATGAGCGGCTCAGCGCCTTCAATCAAGCCGAGGCGAACCTGGCCGCCGCGGACGCGAATGTCGGACGCCTGCGCAACCTGTCGGGATTCAATCACGTGGTCGCGCCGTTCGACGGCGTCGTGACCCGGCGCAATGTCGATGTGGGCGATCTCATCAACGCGGGCAACGGCGGCGCCGGCCAGGCGCTGTTCACCGTTGCGCAATTCGATCCTCTGCGCTTGTACGTCTACGTGCCCCAGGCGTACGCCAATCAAGTGAAGATCGGCGATGCGGTGAGCGTCGCCTTGGCCGATCGGGCGGATGAGCAGTATCAGGGTTCGGTTGCACGCACGGCCCGCGCCATCGATACGGCCACCCGAACCATGCAAGTGGAGATTCGCGTCCCCAATCCGAACGGTACGCTCATTGCCGGATCGTACGTGCAGGCCACTTTGCCGATCAATGTCGATGCCCAGGCGCTGGTGGTTCCGACCAACGTTCTGTTGTTCCGGCCCGACGGCACGCGCGTCGCGCTGGTTGACGACGCGGGCCGGGTGCATCTGGCATTGGTGAAGCTGGGCACCGATTTCGGCGACCGGGTGCAGGTATTGAGCGGCCTCAAGGCGAGCGATCGGGTGGTGCTCAATCCCGCCGATTCGCTCGCGGACGGCGATGTCGTGACGCCGGCTGCCAAGGAAGCGAAGGTGCAATGACCATGCCGGCCGCCCGCAGCCATCGGACTCCAGCGTGGGCGAAATTGCCCTGGTGGACCGCGCTCGCGCTCGCCGCGGGCTGCGCCGTGGGGCCCGATTACCGCAAACCTCCGGCCGAGGTGCCGGCGCAGTGGCAACCCGATGCTCCCTGGCATGAAGCGGCACCGAATGACGGGGCACTGAAGGGACAATGGTGGAGCCTGTTCCAGGACGATGCGCTGAACGGGCTCGTGGATCGGGCGCTCGCCGGCAACCAGAATCTGCGCGTGGCGGCCTCGCGGCTCGATCAGGCACGCGATCAGGTGACGATTGCGAGGTCGGATCTGTTTCCTGTCGTCGGTCTGGCCGCCGGCGCGGCGCGCGGCAGGACGTCGGCGAATCGTCCGCTCGGCGAATATTCGGTGCCCAATCAAGCCACCGTGCAGAACGATTTCGAGGTTGGGCCGAGTGTGAGCTATGAGGTCGACCTGTTCGGCCGCGTGCGGCGCGAAGTCGAGGGCGCGCGGGCGTCCGAACAGCAAGCGCAGGCGGACTTCGAAAACACGCGGCTCATTTTGACGGCGCAGCTCGCGACGGATTATTTCGCCCTGCGGGAGCTGGACGCGGAAATCGCGGTGGTGCGCCATAGCCTGCAATTGCAGGGCGATGCCCTGCAGTTCATCGCATCACGGCATGACCTTGGATTTGCCACGGGATTGGATTTGGCGCAGCAGCAGGCGCTGGTCGATTCCAGCGCCACCCAACTGGAACTGCTCGTGAATCAAAGGGCTCAATACGAGCATGCCATCGCCACGCTGGTGGGTACGCCGGCACCGGGCTTCGCCATCGCGCCGGCCGTTGCGGCCTCGTCGCTGCCGGCGATCCCGGTGGGACTGCCGTCGGATCTCTTGCAGCGCCGGCCGGACGTCGCCTCCGCGGAGCGATCCATGGCCGCCGCCAATGCGCGCATCGGCGTCGCCCGCGCAGCCTACTATCCCAGCTTGAACCTGGGGGCCGGGTTGGGCGAGCCGAATGCGGGATGGCAGAGCAACGCCTTGTCGACGCTGTTCGCGGCCCCAAGCCGCTTGTGGTCTTTCGGCCTATCGGCGACCCAAACCCTGTTCGATGCCGGAAAGACCCGGGCGAACGTGCGCATCGCGAATTCCGACTATACCGCGGCCGTTGCCGGCTACCGGCAGACGGTGTTGACGGCCATGGAAGAGGTGGAGAACGGCATCACGGGCCTGGCCTCACTCGATCGCGCGGTGACCCACGCGAATGCGAGCGTGAAAAGCGCTCAAGACGCATTCGACATTGCGATGGTCCGATACAAGGGCGGTGTCGACACCTACCTCGAAATGATCACGGCGCAACAATCTTTGCTCAGCGACCAACGCCAGGCCGTGCAAGTGCAAGGGCAACAGTTCGCGACGGCGGTCTACCTGGTGAAAGCTCTCGGCGGCGGTTGGAGCGAGAACGCTGCGAGAATATCGCGCGGCAATTAGGGGCGGCCGCGCATGGGCAGCCGGCGTGCTTTGGCGGCAGGCGCGCTCAGGCGGAGGGCCCGCTCAGGCAGCCGGCGCGTCGTTTCCAGCCGGCCCCGCGGCGGCCAACAGGGAATCGATGGCCATCGGAGGCGACATGGAGTTCGACTGCACAAAGTCGACGCCGAGCGCGGTGAGCCATTCCTGTTCGGCGGCGGTCTCGGCATGCTTGGCGACGGTGTGCATGCCGAGCACACGCGTCATCTGCACCACTGCCGTGATGGCCGCCTGCGACAGCTTGTCGGTGCGCATTTTCCGGGTGATATCCGGGGCGAGCTTGACGTAGCCGACGCCGGGCAGGCGCAGCAGCGCAAAACATTCCGTGGTCAGCGCGAAGTCGTCGAGCACCAGCGGGCAACCGAGCCGATGCAGGGCGGCGGCGACCTCGACCATCTTGCCGGTGAGCTTGACAGCCGTGGCGGAGTCGACCTCGAAGGCGATCATCCCCTTGGGCAGCGAAGCTTTCGCCAGGCACAGTCCGACGAATTTGATGAAATGCTCGTCGTGCAGCGCCGTGATCGTGAGGTTGACGGAGAACTGCAGCGCGGTGGTTTTCCAGACCGCCGGATGGCGGATCAGGTAGCCGATGAGTTCGATGACCACGCGGCGATCAATCATCGAACCGAGGCCGTGCTCGATGGCCGCTTTCAGCATGGCCTGCGGAGCCGCATTGGGCGCCATGTCGGACTTGGAGCGCAGCAGCACTTCGTAGCGTTTCAGCTGGCCACCCTTGGTCAGCGGCACCAGACGCTGCACATGAAGCGCGATGGGGCTGCGGCGCAAGGCCGCGTGCAGCCGGTCTATTTCCGGCGTCACCGCGGGCGCGGCGGCCTTGATCGCGGCCGGAGCTTGCAGCGGCGCCGAATCGGCCGGCGGCCGCTGCAATGGAAGGCTCTGCGGACGCATCGCCGCGAAATCGGCGAGAGCGCGCTGCAGCTTGGGCGTCATCATCGTGAGCGGGCCTCGCGCGTCGTTCTTGACGACGCGCGCGTCCATGACGATCATGATCGCACCCACCATGCTGCGTGCCTCGTTGACTGCGCGCAGCAGCACGGCGGAACGCGAATCGCCCAGGTCGTATGCGAGTACGGGCGGACTTGCGGCGCGGGAGAACGCATCCAGGGCCTCGCGGACCGCGTTATGTTCGTCGGGTCCCATGGAGCTTTCGCTCAACCACAGGACGTCGCCGCGCTCGTCGTGCAGAGACACGGCGTGAACCCGCGCGGGTTCCACCGCCGCGCGCACCTTCTGGCAGACGGCATCGAAATCGACGAGCGGACCGTCGGTCGCGCTTAAGGGTTTGCCGTGCTCCATAAATCCGGTGCTCGAAATGTGAGCAGCTATATCTACCGTACGCACACCCGTCTTGGTGTGATGCTCTTCGCCAAAATGCGACAGTGGCGCCGCCGGTATGACATATCATCGGAATCCCCGCGCGCTTGCGGCTACACTGGAAACCATGACTGCAAAATCCGGAGCTCGTGAATACCGCTACTACGATTTCGTGATGGCGGCTTATGTGTGCGTGCTGCTGTGTTCGAATCTGATCGGGCCGGCCAAGGAGACTTCGATCGAGTTGCCGGTGGTGGGCACGGTGACATTTCTGGCCGGCGTCCTGTTCTTTCCCATCTCCTACATTTTCGGCGACATATTGACCGAAGTGTACGGGTACGGGCGCGACCGCCGGGTGGTATGGGCGGGGTTCGGCGCGCTCGCTTTTGCGTCGCTGATGGCCGCCGTGGTCGTGCACCTGCCGCCGTCGGCATCTTCGCGCGGCAGTCAAGCCGCGGTGGAGGCGATATTCGGCAATACGCCGCGAATCGTCGTGGCGTCGATCAGCGCTTTTCTTTGCGGAACGTTCGTGAACAGCTACGTTCTAGCGAAGATGAAGATATGGACCCGCGGGCGCTGGCTGTGGACGCGCATCGTCGGTTCCACCGTATGCGGCGAATTGGTGGACTCGGTCATTTTCTATTTCGTCGCCTTTTACGGGCGCATGCCGGCGCCGCATCTCGTCGCCCTCATGTTCACGCAATACGCATTGAAGAGCGGCTGGGAGATCGTCGCGGCGCCCGTGACCTACCGCGTCGTGTCGTTCCTCAAGAGGGCGGAAAAGGAGGATTACTACGACACGAACACGAACTTTACGCCGTTCTCTTTGAAGGCCTAGAACGCGCGCTGAAGGCCTGGAACGCG
>Ga0182030_10005824_pt1 | contig 26090 bp, 30 predicted proteins | sample 812S3MmetaG_FD_121299 | JGI IMG/M metagenome (GOLD analysis project Ga0182030, IMG submission 121299) | Permafrost microbial communities from Stordalen Mire, Sweden - 812S3M metaG (Illumina Assembly) | ecosystem: Environmental > Terrestrial > Soil > Wetlands > Permafrost | place: Sweden...
ACGTTTGGGACGTAGATGTCGCAGGTTCGAATCCTGTCACCCCGACCACTGATTTCCGGGTCCGTTCCGGACAGATGGGTAACGGTTTATACCGCGGTAAGCTCAGGTACCGTGAGAAGGGGTAATCGACTTTATTTATGGAAAGTGGGGACCACTTCAGCTACAGCATCTTGCTGATCGAGGATGATCCGCCGACGTGCCGCATTTCGCCGTCATATTGAATGAATTCACGCCGTTTCGATTCGCCACGTCCGGACAGACCGCGCGTGCCCATTTGGCGGCCACGGGAGCGAGCTTGCCTGATTCCCAACAGCTTTTTACGGCCGAACTGCCGAAGTCGCCCCGCTTGCCCTGCTACATGAATCGTGGAAGGACCCATCGCTGCTGACGCACTGCGACAATCCGGCGCCGATGGTGGATCTTGCTGCATCCCGGCAGCAGGCGCTGGCCGCGTTTCAGGCCGGTAACGGGGCAAGGTAAGGGGGGTACGTTGCAGCCCGGGAGCGGGCCCCACGGCAGAGTTTGACGAAATATCTTGCCCATCCTCGCATCCGCCGCGGCAATTCAGCCGAACTGTCATTAACACAATGAAAGGCACGTTCCCATGCCAAGTTTCAGACCGACCTCGATTGTCCTCCGCAACCTGATCGAACCATCGAATTCCGGCTGAGCCATGCGCATCGCCGTGGTCGGATCGGGAATCTCAGGACTGGTATCGGCGTGGCTGCTGTCGCGCGAACACCACGTGACGCTGTTCGAAGCCAACAATTACTTCGGCGGCCATACCCATACGCATGAGGTGGAACAGCAGGGCCGCCGCTACCGGATCGACAGCGGGTTCATCGTTCACAATCCCCGTCACTACCCGCTACTGACCCGGATGTTCCGTGAACTCAACGTGGCATCGCAGCCCACCACGATGAGCTTCTCCGTGCACAGCGAGGCCAGCGGGCTGGAATACAACGCGGCCACGCTGGACACATTGTTCTGCCAGCGCCGTAACCTGGCTTCGCCGCGATTCATCGGCATGGTGCGCGATCTGATGCGTTTCTATCGCGAAGCACCGGCACTGCTGAATTCATCGGAAACAGGCCCCACGCTCGGCGACTATCTCACGGAGCATGAATACGGCGCGGCGTTTCGCGAGGAACATCTGGTGCCGATGGCCTCGGCATTGTGGTCGTCGCCGAGAACGCAAATTCTAGGTTTTCCGGTTCGCTACCTGGTGCAGTTCATGGCCAATCACCAGATGCTGCAGGTCAGCAATCGTCCGCAATGGCGCGTCGTTCAAGGCGGGTCGTCGAACTACGTGCGAGCGCTGCGTGCGGGCTGGTCGGTGCACGAGCGAATGAACTGCGCGGCGCGTGCGATTCGTCGTCAGGGATCGCGCATCGCGGTCGAGAGCGCGGCCGGCATCGAACACTTCGATCGGGTCGTGCTGGCCTGTCACAGCGACCAGGCATTGGCCCTGCTGGCCGATCCGGATGAACGGGAGCAATCAATTCTCGGCGCAATACCCTACCAGCTCAACGACACGGTGCTGCATACCGATGCCAGTGTGCTGCCGGTACACCGCAAGGCTTGGGCGGCATGGAATGTATGGCTGCCGCGCGACCCCAGCGAGGTGTGCACAGTCAGCTACTGCATGAACCTGTTGCAGGGGATCGAATCGCCCGAACCCTTTGTAGTCACGCTCAATCGGACCACTGCGATCGATCCGGCCAAGGTGCTGTCCCGCATGCAGTACCACCACCAGGTTTACAGCCACGCTTCGGTGGCCGCGCAGGCGCGCAAGGCGGAAATTCAGGGCCGGCGTCGCACCTGGTTCGCCGGCGCCTACTGGGGCTGGGGCTTCCACGAGGACGGAATGCGCAGCGCCGTCGAGGTGGCGGCCGCACATGGCGTGCGCTGGCCGGCCGGAATCGAAAGCATGCATTCTATGCCGTCTCACACCGAGGAGAGGGTGGCATGAGCGTCGAATCAACCAAGGCCAGTTCGCCGTTGGCGAGCGCGGTGTACGAGGGTGTGGTGCGTCATCGTCGTCTGACACCGCACCCTCACGCCTTCAATTACCGGATGGCCCAGCTCTACCTGGACCTGGACGAAGTCGATCGCGTATTCAAGCGGCGCTGGCTGTGGTCCGGCGAGCACGGCAACGTCGCGCGGTTCCGCCGCAGCGATTATCTCGGGCCGGCCGAGCTGACGCTGGCCGAGGCCGTGCGTCAGCGCGTCGAGAAAGTCACCGGGCATCGGCCGCCGGGGCCGATCCGTCTGCTCTGCCATCTGCGTTACTTCGGTTTCGTGTTCAACCCGGTCAGCTTCTACTACTGCTTCGCCGAGGACGGCGTAACCCTGCGCTGCATTGTCGCGGAGATCACCAACACACCATGGAGGGAGCGTCACGCCTATGTGCTGCCGGTCGAGACTGCGCTGCCGCTGGGGCGTGCGCTGCACTGGAGCTTCCCCAAGACCTTCCACGTTTCGCCGTTCATGCCGATGACCCGCGATTACGAGTGGCGTTTTACCACGCCGAGCGACGACCTTTGCGTGCACATGGAGGTGATGCGCGACGGTCAGCGTGAATTCGACGCCACCCTCCACCTGCGCCGCCGCCCGTTGAACGGCGCTTCACTTGCCCGCGTGTTGTGGCGCTATCCGTTGATGACCGCGCAAGTCGTCGGCGCCATTCACTGGCAGGCGCTGCGGTTGTGGCTGAAGCGCAATCCCATCCACGATCACCCGAAAAGCATACGTCACCAAGGTCCGCCATGAACGAGATCGCCAAAACCACCGAATACGACTGTCCCAAGCGCGGCGCCTTCGATCGTTTTCTGCGTCAGCAGGTACTGAGCCAACTCAGATCATTGCGTCATGGACGGCTGCTGCTGGCGGACGACGGCGGGCAGCTCGAATTCGGGCAAGCCGCCGCGATCCGGTCGGATCTTGAGATCCGGGTGGAGGTTCTCGATCCGGCCGTCTATCGCGCCGTCGCTACCAATGGCAGTGTGGGAGCGGGCGAGGCTTATGTGGATGGTCTGTGGCGCTGCGACGACCTCGCGGGGCTGGCACGGCTGCTGGTGCGCAACCGCGACGTGCTCGACGGCATGGAGAAGGGGCTTGCCCGACTCTGCGGCACGGCAATGCGCGCCTGGCATGCACTGCGGCGCAACACCCGCGGCGGCAGCCGCCGCAACATCGCCGCGCATTACGATTTGGGCAATGACTTCTTCGCCCTGTTCCTGTCCTCAGACCTGATGTACTCCTCGGCTATCTGGACGGATGAATCCGACACACTGGAGACAGCGTCGACGCGCAAGCTCGAGCGCATCTGCCGCAAGCTAGAACTCAAGCCGTCCGACCGCGTGCTCGAAATCGGAACCGGCTGGGGCGGCTTCGCGCTGTATGCCGCGCAGCACCACGGCTGCCATGTCACCACGACCACAATCTCTCGCGAACAACATGCACTGGCAGGCAAACGTGTCTTGGCCGAAGGGCTGGGCGCGCACGTCGAGCTGCTGCTTGAGGATTACCGCGATCTGCGCGGACAATACGACAAGCTGGTGTCGATCGAGATGGTGGAGGCGATCGGCGCGCCCAACCTCGACAGGTATTTCAGTCAGCTCGGCGCGTTGCTGCGACCCGATGGTCTGGCATTGGTTCAGGCCATCACCATCGAGGACCATCGATATGCGCAGGCGTTGAAGTCCGTCGATTACATCAAGCGCCACGTATTTCCCGGCAGCTTCATTCCCTCGATCAATGCCCTGCTCGCATCCAAGACCCGCGCCAGCGATCTGGCATTGGTCCAGATGGAAGACTTCGGCTACTCGTATGCGCTGACGCTGAAAGCGTGGCGCGAGCGCTTCATGGCGCGGCTGCCCAAGGTGCGCGCTCAGGGCTTCGACGATCGCTTCATCCGCCACTGGGAATTCTATTTGGCCTATTGCGAAGCCGGTTTTCGCGAACGCGCCACGGGCGTTGCGCAGTTGCTGCTGGCCAAGCCCGGTAATCGGCGGGCCGGGCCGCCAGCCGAGATTGAACGCGCCGAAAGGAATCTCAAATGAACGTCTCCGTTCCCGACTTCTACACGTTGCCCCACGAGCGGGCCGCCGCCGGTGTCCTGGGACTTGCCGAACGGGGGTGGCTCCCTGATGTTCTGATACGGCAAGGCATACGGCACATGTGTGCGGAGCGGCTGCGGGAAGAAACCGCCGGCGGCCCGGATCATCAGGCCGCTCGCTTCGCCGAACGCATCGAGATGCTGCGTCACAGTCCGGTGGCGGTTCACACCGATGCCGCCAACGCACAGCACTACGAACTGCCGCCGGCCTTCTTCGAACTGTGCCTCGGCAAGCGTCTGAAGTATTCGGGTTGCTACTACCCAGAGGGCGGCGAGTTGCTGGAACAGGCAGAAGAGGCGATGCTGGAACTTTATGGCGAGCGTGCTGAACTTAGCAATGGCCAGAGAGTGCTGGAACTTGGCTGTGGCTGGGGTTCGCTGACGCTATGGATGGCCGAACGTTATCCGAACGCGAAGATTGTCGCCGTTTCCAACTCGAATCGGCAACGCGAGCATATCGAGAGCCAGTGCCGGCGGCGCAACCTCTGCAACGTGCGTGTGGTCACCCAGGACGTCAACCGACTCGAACTCGATGCCGGGCAATTCGATCGCTGCGTGTCGGTCGAGATGTTCGAGCACATGCGAAATTACGATATCCTGCTCGGCCGCATCGCGGGCTGGTTGCGGTCGGGGGGGAAGCTATTCGTGCACATCTTCGCGCACAGAACTTTGATGTATCCGTTCGAGACGGCTGGCGAGGGCAACTGGATGGGCCGGCATTTCTTCACAGGCGGCCTAATGCCGGCCTCCGACACCCTGCTCTGGTTCCAGCGCGACCTGAAGATAGAACGGCGCTGGCATATCGACGGAACTCATTATCAACGCACTGCCAATCAATGGCTGGCCAACCAGGATGCGCGCAAGGATCAGGTGTTGTCCATCCTGGTCGACGCGTACGGCAGCAAGGCGGCACCGTTGTGGTTCCAGCGCTGGCGCATGTTCTGGATGGCCTGTGCAGAGCTGTTCGGTTACGCCAATGGCCGCGAATGGCTGGTGGCGCATTATCGGTTCGTGCGGCCATGAAACCAATCCTGCGACTGATACTACCGTTCCTGACGCTCATCACCGCGTGCACCTCGATGCCTAAGGAAAGTATTTCCACCACCCCGCACGTAGATCTGCCGCGCTTCATGGGTCGTTGGTACGTGATTGCCAGCATCCCCACCTTCGTTGAACGGAAGGCGTTTGGTGCCAGCGAGTCTTATGCGCTGAACCCGGACGGGACGATCGCCACGACCTTCACTTTTCATCAAGGCTCGCTCGATGGACCGGTGAAAACGATGAAGCCAAAGGGATTCGTGCAAAGCCCCAGCAATGCCACGTGGGCCATGCAGTTTCTTTGGCCTTTCAAGGCGGAATACCTGATCGCCTACGTCGATCCCGACTATTCGGAGACCATCATAGCGCGCAACAATCGCGACTACGTATGGATCATGGCGCGAACGCCCCAACTGACCCCTGAGCGTTATCAGCACTTGGTCGATGCGGTAGGCGTTCTTGGTTACGATTTATCAAAACTCCGGCGCGTTCCGCAAGGTTCCGATGACCGCGGTACTACAGTCAACTGATGTCCAGCCCGGAACCTAAGCGAATCTCATGGCAGCGCGGCGTATGACCGGCGCGAGCGACTTATAGAGGACTAGGACAAGAATCGGAGTTGTTACGGCCCAGGCGAGTCCCGCGTGCAGAATGGCGCTCCACAAGACGATGACCGCGCGCCCCGCGCCTTGCGCCAGAATGGCCATTCCGGTCTGAATGGAAATCGGTTCGGCAGGGGCGTGCGAGATCCACTCGCCCAAGCGCACGTAGGGAATGATGAGCAGTAGTTGGGTCGGGGCCATTGCGGCCTGCACGAGCTGAACCGCCGGCAGGTTCAAGCGAAGGATGAGAGCGATGATCGTGCACAGGATTGTAGAGAGCCCAAGGATCGGGATATTGCCCACCACGATCCCGATGGCAACACACAGGGCGAGGCGCTCGGGCGATATCCCCTGTTTGAGGAGATCTAGGAGTGGTTCGAACAATCGTCGGAAGATCCAGCTTCTCATGCGCAATCCCTCAAGCGTTGGGAACGGACAAAATCTGGGATGCCTCTTGCCCGGGTCCAAGTCGCATCAATTGCAAAAGCACATACGCCGACATCGCGATGTTTCCGAACAGCATGATCGCGACGAACCAGACGCCGCGCGCCAGCCAGCGGCGCTCTTTGAAGCACACCCAAACATAGAAGGTGACGAAGCCGAAATATGCGTCAAGGAGCGTCGCGATCGTCCAGAATCGATCCGGCCCCACAATTAAGCCCCGCCAATGAGTGACTGGCTGCTGCAGGCTCGCCCAACTCGTATAGACCACCATCGAGAGGAAGATTGCCGCAAATAGGCCTTTCAATAGGCGCTTGTTTGTCATTGCTTCTTGCTCCTTGTGACGAAACGACTCATCGTGTCCGGAAGCGCGCGGCGCACATCACTGCTTAGGTCGGCCTGGGAAAAAGGCGTTAGTTCGTCGAATGTAGTCGGAATACTGGGGTCTGCGCTCACCAATATGCTTCTCGAGCAAGGACACCCCGGAGACGCGCATCAACAGGACCGACATGACGAGCGGCCCCACAATACTCCACCAGGCGCCGGCCGAAAGTGCAATGCAGTAAAGGCCCCACCATACGCAGAAGTCGCCAAAATAGTTTGGATGGCGGGTAAAACGCCAAAAACCGCGATCCATCACCTTCCCGCGATTGGAAGGATCAGCCTTGAATCGGCTGAGCTGCCAATCGCCACCGGCCTCGAACACGAAGCCGACGAGCCAGATGACGACGCCCACCCCGTCCAGAAGACCGAGCGCGTTTGAGCCCAGCACGGCGCCGAGCAAAGGCAGCGAAATGATCCACGCGAGTACGGCCTGCAGGACGAACACAAGATAGACGCTCTTCACCGCAAAGGCGGGTTCGTTGCGCGCACGGATGGCCTGATAGCGTCGATCCTCGCCCTGTCCCCAATTGCGCACCGTAATATGAAGCGCCAAACGGAGTCCCCAGAGACTCACCAGAATCACGATTAGCAGAGCTCGGCCGCTTGCGACGGGTGTGCCAAGCGCATAAACGCAGGCTTCGAGGATAAACATCAGCGACCAGACGCTGTCCACGATGGCCACGTTGCGTTTGAAAACGCTCAATATCCAGGTCGCAATGGCGACAACGAGCACCGCGCCAAGGCCGTGTACATATAGCAGCAGGGTATTTAGATTCATGGGTACTACCGGCACGGGGCGAACTCGGCAGCAAGAATCGCATATCGAGCGTTTAGCCGCTCACGAGCGCGTCTCAATGCGTCGGGACAAATTCATCAAATCCCGCATCCGCGACGAGCCCTTCAGCGGCAGGCAGCGGTCCGGACTTCTCCGCCTCACCCCCGCGCTCGCGGTAAAACACGGTGCGAGGCGCGTTCGTTCTCGGATCGCCGCTGCGCTCACGAATTCCCTCGCGCATGCCGTTAGCGGCATCTTCGAGAAGAAAATCGGGTACCAACAGGTTTGGATAGGAGACGAGTTTTCGCCTGAAGGCCGATCCGTAGCGGCACGTATCCAAGACCACGCGTTCCGCAACACGTCCTTCCCGATACAGCAATACGTGCCGTTCGCCATAGAGGACATCGCTCGAGTGCCTTGCGTGTGCCACACTGGAATAGCTGACATAGCCGTCCAGGGCGGCCGACTGAACGATCCCGGGGAACACCACGGTCGACAACAAAATCGCGTATTTCGAATTCATGTCAAGCTTCTCTCAATGCTCTGCAGTGCCATTCCACGTCGCGCGACGGATGCAGGCTATCTACCATTTAGGGGAACAATATCCACTTTGCTAGCGCCGCATCGGCGAACGCTATAGTTGATCGCTCCCCACTCCCAGCGCCAGGGACGTCCGCAGCGGCGCGCTAGAACGCCTGAATAGATGTGGGACCAAATGAATAATGGGAAACAGCCGCCGAAATCGTGTTTCGCACGGGCATGCGTGAATGACACCTAATTCGGCACCTCGATACGCGAAGCGAGCAAAGCGACTTGGACGAGGCGCGCCACGCCGCCGACACGGAAGGCGCTCAGTTTCGCCCCATCAGCAACAACCGCACCGGCGATCTCGACGACACCATCACCCCCGACGGCGTCTACAAACTCGTTCGCCGCTATGCCCTGGCCCACGGCCTAAAGATCGGCGCGCACGCGCTGCGCGGTACGCCCGCCACCACCGCCCTGGATCATGAAGCTGATATCGCCAAGGTGCAGAAATGGCTCGGCCATGCCAACATTGCCACCACACGCATTTACGATCGGCGCAAGATGAAACCCGAGGACTCCCCGACGTTTAAGGTGTGCTACTAAAGACGGCATTTTTGTAAGCAATCAGGCCGGAGTCGACCCGCTGCCGCCAGTCGTGAACGGCCGCTTCGAATCACCGAAAATCACCAACTTTCGCAAAAACGAGCATTGGCGCTCGCGCACAAAAGAAGATTCAATCACTCGCGCAACGTTACCTTCGGACCCAGTAACTCAGGCGCTTTTGGCTCAAAATGGGAAGACTCATGATGCGCCGGATGATGCGCCCGATGAAATATCCGCTCCGCGCATCCGGGATGCCGTTGCCATGAAAGTTGCGCCGCGTTCCGCACTTGTGCTGTGGGCGTTGCCGGAAACCTGGACGGATCCTCGGATCATCTCATTCGGTTGCCTTTGCAATAGGTGAAACCGCATTTGCGCTACGTACGATTACCAATTCCCCCTGGTAGGCGGGAGGGCTACAAAGGCATCTAAGGAGACATCATGAAAACAGACCGACAGATCAGAGATGAAGTGGAAGCCGAGTTGGATTGGGATCCGAGCTTTGACTCGCGCCAGGTCGGCGTGGCCGTGAAGAATGGAATCGTCACGTTGTCGGGGCACGTCAATGCGTTTCCCGACCGGTGGGCCGCACAAAAAGCGGCGCAATCGGTCGCGGATGTCAAGGCGATTGCCAATGAAATCGAGGTCAAACTGCCGTTTGACGTCAAGCGCAGCGACACGGAGATTGCTGAAGCGGCGCTCAATGTCATCAAGTCGAACCAATCGATTCCCGCCGCGAATCTCAAACTTACGGTCCGCGATGGGTGGTTGACGGTCCAGGGAGAGGTCAACTGGCGGTACCAAAGCAACGCGGTCGATACTGCGGTCCGAGGGGTACATGGCGTCAAGGGAGTCGAGAACTTGATAGTCATCAAGCCTTTGGGGGTCAATGCGTCCGCAGCTTCGGTCAAGATGAAAATCGAGGGTGCTTTCCAGCGTCACGCGCATCGTGACGCGAAAAAGATTCGCGTCACCGTCGAGAATGGCGTCGTGACCCTCGAGGGAGAAGTCCCGAGCTGGCAGGAGCGCGAAGATGCCGAAACGGCGGCGTGGGCCGCGCCCGGCATTTCACAGGTGGATGATCGGCTAATTGTCCGGCCTTGGACGATTTGACCTGAAGACCTTACCGTTGTCGAAAGTTTACCGGCTGCTCGAGCCCGGTCCGGTAGTACTACTGACGACTGCCCGCGAGGGCCGTATCAATGTCATGGCGATGTCGTGGCATATGATGGTCGAATTCGAACCGCCACTCATAGCCTGTGTGGTGAGCGACGCGGACTTCAGCTTTGTCGCATTGCGGGAGACCAAGGAGTGCGTGATCGCCATTCCCGCGGTGGAGTTGGCGCCCAAGGTCGTGCAAATCGGAAATTGTTCAGGCCGCAATGTGCAGAAGTTTGCTCGATTCGGGCTGACACCGCTTCCGGCGGAATGCGTCGCGCCGCCGCTGGTTGCGGAGTGTTTTGCCAATCTCGAATGCAAGGTCGTCGATACCCGTCTCGTGAACAAGTACGATCTGTTCGTCCTGGAAGTGCTGAAGGCGTGGACCCAAGCGCCGCATAAAAACGTCAAGACCATCCATCACCAAGGGCGCGGAACATTCGTAGTTGACGGAAAAACGATCGTCTTGAAATCGAAGATGCGGTGAGAAACAGACGGTCCCGCGGCCCCACATATGTCCGATCAGGGCACAGTCAGGGCGTCGGGCTCGTGGGGTTCGCCATTCCACTCGGTTTCCCACTATATCCCTCGGGTCTTCATATCGACAGACTGAGCGTCTGTCCCCGGAACTATGGAGATCGCGATATGCAAAGAGTCAGCGCCGACAGGCTAATACGGGATCTTCATGCCGTCGCGGCCGACGTGGACAAGCTGATCGAATCGACCGCGGGCAACGCAACCGAGGCGATCGTCAAAGCTCGAGAGCGGGTGGAGGCCTCTTTGAAGGCCGCGAAGCAGAGTCTGAGGTGCGCCCGGCTCGGCTCGGTTGAGGAACCAAACACGGCCGGGCAGTCGAAGGACGCGCATTTTCGCGTGAATGCGTGGAAGGTGGTAGGCGTCGCCGCGGGTATCGGACTCTTGCTCGGGGCGATGGCGGCCTTGAAGGGCGGATTATCGCGTACGCGGCGCGATGGGTCTTAAATGACCCCGAGTCTCTGAGCGCTGCTGACTGAGGGATGCGATGAAGGGCGAGCCATTCGCATCGCGATTGCCCAGGCCAAGCGCTGGGGGCGAGCGTCACGCCTCAGGCGCCCGGTCCGGGTAACCGTCTCTCGCCTAGGAAACTCAACCAGCCCGTGTTCCTCGGCCTGCGCGACGGCAAAAGGCCCCAAGATGGGCTTTTGCGAGAATCCTCGACTTCAAAAAACGACAGGAAGGGGCAATCAAGCCATTTTCGGTGAAGTAATGCAAAGTAACAGGAATGACTCTCATTCAGGCGCATGCTGGGCGGGTCAAGCGGGTCCGCTCGCGCTGACGAATCGCGTGCAATTCGCACCTGGAATTACCGATGTTTCAGATTCCGCCTGCTCTTGCGCGCAGCACCCTCGACGCCGCTCCGGACGCGATGCTCATCATCGACACGTCCGGCATCATCTGTTTTACCAACCGGCAAGTTTCCGCGCTCTTCGGCTACCCGCACGACGAAATCATCGGCCAGCGCATCGAGAAGTTGCTGCCCGAGCGCTTCCGGGCCCAGCATATAGGTCACCGTGAGCGCTATGTCGACAACTTGCGCATGCGCCCCATGGGGTTCGGATCGGATCTGTTTGGACGGCGGCAGGACGGCAGCGAATTTCCCCTCGAAATCAGCCTAAGCCCCATCGAAGATGCGGATAGAGTTCTGGTCGCGGCTGCCATCCGCGATGTGACCGATCGCAAGCGCATTGAGGCTGAACTCATCGTGGCACGCGATGCCGCGGAGGCCATGCGGAATCTCGCCGATCTGGCCCGCGACAGCGCCGATCGGGCGAATCAGGCAAAAAGCCGCTTTCTGGCCACGGCCAGCCACGATCTGCGGCAGCCCCTCCAAACCCTCGCTCTGCTCAACGGCACCCTGCGCCGGATTGTCACATACTCGAACGCCGCTGATGCGCTACTGCAGCAAGAACAGGCGATCGACGCCATGTCGAGACTGCTGAATGCCTTGCTCGACATCAGCAAGCTCGAATCGGGGGCCATCAAGCCTGAGCCGAGCGATTTCACCGTCGCCGCCATTTTCGAAGAGCTGCGCATGGAGTTTGGGGGCATCGCGGCGAACAAGGGAATTCGACTCGACATCGAGGCATGTACGGATGCCGTGCACAGCGATGCTTCCTTGGTGGAGCAGATTTTGAGGAATTTGCTGTCGAACGCGGTCAAGTACACTCGAGAGGGGTGGGTACGTTTGCGGTGTCTGCACGAGGCGGCGTTGGTTCGGATCGAGGTACTCGATACAGGCATTGGAATTCCCGCCGCGCAGCTGCCCTATATTTACGATGAGTTCTATCAGGTCGGTGTCGCGTCGAACAGTTCGCGCGACGGCTATGGTCTCGGACTCTCCATCGTGCAGCACTTGGTCAAGCTGCTCACGCTCAGGCTGGATGTGCGATCCGAGGTGGGCAAGGGTAGCGTGTTCTCGCTCATTCTTCCCGCGGGCAAGGGTTGCCTCGCGGCGGCGCGCACGGAATTCAGGGAAACGCCGTTCTCTCGGGCGCAGCAGACAGGCAATGCCCGCCTCCTCCTGGTGGAAGACAATGCCTCCGTGCGGCGCGCGACCAGCATGTTGCTGGAGCTGGATGGCTACCACGTCACTTCGGTCGCCTCGTTGGCCGAGGCGTTGCAGCACGTTCGCGAGGACAATCGTGTCGACCTGCTGGTCAGCGACTATCACCTCGGCGACGGTGAAACCGGAACTCAGGTCATTGCCGCACTGCGTGAAGAATTGGGCACGTCCTTGCCGTCCGTCCTGACGACCGGCGACACGTCCTCCGCTATCAAACACCTGCCCGTCGATCCTCGCCTGCGAATTACGAGCAAACCCATCCAGGCGGAGGAGTTATTGGCCCTGCTTCGAGAGCTTCTCGCTAGTGCATCATGAAGGCCGGGCACTCGGCATGATCGACGAGCGTCGTGATCACCCCGCCGAACACGGCTTCCCGCCAGGGGCCGCGGCTGTGGCCCCCGACCACCAGAAGACCGGTATTCAATTCAGACGCCAGTGACCCAGTACGCCCGGCACATGCGCCAATGGATTGCGAATCAAGCTGATTGCGCTGCGTGAAGGCACCGGCCCTTTGGACCGCAGCGGATCGCAGTTTTGGAAGTTTATAGAGTACCTCAGCATCTCCGACAGCGTAGAAAGGCAACCGTTCAGTTGCGTTCGTTGGAAGAGCCGCGCAATATGCATCCCGGAGGTTGCATATGAACACATCAATGGATCGGGTCGAAAGGCAGGTTCTGATCAAGGCGCCGAAGTCACGGGTTTGGCGCGCGCTGTCGAACGCCGAGGAATTCGGCAGTTGGTTCGGTGTAAATTTCAACGGCCAGGAGTTCGTGGCGGGCAAACCGGTGCAAGGAAGAATCACATACCCTGGCTACGAGCATCTGCTGATGGAGGTGGTCATCGAGCATGTGGTGCCAGAACGGCTGCTATCCTGGCGCTGGCATCCCGCCGCCATCGATCCCTCGGTCGACTATTCGACGGAGCCCACGACGTTGGTCGTCTTCGAGCTGGCGGAAACGGCCGAAGGCACCTTGGTCACCGTCGTAGAGTCGGGGTTCGACAATATTCCACCGGGCCGGCGTGCGACAGTAATTCGCATGAATACTTCGGGGTGGGAGGAGCAAATGAAAAATATTGAAAAGCATGTCGCCTCGGGTTAGGAGCGCGGGAAAAAATAAGCCGCTGCAGAATTACGCTCCTATCTTTGCGGCACTGGGCGACGAGATGCGCCTTCGGCTGATTGCCGCCCTGTGCGTGGGCGGCGCGATGTCCATTGCGCAGCTGACCTCGGGAACGGACATTACGCGGCAGGCGATTACGAAGCACCTGGGCGTGCTCGCGGCCGCCGGCTTGGTGCGCGATTTGAAAGTCGGGCGCGAGCGGCTTTGGCAATTCGAGCCCGCTCGATTGGAGGAGGCCCGCCGCTCGTTGGAGGTCATCGCGCAGCAATGGGACCTGGCCCTCGGCAGACTCAAACTTGCGGTCGAGGATTGAGCCCGGCGCTCAGGCCCCAATTCGGCGCTTCAAATACCGAAAAACTCCTATATAATCCGCGCGCACTTCCGATTCGGTTTGCTTGGGACCCGAGCGTCGGCCTGAAAAATTACGATTGGCGCTGTAAGTCACTGATTTAAAAGCGCCCGTAGCTCAACCGGATAGAGCACCGGCCTTCTAAGCCGGCGGTTGCAGGTTCGATTCCTGCCGGGCGCGCCCACCCCAAGTCGGGAATTCGACGATGGTGGACGTAGCTCAGCTGGTAGAGCCCCGGATTGTGATTCCGGTTGTCGCGGGTTCGAGCCCCGTCGTCCACCCCACTTCTTTTGGCGGGGTAAGAGGTCGGGTAGAGTGCGTTTTGGAAGTTTCTGCGGGCCGTTAGCTCAGCTGGTAGAGCAGTTGACTCTTAATCAATTGGTCGTAGGTTCGATCCCTACACGGCCCACCATCCAATAACGTTCAAGGACGTCCGAGAACATTTACAACGTCTACGAAATCGCAAGAAATTCCCGGAAATCCTGACGAAAAGAGGCGTCTTGATGTCCATCGACGTCCAGGGCCGGTCGTTGTCACACGACCGCAGAGATGAGGCAACGGACGCTGACAGGATTCGAGAAGTATGCGAAGACAACGCAGCGATCTCTTGGACGCACGTCAGCGATCCCAGGGCTACGCTACTCCACCGCGCCGAACAACGCACCGACCGCGCTGGTGACACCCATCGCCAAGGCACCCCATATCAGCACACGCGCCGCGCCGCGCAGGATGGGTGCCCCGCCCACCCGCGCCGCGAGCGCGCCAAGCGCGGCGAGGAAGACGAACGAGACGACCGCGATGACGAGAATCGCCTCCTGCGGCGCAAGGATGCCGGCTAGCAGTGGAACGAGGCCTCCCAGTGTGAAGCTGACCGACGACGTTATGGCCGCTTGCAGCGGTCGAGCTGTCAGAGCTTCGGTGATACCGATGTCATCCCGTGCGTGGGCACCCAGGGCATCATGCGCCATGAGTTGCCGCGAGACCTGCGTGGCGAGTTCGTGATCGAGACCGCGCCGAATGTAGATATCGCGCAGTTCCGCATGTTCGGCGGCAGAGTCGTTCTGCAGTGCTTTTCTCTCGATGTCGAGGTCGGCGCGTTCGGTATCAGCTTGTGAGCTGACAGAGACATACTCTCCGGCGCCCATTGAGAGCGCCCCGGCGACAAGCCCGGCGATTCCCGCGGCAAAGATTCCGGTCGGGCTCGCGTGCGCTGCTGCAACCCCGAGCATCAGGCCGGAGATCGACAGTACGCCGTCGTTTGCGCCAAGCAAGCCCGCGCGCATCCATCCGGATCGGTGAGTGCGATGAACATGTGATGCCATGGCCTGTCCGGATTCTGCGGCTCCCTGTAACACGGTCACGGCCCGGAATGCTGCGTCGGTAGATTTGACGGAAGTATTTGGATCAAGCGGCTCCATACGCTTTAGCGAATCATTGTTGCCCGAATCTCGGCCGGATTTATCGCCTGCCTGTAGTGGCAGGTTGGCCGAGCTTGTCGGCAAGCCACAATTTAATGAGCGACTGTCGAGTCACACCCAGTCGCCGCGCCTCACGGTCGAGGGAATCCACCATCCAAGCCGGGAAGTCCACGTTGACCCGCTTCGCATCGGTGCCGATGCGCCGAGCCTTGCTCAGATCCAGCTGATCAACGACTTTCTCGCCGGAATCAAACTTACGATCAAATGTCTTCGCTTTCATAAAGTGTCACCTCTTCATCCCGCGCCCGCCTCACGGAAATGATTCGAATGTTGTCGCTGCGCCGAGTGATTACCGCGGACCAATGCTTCTCATTTATCTTCCCGATCAGCAACCAACGAAATTCATCCGTGGTACGGGCTGGAATTTCCACCAGCCCGGAGTCGGCCCATAGTTTCCGCGCATCCTCAAAATCTATGCCGTGCTTGCGCTTGTTCTCGGCGCTCTTGTCCGGATCGAATTCGAAACCCATGACGCCTCACTTCAAAGCGAGATGGTATATTTAAGGTATAATTATTATACCATTAACGCGGAAGCTCGCAAACTCCCCCGATCGGGCGCCAGCGTCGACGATGGACGGTCCAGTCTTCGATAGACGGAAGGGATCGAGTTGGCATTCCGATGAAAATGTAGACACAATTCGCATATCTGTGTACGATTTCATCGGTGAAGCGTCGAATTGCCAATCCTGATCGCGCCGGCCTTCCTTGGGTCTTTACCTATACCAAGGCGAGGGCAGCCGGCATTTCGGCCGAACGACTCTATTCCTATCGGGATCAGGGGGTTATCCGCCAAGTTGGACGGGGCCTTTATCAGTGGGCAGACGCTCCTGAAACTGACGAGGATTTTCTGGAAATTGCGCATCGGGCTCCGCGCGGTACCCTTTGCTTGGTCACCGCCCTCGCGCGACACGGATTGACCGACAATATTCCTGCCCGTATCGACATTGCCATACCGCGGGGCAGTCGCGTTCCCACGCTGCGCTCGCCCGTCGATATTCATGTTTTTGCCCGCAACACATTCGCTCTGGGCCGTGAAGAACTCGATATCGGCGATGGCGGCTCCGTAGGACTGTACTCAACAGAACGGTCGCTCATCGATGTCATTCGACTGCGCCATCGCGAAGGATCGGACGTTGCCTGGGAGGCACTTCGTCGCTGGTTAGCTCGCCGCGGAAGCCAGCCGGCCGCGCTGCTCAAAATGGCAAAGCACTTCCATGGTGCTGAACGAGCAGTGCGCAACGCGTTGGATGTAGTGCTGTGACACCCGCCACGAAGGAGACGACGGCGGGCCAGCGATATCTCGATTTGCAACGTGAGGCGAGACGAACTGGTCGGCCGACTGATGAGCTGATCCAGTTGTATGCGTTGGAGTGTTTTCTCGACCGCCTGGTGCACTCCAATTTCGCCGATAACTTCGTCTTGAAAGGCGGTGTGTTACTCGCGGCGCTCGACGCGCGTCGACCCACTCGGGATATCGACCTTTCCGCACGAGCGCTCGACAACGATGCCGCTGCGACACTGGAGGTCATCCGAAAGATCTCGGCAATAGTTCTCGATGACGGTCTTGTCTTTGATTCGGCGGGCGCCACTGCTGCGGCCATCTGGGAAGATGACAATTGCAGCGGAGTTCGCGTTACGTTAGGCGGAACGTTATCGCGAGCAGTCATCAGGCTTCATGTGGATGTCAATGTCGGGGATCCCATTTGGCCGGAACCAATGAGCGTGCGACTGCCGCGGCTTCTTGATGGGCAGCTGGTCGTGCGCGCCTTTTCATTAGAAATGGTGCTGGCTGAGAAGATCGTCACTGCGATTGCGCGGGGCACAGCGAACACTCGTCGGCGAGATTTTGTTGATATCTACACCTTGGCGCGACGGCACAACATCGACGGTAAAACATTACGGCAGTCTTTGCTAACGGTGGCCGAGTACCGCGATGTCGCGCTCGCAGCTCTACGCAGTGTACTTGCCGATTATGCTGAAATTGCGCAGCAACGGTGGCTTGCATGGCTGAGGAAGCAACGAATGGAGTCGACGGTTCCAACGGAGTTTCCAACCGTTCTTGGTTTAGTCGTCACGTTCGCTGATCCGGTAATAGTAGGTGACCTTGACGCCCACACATGGGATTCGGAAAAGCGATCCTGGATCTCTGGATCAGAGTGAAAATCGAAATCAGTATATTAGGGTGCAAACCAATGCCGGACGGAAACCGTGGGGCCGTGACTTATAGTCCAGCGATGTCCAAAGACAGCCGCCTTTCGACAGGGGCTTTCGTGGGGGCCTGGGCGAATTAGTTGAGATTTATTGATTTATAAATCAACGACTTGTGCAGTAGATGTGGTGGCTACACGGGGCCAACACCATTGCACCGAACAAATGACCGGTTTGTACGCTCGCCGCGCAGATAGATAGGGTTGACTGCTTTCCGAGTACCAGGTGATCGGCATCCGTCGCGGATGCTCTATCCAGACACTCTGCGTGATCGCCATGCAATTTCCAACCGGAAACGCGTGAGGAGCAAGAGGAATAGGCTTATGAGCGTAATCGCATCTAGGCCTCCGCCACCGCCTTTGGAAGGTACCGCATTCTCAACGACGGTGACTGAGGCGCTGTTTGAGAGGCTGCTAATGCTTGATGTGCACGCCACGGTAAATTTCAAACTCAAGGTGGATCCAGCAGGTGCGTAAGGTTCTGTAATCGTCTGGCTGCCACTCGTCGCCTTTGCGCCAGGCCATCCATCGCTGGAGCCGCCGCCGTTTCCAGCGCAACTCGTGGCGTTGGTCGACTGCCACGTGATGGTGATCGACCGGCCGGCGGTGAACGAGGTGGGCGAAGCACTGACAGAGACACTAACGGGCAGTGCGGTGTAGATGACTACCGCCGATGCTTGCGCAGTCTGTGAACCGGCGGTGCAGGTGAGTCCGTAGGTGATCGAGGTCGGCGCGGCATACGTCACTGTCTGGCTGCCGCTCGAGCTGAAAGTGCCCGTCCATCCGTCGCCGTTTACTCCGCCCGTCGCGGTACAAGAGGCGCCCGACGAAATCTTCCACGTGAGCTTTGCTGGTGAGCCCATCGGAACCGACGTCGGACTTGCAGTGAAGGTCACGGAGATGGGGCTGGCGCCGAGCAACGGCACCACGAACGGTGCGCCGTTCGACGCTACCGTCAGGCCTCCGGTGCGATCCCCACTCCCGGATGATGCGAAGGCAACGCCAATCGTGCAGGTCCCGCCTGCCTGCAGTGACGTGTCGCAGTCGTTCGCATGAATGACAAAGTCGCCCGAGACCATAACGCTTCCAACCTGAACGGTCGTAGTGCCGGAGTTTTTTACGGTCACTGACTGATCTGCGCTGACGGTCCCGATGGCCTCGCTGGCAAAGTCCAGTATTCCCGGTGCAAAGTCGAGCCACGGTCCTTGAACAAGATACGAGTGGAGAGACATGTCTTGCGAATCGGTGCCCGATGCGAGAATCAGCCGGTTGTCGTTGAGCGCTACCGCGGCTGTCAGCGTGACGCGCGCCTTGAGAGGGTCACTGGCGCTGACGAGCGCATTGAGGTCTGTAACCGTGCCGTTGTAGAAAAATCCACTGCCCCCGCCATTCGTGGAGTTTCCGACAAGCTGTCCCGTTGCGTTGATGGCGTTTCCTTGGCTGCTGGTCGCATTCAGCCAGCTGTTTAGATCCGTGGTCACGCCCGCGCCGTATAGAAACGCGTGATTCTGTCCGTTGACGACGAGGTAACCCGTTACCTGACCGTTTGAATTAACGGCGCTCCCCGCTCCTTGGCCAACGTCGGTCCATGCACCGCTGCTGTAGAGGAAGGCATCCTCCTCGGTGACCAACGGAATCTCGTTGTAGACGATACCGGTGATGAACCCGTTGTCGCTGATGCCGGACGCCCCGTTGCTGAGCCCGCCAAGTTCTGGTGGTCCGAATTGGCTACTAGGCGGCGCAAGTGTGGTCAAGGTGCCGTTCGTGAGGACCCACGTATAGGTTGTCTCTTCGGGGCCATAGGCTCCGTATCCCACGGCTTGACCTGATGCGTTGATCCCGGTGACCGTCGCCCTGGGCGTAATGAGGGCGCAGTCCAATGCCGCTAACAATGGCGACAGCGTGCCATTGGCGAAGAGGACAGGAATGGTCTGCGGGTTGGCGCAAACGCCTGGGATAGCGGTTCCGTTCGCGCTGACATTGCCGATCAGCTGGCCGACCGCATTGATGCCCGTGGCGACTGCATTGATGTTGGAACCAGGAAGTGCGCCGAGTGGCGTCAACGTGCCGTTGCTATAGAGCCCGGTAGTGAACGCAATCTGTCCACTGTTGTTGAGGGCCACCGGGGCGCCGGTGCCAGTTTGTTTGCCGAGATCGACAAGGTTGGTCTGGGCATCGCTATCCATAGGAGCGAAGGCTAAGCTGAGGGCAAAAACCGCGCCCGCGGCCCGGATGACCTTGCATGGCATTTGAAACTCCTTGTTGGTCCGAATAGTTGCCTTCCGGAGATACGCTATCATTCGCGAAGTTCCGGTGCCATGGCCACGCCGTCTGTGAAGTCGTCTGTCCAACCATCGATCAAGGAAGGGGCAATGAGCTGACGAGTGGCTCCGAAGAGTCCTGAGTCGCGGCCGGGCAGGCTATTCATCGCCCGTATTTAAGCCTGATCCGGACCGGAATTGGAGGAACAGTCTGAATCTCCCACGGCCCACCATCTACCGAAAAAAGCACAAACATCCCTTATAAATCAATGCAAGAGGGACAGAGCGTGGCGGGGGCGCGAATCGATCCTACAGGCTAACTTCCGCTCAAGCAGCCTGCATGATACGCATGAGGCGATGTTTGTGTGCGTGACTCCGGTCGACATGCGCAAACAGGCGGCGACCTTGGCGCTGCTCGTTGAACAGACGCTGAAGCGGGATATCTGATGAGTCTGCAGGTTCGGTCATCGAGTTCCTCTACGCGCTCACCGAAGCCTTCGAGAGTTACTACGCCGGACATCTTCTGTGCCATGCGCGCAGACTCGACACGAGCACGCATCACCCAGGCGGACAGTCAGACCACCGATCCGCCGGTTGCTGACCTCCGCCGGTCACGCGCTCCAAATGACGCGGCGCTTCACCGCCAAAATCCCCCCAATCTATGCCGTCGCTAACAGATACTGAAAGACCGATTTCTGCCCAGTTTTTTTGCAAGGTAAAGAGCCTTATCTGCCTGCTCCAGCAGCATGCCAGGAGTGTCTTGCGAATCAAGCAAACGAACTGAAAAACCGATGCTGACGGTTAGATATCCGGTACTCGACGCGGAATGAGGAATCCCCAAGCTACGCACTTGCCGGCACAATTTGCCTGTAAATAATACTGCCTGTTCTTGCGTCATGCCTGCGGAAAGCACAACGAATTCCTCACCGCCGTATCTGGCGATAAAATCAGAGCCGCGTAGGAAAGCGTTGCTTAAACTAATCGCAACAATCTTTAATGCGTTATCGCCAGCTTGGTGGCCATAAATATCATTGAATTCTTTGAAATGATCGACGTCGATCATCAATACCGCCAGCTGATCGTTGTTGCGACGGGCGATTCTGCATTGAACATCGAATTGCAGATCGAAAAAGCGGCGATTATAAATGCCCGTCAGCCCGTCCTTGATTGCCAACTGTTCAAAATGCTCTTTCGTTTTCTCAAGAGACCGATTCTCTTCCCGTAATTGCTGCTCTATTAGTACCCGGCTTGTAACGTCTTTTTGAATGCCAAGAAAATGGGCCACGATCCCTTTTTCGTTATAAATCGGCGAGATGCTCAATTCGTTCCAGAACATCGTTCCATCCTTGCGATAGTTACGCAGGGTCAGCAGACAATATTCCCCAGCTTCAATTGCGTCATGAATAATCTTAAGTTCCGGCTGATCCCGGTCATTATTCTGCAAATACCGGCAATTCACATTGGTGATTTCCTCGAACGAATATCCGGTCATGCGTTCAAACGCAGGATTCACGAAAATTAATGGGTTATCCTCAGCGCAATTGTCAGAAATGGTGATGCCGTCGCGCGAATCCATGACGGCCTGCTTCATGATTTCAAGGTTAAGCATAAAAAACGAACCTCCTGCCGTCGGATAAGGTCAGCAACGCGCGCAGCCAGCGCGGGCCTCTTCAGTTCCATGACCAAGTCACACAGCCCGGAGAAGAGCTTTGTTCGCCGCCGATACGGGGGACAACGCAGGGCCAACGTGAAAAGTTTCATTAGCTCCCTAATTAGGGGATTTTAGCCGATGCGAGCGGCGGCGCGCTCCGCAATTCAGATATTGAGGCACGAGGCGGTCGCTTACGTAATGAGAGTTGATGCGGTTCCGTTCGCAACTTCGAGCAATACCGCTTTTCATCACCAGACATTGGCGCCGGAATTGCAACTAGGCGAGACCAGATGCGCGCGCAGAAAAATCACCGCGTATTGACCGCGACCCAGGAAACGGCCGTGCCCGGGATGCGTTTTGATTGTCGAATTTATTGCGACAGAGGTTATCCGACGTTGGGCTATTTTCCGATCACTGGATATGGCCAGTGGATGATATGGCAAGCTGCATGTGGCGTATAGTAAACCGAGAAGGGGCTGTTCCAGGCTACTCTGTCTTGAACCGGAGACGGTAAGTGAGTTTTGGCCAGCGCACGGAGGCGTAACTATGCGATATCTCCGAACTGCTCGACTGTTATTTGGACTCGCGACCGCCATCCTCGTCGCTGCATGTGGCGGCGGCAGTGATAGTGGCGCTAGCGGTGGCGGAGGGGTAAGCACCCCTGCGCCGAGTGGTCTTAGCTATCCCGCAGCGCCGTCCTTCGTAGTCGGCCACGCAATTTCGTCCTTGTCCCCCACGGTCACCGGTATGGTGACCACCTACTCCGTCGGTCCCCAGTTACCCGCGGGCCTAAGTTTAAGCACTAGCACAGGCGTCATCTCAGGTACTCCGACCGCGGTGACCAGTGCTACGAGCTACACCGTAGCGGCGAGCAATGCCGGCGGTAGCACCACCGCGATATTCACTCTCACGGTCAACGATGCGCTTCCGGCGATCAGCTATGGCGGGACCAACTTCGCGTTGACGAAGCAGGGCCTGGTACACCTGACACCGACGAGCAGCGGCGGCTCCGTCGTCACGTGGTCGATCAGCGGAACCCTTCCCACCGGTTTGACGTTCAGCACGACCGACGGAAGCATCGCCGGCACGCCCACGGCGGCTGCGGCCGCCGCGAGTGTTGTGGTGACGGCCCAGAACTCGGGTGGCCAAGCCAAAGTCAGCCTGACGTTCGCCGTAAATTCCGTATTGATCAATCTCGGGCACGCTGCAGGCATCGATCGTATTAGCCTCGGGAGTTCCCGCGTACTGAGCCTGGCCGGCAGTTCGTGGGTGCTGTGGGATGCCGGAACGGCGTCGCTTGTTGCGACCGGCGCCGCCGACTGTTTCATAGCGCCTACCCACACCCAGCCCGCCTGTAATACTGAGCCGCTGACCGACATGGCGGGGTCGATTTTCATCATTGAGATAAGAGGTGCGCTCGAGATGCGTGCGGCATCGGACGGCAGCCTGATAGCGACGCTGACCGTTCCCACCGGCCTCGCCTGGTGGCGGCTCGCGTCGGACGGGAGTTACCTCTGTGCGGGGGGCCCGAGCGGGCTGACCGTCTGGTCGCCCGCCGGCACAGTCGTCGTGTCCCGCACGGGCGACTACTCGAGCGCGATCGCATTCGCCACGCCAGGCGCGGTGCAAGTCGGCCTTGGGCCTGCCGGCACGTCCGTCATTGAGACGATATCGGTGCCGTCGGGGTCGTCTTCTACGGGCCCTGGTTTTCAGGGCCAGTTCAATTCATGGTTCCAGGACGGCGGTCAGTTCCTCACCAACACTGGAAATACCGTCTGGGTGTATTCGGCCGGCGGAACTCAGGAAGACATCAAAGTTCTGCCCACGATCGCACATCTGACGGGACAGGGCGGTTGGTTTTGGACTTACGACGACGCTAGTACGCTCGCCGTCTACAAAGTCGGCGCGAGCGCGACACCCGCCGGCACTTTTTCCGTTGGTTCTCTTGCCTCGCCGATTCCGTCCGGCATGACGATCGGAGCATTGGATGAAGCACTTGTCGGTTCGCCGCTAACGGTCATCGGTGTGGTCCACCTCATCGACCTATCGGGCGCCAGTCCGGCCATGGTCGATCACATCACACCTGCCTACGACAACACGGCGTACGCGGCAGCCTCAAGCTCCCAGTGGTTGGTCGGAAACGCCGACGGCACCGTGCTCGATGGATCGAGTCTGGGAAGCACTCTACGGTACTTCGGGTTCGGTCAGGCGTTGAGCATCGCCGGAAGCGCGCAACGGGTCGCCGTTTCGACAGCAATTGGGAAGATTCTCTTTTTCAATGTGGCGACAGGCGCACTGGAAGGGACAGTCGACTCACCCAGTTCGCCCGGCTACCCCGGCTCACAGATCGCGCTATCCGCAGATGGCAGCGTGCTGGTCGCCGGCAGTACGGGGGAGACGGGAGCGGTGCAGGTCTATTCGCTGCCAAGCGGCACGTTGACCTACAGCTGGCCTCCAGCGACTTTCCTATCTTTTGGCCTGTCCGAATCGCGAACCGCCTTAGCTCAGATTCTACAGAGCTGCGTGGGAGGGAGTTGTGCCGCGACCCGGCAGGTCACAGCACCCACCGGTGGGGCGGTAATCTGGTCCGACACCAACAATGCGAACACCGTGCAACCCATTCGCCTTTCACCGGATGGCAGCTTGATAGCGGTTTCGTTAAGTCCAATTGGCACAGTGACGACGGACATCTACCGCAATGGTACCCTGGTCACAGCGACACCGGGCTGGGCCGTGTCCTGGCTCGACAATACCCACCTGCTCGTGCAGAACAGTGGTGGAACCACTGGCGCTGGCCCTGTCCCTGGTTACACCAGCAGCGTTATTGTCGATCAGTCGGGTGTCACAACCAGCACGCCAGCCCCGCACGACTTCGAGGATCCGTTTCAAGTCGTGGGACCTGACTCGATTTATGTCCTCCAACAGAACAGCATCTTTTCGGTGTCGACGGGTGAGACCACCTGGAGCACTGCAACTCCTTCATCGGGTGTCGGAGCCGTCGCGGGCTCGTACGTCGTGTTTGTATCCGGAAACCAGGTAATCAGTCAGCCATTGTGACGTTTTCCGACAAACCGGGCATCGCGGCTCGCTAGCCCGATGCCAACCCGAGAAACTCGCTGAAATCATTTGAGTTTCATCCGGACAAGAATCGGCGGAACAGTCGCAATCGCCCACGGCCCACCATTTAAGCCTTTACCTTCAGTGCTTTGCGGCACGCGCGGGCATCGGCCGAAAGCCGCACTGTGCCATTCAATGCCTGTTGTGCCATTTGATTGATGTTTTCTCGTCGCTTACCGCAGTGGCCGGATCAGTTCCGGCTTCCGCCGATAGACCACATCGAGTCCCATCCGGTTGCCTGACCCGTCTCCTCGTTGAAGTAGCCCTCGCCGCGTTTCGGGAATCCAATCTGGCTGCACCAAAATCAGACCACTTCAGTTGTTGAACGTTTTCGAGGTCGACCGCCTTTACGACCGTTGGCTCGCGAGCTTTTGCGCTTCGCGCGTGAGGTCGCCTGGCCGCCGCGGCTGGCAAAGATCGCTGCAACGGATCGGGAGGGTAGCATCGCCGGCAGGATTGCCGTTAGGAGACCATGCACACTGATGTGAATGTCTCGGTCTTCGAGTTCGATCGCCGATCCATCCGGCCACACTTCGAGCTTATCCAACTCTACGGGAGGCACGTCCTGCAGTGCACCGATCCACTGTCGTGGAATCAAGAAGCCAGCATTGTGGTTTGTGACGATCTCGATGGCATCCCGCTCGGGGACGTAGCGCACGGCTTGCGCCCGAATTTCGATCTCTGCTTCGATCCGACCGGCAGCTAGCGCTGAGGCGTACTCGGCATCGCTGATCCGCTTTACGATCGTTGCCATAATTGCACCTTCTCTGTTGTGCCGTCCTGAAAGATCACTTGAACCTGCTCGATCGCAGGGTCGTACTCGGCGTCAGCGATCTGCTTCGCGCTCGGAGCCGGTTTCGAGAGAAGCTCGACTCTTCCCGGACCGCGCACAACGGCCCACTGGTTTGCCAGACACGTCGTTCTTCGCGTCAACCACCAGCTGCGGCGGCAGTCCGGCAGTCGAACTTGAACATCGCTCAAGAGGCGGTTCACTACGCGTTGTAGGGGAACATTCTTGATCGGAACGATGCTGATTAGCTCCACCGTACTGCCGATGCAGGAAAATCTCACTCGCGTGATCCAACCTTCGCCGCGGTGGCGAGCGTGGACGTGCGCCGGGCAATGGTCGTCCGAGAAGACGTAGATCCCAGCTCCTGTCCCTTCGGAAATGAACACACGGCTCATGGGATAGATTAACCTATCGGCTTAGGTTATTCAATATGGCGGCTGATAGGTATGAGCTGCCTGTGCCATCGAGCATTCCCGGTAGTGATGAATTCAGTGCCTTACCGGAGGGTAATTCATGAAATTGTGGCACAGTCTTGAGGCCGTAAGTGACTGTTTTATCAACATAAATATGGTGTTGAAGAAGGGTTCTCTCAATCAATTGGTCGTAGGTTCGATCCCTACACGGCCCTCCATCCAATAACGTTCAAGGACGTCCAAGAACGTCCACTGAGTCGAACAAATCACTCGTAAATTGCGGATTTTACAGGTGGAGTTGCGTTGAGTGGGTGTCCACGGCGTCCAACGTCTTCCGAGGACAGCCAACCCGCAATGGGGGCCTTTTTGGGGGACTCCTAGAATTTTTTGGCGTCAAGGCCCCCGTTCTCTGAGAAGACTTCCTCTTCGGCACGCGACGCTTTGGCGAGAGTCTA
>Ga0182030_10005828_pt1 | contig 26080 bp, 24 predicted proteins | sample 812S3MmetaG_FD_121299 | JGI IMG/M metagenome (GOLD analysis project Ga0182030, IMG submission 121299) | Permafrost microbial communities from Stordalen Mire, Sweden - 812S3M metaG (Illumina Assembly) | ecosystem: Environmental > Terrestrial > Soil > Wetlands > Permafrost | place: Sweden...
TCGTAAAGGTCCTGCGCCTCGCGCGCCGACCAGACGTCGAGTTCGCCGGGCGAACGGCCGGCGCCGCGCGAGTCGACGCGCACGCAGGCATAGCCGTCCGGCACCCATTTTTCCGGGTCAACCAATTCCCAGTTCTGATATTTATTGCTCGAATTTTGCAGCACCTCGGGCGCCGCCTTTGTCAGCCGCGCCCAATTGCCCTTGTAGCCTTCCTGGAACGACAGGCCCTTGGCATAGGGGCCGTAACTCAAAATGACGGGATATTTGCCGTCGCCTACGGGACGAAATACGTCGGCGCGCAAAACGATACTGTCGTCCGTCGCAATCGCGGCGTCCCAATCGATATGCATGCCGTCGCGGATTTCACTTTTTGCTGCATCCATGGCGGACCCGGTTATGGCTTGCTGGAAATGTCCTGCGGCCGGTGGCGTTTGACCGCTTCGGGATTGGTGGAGTCGGTGCCCATATAGACGCCGCGCTCCCATTGACGCTTGAGCGGATCGGAAACCTTCAATGTCATCTTGCCGATATTCTGGATTTCGATATCGACGGTTTCGCCGTCCTGCAGCGCGCCCAGGCCTTCGTGATTGGTGCCGCAGGCGATGAGATCGCCGGAATTCATGGTCATGACCGTCGTTGCAAACTCGATCAGTTCTGGAACGCGGTGCTCCATGTCGTCGGTATTGTAGTTGTGGCGCAACTGGCCGTCGTTCCAGAACCGCACGACCAGATCGTTGGGGTCCTCGATCTCGTCGGCGGTGGCGATGCAAGGCCCGATTGGCGCGAAGGTGTCGAACGATTTGCCGAGCCAGCTGGTGAGCGGCTCTGCCGGCCAGGTGCGGCGGCCCTTTTCGCGCGCCGACACGTCGATCATCGCGGTATAGCCGAATACGGCGCTCTTCCAATCCTTGGCCTTCACCATTTTGGCCGGCCCCTTGATCACCAGCGCAAGCTCGGCTTCATGCATGAATATCCATGGCACCGTGAATTCCGGCAGCACGATCATGTCGCCGGGTCCAACCACCGCATCGGGATTCTTCATGAACATATTGAGCGGGCGGGCATCGCGCTGGGCATGTTCCCAGTAATTGGCGATGCAGGCGAGAATCTTGCCCGGGCGCGGCAGCGGCGGATGCAGCCGCACTTTATCGAGCGGCAATACGGCGCCTTCGCCGGCGAGTTTTTCCAGCGCCGGACGCAAACCGTCGAAACCGTCGATGATGCCCTGCATCGTAAGTTGCGGCGTGTAGCTCCTTTTGACGGCTGCCGAGATATCGATGACGCCGCCGCGGGCCAATACGCCCGGCATTATTTCGCCGCTTGGTGCATTCTGGAACAGCACGAGCTTCATTGCGCACCCGCAAGCGCAACGGCCTCGATTTCAATCTTGAAGCCGTCACGCAATTCCGGCACCGGTGCGAATCCCAAAATGACGATGAACGAAGCGATGAAGCGCCGGCTTTCGCCGATCGTCGCGGCGAACGGGTAATTGCAGCGCGCAAGGACTCCAGATATTCATAAGCCTATATCGGTGTTCCGGCGATGGCAAACACGGCTTGAGGTGAACGAACGTGACAACTAAATTTTCATCGTCGTTTGAAGCTCAACCGCTCGGTCCTTCTGCCGATGCTGATGAAATTGAAAACCGGGTGCGGCAATTGACGGCGCAGGTCGGTCCGGTCGCGCAATTGATCGAGCGCCTGGTTGAGAACGGCGAGAGCAATTTGCTGCCTGACGCTGCATTGCAGCGGTTGTTCAAGGCTTGCGTCCAGCTCTACGCGCAGAAGATCGATGGCGGCAATCCGATCACGCCGTGCGGCAATAGTCGCGAACTCAGCGCCACCAGCGTCATGCTCACGGCGTCGGGTCTGCTCAAGGGTGCCAATCTCGAACTGTTCGAACTCGGCATGTGGCAGAGTTTTGCCGGCCCGCGCTAACAAGACCGATGGCTGGTTCTTGCGGCGTCGAGGCGAGCGTCCAGTCCCATTGACCGGGAGCGCCAAAATCGCGGTGATTTACCCGCTATTCCGCGATGATAAACGCGAACTCACCATGCCGGATAGAGATTGACTCACGCGCCGCCGGCTTTATGAGTGGGCTGGCGCCGGAAAACGGCGCCGCCAACAGGGCCAATAAGGAAGGGCGCGTATCCGTGAACCTGGAGAGTTACACCCAGGCGTCCATGTTTGGCTGCAACACCTATTCTTATATGCGGTCGCTTAGCGCCGAGGCCTGCCTCGCGCAGCTTGCGGACCAGGGCTTTGCCGAATTCGAGCTGATGGTGCATCCCGGCCATTTGTGGCCGGCCGAGTTGGCGCCCGAACGGCGCCGGGCGACCCGCGGCCTGATCGAGCGGCGCGGTTGGCAGCTGACCGCGCTCAACATGCCCAATATCGACATCAATGTCGCCGCCGCCGCGCCGGAAATGCGTAGCTATTCGCTCGGATTGTTGACCGAAATGATACGGCTTGCCGGCGATCTCGGCGCGCGCGGCGTCGTGATCGGCCCCGGCAAGGCCAATCCATTGTTTCCCGCAGGCGCCGAAGAATTGACCGGGCATTTTTTTGCTGCCCTTGACCGGCTATGCCCCGTCGCCGAAGCGGCCGGCACGGCCCTGTGGCTCGAGAACATGCCTTTTGCATTTCTGCCGACAATCGAAGAAATGGTGCATGCGCTCGAGCACTATGGCAACGAGGCCGTAGGCATTGTCTACGATATTGCCAACGCGCATTTCATCGCGGAAGATTTTGCTGATGGCTTGGCGCTATGCGGTAAGCGTCTGGCGCTGGTCCATCTGTCGGACACCAGCCAGAAGATCTATCGCCACGATCCGGTTGGCCAAGGTAGCGTGCCGTTTGCTGCGGCTCCGTGCGCGCTGATCGCCGTCGGCTACAGCGCGCGGCCGATGCTTGAAATAATCTCACGCGATCCCGACCGCGACATCGTTGCCAGTGCAGGCCGGTTGAGCCAAATGGGGTTCGTGCAGGGCGCGGCGAAAACAATTGTAGGAGAATGACCTCATGTCGACCGGTAATACGCTCAATGGCGCTCAGGTTATTGTCGACTATCTAATTCAGGAGAAAGTGCCGCAAGTTTTCGGGCTCTGCGGGCATGGCAATATCCAGTTCATCGACGCGCTGTATGAGCGCTCGTCCGAGATCAAGGCTATCTCGACCCATCACGAGAGCGTCGCCGGCTTCATGGCGGATGTTTATTACCGCGTGTCTGGACGGCCGACCGCGACGTTCACCTCGTGCGGCCCAGGCTCGGCCAATCTGCCGATCTCGCTGGCGACCGCCTATCTCGACTCGGTGCCGTTTCTGGCAGTGACCGGTAATGTGCCGACCAGCCAATTCAACCGCGGCGCCTTCCAGGAAATGTACCGGCAAAATCAGGCCGACTTTCCCTCGACCGTGCGTAGCCTCTGCAAGCGGGTGTTTCAGCCGACGCGCGGCGACATGGTGCCGCTCGCCGTGCGGCAGGCCTGGAAAACCATGGTGACAGGCCGGCCGGGGCCGGTGGTGCTGGATGTACCCTACGATGTGTTTGTGGAATCGGCCGCCGAGGAGGCGCCGGACGCGAAGGCCTGGAATGGCAATATCTCAAGCCGTTGCGGCGCCGATCCCGAGGGCGTCGTCAAGGCTGTCGATATGCTGCTCGGCGCCGAACGTCCCGTCATTTTTGTAGGCCAAGCCATCCGCCACGGTGGCGCGGCGCAAGAACTGCTGCAGCTTGCCGAGCGTTTGCAGATTCCGGTGGCGGCTTCGATGAGCGGGCTCGGCGCCATCGACACGCATCATCCGCTCGCGCTCGGCATGGTCGCGCGCGGCGGCCACTATCAGGCCAACCACGCCACGCGTCAGGCCGACGTATTGCTGTCGCTCGGCGCACGGTTCGACGACCGCACCTCGAGTTCGTGGATTCCGGGATATTCCTTCACTATTCCGCCGACCAAACTCATTCACGTCGATATCGATCCGGACGAGATCGGCCGCAATTACCCGGTGGCGCTCGGCCTGATGGCCGATATCCGCACATTCCTTCGCCAGGTTCTGGCCGAACTCGATCGGCGCAAAGACCTGACCAAGCAGGCCGAGGCCCGCAAGAAATGGCTGGCCGCAATCGACGGCTATCGCAAGGAGTGGGACAAACTCATCGCGCCGGGCTTTACCGACGACACGCAGCCGATCAATCCGCAGCGCGCCGCGTTCGAGATACAACGAGGTCTGCCCGACGATGCGATCATGGTCAGCGACATCGGCGTGCATCACAACTGGCTGCTCGGCTACTGCAAGCCGCGCCGGCCGGATTCGCTGATTGGCTGCATGGCTTTCGGCTCCATGGGCTTCGGCGTCGCCGGCGTCTTGGGCGCCAAGTTTGCCGCGCCCGACCGGCCTTGCGTTTCGGTTTGTGGTGACGGCGCGTTCTTCATGCACGCCAATGTTCTGGGCACCGCGGTCGAATATAATCTTCCGGTTGTCTGGGTGGTTTGGAACAATTACGCCTATGCCTCGATCCGCGGTCTGCAGCGCGGCTATCTGGGCGGGCGCGAGCTTGCGACCGACTTCCATAATCCAACGACCGGCGAGCGCTATAATCCGGATTTCGCCGCCATGGCGCGTTCCTGCGGCGTCGAAGGCGTGCGTGTCGATCGGGCCGGTGATTTGGCGGAAGCCATCAAGAAGGGCATTGCCGCGAACAAGCCCTATCTCATCGATGTCGACATCACTGCCGACATCAATCCGGCCGGCGCCGGCGTGTGGGAGCTTCCCGGCCTCGGGCAAAGCAAGCCGGCCATCGGTACGCGATACCAGCCTTAATGCCAGACGTCAGATGACTAGCGCGCCACCTTCGAGATAGACGATCGTCCCCGTTGCAAAGCCGATGTCCATGAACGCCAGAATTTGCTTCGCGATATCCTCGCCACTGCCGACGCGCCCGACCGGGAGGGCCGCCGCGGTCTTGGCCAACATCTCGCGGCGCGCGGCTTCAGGCATTGCCGCGCGAATTGGGGTGTCGATGATGCCGGGCGAAACGCAATTGACGCGCACCGGTGCCAATTCCAGCGCCAGCGCCAGCGCCCGCGTGAGCGATTCAATGGCGCCGTTGGCCGCGCCGACGATGGCGGAATTGGGCCTAGGCCTGATGCTCAGAAAGCCCGACACCAACGTAAGCGAGCCGCCGCCGCGGAATTCGGCAGCGCGCGCTACGCGCCACGGGCCCCAGAATTTGCCTTCCATGGTCGCGCGCACGTCTTCCATGGCGACGGTCTTGAACGGGCCGGTGCGAAGTTGCGCCGCGGTGACTACGACACGATCGACCGGACCGCATTGCTTGAAAAGCGCGATGACGCTCTCGTCGTTGGTGACGTCGGCAGCAATCCCTGTCGCGCCAATTTTTTTCGCCGTTACGGCAACACGCTCTGCGTTGCGCGAGGCAATGAAGACTTCGGCGCCTTGCGCCTTGGCCAATTCGGCCGTTGCAAGACCGATCCCGGAGGAACCTCCAACAACGACGACTTTTTTTCCTGTAAGCATTCTGCAGTCATCCCCGGTTTCTATCGACGGCGCACTAAACCACGCCGCGCTAGGCACAACAATATTGCCATGGATTTCACAGGGAGAAATGGCGTGCGCATTGCCAGGCAAGCCCGTCTCGCGCTACTAGGCACTGCCAACGTCGATCAAATTCCATAGTCGAGGTTCCAATAGCGTCATGAGCACAGCGTTACCCCAATCCGCGGATGTTATCGTCGTTGGCGGCGGCAATGCGGCCTTCTGCGCCGCTTTGGCCGCCCAGGAGCAAGGCGTTTCGGTTCTTGTGCTGGAGCGTGCGCCCGAAGATGAGTCCGGCGGCAATAGCCGCTTCACCGCTGGCGCATTCCGCTGCGTCTATGACGGCGTCGATGATCTGCGCAACCTGATGCCCGACCTGACCGACGAAGAGATTTCAAAATCTGATTTCGGCACCTACACGGAAGAAAAATTCTTCGACGACATGGGCCGCATCACCGAATACCGCACCGATCCCGACCTGTGCGAAATCCTGATCAAGCGCAGCAAGGCGACCATGCTTTGGATGCGCGACAAGGGCGTGCGCTTCATGCCGATCTGGGGCCGCCAAGCCTATAAGATCAACGGCATGTTCAAGTTCTGGGGCGGCCTGACGGTGGAATCCGTCGGCGGTGGGCCAGGCCTGGTCGATGCGTTGACCAAGATCGCGAAGAAGAACAACGTCAATATCGTATACGGCGCGCGCGCCTTCGAACTGATCGCCGACGATGACGGCGTCAAGGGCATCCGTGTAAAGCATGAGGGCAAGACCTCGGCGGTGAAATGTAAATGCGTTGTGCTCGGCTCCGGCGGCTTTCAGGCCGACGCCGAAATGCGCACGCGTTATCTCGGCCCCGGCTGGGAACTCGCCAAGATCCGCGGCTCGCGCTTTAACACCGGCGACGGCATCAAGATGGCGCTGGCGATTGGCGCGCAGCCGACCGGCAATTGGTCGGGCGGCCACGCGGTCGCCTGGGACCGCAACGCACCGGAAACCGGAGATCTGACGGTCGGCGACAATTTTCAGAAGCACTCCTATCCCTGGGGCATCGTGATCAATGCCAATGGCGAGCGCTTCCTCGATGAGGGTTCCGACTTCCGCAACTACACCTATGCGAAAAACGGCCGCATCATCCTGATGCAGCCCAAGCAGTTCGCCTATCAGGTATTCGACAACAAGATCATCCCAATGCTGCGCGATGAGTATCGCATCAAGCGGGTTACAAAGGTACGCGCCAATACACTGGAAGAGCTGGTTCAGAAGATGGAGGACGTCGATTCGGTGAAGGCTTTGGCGACCATCAAAGAATACAACAAGGCTGTGATGACCGACGTGCCGTTCGATCCCAACGTCAAGGACGGCCGCGGCACTAAAGGTCTCGCCATTCCGAAATCGAATTGGGCCAATACCATCGACGAGCCGCCATTCGAAGCCTATGCCGTCACCTGCGGACTGACGTTTACCTTCGGCGGCCTCAAGATAGACACCAGCGCCCGTGTCATGGATTCGGACGGCGTGCCGATCGCCGGTTTGTTTGCCACCGGCGAACTGGTTGGCGGCATTTTCTATTTCAATTATCCCGGCGGTACCGGCCTGATGAATGGCGCGGTGTTCGGTAAAATTGCCGGCACCACGGCCGGTGAGCGCGCCAAACAGATGCCCTGATCGGCAAGTACGGGAGGAAACCGAATGCTACGGGTAGTTTCGATACTGTCTCTAATGCTTTTGGCGGCTGCGCCAGCGTGGGCGCAGCAATATCCCGATCACCCGGTACGGGTAATCGTCGGGTACTCGGCCGGCAGTGGCCCGGACATACAGGCGCGCACCGTCGCAGCCCAACTGGGCACCGATTTGGGGCAAAATTTCTTTGTCGAAAACCGGCTGGGCGCCAATGGCACGCTCGCCACGCGTTCGGTCGTGCAAGCGGCGCCAGATGGATATACGTTGCTGTTTTCTTCAAACGGCATCGCGCCGACGCCTTACATCTACAAGAACCTCGGCTACGACGTGTTCACCGACCTCAAACCGATCGCGACCCAGGGAATTCTCGACGGCTTGTTGATTCTGGTCGACTCCAAATCGGAGATCAAGACGCTGGCGCAATTGATCGACCACGCCAAGAAAGACCGCGTGCTCTACGGTTCGCCCGGCGTCGGCAACGGGCTGCATCTGGCCACCGAACTGTTCAGCAAGGCGGCCGGCATCAAGATGCAGCACGTGCCTTACAAGGGCGCGTCGGAAGTGATGACTGCAATGCTTGGCGGCAGCGTCGAAGTGATGTTCGTGACGCCGCCGTCGGTCATGGGCCTGCTCAAGAATGGCCGCGTGCGCGCACTTGGATTTACCGGCACCAAACCGTTTCCGCCGTTTCCCGACGTGCCGCTGGTAAAGGACATCGTGCCCGGTTTCGAGCCAATCGGCTCCTGGGGCATGTTCTTTGCGCCGGCCAAGACGCCGGACGTTATCGTCGACAAGCTCAACGTGGCGATCCACGCCGCTCTGTTGAAGCCGGCGGTGGCGAACCTCATGCAGCGCGACGGCTATATTCCCGACAATCGTAATCCGGCCGAAACAGCCGTCTTCTTCCGCAAGGAAGTCGAGGCAACCGGTGACGCGGTGAAGGCCGCCGGCATCGAGCCGAATTAACCCACGGCTTCCAACGGCTTGCCTGACGCGGTCACCGGCTTGGCGCTGATCAACACGAAGGCGACAACACAGGCTTCGCTACCGCGATTGACCCAATTGTGGATGGTGCCACGCTGCACCAGCACGTCGCCGGCCTTGAGCTTCACCACCATTTTGTCGTCGAGTTCCATCTCGATCGCGCCGGAGATGACTATGGCATAATCGATCGAGTCGGTGCGGTGATTGCGCGGCGTTACGCCCGGCGCATAATGCACGATGCGGAAAACGGTGCCGCCTTCGACCGTTGTCTTAAACGAAGCCGAGGTCGGATCCGTAAAACCATCATTGTCGACCGGGAAACCCTTGGTCGACCAGACCACACAGGATGACGCGCCTGGGCGGTTGGAAATGACGTTCTTGGCGATCTCGTCGATCTCGACCGTCGCGCGGCCGTCGGCGGTATGTCCGGTGACGACGCGGCGAATTTGCAGGCTCATGGCAAGTTTCCTTCCCAGTTTATTGTCGGCTTGAGGTTTGTATTTTCGTTAGCGGGTCTATTCGCCTTCCCTCGGGATGGCGCGGTCGAAGATGGCGAAGGCCGCCGCCAGCACGCAGCCAGCGATGATGCCAGTGGTGAGATCGATCAATAGCGTGAGGCCGAAGGTGGCAATCAGCACGAGCGCCGTGCGCCAGTCGTGCAGCAGTTGCCAGAACTCTTTCTTCTCGGCCATGTTCCAGCAGACCACGACCAGCACACCCGCCAGCGCCGCCAGCGGAATGAAGCTCGCCAGTGGCGCCGCGACCAGCATGAACAGCAGTACGAAGGCCGAGTGCAATATTCCGGCGACCGGGCTTTGCGCGCCGGCGCGGATATTGGTGGCGGTGCGTGCGATGGTTCCGGTGACGCTGATGCCACCGAAAAATGCCGAGGCGACATTGGCGATGCCCTGCGCTACCAATTCCATATTGTAGCGGTGCTTGCGTCCGGTCATGCCGTCGGCGACCTTGGCTGAGAGCAGGCTCTCAATGCCGCCCAGCAGCGTGAACGAGAAGGCTGACGGCAAAATCTCGATAAAAAGCGACGACGTAAACACAGGCAGCCGCGACGCCAGCAGCCCATGCGGGATTTCGCCGAAATGGCTGCCGATGGTGTCGATCGGCAATTTGAACAGCAGCGTCGCGGTTGAGGCGGCCGCTCAAGCTCGGCCACGCCGCGCCCAGCACGGCAAGCTTTGGAAAGAACGGACCCGGCTCGGCGCCTGTAAGCTTGAGCCCGCAAAGACCCTTAAGCTGGCTCGCGAGAATCGTTACGGCGATGCCGCAGGTAAAACCGATCGCCACCGCGTGCGGAATGTAGCGAATGAGTGCGCCGAGCCGCGACAACCCGATCAGCGTCAGCATCAGGCCTGACAGCAGCACCGCCAGCAGCAGCCCCTCGATGCCGAACTTGGCAACGGTCGCCGCCACCAGCACGATGAAAGCGCCGGCCGGGCCGCCGATCTGGTAGCGGCTGCCGCCGAGAGCAGAAACGAAAAACCCGCCGACCACTGAGGTATAAAGTCCCCATTCTGGCGGAACGCCCGAGGCAACCGTGATGGCCATCGACAGCGGCAAAGCGACAATGGCGACGGTAGCCGCTGCCACCGCGTCCTTGCGCAAAGCCGCAAGGCTATAGCCCTCGCTCAGCATTGAAATGAGCTTGGGCCGATAAAGATGGGCCGTGGCGGAACCGTCAGGCATCGAGGAGGGGCCGATCTGGGTGAGGGTAACCCTTACCCCAGCCTGCTCTACGCTACCAGCGGCTTGGCCGCTTGCATTTTATGCCGTCGTTTTGGCACCAATTTTGACGCTTTCGGCGCGTTTGAGAAATGCCGTGAAAATCTTGGCTACGCGCGGTTCGGCATCGCGCCATTCCTGGCGATCCCATTCCTTCAGCAGATCGTCGTCCGCGCGTCTGGTGACGACGTCGTCATGCAGTTCGCTGTTGGGAATGAGCGAGGCTGCCTTTTGCGCGGTCGCCGGCGTGTGGATCACGTCGTTGCCGGCGATCAGGCAGGCCGGAGCTTTGATCGCATTGAGATCGGCTTCGCTGGCGCCGACAATTGGCAGCGTCGCCGATTGCAAAAAGCATTTGCGCCAATGCGTCATAACTTTGATGAAATCCTCGACATTGGTCGATAAAATGCGCTCGCGGTTTTCCGGCCGTGCCGCGATGCATTCGGCGAAGTGCTCGGACTCCGCCACGGCTTTCATACCGCCGCTGCGCGCGCGTTCGATAAACTGCCCGTAGTAGTTTTCGGCGAGGCGATCAACCGCTTCCTGCCCCCCGGTGACGCGCCACAGCAACAAGCCGCGCAGCGCTTGCGGGTGCCGGATCGCGAACAGGATGGCGAGTCGCGCGCCGGCCGACGAGCCGCCGACATAGATCGGCAGTGCGTCGAGTTGTTTGGCGAGTTCATAAAGATCGTCGGCCCAGATTTCGTGCTCGGAGCCTGTTTCTTCAAAAGCCACGTCGGATGCGCCGCAGTTGCGCCGGTCGTGCAGCAGCACGCGATAGCCCGCAGCCGCGATCGCTTTCGACATATTCACCAGTTCGCCGTAAGGCCGGCGACTGCCGGGCGTCAGCGCAATCCAGGGCCCGGAATCACCCACCACGAGGTAGTTGACATGAACTCCGCGCACCACGGCTTCCGGCATTCGCAGCTCCCGACTTTTCTTAAAAGACTTCTGCAGCAGCGCACGCGGGCCCACGAGCAACCGGCGTGGACGCGGCTGTCAGGTCTTCTTCGGCTTGGGTTTGGGCTTTCGATGCCGGGGTGGTGGCGGCGGAGGAGGCGGAGGAGGCGGAGCGACCTTGATCGCCGTAGCAGTGCAGACCGCCGATGACCAGCACGAGAAGGACCAGCCTTCCATTCTACAGGACTGTAGGACAAGACCGTTGCCGCCCTTTTGATTGGTCAAGGAAACGAGTTGGTCCATAGCGTTACCTTTGACCTCCTCATCCGGGGTTTGCCAGCTTTTGGCGCAAGCGCTGGCAGTGATTTGCTCGATGGGCGTGCTGTAAGGCGGCAAAATGTCGTAAATTTTGACATTCTGTCTCGCAATGGCCAGATCCATTGGGGCGGACTGCGGCGGCGGCAAGCTAGTGCATCCGCCGATAAAAATGACGGCAGCGATGACCGCAGGTCCCGAAATCAGTTTACGCATACCATGCCTCCCGTTACTCGGGGATAATCGCCTAAAGTAATAGAACAGGCAAATCCTCTGGAGGCCTAATCACGCCGCCGGCCCGCGCTGTTTGGCCTGTAACCGCTTGTCGATGCGCGCCATATCGACCACCATGCGCTCATGGGTGCCGTTGCCGATCTCCTCGATTTCATCGCGTGCGGTCACCGTGAATTCGATGCGGCGGCCGTCGACTTTGGTTACGACGGCCTCAGCGGTAACCCGGTGGCCGACCGGAGTTGCGGCAAGGTGGCGGATATTGACCGACGTGCCGACCGCGCTCTCGCCAGGATCTAAATAGTCGCGCACCGCATTGAGGGCGGCGTTTTCCATTGCGGTCACCATCATGGGCGTGGCGAAGACCTTTGGCAGGGAAACGTCCTTGAACTGATTGGCGAGATGGGCCGGCATTACGCGCAGCGAATAAGTGCCTTTCGCTCCGATCGGTATCGCGCGCATGCCTTAGCTCCCAAACTCGCGTATATGATTGATCGCCGGCGCCAAAATTACCAGGAGAATTCCGCATAGCGCGATTGGCAAGAATGCGAGTGCGGCGACGCCGCTGAGGTCCCATAAAAATCCGCTGACGATCGGCACAATTACCGCGCAACTATAGCTGATCGTGAACATGGCCGCGGTCACACGATGAACCTCTTCCGGCTGACTGAGCAGCGGTGGCAGCGCCAGCACCAGGATCAGGATCGCGGCCGCTGCAAATCCTTGCAGCGTCGCGGCCGCCACGATCCAAGCGCCGGTGCAGAATACGATGCCGCCGGTCGCGATCAAGCAGAGCAGCCCGCAAGCCACGTAGGGCCATGCCTTGCGCTCGAGCCGCCCAGCGACGGCGAGCAGAATGAACGACGCTGGCAACTGACCGATATTCAAGCCGCTGAGCGCGGAACTTATCCACTCGCTTTGCCCATTACTACGAAGATAATCGGGCAAGAAGGCGTTGGTGGCAAAATAGGTGGCATTGATGGTGCCGAGCATGATGCCAAGCCGCCAGATCAGCGCATTGCGCCAATCCGGCCACCAGCGCCGGCGTGCCATCGACGATCCGCTGGTGGACACAGGCCGCGGTGCCAACACCACCACCAAGCCTGCAATGACGACGACCGGCACACTCCAACTCACAAAGCCCCACTGCCAACTGCCTCCGACCATCGGCAGCACAAGCGGAAGCATCAATGCCACGGGCAAGATTTCGCCGATCAAAAGGCCATTGGTATAGACTGCGGTGGCGAAGCCGATGCGGTTGGGTAGCCAGGCGCGCACGGCCGGCGGCATCGTTACCTGCATGATCGCAACGCCGGCGCCCATGGCGATGGTCATGGCATAGAGCCATGCAATATCGGGTAGCGCTCCGCGCAGCGCGCCACCGATCGCGGTCACGCTAAGTCCGACCACCAAGGCGACGCGCACTCCGAGACGAGCGATCAGCAGAGATCCGGGAACGGCCGCGATGGCGAATAGCATCGACGGTAGGCCGGTGAGGATACCGACCTGGGTTGCGTTGAGATTCAGGTCGTCGTGGATCAACGGAATGACCGGCGGCACTGCTAATATGGTCAGCCGCAGTCCAGCGCCTGCGATCCAAAGCAATATGAGCGAGGTCAGCAGGCGCGTCCGCTGTGGCGCGGCGCTCGTATTATTCATAAATTTAGTCCGGCATTGCAGAGGCTTGGCTATAACATAGACTGCGGCGTCTTACATGAGCGCTTCTGAAGTACTGTTGTACACTAACGTACCTGCGGATTTTTCACAGCTTAGAATATCACTGATGGCTTGTATCGTCCAAACGCGCCGCGCGCATTTCGAATATTTGCTTTTACGAGCGAGAGAATGATCCGCCTAATCGGCGTACGCTTGATGCCACTTTGGTGTCGGCCGTGTTACGCGTCGGATCAAAGGAAATTCGCTTGTAAAGCATTGGACAAATCGCCGCCCAAGCGGATTCATAGCGAGCCCACGTTCAATGAAAAACCCGATGAACGAATAAACTGAAAACGATCATTTCAGGCCTTACAAAAATAATAGGCGTTCGTCACAATGGACGTGAGTCCACTTCGACCTAGAAGTCTGGTTATAGGAACTGTTTTATATGAACGTTCGAGATGCAGTTGTTTCCCGTTACTCCTGCCGAGCATTCTTGCCAACGCCCATTCCGGAATCGGTCGTGCGCGACATAGTCGGGGCTGCTTCTCGGGCGCCATCTGCTGGGAACATGCAGCCGTGGTATGTCTATGCCATTGCCGGTTCGCTGGTCGACGACCTCAAGCGACTTCTGGCTCCCCGCATGGCAACTGAGTTACCACGAGGTGAGGGGACCGATTACAACATCTATCCCGATCCGCTGACCGAGCCCTATCGAACGCGACGCTTCGAAGTTGGCGAGCTACTCTATCAATCAATCAATATTGCAAGGGAAGACAAGGCCGCTCGCTATCGGCAATATGCGCGCAACTTTGAGTTTTTTGGTGCACCCGCCGCACTTTTCTTTGCGCGCGAAAAGGCGCACGGGCCTGCACAATGGGCTGACATTGGTGGTTACCTGCAAACCGTCGCGTTGCTTGCGCGCGAATACGGGTTACACACCTGTCCACAACAAGCCTGGGTATCATTTAATCGGACAATTCGTCGCTATCTGCAATTGCCGGACCATTTGATGATCTATTCTGGAATGGCGTTGGGTTATGCAGACGAGAAAGCGGCCATTAATTTGTGGCGCTCGCCACGTGCTTCGCTCGATACATTTGCCACTTTTTCTGGATTCGGCACATTAGGATAGAGCGATTCAGGCTAATGGCTGACTCTATGATAATAGTACAACGAGATCTAAACTGAAATTTCGCCAATAAAATGAGTCATGGTGATTATTTTGGTCTCTGAATAGCAGGGGCAGTTCCTAAAATGCGCGTCGTGTTGCTCACCTTCAGCTTACTCACCGTCACGCCTAGCTTTGCTCTTACCGGCAACGCCCCGCCAGCCACAGGCTGGGCGGCACGGCCGATTGTGATGATGGTCGATTCACACGGCGATCTGTGTACCGGCACCGCGCTCGCGCGCGATCTAGTGTTGACCGCCGCGCATTGCGTAACGCTGCCGATTCCGCAACTCGTCAGAGTTTATCAAAGCGGGGAAACAATTTCCGTGCGCTCGGTAGCGCGCCATCCGCAGTTCAGCATGGCAAGTTATGCCGCGAGTCGCGCTACCGCCGACCTCGCTCTCGTCAAGCTGGCGAAGCCATTGCCGGAAATTGTGGTGCCGGCGGCGTTAGCCGCAGCACGCCGCGTCGCCGACGGCGAAATCATGACCATCGCCGGCTTCGGCGTAACGCAAGCTGGCACGGCAGCAGGCCTCGGCGTACCGCGCATGGCACAGCTTGTGGTCACCGGCAAACCCGGCAGTCTTCAGGTGCGACTGGTCGATGCCACAACGCGCAACAAACGCGCTGGGCTCGGCGGCTGCACCGGAGACTCGGGCGCACCGGTCTTTGACGGCGTCGGCCCCTTGGTGATTGGCGTGGTAAGTTGGTCAACGGCGGCAAACGACGAAGAAGGCTGTGGTGGCCTTACTGGCGTCACGCCACTGCTCAATTATCACTCATGGATCATTGAGACCGCGCGCAAATTCGGTTCGCCGCTTGCGCCGTAACCACGGCTTTTGTTGGATTGGGTCGCTGGCAAAGTAATGTTCGCGTTGGGGTCATTCACGGCCTAGCAATTCAGCGCTCGGACCATCCATTGTCCGTTGTTAGCGCTTAGCGGAAAATCGCCGCACTACAACATTTTGTTCCCATCTATTGAGCTAACAGCGGCCAAACGTGGATTTTGGCCCCCGATAGCTCGGCAGCTAATAATCCACAACGGACATTGATGGACTGCCCTTGCACGTCCGCTTCTGACGGCTTTGGCCAAGAACCCCATTTTGCCAAAAAGTCCGGGTTCTGCACAAAAACCCATGCATTTATCGCTGATCGCACAAAGGCGTGAACGCATAAATACGACTATAGACAGTTCACGAGGGCACGCTTTAATGGGGGATGGTCACTCAGGGGCGCGTTCCAGGAAAAGGCACGGTAACATCAATAATGACCAAGTTTCTACATTTGGCCATCATTTTTGCGGCGCTCACCGCGAGTTCGGCGTCGCCAATTCTGGCGCAAGATCACTCTAACGACGAATATCGCGGCACGGCAACACAACGGGCGGCCTGCCGGCTAGATGTTTTAAGGTTCTGCGGCCCGGAAATTCCAAACGTGCGCCGTATCACTCTCTGCCTTCGCTGGAATATCGCGCGACTATCCCCGAACTGCGCGGCAGTCTTTGCTGAAGAGCAACGCTAAAGCGGACATCGCGCGTAATTGTCGCCATGTCCTCTAACGGCAAAAACGGACAGCCGCAACTGTTCGACCGCATCCCGGGTGGAAGAATCGACCAAGCCTGATGTAGGTACGCCCTGCAATATGGAAGGGAACCTGGGAACTAGCCTAGACTTAGTCCCCGAGGACGAATCGGCGGCTTGGACGGGAGCGGCGGGTATTTAATGCAAAAAGCGTGATCTGACACTTGATCGACGCGGGTGCGGATGGGCGTTTAAACGGGGCAATGCATGTTAAATCGATTTACGACGGCGCGGTCCTCCGTGGCGAGGCGGCTTTGGGGTTCTGCCGCCATTGTGACGCTCGCGGTGATAGTCGCGCTGACGGCGCTGACCGCTGACGCCACGGCAAGACAGGCGCGGCCCGATCGCGCCACCGAGGCAACGGCTCCGCGCGATCCAGGCGAACCGATCATGGCGATCGTGTCGATCAAGACGCAGCAGGTCACATTCTACGACGCCGACGGCTGGATCCTTCGCGCGCCGGTGTCGACCGGCACCACTGGCCGCGAGACGCCAGCCGGCGTCTTCGCCGTCATCGAGAAGGACAAGGACCACCATTCGAGCATGTACGACGATGCCTGGATGCCGAACATGCAACGCATCACCTGGAACGGTATCGCTCTGCACGGGGGGCCGCTGCCCGGATATGCGGCCTCGCACGGTTGCGTGCGGATGCCTTTTGGCTTTGCCGAGAAGCTGTTCAACAAGACGTGGATTGGGATGCGGGTGATTATCTCGCCTAACGACGCCGAGCCGGTCGCGTTCTCCCATCCGGCACTGTTCGTGCCGAACCGGGAAACTATCGCGGCCGCGCCGGCCAAGGCCGAGGCGCTCGCCCGCGATGCGGCGGAGGCCGCCAAGATGGCTGGGGAGGCGAAGAAAGCCGCCGCGAAAGCGCCGCGCGAGATAGCATCGCTGACGTCGTCGCTGCGCAAGCTGGAGGGGCTCAAGACTCGCGCCGACGCCGAGCTCGCCCACGCCGACAAGGTGCTCGCCGCCGCCAAGACGGACGAGGCCAAGGCGCGGGCCGAGGACCTTAAGCAGAAGGACGACGCCAGGACCGCGGACCTGGGGACGCAGCTCGACACCGCCAAGGCCGACGCGCAACCGAAACTCGACGCAGCCGCTGCCGCATGGGACGCCGCCAAAGCGGCCGAAAGGAAGAAGGCCGACACCGCCAAGGCGGCGAACGAGGCGAAGCTTGCGCTTGAGCCGGTGTCGATCTTCATCAGCCGCGCGACACAGAAGCTTTACGTGCGGCGCAACACGCATAAGCCCTGGCCTGACGGCGGCGAGGTGTTCGATGCGACCATTGAGGCCCCCATCACGATCCGCAATCCCGACAAGCCGATCGGCACGCATGTGTTCACGGCGATGGCGCGCAACGAGGCCGGCCTTCGCTGGACCGCGGTCACGATCGACGCGGCGGACGACGCCAAGGACGCGCTTGACCGCATCACCATCCCGCAGGATGTGCTCGATCGCATCGCGCCGACCGCATTGCCGCGATCCTCGATCGTTGTCTCGGACGAGCCGCTGAGCCGCGAGACCAACTATCGCACCGAGTTTGTCGCGGTGCTGAGCAATCAGCCCCAAGGCGGCTTTATAACGCGCAAACCCACGGTCGATAGTCGTGTCGCGAACGTCCGAGGCGACGACATCTTCGGCTTTAATTTCCAACGCAATTCGGACGCCCCAACTGGATATACGGGCGCGCGCAGCGGCCAGTACTATCGTCAGGGGCAACAGGGCTGGCGGCGGTAAGACGCGTACGCCGCGTGTAGGCCGCATGGTCGCTTAGGGTCCAGCCTGTGTGAAAACTCCGAAGCTGAATTTGCTAATAGAATTTTCGTCTCGATATCGTAAGATTGAAGAACAAAACGTTGGCGACTGCTGTCAAGAGGCGATAAGAGAGAAAATAATTCTGCGCCTTCTTCGCGAGCGGACGTTTTCACACGGCCTGGGTCATTCGCTGCCGAGGCAAATAACCCCTGCGTCGCCATTTGTCCGTTGTTAGTCGGTAACAGCGGACAAAGTCCGCCATTGAGCCGGGTTGGCTCGGCAGCCATCGACCCAACTGCGACCTCGGCTGTACACCGCGACCGTTGCGGCAGATTTAAATCCAGGTTCAGATGATGCGCTGAATTCGGCTATCTTGCTGCAAGCTCTTCAACAAAGGTGGCGATGGCTCGCTTCAATTTGGCGTTCCTGATCTTCATGTAGGCTTTCATGAGATCTCGGCCATTTTCAGAGGAGATAAATTTAGACACATGAGTTATCGCCGGATCAGCGGATTTCATCTTACGTTGCGAGAGCGAACTTGGTGAATTGGAAGAAAAATGGAACGAGCACACCCAAGATATTAGAAAACTGTTGTAGACGACTCGCGCTGATTCGATTGGCGCCTTTTTCATATTTTTGGATTTGCTGGAACGTCAGGCCAACAGCTTCGGCAAGTTTCGATTGGCTTATCCCACGCGCGAGCCGACACGCGCGTACCTGGCTTCCTACATGCTTATCGATATCATGTGCCACGTGCGTTTAATCCTTCTTGCACCAGTCAACGACTCCAGGCGGAGCGATTATTTGCCAAGTCTCATCCTCATTCCAAATGTCGATGGCAATCCGAGTTCCGTACTTGGCGAGCAATTCAAGTGCCCTCGCTTTAGCGAGCACGTCCGATTCAAAAAGCTCAGGTGATAAGGGCTCTTCACCTTCGGCGCGCCATTTTACCTTGTACCGCATGGTCTTTCCTATGTTATTTCAGACGCCAAACGATCGCCTGTCTCAACCCCCGACCTTTTTCCCCCATTTTATAAGCATAAGGAAGGGTACCTTAATTTTTTCCATGCGGGGTGCCCGCGCACAGGTCGCCGCGCGCATCCACCAGCATGACGATGGAGCGTACCGCGAAGCCCGCGACCGGTGGCGCATTGCCTATGATCGTGAAAACGGGCGCGCAGATCATAGACCAGATCACACGGCGTATGAACCACATGTACTGGGGCAAACGCCAGCGCATCGATTTGGCGCGGGCGATCCCTAGCAAGCCGCGGCTTCTGGTCCTGGATTTGACGATCATTGCGATTGAGGTCGTCGGCGAGCGGGACATTTTGTGCGAATACGGGCGTTCAAGCCGTGCCTGACCTTAGTCATTATTGCGCACCGGACCGAAAGCCTCGCGCTTTGCAATCGTATAATTCAGTTTGACAACGGCCGCATTGTCGGCGCCAGCCTAACGGCTGCGCGCCGCACTTGCTGTAATTTCATGGCGCACAAGATCGGACAGCGAATTGACAGCAGAATCGAATTTGATGCCGCGAACATTGAACGCGGCGGCGGCGGCTATATCGTCATCCTTGTCGCCGATCATGAAACTGCGGCCGAGGTCGATCGGCCATTCGCGTGCGGCCTGCTCGAGCATGCCGGTACCGGGTTTTCGGCAGCGGCAACCTGTGGCGAATTCCTTGACGGTCCCTTCAGGATGGTGCGGGCAATAGTAGAACGCGTCGATATGGGCGCCTTGCGCGAGAAGCGCGTCCTGTAAATGGGCATGGAATTGGCGTACCGCGGCCTCGCCGTAAAATCCGCGTGCGACGCCCGACTGGTTGGTAACGACAATGACGAGGTACCCCGCTTCATTCAGCATATGCACGGCTTGCGGGGCACCGGCGATCCATTCCAGCTGTTCGAGCCTGTGAGTGTAGCCGCGATCGACATTGAGGACGCCATCGCGGTCGAGAAACGCCGCCGGACGTTGGCTCCATTCGATGGGCAAATCGGCAACTCCTTCTTTCTCAAGTGACGAATTAACCTATATAACCGCTAAAACAAACCCGGATAATATCCACCCGTCCGGCTTGACATAAGCACGAGCGCCCATGGCCCCACCGTTATTATTTGATCTTCGAGGCAAGCGGGTCTATGTCGCCGGTCATAACGGCATGGCCGGTTCGGCGATTGTGCGGCGACTCGTCGGCGAAGGCTGCGAAATTCTGACGGCAAGCCGCCAAACGCTCGATCTGACCCAACAGTCCGATACTGAGCGTTGGCTTGCCCAGATGAAGCCCGATGCAGTGGTTATCGCCGCCGGTCATGTGGGTGGAATTTTCGCCAACGACACATTCCCCGCCGATTTCATCACCGACAATCTGGCGATCGGTCTTAATGTCATTCGCGGCTCGTATAAAGCCGGTGTCAAAAAGCTTCTGGCGTTGGGCTCATCCTGCATTTACCCGAAACTCGCCCCCCAGCCGATGGCGGAAGAGGCTCTCCTTACCGGGCCGCTGGAGCCGACCAATGAGTGGTATGCGGTCGCAAAGATAGCGGCCATCAAGCTGTGCGAAGCCTATCGCAAGCAGCACGGTGCGGATTTCATATCGGCGATGCCGACCAATCTGTATGGCCGCGGCGATAGTTATCATTCCGAAAACAGTCATGTTCCGGCCGCGCTGATCCGCAGGTTTCACGAGGGGAAATTGGCGAGTGCGCCGACTGTGACCGTGTGGGGGACGGGAAGGCCGCGGCGGGAATTTCTCTGCTCCGACGATCTCGCCGACGCGTGCGTTTTTCTTCTGAAGCATTATTCGGATGTGGAGTTTCTCAATGTCGGGACCGGGGAAGATGTGACCATTGCCGACTTTGCTTCCGAGGTTGCAAACGTCGTCGGCTATAAAGGCAAGATCGCATATGATACGGCGCGGCCCGACGGCCCGCCGCAGAAGCTGCTCGACATCTCGAAAATAAAAAAATTCGGATGGTCGCCGAAAATTCCTCTGAACGAGGGGCTCGGCATTGCTTATGCCGATTTTCTCGCAGGTGGTGGCCGTTTGACCGGTTGAGCGCGGAAGCGGCTAGGCTCAGACGTCGTTCGCCAGCGTTTCGGTTTCGATCGTCTTGACCGTGCGCCATCGATAACCGCTGGCAATCCAGACGATGCCGCCGACGGCGCCAATCGCCAAGCTCGCGGCGCCGTACAAGATTGAAATAATCAAGCCATCGCTTTCCGCCAGGCCTGCGTATGAAAACGCCAGGACCATCGCGCTCTCGCGTACGCCCCATCCTGCAATCGAAACTGGGATTGTCGCAATCAGGATCACCGGCAGGAACAAGAACAATGCTTGCGTAAAGTCCAGCGAAGCGTGGGCAGCTCTGGCGGCGCCCCAAGCCACGAGTGCCGTCAATAGATGAATGAGAACCGATAGCGCTGCAACGCGTATACCGGCGGTGGATCGGCATAATCGCCATGTCAGACGCGAAGCCGTGGCGAGATGGCGGGTGAGCCACCATCGTTCCAGAATTCGCCCGTGCCTACTGGCCAAGCTCAAGAAAACCGCCGCCGCGGCCAGACTGCCAAAACCGATCAGAGCCAAAGCCGCGCGTGCGGTCGGATCGTGAATCAGACCGACCGTCCATGGCAGGCACGCGACGACGATGAGCGCCAAAACTGACACGCCGATCACGCGGTCGATTAATACTGAATAGATCGCGATAGGCCAGCCCGCGCTGCCGCGAGCCAATAGCCAAATACGGACGGCATCGCCACCGATTGACGATGGCAGCACCTGGCTGAAAAAAGTTCCGACGAAGCTGTAGCGTAAAGCCGTGGCGGGAGTTAGCGAGGCGCCGCAAATGACGATGATTTCCCGCCAACGTATCGCTAGGAGCGGAATTTGGCTAACCAACACTAAGAGGACAAATGCAATCCATGGCCAATCGAGCGTACTCAGTCTTTGCCCGATGCTGCTGAGATCGACCCGGCGCAATGACAAATAAAGCAGAAGGGCGGAGACCGCCGCTTTGACGACAAATAACAACAGTCGGCGCATTACAAAGAGGTCCTTTAAGGACTATTTTCAACCGCTGCGAGTATGGCGCCTTCATTGAAAGGGCTAAACTATGCGCTTGGCAATAGCTTTGAGGCCTACGCTGGTGGACGAGAAATTTTGAATTAGTTGAGTGGTCATTGATGGTGAAAAGAGTAATGCAACCGGCCGATCGCCAAGTTGGGGCCCGATTGCGAACGCGTCGGCATGAGCTTGGTATTAGTCAGACAAAACTCGCAGACGCGGTTAGCTTAACGTTTCAGCAAATTCAAAAATACGAGAAAGGCGCAAACCGCATTGGCGCAAGTCGTCTGCAACAATTTGCCAATATATTGAAGGTGCCAGCTTCGTACTTTTTTGAAAACTCTTCATTCGCGTTTTCACCTCGCAAAGAAAATGTTGATGCCTCTCTCGTCCATATCTCTCAGTTTATCGCGTCCGCAGAAGGCCGCGCGCTTGTGAAGGCCTTCGGGCGGATCAATGATAGCATGTTAAGAAATGCCATCGCCCGCTTCGTCGAACAGCTTGCACGGTCGCTTGAGAATTGATCAAGCCTACGACGGCACGCGGGCGATCCCGGCCCCTTGATCGCCGGCCCACATCGTTACGCACCGCCTTGGCGCGCCAAAACCGCGCTGGAGCGGCGGCTTTCCGCCGGTCCGGCGAATTATTCTCCTGTTCCAATCGCCTGAGAATTTGCTACCTAAGCCCTTGAAAAACACCCCAACATCGGGCCTCAAAGCCTAAGGGAATAGCCCGCCGCGCGGTATTTCCTGTATAATTGCCAGCGGTCTAATGCTTTGCGAGCAGAGATAGGATTGCCGTTGAACAAAGCGTCCAGCAAAACCGCCGCCATGCCCCAGAGCAAAAACGCCGTTGCCGACCTCACCGTGATCGGCGGCGGAGGCCATGTCGGCATTCCGCTGGTGCTTGCCTTCGCCGAAGCCGGGATGACGGTCAACGTCAACGACCTCAACGAGGCGGTGCTGGCGTCGCTGGCGTCCGGCAAGCTGCCCTTCATCGAACATGGCGCGGCGCCGCTTCTGAGCAAGGCGCTGGCGGACGGCCGGCTGATATTCACCTCGTCGCCCGGCGCAATCAGTCCGAGCGGTCCGGTCATCATAACGATCGGCACGCCGGTCGATGAATTTCTCAATCCGGTGCAGAAAGCAGTGCAGGATTGCATCGACGCGCTGCTGCCGCATCTAAAAGACGATCAATTGCTGGTGCTGCGCTCGACCGTCTATCCTGGCACCACAGACTGGCTCGATGCCTATCTCAAGCGGCAGCGCCGCAAGCTAAAGGTCGCGTTCTGCCCGGAGCGCGTCGTGCAAGGCAATGGCATCAAGGAGCTGCGCGAGATGCCGCAAATTGTCAGCGGCACCTCGAAACAAGCCGAGGAAGAGGCGGCGGCGCTGTTTAAAAAAATCGCGCCGGAAGTTGTCATCGTCAAGCCGATCGAGGCCGAATTCGCCAAGCTGTTCAGCAATGCCTACCGCTATATCGAATTCGCGGCCACCAACCAGTTCTACATGATCGCGAAATCCGCCGGCGCCAACTATCACGCCATCATGAAGGCAATGAAGCACAATTACCCGCGCGCGCAACGGCTGCCGAGCCCGGGCTTTGCCGCCGGGCCTTGCCTGTTCAAGGATACGATGCAGCTTGCCGCTTTTGCCCGCAACCAGTTCGGCCTCGGCCATGCGGCAATGCAGGTGAACGAAGGACTCGCGCTGCAATTGGTTGACGATCTCAAACACGCTTACGAACTATCGCGCATGACCGTCGGGCTGCTCGGCATGGCCTTTAAAGCCGAAATCGACGATACTCGCGCCTCGCTAAGCTACAAACTCAAGCGCACACTACAAATGTCGGCCCGCGAAGTTCTCACCACGGATCCTTTCGTGACCACCGACCCAGCGCTGCTGCCGCTCGACCAGGTAGTCGAGCGCAGCGATATTTTGATCTTGTGCGCGCCGCATTCCGCCTATGCGGACGCCGATCTCAAGGGCAGGCCGGTGGTCGACGTCTGGGGCTTTCTCACGAACGCGAATGTCGTGTACTAGCGCATGAGTCTCGTCACGCCGCCGCGGCTCGATATCGTCATCCCGGTCTATAACGAGGGCCGCAATATTCTGGCAACGCTTTCCGAGTTGCGCCAGCACGTCACGACCCCGACGCGCATTCTCATTTGCTACGACCTGTCGGACGACGACACGCTTTCGACCATCGAAGCCCATCCGGAATGCCGCGAAGGCCTCACCATCGAATTCGTCCGCAATCCCTCGCGCGGGCCGCATGCCGCGGTGTTGACCGGCTTTGCCGCGAGCCGGGCGCCGTTCGTGCTGGTGTTTCCCGCCGACGACAACTTCAACGGTCCGATTATCGATCTGATGGTGGCCAAGGCCGAGCAGGGCGCGGACATCGTATGCGCCGACCGTTTCATTCCGGGCGGGTGTATGGTCGGTTGCCCCTGGCTAAAGTCGGCGCTGGTCCGCTCGGCCGCTTTCACACTTTATTATGTCGCGCAGCTTCCGAGCCGCGATGCGACCAGCGGTTTCCGGCTGTTTTCCCGGCGCGTGATCGACACCATCGAGATCGAATCCAATACCGGCTTCTGCTACAGCCTTGAAATGCTGGTAAAGTGTCATCGGATGGGCTGGCCAGTCGCCGAAGTGCCCGCCAAATGGTTCGAACGCAATGAAGGCGCGAGCCGTTTCCAGGTGGTGAACTGGGTCGGCGCCTATCTGCGTTGGTACATGTATGCCTTCGCTACGACGTTTTTGCAGCTACCGCCAACCAGTGTAAGGCAGCGTTCCGCCTTGAAGGCCGCGAAATGATCAGGCTGCCGAAACTGACGCCGCGCCAGGTTTTGATCGTGTTGCACGATCTGCTCGCGACCGTGGCGGCGATTGTGCTGACGTTTTGCATGCGCTTCGAGGGTCCGTTGCTGGCCGAGAAGCTGGTTGGCCTTGAGATTTTTCTGCCGTTTTTCCTGGCCGCGGCCGCGCTGGTTTATTTCGTTTTCGGGCTGCACCGCAATAAATGGCGCTTCACCTCGGTGCCCGACCTCTACAACATCGTGCGCGCCTCCTCGGTGCTGGCGGTGTTGTTGCTGGCGCTCGACTATGTGCTGCTCTCGCCCAATGTCTACGGCGCGTTCTTCTTCGGCAAGATCACCATCCTGCTGTATTGGTTCTTGCAGATGTTCTTTCTGGGCGGCTCACGCGTCGCTTATCGCTATTTCCATTATGCCCGCGCCCTGCAGCGCGTGCGGGTGGCCGATGCCACGCCGACGCTGATGCTGGGGCGCGCGGCCGATGCCGAAGTCTTGCTGCGCTCGATCGAGAGCGGTGCGGTCAAGAATATCTGGCCGGTCGGCATTCTGTCGCCGTCGGCGGCCGACCGCAGCCAATCGATCCGCGGCATCCCGGTGCTCGGCGGCATCGACGACCTCGAACTCGTTGTTGCCGATCTCGCCGCGCGCGGCGACCGGGTGACACGGCTGGTGCTGGCGCCCTCGGCGCTGTCGCCGGAAGCGCGGCCCGAATCGATCCTCATGCGCGCGCGCCGCCTCGGCCTCACCTTGAGCCAAATGCCGTCCTTCGATGCCGGCGGACCGGCGGTGCAGCTCGCGCCGGTGGCGGTCGAGGATCTGCTGCTACGGCCCAGCGTGCGCATCGATTACCGCCGGCTGGAGGAATTCGTCGCCGGCCGCTCGATCGTGGTCACCGGCGGCGGCGGTTCGATCGGCTCGGAAATCTGCAACCGCATTGTCGCCTTTGGCGCCGCCCGCCTGCTGGTGATCGAGAATTCCGAACCGGCGCTGCATGCCGTGCTCGAACAGCTCAAAACCGCTCAAGGCAAAGCCGATGTTTCCGGCCGGCTCGCCGATATCCGCGACCGCCAGCGCATCACGAATCTCATCGTGGCATTCAAACCTGACATCGTGTTTCACGCCGCCGCCCTCAAGCACGTGCCCTTGCTCGAACAGGATTGGGACGAGGGCATCAAGACCAATGTATTCGGCTCGATCAATGTCGCCGACGCCGCGGCGGCCGCGGGCGCGACCGCCATGGTGATGATTTCGACCGACAAGGCGATCGAGCCGGTTTCCGTGCTGGGCGCCACCAAGCGGCTGGCGGAAATGTATTGCCAGGCGCTCGACGAGGAGTTCGGCCGCCGCAATAGCGCCGGCAAGTGCGCCATGCGCTTGATCTCGGTGCGCTTCGGCAATGTGCTGGCGTCGAACGGCTCGGTGGTGCCGAAATTCAAGGCGCAGATCGAGGCCGGCGGCCCGGTCACCGTGACGCATCCGGACATGATGCGCTACTTCATGACCATCCGCGAAGCCTGCGACCTGGTCATCACCGCCGCCAGCCATGCACTGGCGCCCGAGCGCAGCGACGTTTCGGTCTATGTGCTTAATATGGGCCAGCCGGTGAAAATCGTCGATCTGGCCGAGCGCA